>Ga0310811_10015219_pt1 | contig 10058 bp, 11 predicted proteins | sample YCmetagenome_FD_207642 | JGI IMG/M metagenome (GOLD analysis project Ga0310811, IMG submission 207642) | Soil microbial communities from experimental microcosm in Duke University, North Carolina, United States - YC | ecosystem: Engineered > Artificial ecosystem > Soil microcosm > Unclassified ...
AAGCATTCGGCGCGCGGATGCAAAGCACGCTGATCGTCTATCACGGGACCGTCGAAAAAGGCCGCTCTGCCGGCGACACGCACGCCGCCTCAATCAAGGCGCTGGTGGCCAAGGCCAACCGGTAATGGAGCTTACCCCGGCCAGCCTGCTGTTCGGCCTGCTGGCAGGGGTGCTGTCCACCGTCTCTCCCTGCGTCCTGCCCCTGCTACCGCTGGTGCTCGGTCCAGCCATGGGGGCGCATCGGCTGGGGCTGGCGGCGCTGGCGGCGGGGCTTGCAACGTCCTTCGTGGCAGTCGGCCTGTTCGTCGCCACGATCGGGTTTGCCATTGGCCTCGATAGCGGCGTGTTCCGGATGGTCTCGGCCGCGATCCTGGGGCTGTTCGGTGTCGTGCTGCTGAGCAGTGCCTTGCGAAGCCGTTTCGCCCTGGCGACCGGCGGTATCAGCGCATTCGGCAACCGGCTGATCGACCGTCTCGCGCCACGAGGCTTTGGCGGGTGGTTCCTGATAGGCGCTCTGCTGGGCGCGGTCTGGACCCCGTGCGTCGGCCCGACGCTTGGGGCCGTGTCCTTGCTGGCGGCGCAGGGCAAGAGCCTGCCGGCGGTGTCGGCGGTGATGCTGGTTTTCGGCCTGGGCGCCTGCCTGCCGCTGCTGGTCGTCGGCGCTTTGTCGAACCAGGCGATGCGACGCTGGCGCGGCCGGATGCTCTCCGCCGGCCGGTCCGGCCGGTGGTTGCTGGGGACATGCACCCTGCTGGTGTCGCTGCTGATCCTGACGGGCGCGGACCGCGCCCTGGAAACTGCGGCGGTGGCGCATAGCCCGGACTGGCTGATCCGCATAACGGCGGCGTTCTGACGCCAGAGCGGGATGATACCAACGGCCCGACGCTTTGACCTCTCCCGTCATGGCGGCCGGGGGGCCGCCATCCATGCCTTCCGCCTGTCTCCATACCGCCAGGCGTGGATGGCGGCCTGCGCCCGCTACAGTCATCACGCTTTAGCGGCAACATCCGCGATCCTGACGATTGTGAACGCCATCGCGAGATATCCACACGCTTTTTTAACCGACATCGGCTAAGCGTCCGGCGTGAGATTTCTGACTGACTTTGCGGACCAGGCCGTCATGCTTCCGCTGATCCTGGCCGTTGCCATCATCCTTGCCGCTCAGGGCTGGCGCCGCGGCGCTTTGGTCTGGCTGGTCGTCGTCGGGGCGACCTTCCTGGCGACCTTGGTGTTGAAGCTGGTTTTCCTCTCATGCTCGCCGGTATTCGGGCCGTGGCACATCAACAGCCCCAGCGGCCATGTGGCTGCCGCGACGGTGGTGACGGGCGGCCTCGCCGTGCTGTTGACGCGGCGCCGGGTAACTATCCTGCCGGCCGCCGTCGCTGCCGCGGTGGCGATCGGGATTTCGCGGCTGGTGTTGCATATGCACTCCTTCGCCGAGGTCGGGGTGGGTGCGGCGATCGGCCTGTGCGGAGCGGCGGCGCTGATACGGTTCGCGGGACCGCCGCCGCGGTTGCAGCCTATGCCGCTGTTCGCGGTCGTCGCGGTGGTCGCGCTGATCTTCCACGGTATGCACCTGCCGGCCGAAGCGGCGATCCGGCACACGGCATACCAGGCCGGGTGGTTCATCCCGGCGTGCCGGGCGAATGCCGACATGCCGCGGCCCGTTGAATGGTCGGGACGCGGCGACGACTGATCGTTCCCTCGGTCAGGGGAGGGTTTTGAGAAACCCGGTCAGGGCTTGCAGGAAACCCGGCGTGTTCTGCCCATGCACGTTGTGGCCAGCTTTCGGCACCGTTGCCAGCCCGCCCCGCGGCAATGCCGTGGCAAAGCGCTCCGCGGCATCGGCGTCCAGGATGTTGGAATCCGCGCCGCGTACCAACAGCACAGGCAGGTCGAAGGCGCGGGCATCCTCCAGCGTGATGTTCTCCAGCGGGCCGGCGCCGCGCACGATGCCGAGGCGGCGGGGGTTCGAATCGCATTTGCTGACGTATTTGCCGTCCGCGCGTTCCAGCATGTTGTATTTCACAGTGCGCTCGATATGCGCGCGGGGCCGGTAAGGGTCGTATTCGCGCACCTTGCGGACGAAATGCTCCAGGTCGTCGAATTCCTGCGCCGCCTGGACGAATCCGGCGATGGCTGCTCTGCCCTTTTCCGACACTTCGGGGCCGACATCGACGACGACCAGCGCCCGCAACAGGTGCTGCGACCGCCGTGTCAGCAACAGCGAATTACGCCCGCCCATCGAGTGGCCGATCAGGATCGGGCGCTCGATCGCCATGGCGGCGACGAACGCCTCGGCATCCAGCGACATCTCATGGTTGGTATAGGTGACGTCGCGCGACCACTCGCTGTCGCCATGGCCGCGCTGATCGAGCGCCAGGACGCGGTAATGCCGAGCGAGGGAGAGGCTGACGAGGTCCCAGGAATGGGCGGATTGGTGGCCGCCATGCAGCAGCACGATCGGCGGCGCGTCGGGGCGACCCCATTCCAGGAAGTGGAAGCGCATCTGCCGCAGCACGATATTGCGCGACGTATAGGGCACATTCGGCTCGTGCGGGATGCCCAGATCGGCAGCGCTGGACAACAGGCTGCGGAACTCCTCCGTGTGCGTCATGTCCAGCGGTGCCGACGTATCGGCGAACGTGTTGAGATACATGCGTCTGGCGTCTCCAATCCCGAACGGAACAGAACCCTGCCCCTTTCCGTCTGGCAAGAGCGGCCGCATATCGCTCGTCAGGGATCGGCGACATCGGCTTGATCCCGGGTATCCAATTCACGCGACGAATCGCAGTTTTGTCGCCGCTCGCGCTTCTTCGCGATCGGATATTAGAATGACGGGCCACTGAAAGGACCGTCATGAGCGCGCTCGACCGCATTCGCGGCTACCAGGACGAATTCGTCGCCATTCGCCGCGATATCCACGCCAATCCGGAACTGGGGATGCAGGAATACCGGACCTCGGACCTTGTTGCGGCGAAGCTGGCGGAATGGGGCATCGAGGTGCATCGCGGGGTCGGCAAGACCGGCGTCGTCGGCGTGATCCGCAGCGGCAACGGCGAAGCGGCGATCGGCCTGCGCGCCGACATGGACGCTCTGCCGATCCTGGAGCAGACCGGCCTTCCCTATGCCAGCCAGACGCAAGGCGTGATGCATGCCTGCGGCCATGACGGGCACACCACGATCCTGCTCGCCGCCGCTCGCTATCTTGCCGAGACGCGCAACTTCAGCGGCACCGTCAACCTGATCTTCCAGCCCGCCGAGGAAGGCTTGGGCGGCGCCGAGGCTATGTTGAAGGACGGCCTGTTTCAACGCTTTCCCTGCGACGCGGTCTATGGGCTGCACAACAGCCCCGGCTTGGATGTCGGGCGGTTCGTATCTTCGAGCGGCGCGCGCTTTGCCGGCTGCGCCTTCTTCGACATCCACATCACCGGCAAAGGCGCCCATGGCGCCAGGCCCAACGAGGGCATCGACCCAGTGATGGTCGCCGCCCATTTGGCGACGGCATTGCAGACCATCGTCTCGCGCAACCTGCCGGCGCAGGAGGCGGCGGTGCTGAGCGTCACCCGCATCCAGTCCGGTGACGCCTATAACGTGGTGCCGGAGAATGCGGTGCTGGCGGGCACCGTGCGTTGCTTCAAGAATGGCATTATGGAAACGATTGAAACCAATATGCGCCGGCTGGCGACGGCCGTCGCCTCGGGCTTCGGGGCCGAGGCGGACGTTGATTTCCGCCGCCTGTTCGCCCCGGTCATCAACAACAAGGACGAAGCCGCCTTTTATGCCGACGCAGCGGAGGCCGTCGTCGGCAAGAACTTCGTCTTCCGTGAAATGCCGCCCACCATGGCGTCGGAAGATTTTGGCGCGATGATGGAGGTCGTGCCCGGCGCGCATGTCCATTTCGGCAATGGACCAAGCGCCGGGGTGCACAATCATCGTTACGATTTCAACGATGAGTCGATCCCCTACGCTGCGGCGCTGTTCGCCGAGATCGCCGAACGGAAGCTGGCGAGGGGAGCCTGAGAACGCGGGTCCCTGGGTCAGGGACGGGCCTGGCCTGACCACCTACGACTTATTGTGGCGATGCTTGTTATCACGGTCATACCAGCAAAGGCGTTGACAGCCGGCACACGTGTGCAGACCGGACAGATCGCTGACGGGTGTGTTCGGAGACATCGCTGCAGTGAACGGTTTGACCGGGCCCTGACGGAACCCACTGGACCGCATCCCGATGCCGTGACCTGCCCGGCTGCTGACCTGCCTGACCCAGCCAACAGAAAGGCCCGCACGAGGCAACCCCGTGCGGGCCTTCTCTTTTCCGCGTCGCCGGACCGGCGTCAGCCGGGCTGCGGGGTGTCGCCGGCGAAGATCGTCTCCTCGGTCGGCATCTCGTCTTCTTGCTCCGCACCGGTCACCTGTTCACCGCGCGCCTGCTTCGCCGCCTCTTCGGGGCTGCGAGCGACATTGACCGTGACGTTGATGGAAACTTCCGGATGCAGCCAGACTCGGATCTGCGTCAGGCCCAGCGTCTTGATCGGGTGTTCCAACGCGACCTGAGATCGCGCGATCGTCAGGCCGCCGGCCGTGGTGCCCTCGGCGATGTCGCGCGCAGACACCGACCCGTACAGGCTGCCAGACTCACCCGCCTGGCGGATGATCACGACGGACAAGCCCACCACACGTTCGGCGATCCGTTCGGCTTCCTCGCGCCGCTTGAGGTTCAGCGCCTCAAGCTGAGCGCGCTGCTTCTCGAAATGCGCGATGTTCTCTTTGCTGGCGCGTAGCGCCTTCTTCTGGGGCAGCAGGAAGTTGCGGGCGTAACCCGGCTTCACCTTCACCAACTCGCCCATCTGTCCCAGCTTCTCGACCCGCTGGAGCAGGATCAGTTCAACGGCAGCCATCGGACAGGCTCCTTACGCCACGACATAGGGAAGCAGGGCGAGGAACCGAGCGCGCTTGATCGCGACCGCCAGTTCCCTCTGCTTCTTCGCCGACACCGCAGTGATACGGCTTGGTACGATCTTCCCGCGCTCCGACAGGAAGCGGGATAGGAGGCGCACGTCCTTGTAGTCGATCTTCGGCGCATTCGGGCCGGAGAACGGGCAGGACTTGCGGCGGCGATAGAACGGACGGCGCGCGCCGACGGCGGTGCGGCGGGCGGCGGGATTGATCTCGGTGGTGTCTGACATGGTCGATTACTCCTCGAAGCCGCCGCGGAATTCCTCGGTGCCGCCGGTGTCGCGGGCGCGGAATTCTTCACGGTCGTCGAATCCACGACGACGGCCGCTCTCGAACCGGCCGGCGGGCTTCGGACCGCGGAAGCCACGCTCACGGTCATCGGACTTACGGGTGAGAACGGCGGACGGGCCTTCCTCGATCTCCTCGACACGGATGGTCATGAAGCGGAGGACGTCTTCGTTCAGACCCAGCTTCCGCTCCATTTCGGAGACGAAGGACGGATTGGCGTCCAGGCCCAGCAGCAGATAATGGCCCTTGCGGTTCTTCTTGATCCGGTAAGCGAGGGTGCGCAGACCCCAATACTCGTTCTTCTTGACGGACCCGCCGTCGGTTTCGAGTTCGGTCTGGATGTCAGCCGCGATCTGCTCGACCTGCTGCTGCGTGACGTCGTTCCGTGCGATCAGCACGGTTTCGTATAGCGGCATATATGGACCCCCTATGGCTTGTCTCTGCCCTTGGACCGGGTATGGTCGCGCATCCCCAACGGATGTGGGCATAGCCGGGCGCGATGCCGTCGCCCCCGGCAGGGAAGCCGCGCCGTTAAGCATGGATCGGCGGCGATTGCAACTGCCCAGAGCGTGATGACCGGAGGCGGAAGCGCCGGAGGTCTGAATCACGCGATCAAACGATCAGCGACGTCATCCCGCCGTCGTGACGTTTTTCGTCCATGACAGCGCTGCATGCAGTCCTGTATCGTTACGCGAAATCAGGGGGATGCGCATCATGAAGCGGTGGAAACTCGGTCTGAGCACGGCTCTGTGTGCCTTCATGCTGTCGGCCCCCCTGTTTTCGGCCCCCATGTCCTCGGCTCCCATGTCTGCGGCGCAAGCCGCCGAGCCCGCGATCGCGCGCGGCGAATATCTGGTGCGCATCGGCGGCTGCACCGATTGCCATACGCCCGGCCATTTCATGGGTCACCCCGATCCGGCGCGGTTTCTGGGAGGTTCGGATGTCGGCTTCGGCATACCGGGCGACGGCGTGTTCGTCGGCCCCAACCTGACCCCGGACAAGGACACCGGCCTCGGCGCCTGGACCGAGGAGGAGATCGCCACCGCCATCACAACGGGCGTCATACCCGGCGGTCGCATCCTGGCGCCGGCGATGCCGTGGCGTGGCCTGTCGGCGCTGAGCAAATCCGACGCCCTCGCGATGGCCGCATATCTGAAGTCGCTGCCGCCCGTCAGCAACAAGGTGCCCGGGCCATTCGGGCCGACCCAGACGCCGACAGTCATGGTCATGTCGCTGCAGCCGGGCGCCGCTTACATGGCCAATCAACCCAGGAAATAAGAGGCTTCGCGAAGCCCGAGACTTCCGGGAAGCATTGGGCCCGGGATCTTCGTTCCAACACGCGATCTATCAGAAACGGGGAGACCGCAACGCAGGCAGCCCTGATCCCCGGTTGCAGTCGATTCGCCGGTGCTTCCATGTGGCGCGCATCTGTCCCTTAATCCGGTGATCAGGGAGCAGATCCAAAGGGGCGAGGAATGAGAACCGAACGACAACAAGAAGCAGGCGCCGGCTGGATCGCCTTTCTGCTGATCGCCGTTTTGGGGCTGTTTTACGTCAAGTGGATGCCTTACTGGGGCAAAGCGTTCGTGGCGGCGTCCAACCATTCGATCGGCTCGTCCATCCTGATGGGCAGCGCAGCCAGCCCGCCGACGCCGTCCTGGCACGCAGCCGCCGATTACGCCTGGGCCTACGGCAAGGCGATCTGGCAGGCGATGGTGCTGGGCCTGTTGCTGGGGTCGGCGGTACAGGCACTCCTGCCATCCGAATGGATCCTGCGGTTGCTGGGCCGAGCCAATCCCGGCAGCGTCCTGCGCGGCGCCATGCTGGCTGTTCCCGGCATGATGTGCACCTGCTGCGCGGCGCCGGTTGTGGTCGGGCTCCGCAAGGCCAGGGCCTCGGCGGGGGCCGCAATCGCCTTCTGGCTTGGCAACTCGGTATTGAACCCGGCCACCCTGATCTTCATCGGTTTCGTCCTCGGCTGGCGCTGGTCCGCCTTGCGGCTCGTGCTCGGTATCGTTGCGGTACTCGGCCTGGGCCTCATCGCAAACCGGCTGGTTTCGCCCGAGGAGGCGAAGGCCGCCGAACGGCATCTGGCCGACATTCGGATAGCACCTCCGGGTACCGGCCCATTCACGCGATGGTTGGCCATTCTGGCCCGGATGACGGTGCGGCTGATCCCGGAATATATCGTGCTCGTTCTGCTGCTCGGCGCGGCGCGCGCCTGGCTTTTCCCCCATGCCGGCCCCGAGATCGACAATGGTTTTGGCTGGATCCTTGCCTTCGCGGCCGCCGGTACGCTCTTCGTGATCCCGACGGCCGGAGAGGTTCCGATCATTCAGGCAATGTTGGCGCTGGGGGTTGGTGTCGGCCCAGCCGGGGCCTTGCTGATGGTGCTGCCGCCGATCAGCGTACCATCGCTCGCGCTCGTTGGACGCGCATTCAGCCTGCGCCTGCTAGCCGTCCTGACGATCGGAATCGTCGCTATTGGCGTGATCGGTGGCCTGGCCGCTGTCGCTTTGCGTTTCTGATCTACCCGGCGGGACGAGCCAGCGACGGGGCGCCCTTCTGACAACGGACGTGCATGCCGTCGCGAACTTCGGTCATGCATGTCTGCACGTTCGCCACACCGTCGACCTCGGCAAGGCACTCGAAGCAGGCGCCCATCATGCAATAGGGCCCGCGCGGCGCGCCGGAGGTCGCTGTAGTGCGCGTCGTATTGACACCGGCCGCCAGCAGGGCCACCGCCACGCTGTCCCCGGGGCGCGCCTGGATCTGCGTATCGCCCCACCAGATCGTCACGCCTGAAACCGGCGGCCGGGTCAGCATCAGGCAGCCGTTCCCTTCGGCAGCTTCTTCTCCACGATCGAGGCGTAAAGCGCCACGCCGTAGGGGATCGTCTCGTCGTTGAAGTCGTACATGTGGTTGTGCAGCGCCGCGCTGTCGCCGTTGCCCAGGTTGACGTGCGCGCCGGGCACCTGCTCCATCATGAAGCTGAAGTCCTCCGACCCCATGCCCGGCGGCGCGTCGCGACGGACATTGTCCTCCCCCACCAGGCTGGCGGCGGCATTGCCATAGGCGACGGCTTCTGCCTCATTGTTGATCATCGGTGCGAAGATCACACGGAAATCGAGTTCCGCCTCGGCGCCGAAGCCGGCGGCGACACTGGTGACGAGGCGGCGCATATTGGCTTCGACCTTTTCCATCACCTCCCGCTTCATCGCGCGGACGGTGCCGGCCATGACGGCGTGTTGCGGAATGACGTTATAGGCGTCGCCGGACTGGATGCGCGTGATGCTGAGCACCGCGGTATCCATGGCGGCGATGTTGCGCGAGACGATTGATTGCAGCGCCGCGCCGATATGGCAGGCGACGAGCACCGGATCGATGCCGAACTGCGGATTGGCGCCGTGCGCGCCCTTGCCGGTGATCCGGACGTCGAAGAAGGCGCCGCCGGCGGCCCGCGCCGTGGGGCCGGTGATGAACTTGCCGACCGGCAGGCCGGGGCGGTTGTGCATGCCGTAGACGCTGTCGCAGGGGAAACGCTGGAACAGGCCGTCCTTCAGCATCTCCAGCGCACCGCCCAGGCCTTCCTCGGCCGGCTGGAAGATGAAGTTCACCGTGCCGTTGAAGTTGCGGGTCTCCGCGAGGTATTTCGCCGCGCCCAGCAGCATGGTGGTGTGGCCGTCATGGCCGCAGGCGTGCATCTTGCCCGGGTTCTTGCTGGCGTAAGACAGGTTGGTCGCCTCCAGGATCGGCAGCGCGTCCATGTCGGCACGCAACCCCACCGAAGCCTGGCCGTTGCCGCTGCGCAGCACGCCCACGACGCCGGTCTTGCCGACGTTGCGATGCACCTCGATGCCCCATTCCGCCAACTTCGCGGCGACCAGATCCGCGGTCCGGTATTCTTCCAGCCCCAGTTCCGGATTGGCGTGAATGTCGTGCCGGATGGCGGTGAGTTCGTCCTGATAGCTGCGGATGCGGTCGGGGATGCTCATGCGTCTGTCCTGGCGGTTGGGTGGCGGCAGTCTCCCGCCGCCGGCCGGTAACCGCAAGGGTCAGTCGGTGATGGTTTTGGGCAGTTTCTTCTCCGCCACCAGGGCATACAGCGCGACCCCGTGCGGGATGGCTTCGTCGTTGAAGTCGTAGCGGTCGTTATGGAGTTGGGCGGTCGCGCCATTGCCCAGGAAGATATGCGCGCCGGGGATTTGCTCCATCATGAAGCTGAAATCCTCGGACCCCATTTCGGGCGCCGCCTGCCGGTCGACGCCGGCGGCGCCGGCCAGTTCGATCGCGGCTTCGGCGAGGGCCTCGGTTTCCGCCTTGTCGTTGACCGTGGGGGCAAAGCGCAGGTCGAAGTCCAGATGCGCCTTGGCACCGAACGCCGCGGAGACGCTTTCCGTCATGCGGCGCATGTTTTGTTCCACCATGGTCATCACCTCGCGGGTGAAGGCGCGCACCGTGCCGGACATCACGGCTTTCTCGGGGATGACGTTGTAGGCTTCGCCGGTGTGGATGCGGGTGACGCTCAGCACCGCGGTGTCCATGGCGGCGACGTTGCGTGACACGATCGATTGCAACGCCGTCGTCAGATGCGCGGCGACCAGCACCGGGTCCACGGACTCGTGCGGCCGAGCGCCGTGGGCACCGGTGCCGGTGACGTGGATGTCGAAGAAGGCGCCGCCGGCGAGGCGGGGCCCATGGCTGAGCCGGAACTGCCCCACCGGCAGGCCGGGCCAGTTGTGCATGCCATAGACGGCGTTGCAGGGGAAACGATCGAACAGCTTGTCTTTCAGCATCTCCAGCGCGCCGCC
>Ga0310811_10015220_pt1 | contig 10058 bp, 13 predicted proteins | sample YCmetagenome_FD_207642 | JGI IMG/M metagenome (GOLD analysis project Ga0310811, IMG submission 207642) | Soil microbial communities from experimental microcosm in Duke University, North Carolina, United States - YC | ecosystem: Engineered > Artificial ecosystem > Soil microcosm > Unclassified ...
CGAAAGTTCCCACAGTAAATGGCAGCAACTTTCTGAACGAGCACTTTTCCGGTAGTTTTCGGCAACACGACAGAGGGGATCATCGGTACAGACGAATGACCAATCCTGATTCGAGAGGACAGTGCGGGATATCGATGCCATATCGCCCATACGACGATCCCCGCTCGCAAACGAAAGCTTCTAGCGATCCGCCTCGCGCTGTGCGCGCCGCACCGCGCGGGCGAGTTGCTGGCGGTCATGCACGAGACCAATGACCTCGACAACACCGTCTGAGGCAACACGATAGAGCAACAAGTGCCGCGGCGACCCAACGCGGTGCTCGCGCTTAACCAGATCGCGCACCGAATGGAGGTGGAGGGCACGCACCCCCCGGATGCGGGGGATCAGTCGCGATGCCGGATTTCCGGGATCATCTCCAATAGCGTTCATCGCGGCCAGAATCAGACGGCCGTAGCGGTCGGCTCCCTCGAGCCCCCAGCCCGCTTCGCTCTCCTCGAGTATCCTATCGATCTGCTCGTCCGCGGTGCCGGCGAGGCGGAAAGGCATTAACCCTTGTCTTTGGCGAGCTGATCGCGCAGCTTGGCCATCTTCCGATCGAGCCAAGCCTCACCGTCTTCGCGGGTGGCGATGGTTGTATGGCGACCGGCTTCGACGTCCGCGATGCCTGCCTCGGCTACCGCCACGAGCTCGCTCTCGAACTCAAGGTCTTCTGCGTAGCGCCGCGCTGCCTCAGCCAAATATGCTTCGACGTCGACAGCGCGTCCTTCCGCGACCTGTCGCTCGATGAGAGCCTTGAGCTCGTCGGGCAAACTCACCTGCACGATACCCATAAGACGAACCTTCTATTAACCAGAACCCTCAGATAATTCCTCAAAGCTCGCACTCGCAAGCAGGTCCACTCCAGGGAGAGGACTCTATTCATGGAGCTCGCGCTCGAGAAGCAGGTCTTCCCTCCGGAGAGACTTTACTCGAGCTCCTCGAGGCTCGCACTCGAAATTCCGCTGACTGAGGCAATGCAGCACGGCCTGCCAGGGCCCTGCGGCCCAAATTCACGCATTACTGCCGGCCTGGCCGGCGAAGCTGAAAGTCCGGGCCGGCGGGCGGGCATCCACGTTGTCGAATTAGATCGCTCGGGATGCGACCACGGTACAGGTAGAGAACGGGGTTCTCGCGCTGACGCTGCCGAAGTCGAAAGGCGCATTGCCTCGCCGGATCACCGTGAACTGACGGGACGCCAGGCCCCGTGCGGCGCGGGGGTTCGGCCGCCAATCTGGCAGTGCAAGCAAGGGGATTGGGATCGTGAGGTCGAATCATGCAACCCGACAATCGCGCCATCGATATTGTGGGTGTGGGCCGCGACCTCTGATAGAGAGAGGCCTTCTGCCCGCAAACCCTGTTTCGGCGCTTCGGCCACCTTCTTCGTTGCCTTTGCGGCGCAAAAAGGGTGCGCAAAAACGCAAAAACCCCCACCCTGAGAGGGTGGGGGTTTCCAGCGCAGGCGGCTTCAATCGATGCGAGGAAGGCGTTTAATTGCCCGTGTGAGGTCTTCGACCCGTTCGTCGAGCAGGCGGATCGCCTGGCGCACCAGCACATTGTGGGTGCGCCATTCGTTGCGAAACCGGACGGGGCGATTTCAGGGATAGCCTGACAGCAAGGTCCGTTGTGCGCTTCGGATGGCGGCGAAGGCCACATCGATGGCCTCGTCTCTGTGCGCCTGCGCTCGCCGGAAGGCGGGAGATAAGGTTCCATAGAGAGGTATCCTGATTGGAGGTCCTGACAACCTTCTCCCAGACACCATGATTGCGACTTGATGCCACAGACAGTGGAAGGCGTGATGACAGACACCAGCTCAAGCGGCAGGTGACTCCATAACCGCGGAGGAGAGGGCAGGACTGAAAATGTCTGCCAGTACTATATGGTAGTGTTGCTCTCATATGCAATTGTGTTCCCTAAATCAACTAACCTAGAAGTATCCTGACTGACGTTTGTTGATTCTTATTATGGGATATTCAGTATTTGAAGAGTCTTGCACTTTGCCTGACTGCAGAGATTTTGTCTCGGGCTGATTGGCGTGGTTTCTGCTGGTGTCGCGAAGGTCCCGAATCCGGTCTGCGTGACGCTTGGCAGCCTTCATAGTGTTCGCCAAGTTGTAGTGCGCTAGAGATACCTCGGGGGAATCCTCTCTTCGTATCAGGAGCTCTCCACTTTTCCGAGGGAAGTCCATAAAGTCGCAAAATCGTCCAAGAAATTCTAAATGGTGAGGCATAGGTCAGCCGGTTGCGTTGGGGCGCCGTTTGTGGTCTACGAGCAGCGTAAGGAGGCGGAATATGCGAATCTGGTGGGTGAGGCCAGATCTATAGCGATCAGCACGGTCCTCTATTTGCTCGGTGAACGGGGAAGCGGTGGCCGAGGCGGCACAGGAGCCGGCACCGGCCTGTTCAGGTCGAAGGCGGGATGAAGCGTCGTGGTTCCGTCTGGGCCTGAGATCGTCACCCCAGTGTCCGCAATCTCCTTCACCTCGTATGGACCAACATGGGTTCCGACTGTAGCGACCAGCGAGTGAGCGGGGGGCGCAGAAGCGAACAAAGCAAGCCGTTCCCGCCCGGTCACCACGATGCCCGTCAGCCGCGGCAGACCGCGCGCGCCGGTTTCCGAGGGGCGCCGGTTCGGACTGAACAGCGGGCGAGCAAGGATGGTTTGTAGCCGCGCGCGCGGATTGTCCGCGGCGACGGGCCTCTGCTTCTCTCCCGCCGGAAGCCAGGCCGGCCCGGGCAATTGTAAGCTGTCCGTGGGTGAACTGCCCGCCGTCAGCTCCAAGCCAATCACGCCGCAGAAGACGACGGGCAGGACCAACATCGGCACCCTGAGCCTGTTCATGCGCCCGCCTTCGCCGGGCGGAAGCCGGACACGACAAACGACGCCTGGATCGGCAGAACCGCGGGGCGATTCACCAAGGTCGCGCTGTGAAAGTGAACGTCATCGACAAGGATGCGGACCGGTGACCGCTCGATTGCATCCAACAGGTCCATCAGCACGGGCCAGGACGTCGTAAGGCTGATCCGCAGCGAGACCTTCTGCCATTCCCCCGTCTTCGTTGCGGGCAGCGTTTCCGCAGCCGTGAGGGTGGCGCCCGCCGTCGTGGCCATCTGCTGTATGCGCTCCTGCAGCCTTGCGGCGGCGATTGCATCGGACGCTCCTTCCAGCATACCAGCCTGATCGGGGTTGCGCGCGCCTGCTGCTGATCGCAGGGCAGGGAGTGTCGTTGCGACCTGACGCATTCGGTGCAGCAGTGCGTGCCGCTCTTCCAGACGCTGAGCCTGATGATCGTACCAGTCCCAAACCGGCGAAATCGCTCCGAACCACACCACCGCTACGCCCAGTAGTGCGATCGCCAGGGCCAGCATCTGCCCGCTACGGCCGGCTGGTAGGTCGGTTGGATTCATGGTGCGATTCCCGCCTTGATGGAGAACGAATCGTCGTTCGCGCCCTGGACTCGCGTCACCGGGGCGGCAAAAGCAGCGTTGTGCACCGCCGAGTCGGACGATAAGGCGGTGATCAATCGGGGAGCTGAAACAGAACGGCCCCCGACGGTGATCTCGCGTTCCCGCAGGGCGAAATCAGTCAGGTACGTATCATCTGGAAGTATGCGTGTGACCGTTGCCAGGATTTGCAGAAGATCGCCGCTGCGCATGAGTTCGCGCGCAAGGACGTCGCGGCCGGGGTCGGAGCTGGCGATGTCGTGCCGCAATGCTTCTGCTTGGCTGACCACCGGGCGAAGCGCCTCGATGGCGGCATCGGTCCGATGCAAATCCACTATTTGCTGTCCGAATGGCAGGAACAGGGCGATCAGGGCCAGGGCGGCCGTTACCCAGACCAGACCACGCGCTGGCGCCGTTCTGGTTTCTCCATCGCCAGTGGCCTGGAGAGGCCCGTGATCGGTTTCTATGAAGTCAGGCTTCAGCCCCGCCGCCACCACCGCGTCCAGCGCCGGGGCGATCGCCGACTTTGGGACCATCGTCAGAAGAACATCTGTCCGGCCACGGTCGCCCGGACGGGCACGGCCGTCCCAACGCCAGAGCAGCTCCTTCGCGGTAAACGGTGTGATCCGAGCGATCTCGTGCCGCAAAAGTTGCTGCAGATCGCTGCGCGAAGCGGTCGGAACGATGTGCCGCTTGACCAGGATAGCATCGGCAGGCGGCCGGATAATCACCGGATTTTCTTTACGCCCACGAGCGGCGGCACCGAGGGTGACCGGTTCGGTGCACCCGTTCCGGTGCAGGAACGCAGTCACCTCCCCGCTCGCGTCCATTTCGACAACCACGCCGGAACGCAGACCGGCCATCCGAACTCGCCAGCCGGTCGGCGCCAATTCGGCTATACGGGCGAGCCACCATGTCACGAAACCGGACAGCATGCGTTCGATCCCCGCTCGTTCTATCAACCGGGGCTTGAGGTATTGCCAATCGCGAATGCGAGAGGCGCGGGTTTCAGAACGCCTCCCGCGACCTCACCCGCCCGGTCAGCCAGTTGATGTCGGTCCTGATCCGCCGGTTGCCGGCGGCCAGAAAAATCGCCCCGCCGGTCGAGCCGCCATCAGGCAGAAAAACAATCCGGGACGGGCTCAGCATCTGACCGGACGGCAGCCTGCGGACAGGGCCGCCATCGATGGAGATGCCGTCTGGACCCGTGACAACGGCGACAGTCCGGTCCTGGGCAATGGCCCGCGATCGAGCCAGCAGCAAGCCGTTGGTTACGGCGCGAAGCGTCACATCCGCTTCCAGCCCAGCGCTGTGCCAGGGTTGCTTCACCATGACCAGCCCGGCGACCAGACCCGCGATGATCAGCACGACGATCATCTCGATCAGGGTGAACCCCGCCCGGCCGGCTGAGCGGAGCATCTCAGGGCAACGCCCGGACAACGAACCCCAGGCCTACGGCGCGGACATCGAATTCCGCCGGCAGGCATCTGGGAATTGGTTTGTCGCCAAACTGCGGCATCAGGTATGGCCGTGCCAGTACGCAGACCTGGCAGCGCACCACGTTCGCCTCCCGGGTGGGTTCTTCGGTGATTAATTGCGCCTCGACCTTGGCGTAGTAGTCATTGGACTTAATTTGCCGGGCAATTTCGTCGACAACCGATGGCTCACGGCAGATCGGGCCCGTATGGGCTAATATGGAAACCGGATAAGCCGCCAGAAGCAACGCCAGAACCATTAGTCGCATCAGATATCCCCCAGCAGGCGGATCAATGCGTCGATCGCGGGCCCGTGCATCCAGACCAGCCAGAAAGCGGCTCCAATGCAGGGACCGAACGGAATTCGTGTGGTGAGTGTCATGGTCCGGCCCGCCAAGGCCAATCCCAATGCCGCGAGCAGGCCAGCCAGCGCACTGCCCAGCACGACAAGCGGCAGAGCTGTCAGGCCGCACCAGGCGCCCGCGGCAGCAATCAACTTGGCGTCGCCGTCGCCCAACCCATGCAGTCCGCGCAGGCCGTGATACGCAATTGCGAGGGCCCGGAAGGACAGATAGCCCAGAGCAGCGGCGAGGCTGTGATCGGCAAGATCCGGAGAAGTCCATATCCATGTCAGCGCAAGACCAGCCACGATAAGGGGCAATGTCAGCACGTCTGGCAGCATGAACGCCTTCATATCGATCCAGGAAAGCGTCAGAAGCGTCCAGCCCAGTCCGCAATCCACCCAGACGGAATCCGGGTCGGCCAGAGCCACCCAGGCTGCCACTGCGACTGCCGCAAGCTCGATCGCCGGGTGGAACAATCCGATTGGCGCGCCGCAGCGGCGGCAACGCCCGCGCATGGCCACGAAACTCAAAAGCGGAACAAGGTCCCGGGGATCGAGAGTTGTCCCGCAGCCCACGCAGACCGAACGTGTCTTCACGACTCGCATGCCAGAGGGCAGGCGCACAATCAGAACGCCCATAAAACTGCCAATGAAAGGCGCCAACAGAAGCGGGGCTAGCCAGCCAAACCCTGTCATTCGGAGAGACCTGCCTTATCTCTGACCTGTCATTTGTCGCTCTTCCGTCCGTGATCTAATGCTAGTTGCACCTCCCGGAGGCAGGGGGTGCGGATGGGAACCATCGTCACCGACGACCGGCTAGACGCGCTATCTGACATATTGCTTCGAGACGGCCATTGCGACCAGAGGACGCTTGAACGCGCCAGACGAGTCGCTACTGAAACGGATCAGCGCCCGGATACGGTACTAATCCAACTCGGCCTAGTTTCAGAACGTGGCCTGGCGGAAGCGTATTCCCGCCTTCTGTCCGTGCCGATCGCCACGGTCGATGACTATCCCGCGCTGGAGCCGGTTTTACCCGATCAACTGAGCGCGGGGTTCTTGCGGCACGCACGGGCCGTGCCACTGCGGGCGTACCAGGACACGATCGTGCTGGCGGCGGCGGATCCGCTAGAGACGTTTACGCCCCGGGCTGTTGCCGCCGCGACAGGCCGGCGCGTCAGTCTTGTCGTTGCAGTTCCGATCCAACTGGATGCGGCCCTGAACCGTTTATATACCCAGGAGGACAAACCGGAAACCGACGAGTCACCGCTGGAGGAAGATGCAGAACGGCTGAAGGATCTGGCAAGTGAAGCGCCGGTCATCAGGCTGGTGAACCTGCTGATCACGCGCGCAGTGGAAACCCATGCGTCCGACATCCACATCGAACCATTCGAGGACCGGCTGCGTGTCCGCTATCGTTACGACGGCGTTTTGCACGAGGCAGAGTCTCCGCCTCGCCATCTGGCGGCCGCCATCACGTCCCGCATCAAGATCATGGCTCGTCTGGACATAGCGGAAAGACGCATGCCGCAAGACGGACGGATCAAAATGGCCGTCCGGGGGCAGGATGTGGATTTCCGCGTTTCCACTATCCCATCCCTGCATGGCGAAACGGTCGTGCTGCGAATACTCGATCGGTCAGCCGTGGTTTTCGATTACGGCCGCCTGGGCCTGTCCCCCTCGGTCATCGGCAAGCTCGGGGCCACGCTGGAACTGCCGAATGGAATCGTTCTGGTCACCGGCCCGACCGGAAGTGGCAAGACAACCACGTTGTATACCGGGCTGCTGTCGCTGAACGCCGTGACCCGGAAGATCGTCACTGTCGAGGACCCGATCGAATACCAGTTGCAAGGGATCAACCAGATCCAAGTGCGAGGCCAGATCGGGCTGACATTCGCCAGCCTGCTGCGATCCATCCTGCGCCAGGATCCGGACATCATCATGGTGGGCGAGATCCGCGATGGCGAAACCGCGCAGATCGCGGTGCAGGCGGCGCTGACCGGGCATCTCGTACTATCCACCCTGCACACCAACTCGGCTGCCGCCGCCATCACCCGGCTGCGGGACATGGGGGTGGAAGAATATCTTTTGACGGCGGTGCTGCGTGGGATCATGGCACAGCGTCTGGTACGCCGCCTGTGCCGGGAGTGCCGGCGACCTGAACCGGCCCCCCCGGAAATGATCTCTCGCTTTGCGTTGGATCGGCGGAGCGGATCAGGATCCGTCACACTTTGGCGTCCGGTCGGGTGCGCCGCGTGCCGTCAGACCGGATACAACGGGCGCGTGGCCGTGGCGGAATTCCTGAGCCTGACGCCCGCGATCGAACGTCTGATCTTTGCTCGGGAGGATCACGCCGCAATCGAGCGGGAGGCCGTGGCGGCGGGCATGCAGACAATGTTCGACGCCGGGCTCGCTGCGGCCCTGACCGGCGAGACGACGATCGAGGAACTCACTCGCAGCATCAGGGCAGACCCGTGACCGCCTTCCGCTATACCGCGATCGGCCCGGGCGGCGAGCGCCTTGGTGGGATCATGGAGGCCGCGTCAGAGGCGGATGTCGTCGGCCGCCTGCAGCGGCAGGGCAGCATGCCGATCCGGGCAGAGCCTGCGGGCTCCAGAAGCCGCTGGAGGGGAATTCTGTCCCTGGATCTCGGCCGGGGGCGTGGCGCTCGGAAGCAGGATGTGGCGAACCTGTTCCGGGAACTGGCGACGATGCTGTTTGCCGGACAGGACATGGATCGGGCGCTCCGCTACATGCAAGAAACATCCCCCAGACGAGTCCGGGGGATCGTGACCGGATTGCGCGACGCGGTGCGCGACGGCAGCGCCTTGTCCGTCGCCATGTCGCGCTCTCCGGCCACATTCCCGGCTATGCATGTGGGGCTGGTGCGGGCAGGTGAGGCCGGAGGGAATCTTGGGTCAACCCTTTCCGGACTTGCCGATCTGCTGGAACGTCAGCGCGCCTTGGCTGCCACGGTCATCTCTGCCTTGATCTATCCAGCTGTTCTGCTGGTCGCGATGATCGGGGCAGTGGCATTGCTGCTGACGCAGGTATTGCCGCAGTTCGTGCCGATGTTCGAGCAGAGTGGCGTAGCCTTGCCGGTTTCGACGCAATGGCTGATCGCGGCAGGAAATTTCATCCAGGACGACGGTCTTTGGCTGCTGTTGGGCGTGCTGCTCGTTTTCCTGGCCGGGCATGCCGCGCTGCGGCAGAACCGTATCCGCCTGATGTTGGACCGGACCGCGCTAAGTCTGCCGGTGCTGGGTGGCTTGATGCGCGAGGTTGTCGCGGCGCGGTTCACCCGCGTTTTAGGGACGCTGCTGCAGAGCGGCGTTGCCCTGATCCCGGCGCTGGCGATCGTGCAGGACGCCGTGGGGAACCGCGTCGTCCGCCGAGCGGTGGAGCGGGCCAGCCTGGCGGCCCGCGGGGGCGCCGGGCTGACGGCGGAACTGGGGTCAGGGAATGTGTTTCCGCCGCGCACGATACATTTGCTGCGCCTCGGTGAGGAGACAGCACAACTGGCGGCCATGGCCTTGCGGGCGGCGAGTATCCATGAGGAGCGGACGCGTCTCGCAACTCAGCGCCTGACTGCGATTCTGGTCCCGGTGATGACGATTCTGATGGGGATTGCGGTGGGCGGAATCGTTGCCTCCCTGATGACCGCCATGCTGAGCCTCAACGATCTGGCGGCGGGATGAGGGGCTTCACGCTTCTGGAAGTCGTGGTGGCCCTGATCATCGCGGGGATTGCCGGCGTTGCCTTGTTCCAGGCGGTTGGAACCGGTCTTCATGAGACCCTGGCTGCGTTGATGTACGATCAGGCCATTGTGCGGGCGAAGTCCCGCCTCGAAGCCGCCACACATGGGACCCAACTGGCCGCGGGAGACTGGAGGGGTGATGACGGCGGCTCCTTCCGATGGCGGCTGCACGTCGCCCCCATTGCCACCGCCATCGTAAGCACGACCGGTGTGTACAGTCCGAGCGCCTCGAGGTCCCGTGCGGTGGTGCTTTACGCCGTGACCGTGTGGGTAGGCTGGAACGACGGCGGCAGGGAGCGTCAGGTGCGGCTGGACACCGAGAGAGTAGGGGGATGAAGGCACGCGGCTTCACTTTGCTGGAGATGACGGTCGCCCTCGCGGTCTTCGGCTTCCTCTTGCTCGGCTTGAGCCAGACACTGCGATTTGGGCTGACGGCCTGGCATCAGGGTGGGCGTTTGTCAGAAGGCAAGACCGACCTTGAGGCGGTGGACCGCACGCTGCGGACAATCGTGCACAACTTCGCCCCCGGCGATGGGACAGGGCTGCCGCCGATCAGTGGCGCCGCAGCGACCCTGGTTGGTATCACGCGGCTGCGGGTGCCTGGATCAGGAACGGATCCCGTGCGGGTGGAGGCCGGCGTGGCTCTGTCCGGCTCCAGGCTGGTTCTGCGCTACCGTCCGCATCCGCACGCCGAACCCCTGGGAGCGCTGCCGCCGTTCGCGGAAACAGAGTTGATTGACAGCGTTGCGCATATCACGATCGCTTACTGGGGTAGCAGTGGCACCTGGATATCTCAGTGGCATGAGCCGGATTTGCCCCTGCTCATCCGTTTCCGGATTTCGTTGACCACTGCCCATTCTGCGCGATGGCCGGATATCGTCGTCGCACCGACTCTGGTGCCCCCATGACCGGCCGCGAACGGAAGAGGGCAGGGCTGGCATTCCTTGCCATGTCATGGCTGGACCTATGGCAAGATTGGAGAGATGCCACATCGTTGCGTATGC
>Ga0310811_10015221_pt1 | contig 10058 bp, 10 predicted proteins | sample YCmetagenome_FD_207642 | JGI IMG/M metagenome (GOLD analysis project Ga0310811, IMG submission 207642) | Soil microbial communities from experimental microcosm in Duke University, North Carolina, United States - YC | ecosystem: Engineered > Artificial ecosystem > Soil microcosm > Unclassified ...
GGCTGCCAAGCGGGCGCGGCAGGTGGCCCGCGGCCCCTTCGACGGCTTCGCGGGCACGGTGTCCGAGGCCATCGACCTGATCGGCCAGGGCCGGGACGCCGGCATCGATCTGCTGATTCACAGCGATCGGCGGAACGACGTGGAGACCCGCGAGCTGTTCGTCTCGGACATCTTGCCCCGCTTCGCCTGATGAGGCAGATCGATCACACTCCGGACGCGTCGGCCGGGGTCAGCCGCATCTCCCGCACGACCAGCGGCAGGAGGAGGACGACGAAGACGATCGAGAACAGCCCGCCGAGCGCGGTCAGGACCGCCGGCAATCCCCAGGCGTCGATCCCGTAGCCCACGAGCGGGCCCAGGAGCGCGAAGGAGCCGCGAACGCCGAGCTGGGTCATGGAGATCACGGTCGCCCGGAACGCGGAGGTGATCCTCTCGTTCAGCGCGTTCAGGAAGAGGACACTGCCCAGGCCGCGACCGATCTGACCGAGGAACGCGAGCGCGATGCCGGTCCACCCGAAGAACGACGCCATGCCGAGAGACGCGATGATGGGCAGGATGCCGATGACCGCAAGCATGGAGCGCCGGCCGTACCGCTCGCTCGCGAGGGCGGCCGATTTTCCGGCGAAGCCGAAGATCAGGTTGTGGGCCGCGTACAGGGCGCCGAAGTAGGCCAGGGGCACGCCGCTGTCCTGCCAGTATTTCTGGTGCGTCCACACCATCACGAGGCCGGCGGCCCCCGACGCGACCAGGTTGAGGAAGACGAGCCGCGTCGTGGCGTCTCGTACCAGGGTGGTGGCGAGCACCGCCTTGAAGTCCTGGGCGCGTGGTCTCTCCGTCGGGCGGGCGGTGGGCGGCTCGGCGACGCCCACCACGAGGAGCATCGGGATCCAGCTCAGGATCGCGTTCGTCCACAGCAGATGCCCGTAGGAGAGGGTGACGATCGCGCCGCCCAGCAGCGCGCTGACCGCCGCACCGGTCTGTCCCGCCAGCTGCATGTTACCGAGAATGGCCGTTCCCCGGGACCGCTCGCCGCCGGCCGCGAGATGCGATTCATAGAGGAGCGCCACGTCGCCGCCCGAGATCATGCTCAGCGCAATGCCCATCATGAGGTGGTAGATCAGGAATCCCTCGTAGGTGGTCCACAGCGGCAGCAGCGAGAAGCTGATCGCCTTGAGCGTCGAGCCCACCAGGAGCGTCTTCTTCCGTCCCCACAGGTCGGACATCAACCCGGTCGGCACCTGGCCGCAGAGGATCACGATTGCGAACACGGCCTGCAGCTCCATGAACTGCCGCATGGTGATCCCGTGCGTTGCCAGATAGGGCACCCACACCGGGATCACGATCATGAACGGATCGAAGAACGAGAAGCCGTAGAGGAACCGCATGTTGCGGTTCATCGCGTCTCGAGCGTCGGCTGGTGCAGGAAGCGCCAGCGGTGCCCCTCGAGGTCGAGCGCCTCGTAGGCGCGCACCGAGCCCTCGTTGTGCGGCTCGCTGGCGATCCGTGCCCCCGCGGTGAGCGCGCGCCGGTAGTGCGCATCGACGTCCTCGACGTGCACGCTGAGGTACTGGCTCGTGCCGCCGCCCGTCCTCGGGCTGATCGCGCCGTGGGCGCCCTGCGTGCCGATCCCGATGACGCCGTCGCCGAACTCGACCAGGGCGTGATGGATCACGCCGTCACCGCTCACGAGCCGCGAGGTCCGGATCTCGCGAAACCCGAACGCGCGGTCCAGGAAGGTGAGCGCGGCGCCGATGTCCTGATACGGCACCTGAGGGATGATCGTCGGTCGGCGCCTGGGCTCGGCCGCCTGCCGGATGGCCGCCATGAGTACCGCCTTTCCCCGCTCGAGCGCCGCCGGCTCGAATGCGGCGTCACGCCGCAGCCTCTTCGCCAGGTCCAGCGGCCTCATCGCGGTCTCTCCCTCTTTTTCCCGCTCGGCTCGAGTTGTTCGCGCAGTTGCGTGCGGGCGCGGTTGAGTCGCGAGCGCACCGTGCCGATCGGCAGCGCGAGCACCTCGGCCACGCCCTGGTAGCTGAGGTCCTCCCACGCGAAGAGCAGAAGTGCCGCGCGCTCCTCGTCCGGCAGCGCGTCGATGGCGTCGGCCACCCGCGGGAAGAGGAGCCGGGCGTCGAGCGCTCCGGCGCTGGCGCGTCGGGTCGGCGCCTCGTCCGCTGCCAGCCGGGCGCTGGCCCGCAGCCGCCGGGCCTCGGCGCGCCGGTGCTTCAGCAGCAGGTTGGCACCGATACCGTACAGCCAGGGCAGCGCGCTCGCGCGCGAGACATCGAACGTCGTGCGCCGCTCGAACGCGATGCGGAATAGCTCGCCGATGAGGGCCTCCGCGACCTCGGCACCCACCCGGCGGCCCAGGAAGCGGAGCAGGGTGGCGGCGTGGCGGTCGTAGATCAGCCCGAAGGCCTCGGGCTCGACGAGCGAGCGGCCGATCACCTCGGCGTCCGGAGGAGCGCTCATCACCTTCCTTTTTCCCGATCGCGGGGTCGGGTTCGCGGGGGCCAAGAATACCTCTCGGCAAGGAGCTTGACGCGAGGCGGCCGGCGCGGTATCGAGAGGCCAGCCATGACCACTGCCCACGACAAGTACGTGGCGCTGCAGCGCCACCGCAATGGCGCCGCCCTGACGCTCGATCCGAGGACGACCGCCCTCGTGATCGTCGACATGCAGGAGTACTTCCTGAACCCGGGCTCCCCGTTCTCGCGGGCCTACGAGAAGATGGTGCCCGGCGTGATGGCCCATTTCCAGGAGCGCGGCCGGGGGGTGGTCGAGCCCTCGCTGCGGCGGCTGCTGGATTTCTTCCGATCTCACGGGCTACGCATCGTCTACACCACGGTGGCATCGGAGCTGCCCGATGGCGGCGATCTGATGCCGATCTTCCAGCAGCGGAACGCCGCCAGCCGGCAGGAGATCGGCGATGTGGCCATACCGGCGCGGACCGACGCCTGGGCCCGGATCGTGGAGACGCTTTCGCCTCGCGAGGGAGAGCTGGTCGTCAACAAGACCACCTACGGCACGTTCAGCTCGACCGGGCTCGACCACCGGCTGCGCTCGCTGGGCATCACCTCGCTCGTGATCGGCGGCGTCGTCACCAACGTGTGTGTCGAGACCACGGCCCGCGACGCGGCCGACCGCGGCTACGACGTGGTGCTGCTCGACGACGGGAGCGCCGCCTTCTCGCCGGAGATCCACGAGGCCACGCTGCTCTCCTTCCAGGGACCGTTCGGCCGCGTGCGAACGACCGAGGAGGTGCTCGGGCTGCTGGCGCGTGCCTCGTAGGCGGCGCTTGACGGCGCCCGCCGCCGGGTGCTCTGCTTCGCGCCAGGAGGCCTGGTGATGGCGAACGATCGCGGGCTGTTGCCGAAGGCGCGGCGCGAGGACCTTCCCGAGGAGCTCAGGCGCCGGCTGGATCGCTGGTACCGGGACGCCTACGAGGACGACAACCTCTTCCTGACCATGGCGCGCCGGCCGGGCCTGCTCGACGCGACGATGGGCTTCATCCGCTACGCCTATGGCGAGGCGGCCAGTATCGAGCCGGAGCTGTTCGAGATCGTGCGAATCCGGCTGGCGTGGCGGAACCGCTGTGTGCACTGAAGCCTCGCGCGTTCATCCTCGGCCGTGCGCCGGGGCGCGACGGAAGACCTGGTGGCGAAGGTCGCCGACTACGAGCAGGCGGATCTGCCGGCTCGCACCAAGGCGGCGCTACGCTACGTCGATCGCCTGACGTCGGACGCGTGGCAGGTCGACCGGGCCTTCTACGACGAGCTGCGAGCCGACCTCACCGACGACGAGATCCTCGACCTCGGCATGGTGGCGATGTTCTTCAACGGCTGGCAGCGTCTCATCGACGCCTTTGGCATCGTGCCCGACCGCTGGCGCGAGGGTGACGCGCTGCCGTTCGGGCCGCTCACGCCTCCGGGAGGCTAGTCCTCCTCCCAGCCAAAGTTGGGATTGGGCGGCGGCAGCGGCGGCAGGTCCCAGCTTCCGGTCGCGAGCGGCCGGATGTCGGGATCGACGCGCACGTCGAGCACTGTCGGCCGGTTCGAGGCGATCGCCGCCTCGAGCTGTCCGGCGAGGTCGTTCGGCTTCTCGACCTTGAAGCCCTGCGCGCCCATCGAGCGCGCCATCGCCGCGTAGTCGGCGCTCACCAGGCCGCCGTGCTTGCCCCTGAACATCGTGGCGAGCTCGCGGCCCTGGCCGAAGTAGCCGAGCTGCTGATCGCGGATGACGCTGTACCCGCCGTTGTTCCAGACGACCCAGACGACGGGGATCTCGTACTCCACCGCGGTGAGGACGGCGCTGGCATTCATCACGAAGCCGCCGTCGCCGCACACCGTGACCACCGGGCGATCGGGCGCCGCCAGCTTCGCGCCGAGCGGCCCGGCCACACCGAAGCCCATCGAGGCGTAGCCCCACGTCTGCAGCAACGTGCGAGGCCGCCATACCTCGTACTCGGCCACCATCCAGTTGTGATGGGCGCCCACGTCGACCAGCACGATGCCGTCCTCGGGCACCACCCGACGAACGTCCGCCACGACGCGCTCGGGTCGGATCGGGACGGCGTCCGACGTCCGCGGTGGCCTCGTGGTCGTCTCCCACTTCTTGCGCCAGCCGTCGATCCGCGCGAGCCACGCCTCCCTGGAGACTGGACGCTCGGCACGGTGCGTTCCGAGCTGCTCGAGCGCCAGCCGCGCATCGGCCACGATGCCCACCGCTGGCTGGAAGTTGCGGCCGATCTCCGCCGCATCGACGTCCACGTGGATGAGCCGCGTCGGCGGGATGCGATAGGTGAACCCCGGCAGCCAGGCGCTCGTGGCGCGATCGTCGAAGCGCGTTCCCAGGGCCAGGATGACGTCGGCGTTGCGGCACGCGGCGTTGGCGGCGAGCGGACCGTTGCGTCCGGTCGCCCCCAGGCTCAGCGGATGGCGGGCATCGAAGACGCCCTTGCCGAAGGGCGTGGTGGCGACCGGGATCGACATCGCCTCGGCGTACGCGGCGAGCGCTGCCTCGGCGCCGGCCAGCTCGACGCCGTGACCCGCCACGATGACCGGACGCTCGGCCACCGCCAGCAGGCGCGCGGCCTCGGCGATGGCGCGCGGATCGCCGGCCGGGCGCGCCCACTGTGCTTCCCCCCAGCCGGCCTCGCGCGCGATGGCTTGTTCGTCCACGGGCTCCACGAAGACGTTCAGCGGCACGTCGACGTGCACCGGTCCGGAGCGGCCGTTCGTCATGAGCGCGAAGGCCTGGCGCATGGCGAGCGGGAGCATGTCCCCGCGTGTGGGCTGGAAGCTCCGCTTCACGTAGGGCCGGAGCACGTTGACGAAGTCACCCTGGAAGTACCGTCCGGTCTCCTGGAAGGGGCCGCGGTTCCACTGGCCGGTCGGCACGTTGCCGGTGATGGCGAGCATCGCGGAGGAGTCGGCGAACGCCGCCGCGATCGCGACGACGAGGTTGGCGGAGCCCGGTCCGCACGACGTGAACGTCGCGACGGGCTTCTGCGTGATGCGGAAGTACGCATCGGCCATGAAGCCCGCGACCGCCTCGTGGTGCACGGAGATCGTCGTGATCTCGTGCCGGCGATCGTAGAGCCCGTCCAGCAACCCCAGGATGCCGTGGCCGCACAGGCCGAAGACGTACGGGACCTTCTGCTGGATGAGAAAGTCCGCGATGTACGCCGCGCCCTTCGCCGGTACGGAGGCGTGATCTCCCGCGCTGCTCATGCTCGCTCTCCTTGTATGGTCGGCGCTCGGCTCACGCCCCGCGGGCCTCGTCCTCGCGCCAGGTGACCGTGAAGGGACGCAGCGGCGAGGCGGCCAGCTCACGCCAGGGGTCATCGTCCTCGAAGATCCGGACGACGTAGCGCAGGGCGTGCGTGCCCGAGCGCAGGTGCAGCTGCGCGTACGGCATGAAGAGCTCGAAGCCCTCGAACAGCGCGTCGTCGTGGGCCGGCTTGATGGCGCCGCCAACCGAGGCCTCGCCGGAGGCGCTGCCGAATTTTCCGTCGAGGTCCCGCAGGACGCCACCGTTGCCGTCGAAGAAGTACGCGGCCACCATCCCCGGCCAGTCCTTCATCCCGTGAATGGTGAAGGTCGCCCGGATGCGGAGCCCGCGCGCCCCTTCCTGAACGACCTCCTCTTCCTGGATCTCTCCGATCTCCGCGCGGACGACCGGGGTGACCGTGAAGCCAACCTGACGAGGCTCGGAGCGGTTCATCGTCTGCCAGGCGCCCGACGGCTCCTGGACGCCGACGAAGATCTCGTACCTCACCTGGTGACGGCCGAAGGGCAGGTGGAGCTGGGCACTGGGCAGGAACAGTTCCACGTGGCGGCCCGCCTCTCGCTCCTCGGCCGGCGTGAACGTGCTGGCCACCGCCACCTGGCCGTTCGCGCTGCGGTACTGTCCGTCGGTGTCCGGCAGCGGGGAGCCATCGGCGAGCGAGAAGAACGCGGCCGCCTCGACGAGCCGTCCCTGCAAGCCCGCCACCGACAGGGAGACGTGGATGAGGAGTCCGGTCACGCCATCGCGAGTGACGAACTCTTCCTTGACCTGCACCACGCTGGCGGTCCGGGTGACGCTGACCGTGATGGGCAGGGTCCGTTCGTCGGCGGCGGTGACCAGAGACCAGTGATACGACACGCGGCGACCGGAGCCGCGCTGCTCGCCCGCCATCACGCGGATCACGTAGCCGAGCGTGTGGCTGCCGCTCGAGAGCTGGGGGAGCAGGCCATGGGACAGGAACAGCTCGAAGTCCTCGTAGGCCTTTTGCCTGAACGGGTGGAAATCGCTGGTCACGCATAGCGGCTCACCCGGAGTCCCTCCGCGACCCAGTCCGCCTCGGGCGAAGGCCGGCCGGCCGTCGATGCTGAACCACGCACCGATGAGGGCCTTCTGGAATCCCCAGGTCCCGGTGGCGTTGAACGTGACGCGGATCAGCAGCCCCGTGTCGTTGCCGCGGGCGACTTGCTGGTGATTGACCGTGAGGATGTGGGCCTGCGGCCGGTTCGGATCGTGACGCGCCCCGTGTATCGCCGGTCGCGGCGCCGCGGGCGCAGCGTCGGAGGACCGCTCCGGAGTGCTCCCGCCGCGGATGAACGTCTCGACCGCGGCCACGGCTCGCAGCACCTCGTCAACGGGGACGTTGGCCTGCTCGTACTCCATCCGGTTGCGGAGACCGATCGCGTCCATGAGATCGAGCAGCTGGCGGGCATCGTGCCGCCCCTCGCGGAAGAACCGCTTCAGGGAGTCCTGCACCTGGCCGGACTGGACCGCGAAGCCGCGGTCCGTGAGGAACTCGATGAGCCGCACGCGGGCCTGAGACAGGGCCTCCTTGCGCTGCATCCGCTCGGGGGATGCGGCCAGGCGGCGGATCTCGTTCCAGTCTGCCGGCATGGTCAGGCGGCCGGCGACGGGCGAGCCCGCCAGTGGCCCCGCACGGGGTCAGAGCGTCGCGGCTTCATGTTGCGCCGATCGGGCCTCGGGTGATTGATATGTTGTTAGAGCGTGGACATGATACGGCGAATGACGAGGCGGCGTTTTCTGCGATCAGGGCTCGGCGGCCTGGCGGCCTGCCTGGCGGCGCCCGCGCGGGCGAGGGCCGCCCTCCGCGACCGGTTCCTCATCGTCAACGCGGACGACTTCGGGCTGTCGGCCGAGATCGACGGCGGGATCTTCGAGGCCCACGACAGCGGGATCGTCACCAGCGCCAGCCTGCTCGTCGACGCTCCGGGCGCCGAGGCCGCCGTCCACGAGGCGCGCAAGCGGCCCAGGCTCGGCCAGGGCATCCACGTGGCCTTCGATTCGCGCGGCACCTGGCTCTTCGACGTCCACGACCTGGCGGCGGTGGAGCGGGAGCTGGAGCGTCAGCTTCAGGCCTTCGTGCGCCTCACGGGCGGGCCGCCCGATCACATCGACTCTCACCACCACGTCCATCGCCTGTTCAACGTCGCGTACCGGTTCCTCGAGGCCGGGCGGCGCTATCACGTCCCCGTGCGCGGATTCTCCGACGTCGCCTACGTTGCGGGCTTCTACGGCCAGCCAGAGTTCGGCAAGACGGTGATGTCGAGGATCAGCGTGGAGAATCTCCTGGCCCTGCTGCAGACCGTGCGTCCCGGCGTGTCGGAGCTGTCGTGTCACCCGGGGCATCTCGAGTCCCGACCCGACGCCTTCTACAATCGTGAGCGGGTCGCGGAGCTCGCCACGCTCACGGACGAGCGCATTCGCGACGCGATCTCGGCCGCCGGCATCCGGCTCGTCAACTATCGCGACTATCAGCGACTGCGGTCGGGTTAGCGCCCGACGCGCCATAGCTCGACACCCCGCATGGCGCTGCGGATCCGTGTCACGCTTTCGATCTGCGGGCCCGCCGTTCTCGACAGGGGTCAGATCCGGACGAAGATGCGCCGCCGATAGAGCGGGGTCAGGAGCGCGAGCCAGAGCAGCACGTACGCCAGCGCGTACGCCAGCGAGGCACCGGCGGGGCTCAGCCAAGTCGCGAACAGCCGCTCGTAGAGATACGTCCTGAGGACCACCGCGTCGCCCGCGCCACCGTTCATGACCACCCAGTTGAAGACGATCGCCACGACGCTCGACAGCCAGTAGGCGACGAGCGCGTTGCTGCCGAAGACGAGGAACGGCGCGGTCCATCCCCGGCGCCCGCGGTCGTCGATCAGCCAGAAGAGCCCGGCCAGGGCGAGGCTCGCGACGCCGGCGGAGAACAGCACGAACGAGCCGGTCCACAGACTCTTGTTGATCGGGAAGCTGACGCCCCAGATCAGCCCGAGGGCCACGGCGCCGCCGCCGGCGCCGGCCAGCCCGAGCGCCGTCGTCGAGCGCGGCCGCGCCGTCTGGATCCAGTGGCCGGCCAGGATCCCGCACAGGACGGTACCGATCGCGCCCAGCGTGCTCAGGATGCCCTCGGGATCCCACGTGCCCGGATCGCGCGGCAGATGGTTGGGACCGAGCACGTGATAGTCGAGCCAGTTGGAGAGATTCATGTCCGGCTCGAGGGCGCCGGGCCCGAGCCCCGGAACCGGCACCGCCACCAGGAGCAGCCAGTATCCGACGAGCAGGCCGGCCAGCGCCGTCAGCTGCCCGCGCACACCGGTCCACAGCATGATGACCGCTCCCACCAGGTACGAGAGCGCGATCCGCTGCAGGACGCCCAGGGTCCGGAGATGGCCGAGGTGATAGTGGGGGAACCCCTGGAGGAGAAGGCCTAGGGTGAAGATGACCGTGGCGCGCACCACGACGCGCCGCAGGACGGCGCCGCGGCCGCGGTCCCGCAAGCCGCGCAGGGCCAGCGTGGCGGCGATGCCGACGATGAAGAGGAAGAAGGGAAAGATCAGGTCGGCCGGTGTTGCGCCGTTCCAGGTCGCGTGCTGCAGCGGCGCGTACACGTGCTCCCAGGTCCCCGGGTTGTTGACGAGGAGCATCGCCGCGATGGTGATCCCGCGAAACACATCCAGGGAGAGCAGCCGCGGCGACAGCGGCCGAGCGGTGCCACCGGGCTCCACGCCCGCTCGTGAACCGGCCTCCGCGAGCGTTGCCATCGTCCAGCCCGGGCTAGGAGTCGAGGCGAGGCGTCGTCGTCATCACCGGCATCCCGCGCCGTCATCGTAACAGGGGACATGATCGCGCGCGCGGCTTCTCATCTCGATCTCATGAGCGCGGCGTACGGTGAGATCGGAGGTTTGCAAGAGCCATGAGGACACGATCATGAGCGCAGGACTCACCAAGGACGAGATCAGGCGCATCATGCTCGACAAGCTCGGCGTCGTCTACGAGGACTGGCACATCCCCGGCCGTCCCTTCGAGGACATCATGACCGCGCCCGGGGAGCGGCGCGAGGACGCGCGCGCTTTCGTCATCGCGCTGGTCGCCGCCCTCGTCGGCGGCGTGGCCGAGGCGATCGACCGCAACAACGCGCGGATCACGCGGCCACGCCGCCGGGCCGCCGCGCCGGGCGCCGTGCGTGTCCGCCCGCTGCGCGATGTGCAGGGCTACCGGGTGGAAGGCCAGGACGGCGAGCTGCTGGGCGAGGTCCGCGACGC
>Ga0310811_10015223_pt1 | contig 10058 bp, 9 predicted proteins | sample YCmetagenome_FD_207642 | JGI IMG/M metagenome (GOLD analysis project Ga0310811, IMG submission 207642) | Soil microbial communities from experimental microcosm in Duke University, North Carolina, United States - YC | ecosystem: Engineered > Artificial ecosystem > Soil microcosm > Unclassified ...
TTAATGCTTCCCAGGTCATTCGATCAATTAGTTAACTGGACCTCAAATGCCTGTGCCCCGAGAGAAGAGGCCAGGCCTTCCGTCTGGCCGGCGAGATACATGGTCACGCCATTCTGGTTCGTGAGCTTGGCGTGCATCTTCCCCTCGATCAGGGTAAGTCCACGGCTGATGCCATGGTAGGTCCCGGAGAAGTCGGAAAGCCTGTTTAGGTTAAAGACTTTGCCGGTGGCAGCGACCTTTTGCGCGCCCGAGCCGCCAATGCCGCCACCAGAGATGGTGAAGTGGTGGCGTCCGCCGTTGTAATAGAGAGTCCCTTTTCCGGTTTCAGCCTGAGCGTAATAGGCAGCCGACCACTCGCGAATGCTCACCGTGGCCGAGGGTGTTGTACTAGGGGCCTGAGTCATTGATGCGCATCCGGCGATTAGAAGAATTGCAGAGCTAACAAAGATTGAATTAACGAAGTTGGTTTTCATAGTTTTGAGATTTTGGGTAGTTTACAGATCGAAGGACAGAATTTGAAGTGTCGGTTGTGACGTGGCTATAGGACTTTAGGGCCATATTACCGCCGCGTTGAAGCCTTGAATCGTTGAAATCGCCGTAACCGGACGGAGTGCTAAAGGCTAAAGCTCCTCAGAAGGTAATGCCCGTCGTGATTTGCGGGCCGTGCAGAACGACGTCGAAAGTGAAGTTGTCGTTCTCGAAGTCAGCGGAGAGGGCGCGATAACCGATCTCGGTAAAAATGTTCCTGGTAAGGTTGATACCGAGCACGCCCTCGACCTGCCACATCAGGTCGGCACCTACACCGAACCCGCCCACCTCACCGCGCACGGCGGTGTAAAACGTTTTATTAAAATTGTAGCGGGTATGCAAACCAAGGTAAGGATCGAACCAACCATCATCTCGCGAGATGGTTTGGCTGAGTTTGCTGTTCAGAGTGACCGCGAGCTGGTTTGCAAACTGTCTCTCGGCTGCACTGACGGCCTGACGAACGGCAGCACGACGAGCCTCTCCTCTGAGGTGAAGCGCATCTATCCTCGCCCTCAAAGCTGTTTCTTTCGCCAGCACAAAATCGTGAACGACCCGGGCGACATCTTGTTCAATGCGGCCACCCAATGGTGCGATGGGAATACGCGGTTTTCGCTGGTGGTTGCGTAACGAGTCATGTCTGTCGATCTGGCTGGTAATGTCTGACTCGATGGTGCTCTTAATCCCTTTAACAAATGCGCTGTTTGTAATGTCGTTGTTAAGCCGGGCAACCAAATCGTCACTGATGTTAGTAACGAATTGCTGGCTTGTCTGCTGAATTAGCGGCGGATCGGAATGTAGTTCGAGCTGTTCGTAAACATTTGTGTAATGCGAGCCGGCTGCTAACTCGACGAACCAACGCGGCTGGTTGATGAGCCGCCAGCTTATCCCCCAGTCGATCAGATACGGGTTGACCGTTTCATGGGTGTTGTTAATCAGTCCGCCTACCTGTGTGTCGTCCGACAGACCCACATAAAAGACTTCAGCATATACTCCGAACGGGCCTTTCCGCGCCTCCGCTCGCATCGCGAACATCATGTCAAGATGTTGCAGGATTTGATCGAGGCCGACGTCTATGTTCGCGTTGACGCCACGGACTCCGACCGTGCCGTTGATACTCGGCATTAACCCCGGGACCGCAATCGTGAATTGCCACGGCTCGCTTTGCGCAATGCTTGGCGGCGCCGTTTCCTTCGGCGCCAATTCCAGAGAGCCTGCGCGAACATGCGCGACGAGCGCAACTGCTGCACAGGCGGATAAAACCAACCGGATTTTCATGCGAGTTTTAGCGTGATGGGTTTCGATGACTAGCGCGGCGTTGCAGTAATTGCAGTCGATTCTGAAGCAACTCCTGCAATGCGTCTATAAGACTTTGGGGCCATGTCTATCGCCCCGTTGAATCAGGCCACACTTGCCTAGTTCAACATCACTTGATGTGTTTCCCTGCGACAGGTGTCGCGGATCTTCTGGGCGAAGGTGACAAGGCAGTCTTGGTATTCGTGGCCTGAAGTTTTTTGACGAAGAAATCCTTTATATCTTTAAATTTCGCTGCGCGGGAGTTGTTTGGAACAACCTTGGCCCCTGAAGCATCCACTTCGATCGTTTGTTTAAGAATTCCCGATCTGTCCGTTAGCCAGGCATTGCCTGTGGAATAAATTTCCCCCTTATCTGCTATTGTTTTGAGCGCAGAAATTACGATGCCCTTTTCCTCTGGGTTTGTGCTGACGGCAAATGCAAAATTAATACCCTCGGTCGTGCGAAACGATTTTATTTTTACTGGGAGACGATCACTGCCAAGTCCTAGTATGGCAGCCAATTCTGGGGCTATCGATTCTTCAGTGCCTTGAGAAAGCGCCCATTCTTCCACCTTGGAAAGTTCGGCTTGTGCGGAAGAAGGCGGTGTTGGAGCAAGATCCTGGGCCAACAAGGCGATGGGAATGAGCGCCAGGACTGCGATGACGGGTTTGCCATAAAGCGTTTGCATCGATAAATTTTAGCCAGCGGCAGCTGCGAGACAAAAAAAATCGGCCTCCCAACGAAGGGAGGCCGATTCGCTATAAACTGTTAGAGCTATCGCTCGCTAATTAGTGGAAGAAGAACCGGACGCCTGCGCCGATCAAATGTTGACCCAAGTCGCGGCTTTGGTTGGTGTCGATTTGGGTGCTCGTATAATCGAGGTAGTGGTATTCGATAAAGGCGCTGAAGTTGGGGTTAAAGAAGTAGTCTGCCCCTGCGACCACTTGCCACGCCAAGTCCGCGTGACTTGCTCCGCCGCCAGTGTTAACTGGGACACGACCGGTTACAGGATCTACGACCTCGACCCCCGCGGATTCGGCGTAGTAAACGCCGACGCCGGCGCCGGCATACGGCTGGAACCTGCAATTTTCGGGCGCAATTCGCAAAATGAAGTTAAACATAAACGCGCCTGTGTTAATCCAGGAGGTCGCGTTGCGTTGTGCTACAACGTTATCAAATGGATCCCTCAGGGTGAAATTGGCGCCGCCACGGAAACCATTATAGAAGAAATCGCCTTCCACCGTTGGACGAACTACGCCCGAGCCAAAGACATAACCGAGCTTAATGCCGCCGAAAAATCCGACGTCATTTTTTGGATTTACGTCGAGGCTGTATCCAAAGAAAGGATCATTCGGATTGTCCTGTGTAAACGTTCGGTTGTCACCGCGGTTTTGATAGACGTTTGCCCCCATGTCGATCGCACCGTAGAAGCCGAGTCCATACATTGGCGGCGGCGGCGGCGCGACCTGTTTGTATTCGGGAGTCGGCCCCGCTCGAAGAGAGGCCGCAAGAAGTCCTGTCAACGCAACAGTGGAGAATAGCAGTTTTTTCATAGTGTTCTTTCGTGTCGTCATGCTCCTCATAGCGAGAAACGATGGTAAGGTCAATCTAATTTAATGTCTAAAGTTCCAAGCTGGCGGTGGGCATTGTGCAGCAAATGCAAGATGGAGTCTATGGGACTTTAGCCGTAGGGCTTTGGAGGTAGAGAATTCGCCAGCGCATGCCTTACCAATCTAATTGAGCGAATCCGCCGTAGCCTTTACCCCGGCCAGAAATTCACTGCTTTCCACGCCTTTGATGAAAAAAGCAGAGGCGCCAGCGTTCATCGCCATTCGACGAACTGACGGATCATCTTTGGCAGTCAACATAACAACACGTGTCCCCGGCGAAACCCGCCTCAGGCGCGCTTGCACCTCCAACCCGTTCATTTCCGGCATCAGGATATCAATAATTGCGACGTCAGGACAATGCGTTGCCGCGTGCTCCAAGAATTTGGCTGGATCAGTAAAGGCGTTGGCCTCCCAACCCACCGAATCGAGAAGCCGGCTCGTGGCTCTGAGGACCGAAGGATCATCATCCAGGAGGCACACCGCAATAGTGTCTTTATCGAGCGCAACCATGTTTCTTCCCGATCAAATTGAAAATCGAATCTGGATACCAAAACGGTTTTGATTCAGAAGCGCAGAACGGAAACGCTTTTTGGGGCGCAACATCTGGCATGCGACCATGTTCGCGCATCTGACGACCGGAGCGCAATCAGACCTTAGTCCCGGTTTTGACCGGCGGGCTAACTTCAGCTTTGTGCAATATTACCATGAGCTCGGCTACCGATGTTATCTTGAGCTTCTGCATCATATGCGCACGATGAGTCTTGACCGTTTTTTCGGCCATCCCGAGTTCACCGCCTACTTGTTTGTTAAGCAGTCCCGTAGCCACTAGCTGCATTACTTCGTATTCACGCGGCGTGAGCCGTTCAAGTAGCGCGCGAGCATTGTCCCTCTCAGATGCGCTAAGGAGTTGTTCGCTCGAACGAGTGAGGGCGCGCTCAACGCTCTCCAACAATTGGCTGGGTCTGAAGGGCTTTGGGAGAAAGTCGACGGCGCCTGCCTTCATTGCCCGGGCGCACATTGGAATATCGCCGTGCGCTGTTATGAATATAAGCTGTTCCTCGCGACCCTGTTCGATCAGTGCTTCCTGGAAAGCGATTCCATTCAACCCCGGCATCTTCACATCGACAATGAGGCATGAAGGTCCTCGATAGGCTGAACGCGAGAGAAACTCGGGCGCAGAGTTAAACACCTCTGTCTTGTAGTGAGCCGCGTCTAACAACCGCCTGACACTCTTGCGCACCGATTCATCGTCGTCGATCACGAACACCGTCGCAGCTGGAGTAATCATTGTGGCATCGCCTTGGTAATTGGCAGACGAAAATGAAAACGCGCGCCGCCTCCCTGTGCATTTTCAGCCGAGATCGTTCCGCCATGCGCCTCGACGATTGAGCGCACAATGGCTAGACCCATTCCCAAGCCTTCATCCTTCGTAGTAAAGAATTGCTCGAAAAGCCGGTCTCGAGTTGCCTCGGAAATCCCAGAGCCATGATCGCGCACGGCAACGCCGACAGCGCCGTCGCCGTTATAATCCGTAGCAATTTCCACGATGCGGCGATTGGGTGGCGCATCGCACATGGCGTCAAAGGCATTGCGAACGAGATTGATCACCGCCTGTTGGATTTGGATGGGATCGCCTTCAATGGGCGGCAGATCTGCCGTGAGGGACGTTTTGATCTTGCAAAGGTGCGCAGCGGCATCCGGCTGAACCATATGCGTGGTCGCTTTCACCAAATCATTCAAATTTATCCGTCCCCGAATCGCAGCACCCTTCTTAATGGCATTTCGGACATTTTGCATGACGTCAAAGGCACGGCGTCCATCGGCCACGACATCGTTAAGAATATCCTGTAATTGTTCCGGCTTCAGCCTGCCCTGCTCGAGATATTGCATTGCTGCAGTGGCGTTGTTCACGATCGCAGCCAACGGTTGATTTAATTCGTGCGCCAGCGAAGCAGTCATCTCGCCAAGCAAGCTGACTCGGCCCAGAAGCTCGACCTGCTCCCGAATTCGCCGCGCTACTTCTTCCGCTGCCAGGCGCGCCGAAACGTCGATAACGTTCGCAAGAACGACTAGCCCATGAGGCGTTTGAACGGGGTTCACACTAACCTCGACAGGGACCTCGCTGCCATCCTTTCGTCGCGCGAATAACTGCGCGTGCGAGCCCGTCGCCTGCGGTTCGGGCGCGATGAAGAAGTTAGCGCGATCACTTTCAAGCGACGTTCCGAATCGTTCGGGTAGCAGAATCTCAACGTTTTTGCCGACGAGTTCGTCACGTGCATATCCAAACAGTTTTTCGGCATGCGTATTCACCAACACGATGCGACCTTCATGATCGATAAGGACCGTGCCGCTGGGTGAAGCCTCTGTTGCGAGGTGAAAAAGTTCTTCCGCCTGCTTGCGTTCGGTGATGTCGAAAACCACACCGCTCATCGTCAGCGGCTTGCCCGACTCATCGTAGTCAGCGCGACCGCGAGAATGAACCCAGCATATTGTGCCGTCGGTTCTTTGTGTCCGGTATTCAATCTGATATGGTAGCCGTAACTCCAGCGCCTGACGCCGGGCCCGTTTCACTCGTTCCAAGTCTTCCGGATGCACGGCTCCGTAAAATGTGTCGATTGTTATATCCGCGTCGGCCGAGACGCCGAACATGTTCCGCGCTGCCCGGTCCCAGGATATTCTCTGCGCTGCTTCGTCCCAGTGCCAAACGCCCAAGTGTGACCCTTCTGCGGCGAGACGGAACAGGTCTTGCGCTTGTTTCTGAGATGTTATGTCCACAGAAACGCAAACGAGCCGATTGCCTTTGCCGTGCTTGACGGACAGGCATCGTCCACGACCCGCTAACCAGCGCACATTTCCATCCCGTAACAAAACGCGATATTCAACGGCGTATTCACCCTCTGTCTCAATCGCGTGGTTTACGGCAGACCGCCACATCGCACGATCCTCCGGGTGCACGCGAGCTTGCAGCATCTCCTCGTCGACGGGCAACTCGGGATCAAACTGAAACAACGAGCGCGCCTTATCAGACATCCAAAGTTCGTGCGTAACGATATCCAATTCCCAAACGCCGTGGTGCGTTGCCTCCGCTGCGAGAACGACGCGTTGCTCGAACCCATGCAAAGCCTCTTCCTTCGCGAGCAGGTCAGTGACATCTACACACGAGCCGATGTAACCCGCAAACGTGCCATCAGCGTCGTGACGAGGCACGCCGTGATCGGAAATCCAACGATATTCGCCGTCATTTCGTCTAAGCCGGTATTGCATGACGAAAGGTTTGCGCGCGTCGAATGCTTCCGTGTAGATCTTCAGACACTTTTGCAGATCGTCACGGTGCACGCCCTCGACCCAGCCGTTTCCCATCTCCTGTTCGAGACCGCGTCCCGTGAATTCCAACCAGCTCTTGTTGAAAAAGGTGCACAATTTGTCCAGGCCGGACATCCAGATCAGAACCGGGGCAGCATCGGCCACGATTCGAAAACGCTGCTCGCTTTCGCGAAGGCCGGCTTCGCTGGCCTGCAACTGCCGGGTAAGCTTGGCGGCGCGGATGAGATCGTAGCTCAACTCGTAAGCCATCGCGGCCACGAAAAGTAAATAGAACACGCTTACCGTTAACGGAGTCGACAGAAGTCCCCACATCATCGCCACCGCTTGCGCGCTCCCCAGAACGACTAACAAAACAATGCTGCCGCCAACTACCAGCGCCTGTCTGTGATTGCCGCGTCGCCACACTGTGATTGTTGCGTCCACCACGAATATCGCTAGCAGGAGCAAGCTGAATTGAGCCACCAGCATCCAGGGGTTGGGCACTCCCTGCGGGATGGACACAGATTCTCCGAGGAAACGAACATGCCGCAAAGCAGTGACTTCTCGATAATTGATGTTCGGCGAGAGCGTAAAATTTAGAGTTAGCGACAACGTACGCACCGCCACGATGGTCCAGGCCAGCCATCGCCGGCCGGCATTCAAATAGATGCGTACGAACACGACGATCGACACGATCAGCACCCATGCCGGGACGTGTATCCAGCGCGTTAATCTCCCAAACTGTTCGGGCGTTTCGGCCTGCATTAACGCGAACTCCAGCGCTGCAAAAACGGCCACTGCGACCGCTCCAAATGAAAACACCAGGTTCGCGCGAGCGGTTCGATCCTTCCACCAAACGATGAACTGAAGAAATGCCAGCGTGAGGCACGCTCCGGCCCCAAGTGACCAGATGACGGTGATCCAGCTCATAATTTTTTGTCAGTCATCATCTGCGTTTATACCACCGGGCGACTGAATCGGGAAAACTCTTAACGCGATGGAAATGAGACCTTAATTCATGGATTTCGCTTCCGGTAGCCATAGGACTTTAGTCCTATTCTCTAATAATGAGGGTTTCTCGAAACTGACGATTGCCTGTCATGAAGCTGCTTTTTCAAGAGATCCGCAGGAACCCGCTGCTTTGGCTGCTGGTCTTTGTTCCCGCTGCGCTGGCAGCGGAAAAGCTCAATCACGAAGCGCACACGCTGCACTTCGTTCTTTCGGTGCTCGCGATTTTACCGCTGGCTGTTCTGCTGAGTCATGCCACAGAATCAGTCGCGGCAAAGACGGGCGACTCGGTAGGCGGTCTACTCAATGCCACGCTTGGAAATTTGACCGAGCTCGTCATCGCGATCGCCGCTTTGCAGGCTGGTCAATACACGTTGGTGAAAGCATCGGTCGCCGGCGCGATCGTCACCAATTCGTTGTTTATGCTTGGTGCGTCCTTCCTGCTCGGCGGCTTGCGGTATCACGTTCAGGAATTCAACCGTGTGGCAGCACGATTTCAGGCCGGCTTGCTTTTTCTCGCCACGATTGCGCTTCTGATTCCCTCCGCGGTGGCCGGGCACGAGACGTTAGGCAAATCGGGATTGAATCAAGAGCTGAGTCTGGCGCTCTCGTTTTTACTTTTGGTGGCATACGGTCTTGGCCTGTGGTTTTCGCTCAATACACATCGCGAATTGTTCGCCAGCGCAGCGGAGGAACATGAAGCCGCGTGGCCCGTTGGCCTCGCACTCGTGACGCTCGCAGTTGTTACGATTTTCGTGGCGCTGGTGAGCGAAGTGTTTGTTGGATCAGTTCAGTATGCTGCCACGTCGTTCGGAATGAGTCCTGCGTTCGTTGGGTTCATCGTTGTGGCGTTGGTAGGCGCAGCCGCCGAAATGGCGGCCGCGTTTTCCGCCGCGCGCAAAAATCGTCTCGATCTCAGCGTGAGCATTGCGCTGGGCAGCGCTGCGCAGATTGCGCTCTTCGTTGCCCCGGTCCTGGTGCTGCTCAGCTATTTCATAGGACCGGCGCCGATGGATCTGAACTTGTGGCCGGGTGCAGTGGCGATGATTCTCTTCGCAACGCTGACTGCGTCGCTTGTGACAACCTCCGGGCGTTCAGCCTGGTTTGTTGGAGCGATGGCAATTTTGGTTTACCTGATATTCGCCACTTCGTTGTATCTTCTGCCGCCGTCCGGCGCGCAGTGAGTGACTCCGGCGATGCGCTTGCATGCCAATCGATAGAACAAGAATTCGTGCTCTAGCGTGATGCTGGGAAGGGCAGGCTGCGTTAAAAAAGTGGGCAGTTCGCGACGCACCGAAAAAATCCCTTCTTAAACGATCGATGTCACTGCTATAATCAGCAGGGCAATCAGGTTTTCATTCTACCGATAAGGAAACGATGACTTCTTCAACTCCCTTTGTGTTCGTCATCGATGACGATGAATCCGTGCGCAGAGGCTTAAAGCGATTCTTGCGTTCAGCAAAGTATGAGAGTGAAGTTTTCAAGTCGGCATCGGATTTTTTAGCGCGTCCACCTCATCCGGGACCTGCCTGCGTCATTGTCGATGTGCAAATGCCCGGCATAAATGGGATCGATTTCCAGCAGGCTTTGATTCAGCGCCGCCGGGAAGAGCAACTTGTTTTTATTACCGGCTACGGAGACATCCCCATGTGCGCTCGAGTGATGAAGGCAGGAGCGGTCGATTTCCTTCCGAAACCATTCAAATCTCAGGAGCTTTTGAAGTGCATTGAGGATGCTTTGCATCGATCTGCCGAGCAACGACGCCACGCAGCGGAAAGGAATGCAGCTCGCCGTTTGCTTGATTTCCTGACGCCGCGCGAGTTCGAAGTGATGCAACTGGTCATTAGAGGGATGTTAAATAAGCAGGTGGGCGGTGAGCTTGGCGTGGCGGAGAAAACGGTAAAGGTCCACCGCGGACGACTAATGCAGAAGCTCGGCGTGACGTCGGTGGCTGAGCTTGTGCAACTGGTGCAAAAGGCAGAGATACATCTGCCCGCCGGGAGTGAGACCAAAGTCTAATGTTGCTCATGTGAGATCACGCGATAATTGAAAGCGTGTATTACATTTCGCTAATCGGGTTGTCCGTTAACATTCATTGAGAGCTAATGAAAACAAAAGAGATCATCAAAAGGGCAAGTGAACTAGCCGAGTCATTCCGTATCAGCAAAGGCAAGAATTTTCGTCTCAAGGACATTGAACCGGGCGACACGCTTGATTTCACGAAGGACGAACACAAGTCCAGGGCAAAAGAGGTGCTGGCTACGGGCGTGATGGCGCTCTCTGAATTGCAGGACAAACTCTACGCGCAGGACAAAT
>Ga0310811_10015224_pt1 | contig 10057 bp, 8 predicted proteins | sample YCmetagenome_FD_207642 | JGI IMG/M metagenome (GOLD analysis project Ga0310811, IMG submission 207642) | Soil microbial communities from experimental microcosm in Duke University, North Carolina, United States - YC | ecosystem: Engineered > Artificial ecosystem > Soil microcosm > Unclassified ...
ACCTGATAGCAGATGGAGCGATTGTCGCTGAAGTGCCTACCTATCGCGGCGCGGGGCAATGTTTCATTTAAATGCGTCATCTATCATCCAGCAGAGTGTCAGCCAACAGACAGAAAGTGAGAGCGCAATGGGAATGCATTGGAGCAACTGGTCAGGTTCTGTACAAAGTTCACCACGTCAGATCAATAAACCAGGCTCACTCGATGAACTACAGCAGATTGTACAGAGCGCCGCACACGCCGGTCAAACGATCCGTGTGGCAGGCTCAGGGCATTCATTCACACCACTTGTCCAGACTGATGATCTTTTACTTTCACTGGAACAACTTCAGGGTCTGGTGTCAGTAGATCATAACGAAGGGATAGCTACCGTCTGGGGTGGCACAACGTTAAAAGCATTAGGAGAAGCACTTTTCGCGCAGGGCGTGGCGCAAGAAAATCTGGGTGATATTGATGTACAGAGTATCGCGGGCGCGGTCAGCACTGGCACCCACGGAACAGGGATCAAATTTGGCACGCTCTCCACGCAGATCGCGGGTCTGACGCTAGTCACAGCAAACGGTGATATACTGGAATGCTCACCAGAGCAGAATCCAGAAATCTTCAAGGCTGCACAGGTATCATTAGGCACGCTGGGCATCATCGCGCAGATCAAACTGCGCGTCGTACCAGCTAAACGCCTCCGCTATCAGACCCACCGCTTACAACTAAACGATTGTCTGTTTCATCTGGAACAATACAAAAAACAGAATGCCCACTTTGAATTTTTCTGGTTTCCTTATACAAACTGGGGTCAGGTCAAATTTCTGAATGAAACAGACGCCCCCGTCAGCAAAACCAGTTTATGGGGAGATTTCAGTAAGGTTGTGCTGGAAAATGGTGTCTACTGGCTGCTCTGCGCGAGTTCGCGCCTCTTTCCAGCGCTCTGCGAAACCGTCTGTACCATCACAGGTCAGGCGATTCCAACGGTCGATGAAGTCAATTATAGCCATCGCCTCTTTTCGACGCCACGAGCAGTCCGTTTTCAGGAGATGGAATACAATATTCCCGCTCAGCATATGTCCACGGTCATTATCGAAATTCAGGAATGCATTAACACGCAACGCTTCAGAGTCAATTTCCCCATCGAATGCCGCTTTGTTCACGCCGATGACATCTGGCTCAGTCCCGCCTATCAACGTGCATCAGCCTACATCGCCGTTCATATGTTTCAGGGGATGCCCTATCACGATTACTTTGCACAGATTGAAGACATCTTCAAACGCTATCAGGGACGACCACACTGGGGCAAGATGCATACACGGACAGCCACTGAGCTAGCGACTCTCTACCCACGCTGGGACGATTTCCAGCGCATACGTGCCAGCCTTGATCCACAGGGCATCTTTCTCAATGATTACCTGCGCACATTATTCAATGTTCCCACCACGCCCACGCAGACACAGGGCGTGTCAGCAACCGAAATCGAACCATAATCAGCAAAAACATTCAATTCGTACAAAATTTACACTTTTGCTCATCACAACAAGAATAGGAAAGAGAGGAGGATGTTGGATGAAGGTTTATTAGACAGAAAGGATTTTAAAAATGGCAATCTCTCATCTCACAATCACTTCCAGTGCGCGATCAACAGACAGCCAGCACCAGCACTTGCAAGCGAGAACGATACTCAATACGCTCCTGCCAACCTTGAGGCCAGGCATCAATACCCAGATAAGCACCAACGAAAGAACCAGCAAGGCAGGCGATAGAGTCCGAATCACCACTGGTCACTGCCGCACGATTGAGGACCGCAACCGGATCGTTCGGGAACAACAGAAAACAGAGTAAACTGTAAAAACATACTAAAAGGGCTATTCATTTGCAGACCTCATCCACTATCTGGTAGAGTAAAAGCGTTACGCAAAATGAAGTATTTCCCTCTGCTCCTCATTGGCTAGAAATGGGTCAAGGAGACAACGAGGGTCCGTATAGTACGTATTCAGGAAGGAAGGCCCATATGGAACATATTAACGCAAATGTTCGCTTTGCGCTGGCCTGCGTCATTGCCATCGTCGCCGTTCTCGGCACCGCCTATATGCAAACGGTCATTCATTTCAGCACGTATATCGCACTGGCAATCTGCCTCATAGCAGCCTTCATCTTCGCTTTGTTAGCATAACTTTTTAGAAGGGCCATATACAATCTAATCTATTTACCGGGTCGGTAACTACACCATTCAGTCTATGATCACCCTCCTATTTTTCTCCGTGGCCCTTCTGATATTACCCCACATATTTTTTAATAATCTTCTGTCTCTTCAATCACTATATATAGGGAGAAAGTCCCTGCTATCTCTTATTCAATTGCAGAGTACAAAGTGAATACGGTATATTCAGTTTCGATAACCCGAAACAATCGCTATCCCTGCGTCTAGCTACAACAAAATAGTCTCTGTCTTTTTTCTAACTATACGTTGTTCACGCAGAAAAAAGCAATTGACGAGAAAGGGACCCACGCTTGTGAAGAAAAATATCAAGCGTTCAGGAAAATACGCTACTGATCTAACGTGGCAACAGCAGGAACCAGTGGAAAAAGAGCAAACAACCGTCAAGCAACTCATAGACACCCTGAAAAGGTGCATGCTCTATGGAGCATCGCGTGGAACTTTACTCTGCATCCAGTCTAACCTTGAGTCAATCGTAACCAACGTACGTTATAGGACAACTTATGCTCAACCTGACGATCCTATCCGTATCCGTGTGGTCGGTGCGCTGGAAGATGGCATCGCAATGCTACAACGTGCGGTCATCATACAGTCAGATCAACCTGAACTGCTGCCATCACACCTGAATTCTTGCTGCCAGCATCTTGCCGACGCGCTCTCTCAATGGATACATACAGATGTTTATTCGCTTATTTAATAGACATGTATAGCATGAAAATGAAGAGCACCAGGCATCATATCAACCTATTTCAACAATGACTCCTGATCAGAGAATGGCATCAAGAGTCATTGTTTTATTATTGCTCTGCTGCCATTCGCTTCTATACATATCTATCGCGCCTGATCTTAGCATCACCCCCACATAACTACTACAACCACCCACCTCTACTCGTGTGCCATTCAACCAGACTGTGCATCCGCTATGCAACGAAATCTCGCAAAGCGATTTTTAGCTCAACAATGCTGTATTTAATAACTAGTGGTCTAGACATCTTGACATTTACTGGAGAAGAGTATATATTTTTTACATTAACTGTTATCTCTACAGAAAAATGCAATTACATCTTCTTCTGTCAGGAAACCTTTTCTGAAAGGAGCCGTATACTTTCAGTATTTTATCACATCTTATTTGTATTTGTAACGTTATCCTTTAGTGCCATTGCTCCATCAAACAGATGGAAGAATTGGTCACGCACTTATTGACCCACGGTCACACGACATGTGTAGCAAATACAAGAGACGTATTTGTTAGAACGACTCCATCGATTGTTTTTTAGTAGAGGAGAGTTTACCATGAGTCTTGCGAATGCATCGCAACCAAACATCACCTCTTCCGGTCCTAGAGAGACGACTATTTTTGATCGTTCTTTAGGCGCTCTACAGAGCCTGGGACGTGCTCTGATGCTTCCTATCGCCGTTTTGCCAGCAGCAGGTCTGCTCTTACGTCTTGGGCAACCTGATGTTCTCAACTGGACCTGGATGGCCGATGGTGGTAATGCAATTTTCAGCCATCTTCCTTTTATTTTCGCGGTTGGTATCGTTATCGGCCTGACTGGTGGCGAGGCTGCATCTGCGCTGGCAGCCGTTGTCGGCTTCTTCGTCTTTGACGCGGTCTTCGGAGCCATTATCCCGCAGGTAAATGGCGCTCCTGATCCAAATATCAGCATGGGTGTGTTAGAAGGTATTCTGGTCGGTGTTGTGACTGCTATCCTTTATAACCGCTTTTATAAGATCCGCCTGCCTGATTATCTTGGTTTCTTCGGTGGGCGCCGCTTTGTGCCAATTATCACTGCGGTGGTTATGCTAGTGCTCGGTGCTCTCTTCGGTCTGATCTGGCCACCAATCCAGAATGTGGTGAACGCCGGTGGCAATGGCCTGATCGGCCTGGGACCTTTAGGAGCTGGCATTTACGGCTTCCTGAACCGTTTGCTGATTCCTATCGGCCTGCACCACGTGCTCAACACCTATATCTGGTACCAGCTCGGCACATTTACTTCTCATGGTACTGTTTTTCATGGTGATATCACCCGCTTCGTTGAAGGTGATCCAACCGCCGGTAAGTATGAAGCAGGCTTCTATCCAATTATGATGTTTGGCCTGCCCGCTGCCTGTCTGGCAATGATCCGTCATGCTCACTTCCCCAAAGTGGCCGCCGGTATTCTGCTCTCAGCAGCATTCGCCTCATTCCTGACTGGCATTACCGAGCCAATTGAGTATGCATTCGTTTTTGTCGCTCCACTCCTGTATGTTATCCACGCAGTCCTGACAGGTACCGCTCTGGCAATCTGCTATATCCTGAATATCCACCTGGCATTTAGCTTCTCGGCAGGACTGATCGACTATATCCTCTACTTCGATAAGGGACAAAATGTCCTCTTACTGCTTCCTATCGGTCTGGTATACGGCGTCATTTATTACTTCGTTTTCAGTTTCTGTATCACACGCTTTAATCTGGGTACCCCAGGACGTGGTGAGGCTTCGACCGGACTTGCTGCCGACTGGATTCTGCCCGAAAGCCAGCGCGGTCCGAAGAATGCTGCTGACACCAGCGCAACCACGCCTGTCGCTGAATCTGATGGCAATACCGCAACGGCTACTGCAACGGCGGTGAAGCCTACTGTAGAAGAGGCTGATCTGGCGCTGGCAACCAATATTCTGGAAGCATTAGGTGGTAAAGAGAATGTGCAAAGCGTTGAGGGCTGTATCACACGCTTACGCCTCTTTGTCAATGATACCGATAAGATTGATGATGCCCGCTTGAAAGGGCTTGGCGCATCCGGTGTCCTCAAGCGCGGCAAAATCGCGCAGGTGGTCATGGGCACGCGCTCAGACAGTATTGCGGATGACATCAAACAGCTTTTAAAATAAGCAAAGGGTGTCTTAAAAAAACTCCACATCAATGCAACAGTTAGTCCAGAAGGGAGACATGTCTCTACCATGACAGAAGTAACGATCCTTGCACCTATTGATGGCAAGGTAGTTGATTTAGAACAGGTTCCTGATGAGGTGTTCGCACAGAAAATGGCGGGCGATGGCGTTGCTATCGATCCAACTGGTAGCATCGCGGTCGCACCATTGGCTGGTACGCTGGTTAAATTGTTCCCCGGCGGTCACGCCTTCGGCATTATGACCGACGATGGGATCGAACTGATCGTCCATATCGGTCTGGATACCGTTGAACTCAAGGGCGAAGGCTTTGAGAACATTGCGACTGAGGGACAAAAAGTAGTACCAGGCACACCGATTGTACGCTTTAACCGTGCCACTATCGAACGTCTGGAGCGCGTTGTGCTCAGCCCGGTCGTCTCCTCCGGTAACGGCACTGTTGTACGCCGCGCAAGTGGCACAGTTCAAGCCGGAAAAGATATCCTGTTCGTTCTGGAGGTCTAACACTCTCTCTGGAGGTCTAACAGGAGGAAATACAGCATTCCTCCCTTTCAGATAAAAGAGTAAGCATACAACTGACCTTTCATGGGGGACAAAATACACAGTGGTCAGATCCGTTCCCTGATCGCTGTGTATTTTCATGCCCTCATCCTCTACAGTTTCTACCCTCTATACACAATTATGTATACAAACAATCTTAGCAATACTCAATCACGATACGCACAATAAGTACATAATTTTAACTGCCAATTCAATTGCTGCTTATAAGCCTGACATGAGCCTTCCCCGGTTAATCTATGCTCCAAATACCAGAATTCCCCAATATATAGGAGTCATTCACTATTCCCAAACAAACAAGTTTTATGTCATAATATATGAATAGTATATATTCTAAAGAATTAGTAATATATACATTCATAACAGCTATAGGAAAAACAAAAAAAGAAAGGAGTCATATTAAATTCTATAGGGGTTAGTAGATGGGATTGATTACTGGAAGCTCATCAATGATCCAAAGTTGACGTAGCACTGCACTGATGCAGTTCATTCAACAGTCGCCAGTGCTTACTGGAGACACCTGGATGAAGATTTGGAGACGACATTCATGTTTCATCAATTACTTGACCCTGTCGCACATAACCTGTTTCTCTCTTTCCTTGTTGGTATTGTTCCTATTGTGGTTGTCCTTGTATTGCTAGGTATTGTCAGACGTCCAGCCTGGCAAGCGGCGTTGGCGGGCCTTGTGGTCGCATTGCTGATCGCGATAACGGTATGGCAGATGCCGATAGGTCTGGCCGCCGACTCGGTGCTCAATGGCATCGTTTTCGCGCTGTTACCCATTATGTGGATTGTCTGGAATGCCATGTGGCTCTATAACATCACGGTTCGCACGGGGAAGTTCGATCTGTTCCGCCGCTGGATGATCCACAATGTTCCCCCTGACAGACGTATCCTGCTGCTCATCATCGGCTTTAGCTTTGGTGCCTTGATGGAAGGAGTGGCAGGCTTTGGCACGCCGGTTGCTATCGGTAGTGCATTACTGATCAGTCTTGGTTTCCCGGTCCTCGATGCGCTGGCGATCACCCTGGTATTTGATACCGCGCCCGTGGCCTTTGGCGCTCTGGGTGTGCCAATCACAACGCTCGCTTCCGTAACAAATTTACCAGTTGGTGCGCTCTCCTCAATGGTTGGTCGTCAGCTACCATTCTTCGCCTTCTTTCTCCCTTTCTATGCGATGGGAGTGTTTATGGGACCGCGCAGTTTACGCACAATGTGGCCTGTTTCGCTCGTCGCGGGTGGATCGTTCGCGCTCACCCAATTCCTTATCTCTAACTTTGTCGGGCCTGAATTGCCAGATGTGCTGGCTGCTCTGATCTCACTCATCTGTGTGATTCTGTTTGTGCAGGTCTACAAGCCACGCGACATTGATCAGTATCGCGCCCACTTCGCGCCAGTTCCATCAACGGCAAGCGGTATCAATGCCGCTGATATTGACGAAAGAGGTGTGCCAATCGCGGCCTCTGCCGATGCAAAGGCGGATAGTAAACCCACCACACGTGAGTCTGTCCTGGCATGGCTTCCCTGGGCATTGGTTAGTCTGATTGTTATTCTCTGGACCATTAAATTACCGCTTGGTCCAAAGGGCTTCCAGATGTCTACGATTGGACAATCAATTATCAAATGGCCCGGTCTGAACAATGCAGTCTATCTCACCCTGTATAACAAACCGTATGCCGCGACATACACATTTCAACCGTTAGGGACGGGAACAGCGATCCTGGTAGCGGTCATTATCACGGCTCTCATTCTCAGAGCATCGCCCCGTCTCTTCTTCTCTGCGCTGGTTGATACCTGGAAACAACTGCGTTTTGCCATTCTCACCGTTGTTTTAATCATCGGTCTGGCATATCTTTTCAACTATGCCGGTATCGCCTATACACTTGGATTAGCAATCTCTTCGGTCGGGGCGATTTTCCCCTTCTTCTCCGCGTTCCTTGGCTGGATCGCCTGCTTCTTGAGTGGTAGCGATACTTCCAGTAACGCGCTCTTTGGAAACCTTCAGGTCGTTGCCGCCCGCAAACTGAACCTGAGTCCTATTCTCATGGCTGGAACTAATTCAAGCGGTGCTGTGATGAGTAAGATGATCTCACCACAAAACGTAACGACTGGCGTATCCACCACTGGATTACAGGGGAAAGAAGGGCTGATCATCCGCAAAACCTTTGTGCATAGCATCATCCTTATCTGTGTGATGGGCTTACTCGCTTTAGCCCAACAATACCTTATCCCCTGGATAATCCCTCATTAATCGATACATGATGCTTTATAGATACTCATGCTATCTATAAAGCATCATGAGACTATTGACTCCGGATGAAACGTCACAAAAAGAATAACAACCAGATAACACACTTAATCCATTTTTATGCATATTAATACTTATGAAATATCACACTATGTGCATCTATTTGCTGTGTACACAAATTTCTGGTATAGTTCTTAATAGAGGTAATAAAATATCATGTTGGCACGATGCTGTGTCTGCATAGAGATATGGAATGTTTGTCTATATCACGTTCGCGTGAGGAACATATATAAAAAGCAACAGGGACAATACAATGTGGAAGCAACGAAGCACACACAACACAGAGGAAAATAAACAGGTAGATCAACGACCACATGTGGTCATTATTGGTGCAGGTTTCGGTGGTTTATGGGCGGCGAAAGCACTGAAAGATGCTGCTGTGAAAATCACCATCATTGACCAGCATAATCATCATCTTTTCCAGCCGCTGCTCTATCAAGTCGCAACTGCTGCACTCTCACCAACGGATATTGCGACCCCGATTCGACATATCCTGCGCCACCAAAAAAACACGACCGTGATACTGGCGGAAGTAACGAATATCGACCCGATCCAACAACTGGTCTTCACCAATCGACAGGTGTACGCTTATGATTATCTGATTGTGGCTACGGGGGCACAATTGCGCTACGGTGGACACGATGAATGGGAGGAACATGCCCCTGGTCTGAAGTCGATTACAGATGCAGCCACGATTCGCCGTAAAGTGCTGCTGGCTTTCGAGAAGGCGGAGATGGAGACTGATCCAGAGAAGATACGAGCATGGCTGACGTTTGTGCTCGTGGGGGCCGGACCCACTGGCATTGAGATGGCTGGTGCGATCGCTGAGCTGGCGCAACGCACACTGACGCACGATTTTCGCCATACAGATCCCCGCTCCGCACGCATTCTGCTGGTTGAAGCAATGCCACGTATCCTGCTTTCGTTTCCACCTCCCCAGGCAAAGAAGGCCCATCAGGCATTACAAAAGCTCGGCATAGAAGTACGTATTAACGCACCCATCGACCATCTGGATGCGAATAGCGTCACCATTGATGGTGAGCGCATTCCAACCCATACGGTTATCTGGACTGCTGGTGTGACTGCCTCACCTGCTGGAGCATGGTTGCAGACAGAAACAGATCGCTTTGGTCGCGTACTTGTTGAGAATACCCTGACAATACCAGAACATTCTAATGTGTTTGTCATTGGCGATACCGCTCGTGTGATGCAAGATGGCAAACCGCTACCGGGTCTCGCACCTGTTGCTATGCAAGAAGGAGAGTATGTCGCCAACGCGATTATGCTACGTCTCGGCGGATTAGACACAGGTGACCCATTCCACTATATCCATCATGGCAATATGGTAACAGTTGGTCGCGCCTATGGTCTGGTAAACTTTGGAGGATTACAAATCAATGGCTTGCCGGGCTGGTGGCTCTGGCTTGTCACCCATATCTACACGTTGATCGGTTTCCGTAATCGTACGCTGGTACTCTTCCAATGGGCATGGTCATACTTCACCTATCAACGCGGTTCACGTTTGATCACCGATGAAGAGCCAGCATTGAGCGAACCTGATGTGCGTGGTCACGCTACCCAGAGGCGCAACAAATATAGATAACACCAACAAACAACTTCCTTGAAGTGCGCAACTATGACAAATAAGAAAAGACTTTTTTCATTGTCGTATGCCCCGATGATGAAACGGAGCATACGACAATGATTGTGCATCATTCGTCTTGTTATCGTCACAACCGTATTATTTCATTGATAGGAGCAACATCAGCATGCAAGAAAAAAAGACCAATCATGATCTCTTCTCATATATCTACCCCTATGAATTTCTACTCTTCACCACATTTCGTAAAAACGGCGAACCAATGCCCACCACCGTCTGGTTCACAACAAACAACCAGCGTATCTATATTACAACCATCACTGCCGCAGGCAAGATCAAGCGCCTGCGCAACAATAAACAGGTCGAACTGGCTCCCTGTGACCGCGTTGGCACTGTACTCGGCACCACCATTACAGCGCAGGCACAGGAATTACCCGCGTCAGAACACGAGCGCATCAACAATCTGTTTTTACAAAAATATGGTCAACAATATGAAGCGG
>Ga0310811_10015225_pt1 | contig 10057 bp, 7 predicted proteins | sample YCmetagenome_FD_207642 | JGI IMG/M metagenome (GOLD analysis project Ga0310811, IMG submission 207642) | Soil microbial communities from experimental microcosm in Duke University, North Carolina, United States - YC | ecosystem: Engineered > Artificial ecosystem > Soil microcosm > Unclassified ...
CCGCCATGCCGAGTACACCCGCAGCGTCGTGATCCCTCCCCCTGAATGCCCGAGCCGGCCAGCAACAGTCCGCACGTCCACCCCAGCGCTGATCATCTCGGTGGCGCTGTAGTGCCGCAGCCCGTGCAACGTCGTCTCAATGCCCAACCGCTTCACCAGTCGCTCGTACCGCTTCGTCACCGACTCCGGCACCAAGAACGTCGAATTGTCCGGCGCCGGGGAGAACAAGAAGGCGTCCGGCGACGGAGGTAGATCGAGCAGGGCGACGCGCTCCTCGTAGCGCGCCCGGTGCTCGAGGAGCAGCTCGACAGTCACCGGGTCGAGCGCCACCCGCCGATGCTGGTGAGTCTTCGTGTCCTTCAGATACCAGCCACCAGGCTTCCGAGCGACGCTCTGCCTGAGCCTGAGCACACAGCGGTCGAGATCGACTGCCGACCAGCGGAGCGCGCACAGCTCGCCACGGCGCGCACCAGTAGTGATGGCCAGCCAGAGCAGCGTGCCCCACTCCGGGTCCTCCCACGCCGCGTTCACGATGCGCGCGGTCTCCTCGGCTGTCGGTGGCCGGGGCTCGGGCTTGCGAGCGGCCGGCGGTTCGGCCTGCAGCAGTGGGTTGCTCGAGACCCACCGCCACCGGACGGCTCGCTTGAACGCCCCGTGCAGCAGGAAGTGGACCTGCCGGACAGTCGTGTTGGAGAGCGGCCGGCATTCGTGAGGCCGGCAACGGTCATCGCACTCGTGCTCATCCCGGGCTCGGTGCTCGATGAACCGCCGTCGATCGCAGTGGATCCGGCAGCGGCGCAGCTCCGCATAGAACGAGTCGAGGATGTCGGCATCGAGGGCACCGACCTTCATCGAGCCGATCAGCGGGTCGATGTGTAGCCGCACGTAGCCCTGGTAGCCGTACATGGTCGTCGGGACGACATCGAGCATCGCCAGGTGCCGCTCCATGAGGTGCGAGACCGTGGCGCTCGTGCGCGGGTTTCGGCGCTCGTCGACCTGGGCGAGCAGCTTCGTTCGGACACGCTCGGCCGTCTTCTTCGCCTGCGGGCCCGCCTTGACGATCTCGGTCAGGAAGTGCTTCTTGCGGGTGACCGGGTCGATCCCGGCGTACACCTTCACCCGGATGTTGCCGCTCGGAAGCGTCTCGATCTCACCCCGGGTACGTGCCGATTTCGCCGCCACCAGGGCACTTTAGCGCACATTTGGCCCCACGAATGGCCCCACGACGACCCCCCAAGATCGTCGATCAAGCCTCTGACCTGGTGGGCGCGACAGGGTTCGAACCTGCGACCGCTCGGGTGTAAACCGAGTGCTCTCCCGCTGAGCTACGCGCCCGTTCCGTGCCCGATGAAGGCCGGACACGGCTTTTCGACAGTCGTCAGACGGCGGCCAGTGCCTTGCGCCAGCCGTCCTGGTCGCGCGCCTCACCCGGCGCGTTGACCTCGGTGAACTGAACGATGCCCGACTTGTCGACGAGGAATGTACCGCGTACGGCGAGCCCCTTGTCCTCCAAGAAGACCCCGTAGGCCTGCGCCACGGCCCCGTGTGGCCAGAAATCGGACAGCAGCGGGAAATCGTAGCCCTGCGCGTCCGCCCAGGCCTTGAGCGCGAACGGGTGGTCCACCGAGATCGCCAGGACCTGGACCTCGTCGTTCTGGAAGCTGCCGATGTCGTCGCGCACCGCGCACAGCTCGCCGGTGCAGATGCCCGAGAACGCGAACGGGTAGAAGACCACCAGTACCTTGCGCTTACCCCTGAACGACGACAGCGTCACTTCCTCGTTGTTCTGGTTGCGCAACGTGAAGTCCGGTGCCTCGGTCCCGACCTGGGGTGCCATCGTCAGAGCCATCTCCTCGAGTGTGTGTGAACGTGCCGCGGCGGCCCGCCAGGGCCGTCACGCCGGCAGTGCACGTGCGACCGGACCCGACACTACCGCCGCTGCTTGCCCGACCTCGGTGCCACCAGCCGCGCACCCGCCCAGCTCTCGCTGACGCTGACATTGGAGGTCTGGGACAGTCCGGCGGTCGGGGCCGCCTCGGCGATCTCGCTCGGCTCGACGTGGCCCGGCCGACCCGTCTTCGGGGTCAACACCCACACCACGCCGCTGTCGGTGAGTGGGGTGCCGGCGTCGACCAGGGCATCAGCCAGGTCACCATCGCCGTCGCGCCACCACAGCAGGACGACATCCACCACCTCGTCGGAGTCCTCGTCGACGAGATCGTCACCGCAGCGTTCCTCCACTGCATTGCGTACCTCGTCGTCGATGTCGGAGTCCCAACCGAGCTCCTGGACCACCATGCCCGGTTCGATTCCGAGCTTCCCGGCGACGTCGGTCTTACCGGCGTCTCCCGCGGCGGCTGCCACGTTCCCACCCCTCTCGCTGTACTGAGTGTGTCGAGTTATACCCGATGGTGCGACTCCGACCACTTTCGGTTGCGGAATCCGAACACGCGGATACCGGTCCACGCAACCGGGCGCACCGAGATCGCTTCGACTGATCAGGAGGAATTCAACACGAGCCGCCCTGCACGTTGGGCAGGTATGGGGGCACGATTGGATCCGTTGAGCACAGCACGGGCACCGCGCCGACACTCACGGCGTGTCCCGATGACGGACGAATAGGCAGGGAGACCCCCGTGACCAGCAAGAACGTCGAGAGCAAGTCCAGTGGAGCGGGTAGCGGGGGCGGCAACGGAACGCCTGGCGCCGCGCGGGGTGCGGCCGCCGCGAGGAACGCGGGCACCGAGGTGAGCCGGGTGCACGTCATCCGCGACGGGCTCGCCGCCTACCTGCCGGACGTCGACCCGGACGAGACCGAGGAGTGGATCGAGTCCTTCGACACCGTCCTCGACGGCGCCGGCCAGCAGCGGGCCCGGTATCTGCTGCTGAGACTGTTGCAGCGGGCTCGGGAGCGCCACGTCGGAGTACCCGCCCTGACCAGCACCGACTACGTCAACACGATCCCCACCGAGCGCGAGCCGTGGTTCCCCGGCGACGAGGAGGCCGAGCGCGCCTACCGCCGCTGGATCCGCTGGAACGCCGCGATGATGGTTCACCGCGCGCAGCGGCCCGGTGTCGGTGTCGGTGGACACATCTCCAGCTACGCGTCATCGGCTTCGCTCTACGAGGTCGGCTTCAACCACTTCTTCCGCGGCAAGGAGCACTCCGGCGGGGGCGACCACGTCTACATCCAGGGCCACGCCTCCCCCGGCATCTACGCCCGCGCGTTCCTCGAGGGCCGCCTGACCACCGATCAGCTCGACGGCTTCCGCCAGGAGCTCAGCCACGGTGGCCCGGGCCGGGGCCTGCCGTCCTACCCCCATCCGCGGCTGATGCGGGATTTCTGGGAGTTCCCGACCGTCTCGATGGGCCTGGGACCGATGAACGCGATCATGCAGGCCCGGTTCAACCGCTACATCAACGACCGCGGCATCAAGGACACCTCCGAGCAGCACGTATGGGCGTTCCTCGGTGACGGGGAGATGGACGAGCCCGAGTCGAGGGGCCTGGTCCAGGTGGCCGCGACCGAGGGCCTGGACAACCTGACCTTCGTCGTGAACTGCAACCTGCAGCGCCTCGACGGCCCGGTCCGCGGCAACGGCAAGATCATCCAGGAGCTCGAGTCCTTCTTCCGGGGCGCCGGCTGGAACGTCATCAAGGTCATCTGGGGCCGCGAGTGGGACGGGTTGCTGCACGGCGACCGCGACGGCGCGCTGGTCAACCTGATGAACACCACACCCGACGGGGACTTCCAGACCTACAAGGCCAACGACGGCGGGTACGTGCGCGACCACTTCTTCGGCCGCGACCCCCGCACGAAGGCGCTCGTCGCCGACATGTCCGACCAGCAGATCTGGAACCTCAAGCGCGGTGGCCACGACTACCGCAAGGTCTACGCCGCCTACGCCGCCGCGCTGGAGCACCACGGCCAGCCCACGGTGATCCTGGCGAAGACCATCAAGGGTTACGGGCTCGGCTCGCACTTCGAGGGCCGCAACGCCACCCACCAGATGAAGAAGCTGACGCTGGAGGACCTCAAGGGGTTCCGCGACGCCCAGCGGATCCCCATCGCCGACTCCGCGCTGGAGAAGGACCCCTACCTGCCGCCGTACTACCACCCCGGCCCGGACAGCGTGGAACTCCAGTACATGATCGAACGCCGCCGGCTGCTCGGCGGCCCGCTGCCCAAGCGTCGAAACGCCTCCAAGCCGCTCGTGCTGCCGGGCGACAAGGTCTACGACGTGGTGCGGCGGGGCTCGGGCAAGCAGGAGGTGGCCACCACGATGGCCTTCGTCCGGCTGCTGCGGGACCTGATCAAGGACAAGGAGATCGGCTGGCGGTTCGTGCCCATCATCCCGGACGAAGCGCGCACGTTCGGCATGGACTCGATGTTCCCCACACAGAAGATCTACAACCCGCACGGCCAGCAGTACACCTCGGTGGACGCCGACCTGATGCTGGCCTACCGGGAGAGCGAGCAGGGCCAGATCCTGCACGAGGGCATCAACGAGGCCGGCTCGGTGGCCTCGTTCACCGCGGCGGGCACCGCGTACTCCACCCACGACGTCCCGATGATCCCGATCTACATCTTCTACTCGATGTTCGGCTTCCAGCGCACCGGTGACGGCATCTGGGCCGCCGCCGACCAGATGGCCCGGGGATTCCTGCTCGGGGCCACCGCGGGGCGCACCACGCTCACCGGGGAGGGCCTGCAGCACAACGACGGCCACTCGCTGCTGCTGGCGGCCACCAACCCGGCCGTGCTGGCCTATGACCCGGCGTTCTCCTTCGAGATCGGGCACATCGTGCGCGACGCCCTCGACCGGATGTACGGCGACGACGATGCCCGCGACGGCCGTGACCCGAACGTCTTCTACTACCTGACCCTCTACAACGAGCCCTACCCGCAGCCGGCCGAGCCGGAGGACCTCGACGTCAACGGCCTGCTGCGCGGGCTCTACCGCTACCGCGGTGCCCCGGAGGGCCACCAGCACCGGGTGCGCATCCTGGCCTCGGGTGTGGCCCTGCCGTGGGCCCTGCGGGCGCGCGAGCTGCTGGCCGAGGACTGGTCGGTGGCCGCGGAGGTATGGTCGGTGACCTCCTGGGGCGAGCTGCGCCGCAACGGCGTGGAGTGCGACTGGCACAACCTCACCAAGCCCGATGCCGAGCACCACGAGCCGTACGTGCGGCAGGTGCTCGCCGACGAGGCCGCCGGCCCGGTGATCGCGGTGTCGGACTGGATGCGCGCCGTGCCCGATCTGATCCGTCCGTGGGTGCCCGCCGACTTCCACTCGCTGGGCACCGACGGTTTCGGCCTGTCCGACACCCGCCCCGCCGTCCGCCGGCATTTCGCGGTGGACGCCGAGGCGATCACCGTGCAGGCGCTGTCCGCGTTGGTGGAGCAGGGCGCGTTGGACCACTCGACGCTCGTCGATGCGGCCGGCAAGTACAAGCTCGACGACCCCCGCTCGGCCGGGCCGCAGACCTCGGACCCCGGGGTCGCCTGAGGGGTCCGGAGACGCCTGAGGGGGCCCGCCGAACGGGCCTCCGATGGCGCCTCCGGACCGGCGGCCTGCGTTAACGCCGTCGCCGGACGATCACTCCTCCAAGCGAAGGCACTCCCCCATTCGGCGCGATCGCGGTACTCTGCCGCGGTCGGCCGATCTACCGATAGCACACTCGGTGGAGACGCCGATCCGGCCCCTCGTTGCGGGGCCGGAGCGATACCGGGGTTAGGCCCGGATTCAGCACGAGGAGAGCAAGAATGGCAGAGGGCACCGTCAAGTGGTTCAACAGCGAGAAGGGCTACGGCTTCCTCGCTCCCGACGGTGGTGGCGCGGACGTGTTCGTGCACTACTCCTCGATCCAGACCAGCGGCTACCGCACCCTGGATGAGGGACAGCGCGTCTCGTTCGACGTCGAGCAGGGCCAGAAGGGCCCCCAGGCGACCAAGGTCACGCCCCTGGGCTGACCCGCACTACACCGGTTCCAGGGCCCCGCACCCACGGCCAAACCCTGGTACCGCACCCGGCACACCACTCACCATCCGAGAACTGCGTGGTGAGGGCCGGGGACAGTTCAGCCGAGGGTGGCGTGCATCTCCCAGATCAGGACCTCGGCTCCCCGTTCGGTTGCGGTGACGCGCTGCCCGCCGCCATCGGAGATTCGCGCGGTGTCTCCTGTGTCGAGAACACCGAACCCCTCCAGTGTGGCCTGACCACGCGCGACGAACAGGTGCGCGTAGGGCGACTCCGGGAGTGTGGTCCCCGCCCCCGGCGCCAGCCTGGCCACGTACAGGGCCGCGTCGCGCTGGTGAATGGTGATCGCCCGGTCGTCGCGGTGCTTGTCCATCCCTGACGCGACGACGATCAGATCGCCCGAGGCCAGTTGGTCGGACACGTCCAGCTGCTCGTAGCCCGGGCGCAGCCGGCCGGTGTCCGGCGGTACCCACATCTGGACGAAATGCACGTCCTCGTCGTGCGGCCGGTCGCCGGGCGTCTGACGCCAGGCGTCGTTGCGCTCGCTGTGCAGGATCCCGGTCCCGGCGCTCATCCGCTGGGCCAGGCCCGGGTAGAGGACGCCGTTGTTGCCCTCGGAGTCCTGGTGGACGAGCGATCCCTCGAGCACCCAGGTGACGATCTCCATGTCCCGGTGCGGGTGGGTGTCGAAGCCCTTGCCGGCCTTCACGACGTCGTCGTTGCTGACCAGGAGCAGCCCGAAATGGGTGTTCGCCGGGTCGTAGTGGTGTCCGAAAGAGAAGCTGTGCCGCGAGTCCAGCCAGCCGATCTCGGTGTGCGCCCGGTCGCCGCCGCGCCGGACGTCAACGGTGGTTGTCATGTCGTTTCCTCCCGATCTAGTTGCACTCACAACTAACCGTCGGCGGCCGACCCGTATTCCGTGCCATGCTGCGGTACGTGAGCACGGCCCGATTCCGACTGCAGCCGACGGTGTCCGCCCGGACCCGCCGGCGCCTGGAACAGGCCTCCGGCGGGCTCGCCACCGCAAGCCTGACCGTCATGTCCGAGCGCTACCCCTGGTTCCGCAGGCTGTCCGCCGACCAGCGTGCCGGCGTACTGCTGGTGACCCAGACCGGCGTCGCCAACTTCGTCGCCTGGCTCGGCGAGCCCGACGAGACGATCAGGCTGACCGCCGAGGCGTTCCGCAACGCGCCGCGGGACCTGGCACGTCGGGTGAGCCTGCGCCAGACCGTCGAGCTTGTCCGGGTCGCCATCGAGGTCTTCGAGCAGCAGCTCCCGATGATGGCTGCTGACGAGCGTGAACGCCGACTGCTCGTCGAGGGCATCCTGCGCTTCGGCCGGGAGATCGCGTTCGCCGCCGCCACCGTCTACGCCGGCGCGGCGGAGTCGCGCGGGGCCTGGGACGCCCGGCTCGAGGCGCTCGTGGTCGACGGTGTCGTCCGGGGCGAGCCCGCCGACGTGCTCGTCTCCCGCTCCTCGGCGCTGGGCTGGGACGCCCGACGACCGGTCACGGTGGTCGTCGGGGCAGCTCCTCCAGACCCGAAGAGCGAGCACCTGGCCGCGCTGAGGGCCACGGGCTCCCGCCTCGGTCGCGCGATCCTTCTCGGCGTGCAGGGACCACGTCTGGTCGCGGTGGTGTCCGGGACGCTCGACAGCCGCACCGACACACCCCCCGTCGAACCCACCGCCTCGACGCGCTTCGGCGAACCCGAGAACCAGGATCCGCCGGAGTCCGCCATCGCGGCCTCGTTCGGCCCTGGCCCGGTCGTCGTCGGCCCGGTCGCGGCAAGTCTCGCCGGCGCGCACGTCAGCGCCCGTGACGCGATGGCCGGCCTGCGCGCCGCGCCGGGCTGGCCGGACGCACCGCGACCGGTACGGGCGGCCGCGTTGCTGCCCGAGCGCGCACTGACCGGCGACACGAACGCCCACGCCCAACTCCTGGCAGACGTGGTCGAGCCACTGGCCGCGGCCGGTGGCGAGCTGACCCGGACGCTCGCGGTCTACCTGGAGGGCGGCGGCGCGCTCGAAGCGTGCGCCCGCGCGTTGTTCGTGCACCCCAACACGGTGCGCTACCGGCTGCGCCGGGTGAGCGAAGTCACCGGCTACAACCCGGCCGATCCGAGGGATGGGCTGGCGTTGCGGTTGGCACTGATCATCGGCCGCTTCGCCGAGCCCGCAATGGAGAAGTGACTGGCCACGGGCCCGACGCCAGAAGCACTGCGGTGACAACCTACAAACGATGGATTGAGGTTCTGTCGAACCGCCACCATCGTTTGGAGGATTCCTCCAAACCATCGTGGCCGACTTCATAGCTCCTGATATCCCCGCTCCGGGGTTCAAGCGTGTTGGCTGGTGCCAATGATTGCCGTGCTCGCCCCAGGACAGGGCTCCCAGACCCCCGGCATGTTCGAACCCTGGCTCTCCGGGCCCAGGGCCGAGCAGGCCGACTCCGCGGCGAACCTCGCCCGATGGTCCGAGGCGACGGGGCTGGATCTGGCCCGTCTCGGTACCACCGCGGACGCCGAGGAGATCAAGGACACCGCGGTCACCCAGCCGCTGATCGTCGCCGCCTCGCTGCTGGTGTACCAGCAGCTGCTGGCCGCCCTGAGTTCGGCGGGGATCGGGAGCGGTCCCCCCGCCGACACGGTCGCCGCCGGGCACTCGGTCGGTGAGCTGGCCGCAGCCGCCGTGGCCGGGTCACTGTCCGCGGACGCGGCCGTGGAGCTGGCCGCCGTCCGCGGTCGTGAGATGGCCGCGGCGTGCGCGCTGGCCGAGACCGGGATGAGCGCGATCCTCGGCGGCAAGCCCGAACAGGTCCTGGAGCGGCTCGACGAGCTCGGCCTCGACCCCGCCAACCGCAACGGCGCCGGCCAGGTGGTCGCGGCCGGGGAACTGGCCGCGCTCGAGCAGCTCGCCGCACAGCCCCCCGAGCGCGCCCGGGTGATCTCGCTGGCCGTGGCCGGCGCGTTCCACACCAGGTACATGGCCCCCGCCGAGGAGGCGCTTCGCGGCTACGCGGAGAAGGTGGAGTTCGCCGATCCCGCGCTCCGCCTGCTGTCCAACGCCGACGGCGATGTGGTGGCCGATGGCGCGGACCTGCGAAGCCGGTTGGTCGCGCAGGTGACGCTTCCGGTGCGGTGGGACCAGTGCATGGCGAAGCTCGCCGAGTTAGGCGTGACGGCGGTGGTGGAGCTGGCTCCGGCGGGTACTCTCACCGGGCTCGTCAAGCGCGAGCTGAAGGGCACCCGGACGATCCCGGTCAAGACGCCGGACGATCTGGACGCCGTCATCGAGCTGGTGCGCGAACACTCCGGGAGCCAACAATGACCAAACTGCGGCAGTCACCGCTGCGTGCGGGCGCCCGGGTCCTCGGCTGGGGCAGCTCACAACCCCAGCGGGTGGTCACCAACGACGAACTGGCCGAACGTGTCGACACCAGCGACGAGTGGATCCGCGAGCGGGTGGGCATCGTCAGCCGCCGGATCGCCGACCCCGAGACGAAGCTGGTGGAGATCGCCGCCGACGCCGGCTCGAAGGCCGTCGCCGACTCCGGTCTGAGCCCGTCGGACGTCGACACGATCATCGTCGCCACCTGCTCGATGCCCAACCAGCTCCCGAATGCGGCCGCCCAGGTCGGCACCCGGATCGGGCTCCAGGCCCCGGGCGCGTTCGATCTCAACGCCGCGTGCGCCGGCTTCTGCTACGCCCTGGGCAACGCCTCCGAGCTGGTGCGCTCCGGGACGTCACAGCACGTGCTGGTCATCGGGGCGGAGAAGCTGTCGCACTGGCTGGACTGGGACGACCGCTCCACCTGCATCATCTTCGCCGACGGCGCAGGCGCGGCGGTCGTGGGCCCGGCCGCCACCGAGGACGAGATCGGGATCGGGCCGCTGGTGTGGGGCAGCGACGGCAGCCAGTGCCAGGCCATCCGGGTGCTGGACGGGCCCGGTGAGAGCGGCAAGATCTTCCAGGAGGGTCAGGCCGTGTTCCGTTGGGCGACGACCCAGATCGCGCCGGTGGCGCTGCGCGCCATCGAACGTGCCGGGCTGACGCCCGAGGACATCGACGTGTTCATCCCG
>Ga0310811_10015227_pt1 | contig 10056 bp, 18 predicted proteins | sample YCmetagenome_FD_207642 | JGI IMG/M metagenome (GOLD analysis project Ga0310811, IMG submission 207642) | Soil microbial communities from experimental microcosm in Duke University, North Carolina, United States - YC | ecosystem: Engineered > Artificial ecosystem > Soil microcosm > Unclassified ...
CGCCAGATTTTCTCGGCGGCCGGGAAGATCGGCCCGGTGCCGGACGGCTTGCCACGCCGCAGCCTTCAGCGCGTCCTCTGTGAGCTCCTCGAGAGCGAGATCAACGCCGGCCTCCAGACCTTCGCTTTCGATATCGTCCGCGTCTGGATCGGTGACGAATTGAACGGCTTTGCCGCCACGGCCGGTATCACCCGCAAGGATGCTGCCTGGTCGGACGATGCCGCGGTCGCGCATTGGCTACATGAGACGGCGATTCGGCTCTATCCAGAGAGCGACTACGCCCGGGCCCATCGTCGCTCCGATCACCAGGACAGGGAAAACAGGTAATGCCTTCCAAGATCCGCCTGTTTACCATGCTCAGCCAACTGATCGAGCACGCCGAGTTCGTGCTCTCTCGCCCGACCGATGAGAAGCTGCGGATTGAACTGGATGCCCAGCTGAACACTGACGACTGGCCCTTTGTCGTCGCTAGTGGTGGAGACGAGTCCATCAAGGTCAAAGTGGACGAAGCCCGTTCTGCGGCCCAAAGCGTTCGCGTCCACTTGTCGGCGCCGCCCTTGGCGTACCGTGCGGCGCTAGAACAACTGGTCGATGCGTTGCGCCCGCTCAAGCGGGAGCTCGACCTCTAGCCTTAAGAGCGGCCGCTGGATGCGGTGGATATTAGTGCGGAACGGAAAGTGCCGGATGAGATAGAACGAAGGCAGAGATCATCGCCCAGCGAGAAAGCTGTTGCCCGTCGGAGACGAGTGGTGCGGCGGTTAAGCGCCATCGGCGCGAACAACCGCTCCAGCGCGCGCTGTCCGGAAGCTACCGCGCGTTTTGTCTCAAGACCTGGGGGCCACCGATAGACGAAAGGGCGGCCAAACCACACTTCGAACCCGTGCATGTTCGGGCCGGCGTTCTGTTCGAACAGCTCTTTGGCTTGACGTACCAAGTCTTCGTCGGACCCGGGTTTCAGCATGTAGACGGCCTCAATCCGCTTATTGCGGATGAAGTAGCAGCGCATCCCCCACCTCTCAGGCAGGCGAGGCTATCGCTAGGACGAAGCGAAGTATAGGACCGGTACACAATCGGTCGCTTGCAGCCTATCGAAGGTTAGGTAATTCATTGAAGATAAAACGCGCTGCGGAACTGAGAGCGACCGCCACGAGCAAACGACGCACGGCTGAACTGGCGTGGCGCGTGGGTGCCAATATGGCATTGGTCGCCCACCGGGTGATGATGCTTCAATACGCGCGGGCGCTCGAGGCCGAAGCCGCCGACCTTGAGACAGAGGCAGACGCCTTAGAGCATGATAAGCCTGCTGCCTCGCGCAGTGAGTGAGGGCCGGCGGTGGAAGCGGTAGCCCATGAGCGACGACGATCATGGCGCATGCTGCTTGGCCGGGGGGGATTACGTGCGAGGACGACGGCCGAGTGGCGGGAATGCATCTACCGCCACTGCAGCTCGCCGGCGTGCGGAAGCCGGTGAATATCTATATGGACATGGGGCCCGAGGATGTTGAGGCGTTGCTTCAACGGCTCGCTGAGATTCGAGCCCAGATGTTCCCGCCGTTGAAGCGGCACTAGGATGAAGCGGGCCGCCGCCCGAAGGAAGTGGGGTGCGAGCAGCGGCCCTAGAGGGCACCCGTGACCGGGCAAGGCCGAGTGCGCACCTCTATGCGGCAACAAACCGGCTGGGCTCGATTGAAAGGATGCGCCGGCAAGCGGAGGGAGGGTAGGTACTTGCGTTAGGCTGATGAAGCCGACAGAGTTGCCGAAGGATGCCGCAGCCCGTTGGCAACCGGCTATGGCGGGCGCTTGGGCTCCTCCACCCCGCAAGTCCGGCAAACGGAGTCGGTGAGGTATGGTCAATAGTGACCAGATCTGCCCGGCCGCCCGGTACAAAGTAGTCGTTATACAGGCGGACCGAAACAGGAGGACGTGCGGATGAAATTCTTTTTGGTTCTATTGGCCTTGCTTGCAACGCCGGCTTACGCAGATGACGGCATAATTACCAAGCCGAGCAATCATTCGGTGCCAGACACGATCAATCGGTTTGAGGCGGCGGTCAAAGCGAGAGAGAGTACGGGCTTTATTGTTTTCACTCGCATCGATCATGCCGCTGCGGGCAAGCAGTTCGGAATTGAAATGCGCCCTCGTACCCTACTCATCTTCGGCAATCCAAAACTCGGCACGCCTGTCATGGCAAAGACGCCGTTGCTAGCGATAGACAACCCACCCAAGGCTCTCGTCTGGGAGGATGATAAAGGCAAAGTGTGGCTGTCCTACAATTCGGCGGACTATCTCTACAAAACGATTTATCCCCGCCATGGAGCGGAAGCTCCTCCCAACTATTCAGCCTTTACTAAGCTGTTAGATGAATTGACTGACCAGGCAACCAAGTAAAGCTGGCGGCTAGGCCCGCGCCTTGACGGGGGGCACGAGGACCTTGGGGGCTGGACAGTAGGGTCACAAGGGGCTCAAGCCGGCCTAAAGACGATTGATGACCCGGTCTCCCTGCAGCCCCCTCCAAAACCAACTGGCATGGCGGGCGATCACCCAGGCCAGCATGGCATCCACCATTTCACGCGCTTTGTCCGTGCCGATCGCGGGCGCCGTGGCCAAGATGACTTCCGCGGCAATGGATCTCGGCAGGCCATGCGTGCTGCAGTTCGACCGTTCGCGGCGGATTGTCCACTATCATTGCGACCGGCGCTCGCCAGTCCCAAGCCTTCATGCAGTCGTGCGCGGACGACATCGTGCGCTCGGCATGGCCTCCCATGGCTAGGCCGCCCCGACAGTCTTCATCAGCAGGTGCGGGTACTTGGCGATCACCGATGCCTCGATCTTGGGTAGCAGTTCGACCGCCTCTAAGAGCGTGAGCAGCATACGGCTCAATTCGCTGTCTAGCCTTGATTCGCCAGGTTTCTTCTCCACTGGCAACCACACCCGGATTGCCCAGGCGGGTTGCCAATACTCGCCCAAGAGGGCGTCATCGACCAATTCACGATTCAACTGAACAGTAAGGCCGGGCACATCGGGATCGATGCTGCTCAAGTCCTTCTCCCAGAACAGCAGAAAATCGTAATCGCGCACCGAAGTAGTACCCACAGCGGCGAAGTAGCCCAAAGGCTTCAGGATAGCGGTGACCAGATCGATCACGCGCTGCTCGTTCGTCTTTGTCGTCTTTGTCGTCTTGGTCGTCTTGGTCGTCATGGCGTTCAAAGCCCTCCCGGTTCCCCGCGACCATCAGCACACTAGCGGCGTTGCGCCCGCCAGTCCCATGCCTTTTCGCAGTCGTGGGCATGAACACCGAGTCGGGCGCCGATCGCCGCTTTCTCCTGCCTGATGTAATCCGAGCTGTACCGCGTAAACGCCCAGGCCATGCCGGTACTTACCATCGCCGCGCCTAGATCCTCGTTACCAGCTCGGCAAAGACCGATGGAGCGCTTATAGCGGTCGTGACCGCGAAACTCGCAGGTGACCGCCCTGCCCTCAATGAGCTTGCGCATGGCGGCCGTGGCCTTGAGTCCGGCAGCCCAGCCGTCTGCACAGCTCTGGTGCGCCTCCGGTGCGTCGATGCCCCAGAGGCGCCATCGGGTGCCATTGAGGTCGATGGTGTCTCCGTCTATCACCCGCTGAGCTACGGCCGGCATCGCGATCAGCGCGGCGCACAATGCCAACGCTACCACTCTAAATTCCATTGGTCTCCCCGCGTCCCTCAGCAGAGGATTACCACGCAGCACCACTTGTCCCGAGGAAAGAATGCTCCAGGGTCTGCGGTACCCCCTCGCGGTCAAAATTCTGGCCTTGGCGGAGGTCGTGGAATGGACAAGGAGACGGCGATACACCTGCTTGTGATAGCCGAACAGAGAGTGAAGGAAGCAACTCAACGGACGGCGCGGCAGCGCGAAGTGGTCGCCGGCTTTGAGCGCAATTTCGGCCACCAATACGACGTGGCCCACGAGCTGCTGGAGCAGTTCGAGCTGTCCGAGAGGATCCTGCTGCAGGAGTGTGATCGGCTTCGCACGATTCGGGACCAGCCCGTACGCTAGCAGATCATCGCCGCTTTGCTTCGCCAGTCCAGCTCGGAGCCAGGGAAAGCTGTCACTTGGGCTTGAAGTGTGCCCAGATGCGTCACGCGCCTAATAGCCCCCAGGACGATATGGGCGAGCGCGCCTTGACCCAACGGCCGGCGGCGGTGCGGGCCAACTGCCATTCGCCTTTGCTTTCGCCTCCACCTCCACCTCCTTGATGCGCCGCGCGGCGTCACGCATCAGGTAGCTGATGCCCAATCGTTTGCGCTGTTGGCTTCGTTCTAGATCGTAGAGGATGGTTCGGGCTTCGCGTGCAGCTTCTGCGAGAATGCGGATCTGATGGGCCGTTGTTGGTAGATGCTTGAAGGACAGCGGGATGCGAACGTCCTTCGCCAACACCTCGAGATACGATTCCGGCCATGGATGCTCACGTGGATTGCGCTCCGGCGTGAGCGGTAGATCACTGCCGGCGATAACCTGTCGCCGTTTCTCGTAAGCCGCCCTCTGCTTCTTGAAGTCTTCAACCGCTGCCCCTGCAACGGGTGACTTCCACTTTCGCCCGGGCATGCGACGCCTCCCTATCGGACGCTTCGGACACGCCATGATCGTACGCTCTGCATATGCCAAAGAAAAAGCCCCGGCATCGAGCCGGGGCTTTAGGATTTTGCTAGGAATCTCTCGCTAGGCCATGTCGGTTCCGCCGACGATGCGCAGGGCCGGCCGGGGCCGCTGCTGGGGTGTCCGTCCGGCGCGTAGATCTTGGAGGCGCGCAGCCTCCGAGGCCAGGAGATCGGTCGGAGGCCGGTCATCCCAGCCGAAGCCTATAAGGCCATTATCAAGGGCCCGCAGGGCATCAACCGCCATGCGCGCCTCGGAAATGATCTTCTTGCGCACCCGCAGCGTTCCCGGTCGGTCGAGATCGGCCGCAACCTGCTCCACCAGCACCGTGAGCCGTGACAAGCTCTCGGCGGTCAGCTTCACGAAATGGCGATCCATTTCAGCTCTCCCGCTCGTGCTGTCGGTTCTCGGGACGGCGGACGATGCCGTCCCAGGCAGCGTCAAAGGCGCGATCAAGCGCGCCCATGTCCGCCTGCAGCCAACGCTCGATCGTCGCCGCTGCGCCTTCCTCGCATTCCTTACCGGCGTCTATGAGCATGGCCATCACCTGCGCAGTGCCCTGCAGGTGGACCTTGGCTTGGGACACGGCATCCAGCAGGCCGAACACCCGCGAACGCTCGGCCGCCTTTGCATTCTCCGCCGTCTGCTCGGCAGCGACCTTGTCGAGCTCGCGGTCGTCTACTCGGATGGCGATACCGCGGCCTTTGATAGTGGTGATGCCATTTCTGGTGGTCGTGCGCTTCATTGAGCGGCTCCCGTGATGAAAGGTTGACCCTTGATCGCGCAGGCGACATAGCGGCGAGCGATGCTGACCGCCCTACGCTGCTGCCGCTTGGGCAGGACGTGGCCGGCGGTGGTGACCATCTCGACGTAGGCATCCGCGTCCCGATTGTTGGACAGCGGCACGTTGACCAGCAGCGAGAGCGCGGCCCGCATCACCAGCCAAGCGGCCTCCGCCCATTCGGCCGTGCTGCGACCATCGACCGGCGCCGACCGGATCGGGAGCGGTGCCTTCTCGGGCTGGGCATAGAGCAAGGCTTCGTCGCGCGCATTGCTCCAGAGCTGAGCGAGGCGTGACACGGACAGTCGTAGCCCCATGATGTGGGCCTTCATCCGGCGGAGGCGCATCGCTTCGCTGGAGTTGGCGCTCCGGATCAGCATGGCGACAGTGATGCATGAGCGGAGGCGCTTCATGCGCGGCGACGGCTGGGAGCCGCCCCCGAGCTTGTGAAAGTCGCGGTCCGCGTCGTCGTCGGGATTGTAGAGATGCTGGGGATCATCGTGCACCCCCTTTGCACCGCCGCGTCAGCTCCTCCATTCGGCTGGCCCTACGGGCGGCATTTTCGAGCGTGTCGTCCAATGTCTCGAGGATCGCGACCACCCCGCGAAGCTCTTGCGTGTGGTGGCACTGGCGCGTGTAGGCCGCGCCCGCATCGTCGTCGCAGCGTTTGCCGAGGCGTTCGGTGTCGGCCTCGGCTTCTTCAAGCTTGGCCGCATAGAGCGAGTGCAGGGCGGTAGCGAGGCCACTGGATGCCCGAACTTGCGGCCCTATCCCATGGGCGATGTGGGCGAGGAGCTGCAGGCTTCCAGTCCCGATCATGGGCCGTGCCTGGGCAGTGGGTTTCTTTGCCATGGTGCGGCCCTCCCTACGCCAGAGCCGCGCGCGCAGCGCGGTAGGCAGCGGCGGCGCGGATGAGGCCGTGCACGAGGTAGCGGCGGCGCTGGAGCCATGCGTCCTTGCGGGCACGGTCCCAGCGGTTCCAGCGCTCAAGGAAGTCGCGGATCAGGCTCGGGCCGTGTCGGTCGTTGTCGTGGCCCTGGAGGTGCGACAGCCACACCAGGGCCTCACCCGCGTGGGCCTCATGCGGGAAGCGAAAGCCAGCGTCCGCCCCCGTCTCGCCGTAGAACAGGCCGCGGGCGTTGATGCCATCCACCACCTGCCAGAAGTCATTGGCAGCGTGGGTGACCTCGGCCTGACAGACCGAGGCAACGAACTTGCGGACCGGTATGTCCGTCAGCTCGTGCGAGGGCAGCGGCTCGCGCCCTGCCCTGATGGCGTCCCGATAGTCGCGCGGGAACGGGATGACGGCCGCCGGTTGGGCCGGGGCTTGAGTAGGCGCAATTGTGGTAAGAGCTTGAACAGCCATGATCCGGGGTGCCTCCGGGTTGCGGTTAGGGCTGGTTGGAAGTTGGCGCTTCCTTCCGGCCCGCTTTTTATGTTATCAATAAATATGGCCCGGTCAATAAGTGTTAACGTAAAAACACGGGGCCGCGGGCGACCCCCCAAGCCTGGCGGCCGGGATGTCCTCGTGGCAGGGCGCATTCCGCCGGCACTCGCTGTTCAGTTCGACGCTTATGCGCAGAAAGCTGGCATCACCCGCAGCGAGGCCGTGCGGCAACTCCTTGAGCGAGGGCTAAAGGCAAAGACGTCGAAATGGACTCGCTGAAAGTAGCGGCATGGAAAGCAGTGACCGAGGCTTTCGCTGATGCCTACAGGGATTTGCCGCTACTGCGGTCAGCTCCAGCCCCTGGTAAAGGCCCATATAATCCCTGAAGCCTTCTTTAGGGCAATCGGTACTGGGCGTGAGGCGCCGCTCCTGATCACGAACGTTGCAAGCCGTCCCCATGCCAGGCGTGCGCCAATCGGCGTTTACGACAATCAAATCCTCTGCGACACCTGCGAGCGTCGTTTCGACAAGGTGGACGCATACGGCACGAAGACGCTTTTGCACACTCTTCGAGGAGATGCACTCGTTCCGTTTCGTCGCGGGCGCGATGTCGTTGGCTTTTGGACAACGGGGATCGATCAGCAGTTGCTCAAGCGATTCTTCGTGGCCACCCTCTGGAGGGCGTCGGTTTCGACTCATCCGTTCTTTGAGCGAGTGCGATTGGGCCCAAAATTCGAAGACCTAGCAAAGAACTCCGTAACTGAGGGGGAGATGCCCCCTGTCTTCGGGGCGCTAATCTCATGTTGGATAGGTCCTGACGGACGAGATGAGCACGTCGGCTTCATGAATCCCTTCGCGGAGCGGTACGACGACATTCGCGGCTACCGCTTCTATTTCGGCCGGTTTACTGCATACGTGAAGGTGGACCAGAGACCCTTTCGGAGGCCTCTTGGGACCATGAGCCTGGGCACGCAAGCTGAGCTTTTCATTGTGAGGCGCGATCATCGTGCCAGCAAAGATTTCGCTGCGATGATCAATACCGCCATAGTGCAGCATGAAAATTCCCAAAGGGCCAAGCGGGGCGTTCTCTAGGACTTCTATAAGGGACTCGTCCAGCGCGTAAGCAACTCCAGATCGGAACCGCCGATGCCGGCCAACGTGTTTGCCACTGAAGCAGGGCAGTTCCTCTATGGTGCTCACCGTTACCTAAGCGCCGCCCGTCTGCTGCGCTTCTCTGAGACGTGGCAAACCGACCCCCAACTGATTCATACGCCAACATTGCACTTACTGGCACACGGCATCGAGTTGCTGCTCAAGTACGGGCTCATCGTGCACGGCGACTCTCAAGCCGTCGTAGCGAGAAGATATGGACACGACCTTGCGCTGCTTTGGGCTGCGCCAGCTAACACCGAGTTGAGAGACCTCGTGCTAAGCCAATCTGAAACCGTTTGGCGCATTGCTCAGGGCAGCGGTCAATATCAAGATGCTTTCAGCGGTGACCCGCGGCAGGTCCTCGTCGATGCGCTTAGTTCTCTATCCGCGCTCCACAGCCGAGAAACGAACTTCGGGCTTAGGTATACGCTCCCTCCAGGGACCAGAGCTCCCCGGCCTGCGTTCTTGATCGATGCATTCGGCGACATCGCCGAGGATCTCATCATTGCCAGCGGACCCAATGGTTTGGCCGTACCAGGCGGGTTGCGATAGTGGCGCCTCCGGGCCTCGGCTAACAGGGATCGGAATGCGCTCCAGGATTCGCATATTTGACTCAGGGACTCGATTTGGCGGTCGGCTGGCACCCACCTAGCCGCCGGCCGTCAAAACCGCTGTACGAGTCCCTAATGGCCAATAATCGCTATCAGGTCAGCCGAACCAGCAAGGCGCGCGACTCCCGCTGAAGATCCGCAATCTGACAACGCAAACCCACAGCCTGCTTCGTGTGCTCGCCATGACGGTACATTCCGTTGCGCTTCCCAGTCGGCGCGCCGCCTCGAGCGCCGTGGAAGCGGCAGACGGCCCAGCCGGTGACCGGGGGGGGCTTCTGGGTCCGCTTCGATGTAGCCTTACAGCGCTACGCAATTACAAACTTCGAAGTAGCGCTCGAGTGTCTCGAGCGGGCTGACTCTCCGGCCCGCGAGGATACCATGTTGTGGGGCGAGTACAGCTTCGAGGCACTGCGCTCCGAGTAGCTTGGTTTCAGTCAACTGGTGTGGAATCGTGGCCCATGTCCAAGCAACCTCGCCAGACCAAACCGCAGCCCAACGTTCTTCATGAGGCCACCGTGCGCCGCATGCTGACGGTTCGGCGTCAGCCCAAGCCCGCGCCCAAGAAGAAGGCCAACGCCAAATCGCAGCCCAACGTTCTTGATGAGGCGACCGTGCGCCACATGCTGGCGACACCACCTCAGGCCAAGAAAAAGCCGGTTAAGAAGGCCGGTTCGAAAAAGAAGCGGTAGGCCGGCAGAAGCGCGCCGGATATTATTCTGGCTGCGGCAAGCGCGCCGAGGCGGTGCGTCGGCTAATCGAAATGTCGCTTAAAGCAAATGGAGGAAAGCTGTGAAAAAAGATGGAACGAAGCGTCCAGACGCTGGCCCGCTTCACCGGGGAAATTCCGGTAAATTCGACCAACTGAGAACCGGGAAAGTGAATCTCAAACAGGCTAACCAAGCAGCGAACCGTGCGAACAACCGTAAGGTCGGTAGGGTGACCAGGCCGCGCTGATCCAAGGACTGAACGCTTAGGCCGGCGGGAAGACGGCCCGGGGCGACGTTCGATGCTATTCCGCTGCCGTGATAGCGGAAGCCCAAGACGTTTGCAGCCGGCCCTCCCCGCAGAATGAAAACCGTTCGCGCGCGCTTCCACAGATCGCCCGGCGCTCCCGGATACAGGTGCCCTAATGGCCGGCAATCGCTATCTGGCGGTTGGGGCGTCCGGCTGTCCCAAAATGCGTTCATGGGACAGTGAACATGACCGAGGAGTAGGCGGAAGCCCGCTCCCAATCCCATTCCTTGGGAACGGCCTGTGCCTGCTCAAAATTCAAAAAGCCAAGAAAGCATAGAGTTTTTGACGGCGCACTCATACCGTGATCGGCATGCTCATGCTTCTGTCCGCCCTCGGGTCCCTGCTCTCGTTCCGGGTTCGCAGTCGCGCCTCGCTGGAACTCGAACTCGTCGCCTTGCGGCATCAGGTGACCGTCCTGCGGCGGCACCGTCACGGCCAGCCTCGGCTCTTCTCCGCCGACCGGCTGCTCTGGGTT
>Ga0310811_10015228_pt1 | contig 10056 bp, 13 predicted proteins | sample YCmetagenome_FD_207642 | JGI IMG/M metagenome (GOLD analysis project Ga0310811, IMG submission 207642) | Soil microbial communities from experimental microcosm in Duke University, North Carolina, United States - YC | ecosystem: Engineered > Artificial ecosystem > Soil microcosm > Unclassified ...
AGCCGCTCAATCATCGAGAGTCATCACGGACGTCTATGGGCCACACTGAATGAAGGTCCGGGGGCCACGTTTTCATTCTCCATTCCGCAGCGATCCGCAAGTCCAAAGTACGCGGGCAATCGTAGCACTGCATGGGCACCTGGAGCAAAAGATACGCAACACGTTATGAGGCATTTGTGATAACCAAACTTTCGCTTGTATCGGTCGTCGACGACGACGAGTCTGTTCGCGAGTCGCTACCCGATTTGCTGAGGGAATTCGGCTTCGCTGTGCAGTCGTTCTCCTCAGGAGAAGAGTTTCTCGCGTCCCAATACGTCTGCGAGACTAGGTGCCTGATCCTTGACGTCGCAATGCCTGGGATGAGCGGCCCGGCGGTCCAACAGGAATTGATGCGCCGTCGGAAGAAGATACCGATCGTCTTTATCACCGCTCACGGAGGCGAAACCGTTCGTCCGCAACTACTCCAAGAAGGCGCCGTGGAATGCTTGTCCAAGCCATTCAGCGACACGGCTCTTCGGGAGGCACTCAACGCCGCACTTCGAACGGAATAGCGGCGCGCCACGCTCTTGCACGCGAGGGGTTTAAATGAAATTATCCAGTGCGCCTGACCATAGACAGAGGTCAGTATCCATGCCCCCCGCCACGCCGATTGTGTTCGTTATTGACGATGACATCTCGGTGCGCGAATCGCTGGAAGCGTTGATCCGATTCGCGGGCTGGCAACCGGAGACATTCGCATCCGCACAGGAGTTCCTGTCACGCCCACCGGTCCTGGTCCCGAATTGCCTGGTGCTGGACGTCAGTCTTCCGGACCTCAATGGTCTCGATTTGCAGAAGCGCATCGCTGCCAATCGGATCGACATGCCAATCATCTTCATTACGGGGTATGGCGACGTACCCATGACCGTACGCGCAATGAAGGCGGGGGCGGTCGAATTCTTGACGAAGCCGTTCAGCGACGATGCACTGTTGGGTGCAATCCGACATGCCATTGAACGTAGCCGCACTGTACTTCGTCACGAGGCAGAGTTTCGGATGCTTGCCGATCGTTACGATACGCTCAGCCATCGCGAACGGGAGGTTATGGCATTGGTCGTCACCGGCCTTCTGAACAAGCAGGTAGCATTCGATTTAGGCATCAGCGAGATCACCGTGAAGGCTCACCGAGGTCGGGTGATGCATAAGATGAAGGCTGACTCCCTGGTCGACCTGGCATCAATGGCCACAAAACTTCGCCTTGGACAGACACTGCGCGATTGACTTCGGTCGTTCTATTGCTCATCGACTATGAAGGGCTCATCGCGACAATTCTTGGGCGCCCATGCATCTGCTGATTCGAATCGCGATATGAGTCTGGCGGAATTATTCGCCGGATGACATCCAGTACCTCCCAGAAGCAAACCGCCGGTGGATAGTTGAATCTTCGCAGCGAACGCTACTTCGCCATATCGATGATCTTGACTTGGGTGAATACGTCTGGCCCTTCCGGACCGACTTCGATGCCGATACCTGATTGTTTGGCGGCACCAAAAGAAAATATCGAAGGGCGAACTCGTGGTAGGCACGCTGTCGACGTCGATCTTACCGCTGGGCTCGACCCATTTCAACGCCCGCCTCCCACGTCATGTCCTTGTTTGCTCCGGCGATCTCCGCGACTAGCTGGCCCTGTGCGCTGAAATACCAAGCGCAAAAGATCAGCATCAAGGCCACCAGCAGGATGAGGCCCACCTCCCAGAGCATACTCGAATCCCACACCTTCGTATAATGTGTCGGTTCGTCCGCCTGTCGATCCGTCTCGCGCGGCTCGAGATCTTCGGGCTGACTGTAGTTCATTGCAGCACCTCGTCAAAGCTTATCCAAACGGAATCAATAGTGAACCGGATGGAGAAGGTGATCGACCCAAGAACCTGCGTTCCATGTTGTCGAAGCTCCCTCAGTGTGTGCGAACGTATCCAAACAAATGCCGAACGCTACTTTGCCATGTTGATGATCTTGGCCTGCGTGAATGCCTCGAGCCCTTCTTGGCCGAATTCGGTGCCGATACCTGATTGCTTGGCGGCACCAAAAGAAACATCGAGTGACACGTCAAGAAACTTGTTAATCCAGACAATGCCCGTATCGATCCTGGCTGCCACCTGGAACGCCCGATCGAGGTCCTTCGCCCATACCGTTCCGCCGAGTCCATATTCCGAATCGTTGGCGCGCGCGATCACATCGTCGACGTCCGAATAGCGCAGCACCGGAACGATCGGACCGAACTGTTCCTCCGTCACCAGTCGTGCGTCGTCGGGGATGTCCCGGACAATCGTTGGCTGAATGAAGTAACCCTTCCGGCTGAGAACCTCGCCCCCGGCAACGATCTTGCCGTTCCGCTTGGCGTCATCGAGGTAGCCCTTAACCTTCTCGAACTGCGCCTTGTTCTGCAGCGGGCCCATCTGCGTCCCCTGCTCCAGCCCATCACCGACCACTGACGCACGCGCCAGGCGTCCCAGTTCCCCGCAAATCTGGTCATACTGCGAATCATGGACGTAGAGCCGCTTAGCCCCAAGGCAGATCTGGCCGGCGTTCATCGTCGCAGCAACGAGCAACTTAGGAGCGACCTCGATTGGATCGACGTCATCGAGCACAATCGCGGCGTCGTTGCCGCCTAGCTCCAGGATCAACCGCTTCAACGTACCAGCGACGCTGCACATCACTTTCTTGCCGGTCGCGGTCGAGCCGGTGAAGGCGACCTTGGCTACATCGGCGTGACTCGAGAGCGCATCTCCCAGGTCATTGTGATCTACGATGACATTGATCACGCCTGCGGGCAGGATCTCGCCACAGATCTCCCCAAGCCGGAGCGTCGTTAGCGGCGTCGTTGGTGCCGGCTTCGCGACCAGCGTGTTACCGGCAAGCAACGCCGGTGCCACCTTAATGGCGAGCAGGAGCATCGGGAAGTTCCACGGCACAATCGCCGCGACCACACCGAGCGGGGTGTATTGCCGCACGATTTTTTGTGTTGCGTCCTCCTTCAAGACTTTGTTTGGCAGATCGAGCGTCGCGTGGTGGCGAATAATGCGGATGGTAAAGCCGATCTCCCAGTGCGCCTCAGGAAGCGGCTTGCCCTGTTCCAAAGTTAACAATCGCGCGAACTCGTCTTGTCTCGCTTCCACTGCGTCGGCCAACTTAACTAGAAGCGCACCGCGCTCGCGAATTGGTTTGGCCGACCACGCGGGGAACGCTGCCTTGGCGGCGGCGATCGCTTCATTAAGCTGCGCGCGGTCCGCTCGTGGCGCCTCCGCCAGCACTTCCTCGGTCGCAGGGTTGATGACATCAAGTCTTGCGACGCCGGGCACCAGTTTGCCGTTGATCAGTAATTTGAATTCTTCCATTGCGTTCTCCTCGCTGCGCTATCTCCGATCCGATAGACGGAGGGCGACTGCGCTAGAGATGACGTCAAATTGCGGATGGATCGATCAGACAAAGGTATCGCCGACACCTTAGGATCGGTTGGCGCCAGTCTCGCTGTACTTAAACAGATCTGGCACGGCCAATCGGTACGAGAGGCCCGGAAGGTCGGCACTGCTCGCTTTATCGAAGGCGCCCTATCCCGGCGCGGACCGACACCAAAGCACAATCGACGTTTCGCGAGAGATGACCATTTTTCAGGAAGCCAGATTACTCAATCGACTGCTCGGCTCTGCGGCGTGAGCGGCTAGGCCCCTTCGGCTCCGTTAATGAAAGGATTCGTTATGAGCAATCGCATCGATTACACCAAGGCTTCGCCTGCAGGATACAAGGCGTTCGGCGGAGTGTACGTCCACCTTCAGAACTGCGGCCTTCCAAAGGAACTCATCTATCTCGTTTATCTACGGGTTTCGCAAATTAATGGCTGTGCATACTGCATCGATATGCATTCCCGCGATTTGCTCAAGTTCGGCGTTGCAATTGACAAGCTCGTACTCGTACCTGTGTGGCGCGGAGCAGGCAAAGTATTCAGCATCCGCGAAAGCACCGCACTCGCTTGGGCGGAGACCGTAACAAACGTCGCCGAAACCGGTATTCCCGATGTTGACTATGAAGCCGTAGCTGCCGAGTTTAGTGATACCGAACTTGCCGATCTCACCTATGCGATTGGCTTGATGAACGCCTTCAATCGATTTTCAATTGCGTTCCGCGTGCCCCCTGCTGCTGCAGCCCAAGCTTGAAATGCTCCCTAAGCGAGTGCGAAACGCCGAAGAAGGGCAAGACGACAGGCGGCTTGCGGGGCTTCGAAGAAGCTCTATCCCGAGGACGAGTGTGGGACGGGTGAGCGTAGTGCCTGAGTCAGACAAGGAGAGTTCGATGACGACTACTTACGACCCCAAGATCACGGCGTTGCTCTGTATCGACTTCTACAATGACTTCCTGAGTGAGGGCGGAAAACTCTGGCCGTGGGTGAAGGATATCGCCGAGGAGGTTAACCTACTCGACAATCTTCGCACGATCGTGCGAACCGCTCGCGCGGCGCGGATCAAAGTTTATCACGTTCCGCATCATCGTTGGGAGCCGGGCGACTATGTGGATTGGAAATACCCATCTCCTTATCAACTCGGCGCGGCAGAGCGCCAGGCCTTTGCGAAGGATACGTGGGGTGGGACATTCCACGACGACTTCCACGTGCAGCCAGACGACATTGTTGCAACCGAGCATTGGGCATCGAGCGGCTTTCCGAACACTGACCTCGAACACAAACTCAAGCGATATGGCAAGGAAAAGATCATCTGCGTGGGCCTGCTGGCGAACACCTGCCTCGAAGCCACGGCACGGATCGGAATGGAACTCGGCTTCCACGTCACACTAGTTCGAGACGGGACAGCGGCCCGCTCACATGAAGCCTTGCACGCTACGCTCAACATCGACGGACCGACTTTTGCTCACGAGATACTAACGACAGCTGAACTTGTTTCAGCAATCAAACGCTCCGCGTCTGCTGACAAATCTGCAGCCTAAGTGGAGCTAGCCCGGACGCAAGTCCCGGTCGGATCAATGCGGCGGGAACCATTTCGTCGGCGTTGGCTACGGCATGATAACGCTGCCGCGCGACCAGCAGACCGATTGGCTGCAAATTGAGTCGGCGGGCGCCGATGCGGGCCTTGGCGACATCAGCCACTATCAAGAAAGGATGGAAACTTGCTCGAACGGAGCGTAGGGATCGAGAAATATTTCAGCTACATCGTTCTGAAACTGTCCATCGTGACGAACGCCCGCCCACTGAAAACGCTTCTCGATTCTGGTGAATCGAGCTGACGTTGACGCTGCGTAGCAACTGACCCGAGTTGCACGGCTACACAGCGGGCGCAAAATCGGGGGACTCGGATCGTCACGGTCGGAGAGTACATAACCCCCCTTCAAATTCCATCCGCGGTAGACGCGAGGGTTGGTTGGCGTTTGCCCTCCGAAGGCAGGTGTCAAGCCGGCTGGTGCGAAAAGCGAGGAAGAAGGCGTATTGTAGTGCAAAGGCTTGCGAGGGCCGTGCGTGGTTAACTCATCCGCGAAATCCGCGTAAGCACTGCGTAAGCAGCAAGCACCCGTAGCTCAGCTGGATAGAGCGTCGCCCTCCGAAGGCGAAGGCCACACGTTCGAATCGTGTCGGGTGCGCCATTCAGAATAAAACTGCGAACTCGTATATCATTGAAATTTCTATGTAATATTGCGCTTCCAGAAACGTTATTAGTGCCCCTCTGTCAAGCCAATCCGATTTCCTCCTCAATTGGCGGGTTGCTTTACGCATCACCCATTTGGGGAATGAAGGGCCTTCGCCGCCCGAGTACCCTCCTGTCAGTCATTGGAATGACCGGAGGCCAGGGAAAACCTGGAGTCGGCAAAGATTCCTGCCAGGACAGCCACCATCATCACCCCTCGCTCGGAGCAGGGCCCATTACCGCATCTAGTATCTGAACTTTTATGCTTAGCATCAAAGCTATTTTAAGGTGGGCTCAAAAGCTGGAAATCCCTTATGACCAAGGGTCCCCGGCTCCAGCGTGCAAAACTCCTCAATCCACGCTGCGCTCAGCGCCAATTCGTTCAAGATATCTTCCGGATGTTTTTTCCCGCTTTCCAGCACAAGCTCCACGGCGCGTTTTAGTAGGCGCGGCTGCTCTAGTGGAATTTTCCGAGGATCATCTAAGGGTTCCTTTTTTCGCCAACGGCGAAATGAGATTTGCTTGTAGAGATTCAGGGCTTGATCATCGTCGATCAAATCCAGGTCCCTGCATCTGAAAACCATAGCCTGAATAGATACTTTCCAGCGCTCTTTAAGAGGCACGAATGCGTCAAGGCGAGTGGTGTAAACCTCGTTTGGGAATGATGTACTGGGAAGTAAAAACGCTCCCGCAAATTTATCAGCCTCTCGCTCAATCGCCTTTAATGTCGCCCTATCTTCTAGATCTGATTGCTCTACCCAGCGGTGAAGCACTAGATGACCCAACTCATGGGCCAAATCGTAGCGGGAGCGAACGCCGGCTTCTTTTTCAGAAGCCATAAAAACGAAAGGTCGCGGGCCGTTCCAAAACGAAAACGCCTCAACATTCTCGCCCTGCATTTCATAGCGACAAATAACGATTCCCTTGCTCTCAAGCAGAGCAAGAACGTTCGATATCGGCCCCGGCCCTAAGCCCCAAAGCTTTCGCAAATTCAATGCGATCTCGTTGATCTCATCGATTTCGTAACGACCATCCGCACTCTTAGGTGCGGTTTCCGGGAGCGCCGGGATTGGATAATTCACAAAGCCATCGAAATATTTTGCGGTCTGGACAAACCAATCACCAAGCACCGCCGCGGCTTCGTTCCGACGCAAGGTTTCTGGGCCGAATTTGCGATAGAACCTTGCCCCGGCCGCACCGAAGCGCTGGCTATCTGGATTAGTAAAGAAATTGACGGGTTGCCGGAGAACATCAGATATTTTTTGAAACGTCGTGGGCTCGGGCGACTTGTCGCCCCGCTCATACGCTGACACAGCTTGCCTAGAGACCCCTATAAGATCGCCCAGATCGCCCTGCGATAGGCGAGCGACCTTCCGAGCGTCACGCAGTTTCGACGGAATCAAAAGCCGCCCGGCTTGGCTCGCGCGGGCGGCGGGACTCGGGAACTGAACTATCTTATTCGTCGCCATTGTCTCTGCGCCACTTATCTATTTCTTCTTTGAGAGTTATTACGGCTTCAATGTCGGTATCTTCGGGCGGCGGCTCTGGTGAAGTCACTACATGGGGCATCAACATCAGATTCGGTGATCGATAATGGTACCCCCTCTGTTGGTCCTCCTTGGGAAGTCCAAAGTGAGCGAAATTCAATCCCTGATAGCCGTGCACTAGGAGAACATGGGGAGCACCTCCCGTCGGTTCTTCACCCTCAGGTTTGGGCAAACCCCTCAACCACGCCTGGCCGTTGACGCGCTTATTAGCTCTGAAGGCCACATCACGCGGCTGCTTCGCCGGGTCAGAAACCTGACTTATTGTCATAACGGAGTGTGAAGGAAGGATTTCGAGATAGTGCCCGGTCGGGCGCTCAAACGAACGCCAACGGAAATCAAATGGCCACTGGCCGCTTTGGCAAAGGCGCTCGAAACCTCGATCGACTGCCCATTGAACGATCCGCCCCCGGTTATCCTGCGCGCTCGTTACGTTCAGGATTGGCTCTTCCTTAATCAGAAGGGCGGCTGCATCGTATGCGGCTTTCAGTGTTGCCGGAACATGCGACCGCAAAGAGAGGGGTATTTGATCCAGGAGAAATGCCTCTGCGCAATCCACTTTGGCCTCGAATCGGCTGCCTAGCCTCGAATGCAACCTTATCCGAATTTTTATGGTTTTTGTCAACCATCGTCTATTTCTGTCCCCATCTTGTTTTAGCGGCCTTTTTAGCTATTTCTGTCCGGCGCTTAGCCGACATGCCCTCGGCCCGCGCCTTTCCGCCCATGCGGCCCAGCGCCACGGCGGCGGCATTCTTGCCATCCTCGGTGGTGATATCCTCAATCCCGCCGGTCGCGATCTTAGCAATCATGACGGCGTTGCCGATGGCATCGGCGGGGCGCTTTTCGCCTTTACGGCCTCGTGGCATTCGGTTCCTTTGCCTTTAATTTGCCGTGCTTGACGCTAAGCATAGCATGGCTGGAAGCATAAGGCGAGGATTTCTCAAATGGGAAGGATTAACCCCAGAAAGGGGTCGCGGGTCGCTTCACGAAAAGCAAGACGAAGGGCAATGGCCTTGGGCAGGAAGCAGTTTCGCACCGGCTTCCCATGCAAATACGGTCATAGGTCCAACCGGCTGGTTAGCAACGGGAAGTGCATGGAATGCAATCGGTTGGACTCGAAGAGAGCGCGTCGAATTTACTTTTATTGATGACACAAAAGGGCAGCTTCGGGCTGCCCTCACTTTTTGAATTTCAAACTGAGACACTACCCCAATCTTGGGATAGATACGCTAGCGCCATTCGCCTGGCTCGTCCTCCTGCAAGCCCTAATCTGTGCCCGCATATTGCCTATGGACTCCTTGCCAAGCCCAAATCATAATGCTTAGCGGTAAGCTTCGCAAGGCGACGGGTTGAGATCATGAAGGATTATCAAGCCCATCTGGAAAAGCTCCGGACCGACGCGGCCGAATGTGCCCTGATACGAGACCTTGCTACAGACAAAGAGAAGCGGGAACTTTTCGATAGATTGTCCATTCACCTGAGCACTCTCGCGGATCAGGTTGAGCAAGCCATGCTCGCGCGCAAGGTCAAGGACGGCGGCAAAATTTCAAACTGAGACACTACCGAAAAAGGTGCCCGCAAAAGCGCCGAGGCCAAGTCATTGCTGTATAACCACGAAGCCGTAACAGCCTGAAGGTCCAGCCGTTCCTAATCGGCGACTCGTAAGCCGTCGGGCTCACTAAATTCCGGGCAAAATTGAACCTTTGAACCGGGGTCAGCAACAAAAAATGCGGCCGAGGGGAATTTTAGTGCCTCGGCGATCAAGCAGTGCCGCCGAGCGAACCATACTCCGCTTCGGGCGGCGCTGTGCTTTGGGTAGTGGGTCTGTTTGATTTGGCAGCGTTCCTGCCTAGGAATCAGCCTGTCCTGGGCGCATATTGTCGGGATGCCACGAGAGAAATACGAAACCCTGCTGAGATGCCCCATGTGCGCTCGAACCGGCCTTGCCGAGATGTCGAACGCCAAGTTTGCTGGCGATTACGATACGAAGATCGAAGCCGCCCCTGAAGGGTTTGAGATCGAGGGCAACGACGTAATCTGCTCCGCTTGTCAGGTATCTGCACTATGACCCCAAACGGGTAGCCGAGCGAACATACTCCGCTTGGGCGGCGCTGTGCTTTAGGTCATTCGACTTGAACCAATTCATGCGCTGCCGATCTTATGGCCATGTTGGTATTGGCCTGCTTCCGACCCCAGTCAGCTCGCGGTGGCCTAAATTGGAATTAGGAACGCCATGTCGGATTCCGGACTTAAGGTGGAAGGCGGAATTGCCATGTGCGAAAAGTGCGATCAGATCGAAACCAACATACAGCATCTACGCTGGCTTGCGGCTGAACCGGGAATGGACTCTTTTTTAGTTTGGGCCTAATGCGCTCAGCCGTTGAGGCACTGAAGTTCGATAGAGCGGCCCTACGGTGCAAAACCTGGATGCGGCAATAAGACCCTGTCTTGATCTGCGAATTTCCTAAAGGGAACGGCACTCTGCCGCAGGGGTGTCTTTCACAAAGGATCAAGTGGTCGGACCCCATTTTATTGGAGCGTCAGATGAGCAAACGTAAGTCGGCAACAGCGTCAAAGGGCGCCCGCCGTCCAAAAATGGCCGCGCGCGCCCAAAAGAACAAGCAGGCTGTCGTTAGAAGCCGTAAAGTCAGCTTTCTTCGCCCCGTCTCGGATGAACCGCCCCCCGGGGTTGATAACGGTTCAAGACAAGAAGCTCCTATCATTGATGGCGGGGTTGGTGCCGTACAAGATGACCTAAGTCAGAAGATGAGGGAAAGGGATCCCGCGAAAGGGTTTGCCTTAGCGACGGCGACGGCGAAACTGCCGGCTTATCAACCGAAGCTTCT
>Ga0310811_10015229_pt1 | contig 10056 bp, 10 predicted proteins | sample YCmetagenome_FD_207642 | JGI IMG/M metagenome (GOLD analysis project Ga0310811, IMG submission 207642) | Soil microbial communities from experimental microcosm in Duke University, North Carolina, United States - YC | ecosystem: Engineered > Artificial ecosystem > Soil microcosm > Unclassified ...
GCGCCGCCGTGCAGGCGCAGGCCGCTGCCGGTGGCCTGGACAGCGGTACCACACGTGAGCTGAACCGCCGGCTCGACAACTTCGCCCGCGAACTCAAGCGCGGCGACGACGACCGCGCCGCGGCGGAGCTGTCGAACCTGCTCGACCGGCTCGACCAGCTGCACCAGGACGGCACGCTCACCGGCACCGCGTACACGGCGGTGCTCACCCCGGTCGACGCGCTCGCGGCGAACCTGCCGACCTCGGGCGACGACAGCGGGCGGAACTGACCCGACGCCGCGGGCGCACAAGCCGTCGGCCGGGGACTCACGAGCCGTGCCCCGGGCCGCCGGGCGGCATGGCCCGGCGGCCGGCTGATCGGGTCGATGCGGGGCTCAGCCTCGCTGATAGCGGCCGGTGAGGCGGCCCGAGGCCAACACCTTTCCCGCCGTCGCCCGCCGCAGGTCGGCGGCCGACGCTCCCTCGGCAAGGCGGAGCGGTTCGGACAGGGCGAGTACCTCGAAGATGTACCGGTGCGACCGGCCACGGGGCGGGGCCGGCCCGCCGTACGCCCGCCTCCCGAAGCCGTTCTTGCCCTGCGCGGCGCCGGTCGGCACCTCGCCCTCACCCAGGCCTGACTGGTCAGGACCGATGCCCCACATGACCCAGTGCGCAAAGGTGCCGCTGGGGGCGTCGGGGTCCTCGACGAGCACAGCCAGCTCAGCGGTCTGCTCCGGCAGCCCGGTGAAGTTGAGCGGCGGTGACACGTCGACGCCGTCGCACGTGAAGCGCCGAGGAATCTGGTCGCCCTCGTTGAAAACCGGGCTGGACACAGCAATCGTCACCAGTGCCTCCAGTGCCTCCGTCAGGGCGTCGAGTAGACCTTTCCTACGAACTCGCTGAGACGGTGTTCGTCGAGGGTGCGGGCCAGGTCGGACTCGCTGATCATGCCGACCAGGCGGTGGTTGTCGATGACCGGTAGCCGCTTGACCTGGTGGTCCTCCATCCGGCGCAGCACCTCGTTGACGTCGGCGCCGGCGTCGACCCAGACCAGCTCACCCTGGGTGAGGTCACGCACCTTGACCTGGGCGGGCTCCTGGCCCTCGGCGACACACTTCAAGACGATGTCGCGATCGGTGATGATGCCGTGCAGCCGGTCGTCCGCACCGCAGATCGGCAGGGAACCGACGCCGAGATCGCGCATCCTCCGCGCGGCGGACGCGACCGTCTCGCCCTCGTCGACGCACTCGGCTCCCGCGTGCATGATGTCCCTCGCCCGCCACTGCTGCTTGTCGCGAAGCGTCTGCTCGAAGTCATCCACAGCGCGGAGCTTGCTGGCCACGGCCTCCTGTGTCGCATGGCCGGTGTGTTCGGCGTAGCTGGTCCTGCCGAGATCCTGCAGCAGCTTGTCGCGCTGCCGCTGGGCTCGCGTCTCATCCACTCGCGCCCGGCTCGTCGCCAGACCACGCCTGGCGGACTCCTTCATCCTCTCGAAGGCCATCGTGCCCTCCTCCCTCTCCGGCGTGCCTCAGCCTCTCCGGCGTTCCTCAGCGCAACGCTACGTCGCAGCCGCCACGAACGGCGCCACCTCGTCGGCATTGGAATGCAGCCGGATCCGCCATGAAGAGTCGCCACAGTGCTCTCGTTGTCATGTCCGCCGGCGGCCGCCCAGTCGGCGCAGTGGCACCAGTGCGGCGAAATTGCCGGCAACAAGCAGCGCGAGCAGCACGAGCGTCAGCCAGAAGCCGGCGCCGGTCCCCACGAAGTCACGCGCCTCCTTCCCGGCGGGCACCGCGCTCTGCTCCCGGATCCGGTCGGCGAGCCGGTTCACGACCAGCGCCTGCCCGGCGACCAGCGACAGCCCGGCCAGCGCACCCAGCCCTGCCACGAGCGCGCGGCGGCGCCGCTGCCGGCTCAGCGTCAACGCCGTGACCAGCGCCGTGCCGAGCACGAGCAGCGCGGCCGCGTAGAACGGCTGCGGTTCGATCCGGTCTTCCCGCCACTCGCCGGCCGGGCGCAGTTGGCCGGCCTGCACGTCCGGTTTGCCGCCCAGCGCGAGGTCGAGCCCGTTGTACTGCGTCGTCCCGCCCGGCTTGGCGTGTCCGTAGCCGTCCGGCAGCCCGCAGGAGACGGTGGCGAACGGCAGCACGAAACACAGCAGCGCCAGCACCAGCGTCGCCGGGCTGAGCCACCGCCGGCGAACGGGCGTCCGCCTCGCGGCCGACCCGCTGCCGGCCACGCCCGGAACCGCCGCCACTGCGGCCTGCGCGTGTATGGCACCCTCGGCGACCACCGTCTCCGGCCGTTCGGTCACGCTGGGCGCCACCCCGAGGCGGGCGTGCAGCAGCCGGCCGAGCAACGGCATCCGGCCGCCGCCGCCGACCAGGAACACGCCGGCCAGCGCGTGCGGAGCCAAGCCCGCCTCCGCCACCATCTCGGCGGCGACCTCGGCGACCGGGGCCAGCAGCGGCGTCGCCGCGACCTCGAGTTCCTCGCGGGTCAGATGCAGATCGGCCGGATACCCGGGCACGTGCACCGGCGCCACGCTGATCCGGGACAGGCTCTCCTTCGCGGCGCGTACCTCCTGCCACAGCACGAGGCGGTCGCGACGATCCGCATTGGTCACCGGTGCCGCGAGGCGCTGCCACGCCTCGGGCGCGTCGCCGGACGCCAGCCGGCCGAGGATGCCGACCAGCGCCGCATCGACGTCCAGCCCGCCGACGTCGAGGCCCCGCTGCGCGATCACGGACAGTTCCGCTCCGGCGCGGACCAGCGCGACATCCGCAGTACCCGCACCGACATCGACGACGAGCAGCGCACCATCCGGCGGGAGCTCATGGTGCAGTACCGAGGTGTAGTAGACGGCGGCGGCGATCGGCTCGCTGATCAGCGTCACCGCGCCGAGACCCGCCCGCACGGCGGCCTCGGCGAGCACCGCGCGCCGGGACGCGGCCCAGGTGCTGGGGACGGTCAGCACCGCCGGGCCGGGCGGGCCGGCCCGATTGACCTGCTCAACGACGGCCAGCAGCACCGCGGCCAACGCGTCGGGCACGGCAACCGTATGGGAACCCAGCAGGACTGTGCCGTCGTCGACCCGCCGTTTCGGGTTCGGCTCGAATGCCGCCGGGTCGGCGCGCGCGAGCCGTTCCGCGTCGTTGCCGGCGATCAACGCGCCGTCCGCGCCGGCATAGACGGCTGACGGCAGCTGTTCCCGGCCGTCGAACAGCAGCGGGCGGATCTGGCCGTCCGCACCGCGGAGCACAGCAACCGTGTTGGAGGTACCGAGGTCGATGGCGAACGGGTGCACGAAGGCAACGTACGCCCATGCGCCGCCGCAGGCCTACAGGGCGGCCGCCTGGGTGGTGGTCGGGAGAACGCCGGGTTTGCCGGTCCACGGATCAACCGGTCAAGATTGCCAATGCGAAGGAAATGACCAGGTCGGAGGCAAGGTCGGCAGCCTGCTTGCCCTGGCCTCAACCCGCGGCCGTGCGGGCTGTTCTGTGGGCGTATCAGCTGGACCGTCGGTGGGCCGGCCGCCACGTTGTCGGCGCGCGCAGCGGAACTGTCCGCGTGTCCTCGACATCGGACTTCGGGTGCCGCGTCCGCCAGACGATGACACCGAAGGCGGACGTCCCGGCGAGGAACAGGATCACGCCGAGCGCGATGTACCAGGCCGACGCGCCGTCTCCGCCTTGCCGGCCGTCGGCGATGCCGGCTTGGTTGGTCGTATACGGTTCCGGCGCCAGCGCGTCTTCCGAGCCCGTCGCCAGCGCGTCTTGCGAGCCTGTCGCCAGTGGATCGATCGCTGCGCCGGTTGTGCTCTCCCGCGTGGCTGACGACGGCGTTCCGGCGCTCGACGGGCGTGCGGTGACCGCGTATGTGTACGTGGCGCGAAGCGACGAATCGGTGTCGACGGTGATGGTGTGGGCACCCTGGCGGGTGCCGGGAGGTGGCGCCGTGCGCAGCACCGCGACACAGGTGTTCCCGGTCGGCGTCGCCGTGGCGGTACCGAGCAGCGAACCGTCCCATTCGAACGTGATCTGCTCAGGCGTACAGGTATGCGTGTTGGGGTGCCTCGTCGCCGTGGTGGAGGGCCACCGGTACGTCACCGTCAACTGGGTGTTCGCGCTGCCCTGGTCGGGGCTGACGACGAGACTCGTGTTCCGCGCCGCGTATCCGGACGGTGCCTTGACCGCGACGCCGGCGCCGATGAGGCCGGCTACGAGGAGCAGGCCGACAACTGGACGGCGAGGCACGCGCATCTCCACATCCTGCCTGATGGATGCTAGTCCATCGGGTTCAGTAGATCTGGGAGGCGACCGCGTCCCTCCCGCGCTTCGGCTATGAGCGTTCGCGCAAGCCGTTACAGGGGGCCGGCGTACCGACCACCTCTTTCTCTGCAGCGCCGAACACGACGCAGCTCAAGCACCATCGCCTCTTGCGGGGTGAGTACGGGAGGGTGAATTCGCATTTCACCCTCCCGCTACGGCCACGTCCTCATGCGGTGCCGCCGACCTGGTCGCGCTATTCAACCGCGAGCGGCTCCAGCACCCCGCTGACCCACCACCTGAGGCAGGTACCCGTCGGAATCCAGCGCGGCTTACCGTATGGGTGACCGGGGTTGCCGGCATGACAAGGACCGTTGGAGGTGGCGTTGCCCTGGCGACTATCGCCCGCCGCGACCGCCCCGGTCGACATCGCCGCGACACGGGCTCCGCGCGAGGTCGCTGGCTTCGGTGTCGGGGGCACGGCGTTCGCCACCGCGACCACGGGGTGGGCGATGGTGGGCGGGCCGGGCATGAGCCGTTTGATGTACACCGGCGACGCCGGCGCGACCTGGACGCCGCAGTTGGCCTGGCACGGGCCGCTCCTCGGCCGGCCGTCCGCGTTCGACGCGCGGCGGGCAGGGCTGATGCTCGGCGTTCCGCCGGGGAACGACGACGTCAATGGGTATCAGCTGGCCTTCGGCGGGCACACGGCTGTGTTCGCGGCAACCGAGAACGCCGGCACCACCTGGCATCTCGGGCCGGTACCGGATTCCCCGCAATTCACCGGCATGTTCCACTTCCTGACACCGCGCCAGCTGTGGCTGATCCGGCGGGTCGGCTCCTTCCCAGCGCAGACACATTTGGCACGCACCAGGGACGGTGGTGCCACCTGGGCCGAGACTGATGCTCCTGAGGGCGTCTTCGTGGCGTTCTCCTCCCCCAGCGACGGCGTGCTGATCGCGCCCCGCGATGGCGGACCGGACATGCTGCAGGTGTCCGGTGACGGGGGCGGCACGTGGACCCCGCACCGGTTGCCCGAGCCGGCGGACGTACCCGCCGCGATCGGCGGATCGCTGCAACCCGTGGCCCGGCTGGGCCGTCCGGTTGTGCTGCTGTTGCGGTCGATCGGTGGCGTTTACGCCTACGACGGCTCGCACGGCTGGTCGCAGGCGCACCGCCTGCCGATGACCCCGACGCGGAACGGGTCTCACCTGCTGGCGTTCGGCGCCGGCGGCCAGGTCTGCGCGGCATCCGGGCGCGACCTGTGGGTCGCGGACGATCTCGGCGGGCCGTGGGAGCACCGGCCGGTGCCGCTGCCCGCCGAGGAAACGATCGCCGACGTCGCGCCGGTGGGTATGGGCGTGCTGTGGCTGACCACCACGCGTTATCCGGCACCGGGTACCCCGCCGAGCGGGCGGCTGTACCGCACCGAGAACGAGGGCGCGGTGTGGACTCCGGTGCCCGTCGAGTCCCAGGGGAGGACTGGTCATGATTGACATCCCGGCCCGGTTGGCCGCGGTCGGCGTCGACATCCCGCGGTCAGGCCCGTTGCCGTTGGCCGAGGGCGTCACCGCGGCCGGGTTCCCGTCCGAGGGCGACGAGGCACTGGACTGGTGGCGGCGGCTGCGCGCGGTGCACGGTACGACCGGGCTGTGGCCGGTGCTGATCCCGTCGCTGGACGATGCGGTCCAACCCTCGGGCGTGTTCGGACCGGATCCGGCCGGGCGGGTGGCACTCGCGATGGCGCTGGACGGTGCCGCTGTACTGAATCGCGGCGGGACGCTCGAGGAGCAGCCCGAGCAGGTGCGCGAGGACCTGCTGGAGCAGTGGCCCGAGGATCCGTACCGGATCGATGCGTTCTACCTGCCGCACGAGTCGGACGGGCGGCCCTGCCAGGTAGTCGTCGCACTGATCGAAGCCGAGCAGGGATGGCAGGTGCCGCCGTTGCTGGACTACGGGTACTGGAACGACTGCCCGGAGCCGGCGGTGCACGGCGCTGTGTTACGGCACTGGGGTGAGCGCTGGGGCGCCGAGCTGGTCTGCATGGCTCGCGACGGGATGGACCTGGCGCTGACGCGGCCGCCGCGCACCCGGCCGGCGGCGCTCGAGCTGGCCTGGGAATACCCGGTGTACTGCCTGGATGGCATGAGCCTGTACTACGCGGATGACATCTCCGAGCTGGCCGGCTGCCTCATCGACGCCGACCTCATGCGGTTCTGGTGGGACTGAACCTTGTAGGCACTCACCTGTACCGTCAGCAGCAGCCCGGACACGGACGGCACAAGGGGCAGCTGTATGTGCAGCTGCCCCTGTTCTGGTTCTGCCGGCGGCGCCGGCTGTGTTGCCGGGCGGTCAGAGCATGGTCACGCCGTAGGCGTTGACCGCCTCGCGAACCGGTTGGAAGAAGGTCGTGCCGCCGCTGGTGCAGTCGCCACTGCCGCCGGAGGTGAGCCCGAGCGCCTTCGTGCCGTCGTACAGCGGGCCGCCCGAGTCGCCACCCTCGGCGCACACGGTGGTCTGGATCAGGCCGCTGACCCGGCCGCCGGGGTGGCCGGAGTAGCGAACCGTGACGTTGAGCGCGGTAACCGTCCCGGTGTGCGTGCCCGTGGTCGATCCCTTGCGGGTTACCGACTCGCCGACGACGGCGTCGGCGACCGTGAATCCGCCCGGGTGGCTCAGCGAGGTGTTGTCGTAGCGGACGAGCGCGTAGTCGTTGCCGGGGAAGCTGTAGTTGACCGTCGGGCCGATCAGGGTCGTGTGGCCGGAGTTGGTGTACCAGGTGCTGACGAGGCTGCCGCAGTGCCCGGCGGTCAGGAAGTAGTACGTGCTGCCGCTGACCACGTTGAAGCCCAGGGAGCAGCGGTACTGCCCGCCGTAGATGGCGTCGCCCGCGGACAGCAGCGGACTGAACTCACCCTTGGCGCGCTCGATGCGCAGCGCACCGGCGTTTGCCCCGGCCGCGTGCCGCAATGTCGCGATCTCAGCGCTGGAGACGCTGCTGTCGGCGGTAACGACGATCTGACCGGATGCAGCGTCGGCGTACCAGGCGATGCCGTCGACACCTGAGCCGTCCACTGCGCTGCTCACTGCGGACAGCGCTGCGGTCGACGACGCGAACACGCCGAGGGCAACGGCGCCGGCCGTGACCGCCAGAAGCCGACCGAAGCGGCGGTGACTGAGATGGTGGGCGATCCTCACTGACGTCTCCTCATGGGTCGACGGGATCCGGGGGTTGCCGCGCCGGCGGGACTTCCTCCAGGGTCTGGAGGTCGCCGCCGAAGACGCTCCCGAAGGGGGTACGTCGAGCCTCAGCCATTGATGACCATAAAACAAGAGGAGAGGGAAGATTTTACATCAAATACGGAAATGTAGCGATTTTCGGGCAGGCCAACATTGACCCCGGGCTTCCGGCGTCAGATTCAGCAGCGATGAGGCTGGCCGCGGTGTTACGTCTGATCGACAATCGCGTCAGCGTCAACGCGTTCGCCGATCCGGTCATGCTGCTCACGCTGGCCACGATGATCGCGAACCGCCTCACGATCCTGGCGCGTACCCGCCTGGCGGCGGCAGGGCCCCGCAGCAGGCGGCCGTCCCCGCATGACGTCGGCTGCCCGGCGAACCTCCGGCGGCCGGCCGGGTGACCTCTGGTCACCCGGCGCGCGAGTGCGTACCGTGTCCGCGTGGCGTGGCTGCGGCCAGTGGTACGGCGATGGTCGATCGACCTCACCGTCGTTGCCGCGGTGCTGACCGTTGCGGAGATCGCCATCATCACCGGCCGGGAGACCCACGCCGTTCCCCGAGACTGGCTGGCGTACCTGCTCGGCGGGGCGATGGCCGTGCCGCTGCTCGCGCGGCGGCGGTTCCCGGTGACGACCCTGTATGTCGTCGCCGCGGTACTGTTCCTGTTCTACGCATTGGGATACCCGGGCTTCCCGCCATCGCTCGTGCTCGTGGTTCCGCTGTACGACGCGCTGCTGGCCGGGCGCCTGTGGTGGGCAACGCCGGTGCCGGCCGCGTTCCTTTCCATCGGCTTCCTGGTGTCGATTCGCAACGGCCTGCGACCCCTCGAAGCGGTCGCGATCTTCCTGCCCCAGGTGGCGGTGGTAGCGGTGGCGATGCTGCTGGGCGCGCTGGTGCGGAGCCGCCGGGCGTACGGGGCGGAGGTCCGGCGACGGCTGCAGCTGGCCGAGGAGGAACGCCGCCGCGACGCCGAACGACAGGTCACCGAGGAACGGCTACGCATCGCCCGGGAACTGCACGACACGGTGGCACACGCGATCGCCACCATCACCGTGCAGTCCGGCGCCGCGCTGCACCTCGTCGACCGGGAGCCGGAACGTTTGCGGGAGGCGCTCACCGCGATCCGGCAGACCGGCAAGGCCGCCCTTACGGAGATGCGGACGACACTGGGCATGCTTCGAAGTGATGGTGCGCCACCGGTGGACGGTCGCGGCGCCGGCCTCGACCGGGTACCGAACCTGCTGGCCGCGGTGCGGGCGGCCGGCCTGGAAGTCGGGCTCGACGGCGAGCCGGCGGATCCTCGGCTGACCGGACCGGTCGACCACGCGGCGTATCGGATCCTGCAGGAGTCGTTGACGAACGTATTGCGCCACGCCGGGTCGTCCGCGCGTGCCCGGGTGCGCCTGGGCTGGGAGCCGGAATGGCTCGCCATCGAGGTGACCGACAACGGCGCCGGCGCCGACGCCCCAGCCACGATCGTCGGGCACGGCCTGGCCGGCATGCGGGAACGCGTCGAGCGACTGGGCGGGCAGTTCGACGCCGGCCCCCGGCACGAGGGCGGATTCCGCGTCTGGGCCCGCCTGCCCCTGCAGGCGACGCCAGCGAGCGCGGACCCGGGAGGGATGCCGTGATACGGGTGCTCCTGGCCGACGACCAAGCGCTGGTACGGGCGGGGTTCCGGTCGCTGCTGGACAGCGCGGACGACATCGAGGTCGTCGGCGAGGCAACCAACGGCGGCCAGGCGATCGCGCTCACCCGCCAGTTGCGGCCCGATATCGTGCTCATGGACATCCGGATGCCCGAGGTGGACGGGGTCACGGCGACCCGCCGGATCACCGACGACCCGCACCTGTCCGCAGTCCGGGTCGTCGTACTCACCACGTTCGCGGAGGAGGAGAACGTCTTCGCCGCGCTGCGTTCGGGCGCGAGCGGGTTCCTGGTCAAGGACATCGAGCCCGACGAGCTGCTGCAGGCGGCACGGGTGATCGCCCGTGGGGACGCGCTGCTGTCGCCCGCCGTCACGCGGATGGTGATCGCCCGGTCGACCGGCGCGGCCCAGCGGGCCAGGCCGCGACCGGAGCCGCCGGAGCTGGCACTGCTGACCACCCGGGAGCGGGAGGTGGTCCGGCTGGTCGCGGAGGGGATGTCCAACGACGACATCGCCGGGCATCTGGTGGTGAGCCCGTTGACCGCCAAGACCCACGTGTCCCGGGCGATGGTCAAGGTGGGCGCACGCGACCGGGCCCAGCTGGTGGTGTTCGCGTACCAGAGCGGGCTGGTCACGCCGGACGGGTACTCCCCTGGGAGTACGGCCGCGCGGTAGAGACGCCACCACGACGCCTACCTGCGGCGGACGCACAGGCGCGCCGGGGCCAGGAGCATCACGGGCATGGCTGACGTACTGAATCTCAGGACCGGCGGCGTCTGCGCCGTCCTCGGCGCCGTCGTGTTCACCACGGCCCGTCTCTTGCACGGTGACACTCCGGCCGCCCACGCCGAAGCGGCGCTGAATTTTGTCGCCTCCCGCCCCACGTACGCGGCGGTCCATCTCTTCGCCGTCTTCGCCGCC
>Ga0310811_10015230_pt1 | contig 10055 bp, 5 predicted proteins | sample YCmetagenome_FD_207642 | JGI IMG/M metagenome (GOLD analysis project Ga0310811, IMG submission 207642) | Soil microbial communities from experimental microcosm in Duke University, North Carolina, United States - YC | ecosystem: Engineered > Artificial ecosystem > Soil microcosm > Unclassified ...
CTCCTTCGGCCTTGCCCCTGCCACCAGCGCGTGGTTGCAAGACCGCATCGGACCGGCCGCCCATCACCCATTGCTGGTGCAGATGCTGGTTATCTCCGCCTGCGTATCTCTGTTTTTCTGGATCGGCTACGGGGCCGCAAACAAATTCCTGGATCCTCTGATTCTCCAGTTACGCAAGCTTTCGGCCAACGAAGCTGTTCCCAGTTGTGTGTTTGCTCTGATCATGCTCTATGCCGTTTCAGCTGAGTGGGTGGGGAGCGTGGCTGGAATCACCGGAGCGTATTTGTTGGGGTATGTCTTTGCTGGGTCGGAGTACAAGAGCGATGTCGAGCGCAGCTTTCATGCCATTGGCCACGGTTTGCTGATTCCGTTATTCTTTGTCGCCATCGGACTTTCGAGTGACTATCGCGCTCTATCGGGTCACTGGATTATGTTGGGACTCATTTTCGTTGTCGCGGTGATCAGCAAACTGGTGGGCTGCGGATTGGCCGCCCTGGCTTCCGGCATGGGTTGGGTGGCCAGCCTTCGCATTGGCTGTGGAATGATTTCACGCGGTGAAGTCGGCCTCATTGTTACTGCCATGGGTGCAACCTCTCGCATCTTCGGCAAGTCTGAGGTTGCGGTTATGGTTGCGGTGGTCTTGCTGACTACACTGGTAACTCCGATCGCCTTGCGCGCAGCTTTCAATCTTAAATCGGATGAGGACTTAGAAGAGGAAGGAAACCTGCTCGAAGATGGGTTGCCGCAGTCGAGCCCGGAAATATTGTTAGCTGTTCATAACCCGCAGATGGAATCCGCGCACGACTTGCCAGGGGAGGCAAGCTACAGAATCGAGATGCATCCGCGAAACCCATTGCTCACGTTTCCCGGAGTTGAACCGCTTTCTGACTAAGCTCAACCTGGAACTTCGCTTCCCGGCCGTTACTTCTTGCTGTTCCACATCCAGACTGGAGTGCCCTTGTCATCGCGAAGAACCAACGTATCATTTCCCCGCTCAGCCTGCTTGGCAAGCACCTCCTCAGTTTCGCCCTGCTTGACTTTCGATCCCGTAACCGTGATTTCGTCTCCCTTGCTGAATGCCACTCCCATGTCGTCGAGAAACGATTTCGGACATAAATAGATGTCCACCGTATCCGCGCCATTTTTCATTACGAGGTGGACGATGTCCTTTTCGTGCCCGCTTGCTGGCAGGGTCACGTCCTCTACGGTGCCTTTCAGCTTCGTCTCTGTCTGAGCGTTGTACTTAGGAATTGCCGGATCGGCACCTTGCGCGTCCCTTGCCACGACTAACAAAACCAGAAACGTAGCCACCAGAACAAACGAAAGCGGGCTTCCAAATTCCTGCAAACGGTTGACGCGACGCACACCGAGCATGATTCCTCCTTGCCGCTACGGTCGGCTGTGACGGCAAGTCCGGGGACTTGCAGCGGAGCCGGACTTTCCGTGTCCAGTAAGAATGAAGTCGGTTACGTGAACAGCACAATCGTACTCCTCTTCCTCTGGATGTCCAGTGTTTTGCCCTGTTCAAGGCTCTCCGGATGGCCTTACAGTTCGAGTGATTGAATTTGGGACGCCAACCCCTCGTTCTGATCGGCAGTATCAGCCAAGCATCTGAACGGAATCTTTCCGCCCAGACTATTTCCAGCGAACCCGAGAAAACGTTTGCTTGTCTCCGCCCGAGCAAGCGAAAATTACCAGGGGAGAAACTGATGATTAGCCTCAGCGCCAAACATCCCGCCTTTTTCGTCTTCGCAGCGATTTTGATCGCAACCGGTTCTAGTTACACGTCGCACGCCCAATCCAGCACCATCGCAGTTTCAGGCGATATCGAATACGTCCACGATCCGTCTTTCATTAAAGAAGGCGACACCTGGTACGAATTCGGAACTGCCAATGGACCGGTTCGCAACGGCGAAGTGCCTGTCCGCTGCTCGCCTGATCTTCACGTATGGAAGCGGTGCGGCAACGTCTTTGATCACATTCCTGACTGGATCAAGCAAGAAAGCCCCGCGACCAAAGAATTGTGGGCGCCCGACATTTCGTTCTTCAATGGTGAATATCATCTTTATTACGCATTCTCGGTTTTCGGCAAGAACACTTCGGGAATTGCTCTTCTCACCAACAAGACTCTCGATTCGCACAGCCCGAAATTCCATTGGGAAGATCGCGGCCTGGTGCTCCGCTCAAAAGAAGACGACAATTTCAACGCGATTGATCCCAATCTTGTCGCGGACGAAAAGGGCGGGGCATGGCTTGCCTTCGGTAGTTTTTGGGATGGGATCAAGATGCGCCGCATCGATCCGAAGACCGGAAAGCTCGATCCCTCAGATACAAAACTATATTCACTCGCGCGCCGCAAACGCCCCGCCAATCCGCCGCCGAATCCGCCAGGACTTCCGGGAAACTGGCAGGCGATCGAAGCTCCGTTCGTCGTTCATCACGGAGACTATTTTTATCTTTTCGTTTCCTTCGACCTCTGCTGCCGGGGAATCCACAGCAATTACAAGACGATGGTGGGGCGCGCTCGCGACGTGACCGGTCCGTATGTTGATGCGAGTGGCACGCCCATGCTCGATGGCGGTGGAACACCGGTATTGCTTGGAAATGCCCGCTGGATAGGTCCGGGAGGGGAATCAGTGCGCCACGATAAAGATGGCGACATCATGATTTTTCACGCCTACGATGGCAAGACCGGAGATGCCTACATGCAGCTCTCCACTATCGATTGGACCGGCGGATGGCCGCATGTCGCGCTTGAGGGCGGAAATCCCGCTAACAAATGAGCGCCTATTTAGGACCGGCTGCCGAATTTGTACCCGGATCTAGTATCTTAAAGACTGTCCGCTGCTTCTCGGTAGCCTGCTTTTCCATTTCGGTAGCGATTTGCAGTTGCTGGTCTGACTCTTCTTTCCTTCCCATGCGCGCGTACGTCAGTCCAAGATAATAGTGGGCCTCCCGCAGGGAACTGTCGCTGGCGATCGCCCGCCGCAGCAGGTCGACAGCTTCGTCAAACTTTTTGGTTTCCAGTTTGGCTCGCCCGAGCGCAGCCAGCGCGCCCGCGTGTTTAGCATCGCGGTCCAGCACATGTTGAAAATTCTGCTCCGCGGCGCCGTAATCCTTCGCCTCCAGATCAAGCAGTCCCAGCCGAAAGTAGGATTCTGTCTGCACCGGCTGCAGAGCAATTGACTTCTGGAACTCGCTGCTCGCTTCGGTGGCGAGTTGCAGTGCCGCGCTGCTTATGCCGAGCGCATAGTGGCCCGAGGCGTCATCCGGACGCATCGCAACGTAACGCACGAACTGCTCGTGCGCATCCTGAAACCTTGCCAATTCCATCAGTGCTCGCCCCAGACCATAAGTGGCCGGCGCATCGTCGCCGCGAATCTTTAGTGTCTGCTGGAACGTATCAACTGCGTCGCGGAACAACGACATTCGCAGTTCGACCATGCCCAGGTCGAAAAGCACGTTGGGCTGGCTAGGAGCCAACGTGCGTGCCCGCAAGAGAAGCGACAGGGCTTTTTCGGGATCCTCGGCGCTCACGGAACGGGCCTCGTCGCGTAGAACGCCCGCCAACGCCGCTGTCGCGTCAGTACGTTCGGGAGCGAGGCGCAAGCCTTCTTCGAGTTGCGCTACTGCTTTTTCTGCTTCTCCCATCTGTACGTACAGCAGTCCAAGATCGATGTGGGCGCTGGCATAGTCAGGCTTGGTTTTAATCACACGCTGAAATATGTTTTCCGCCTCACTATTGCGCTGCTGCTGTGCGCGAACGATTCCGAGCAGATCGAGCGCGCGATAATTGTCCGGAGACGTGCGTAAAATCCATCGCAGCTTTTCCTCCGCGGTGACTAGATCCCCGTCGGCCATGGCGCGGCCTGCGTCCCGTAAAAGAGAAGTCGCGTTGCTCCCAGCGCCTTGGGCGCGCATGAGAAGCGAAGCTGCCAGGAGAATAATGCTCAGCAGGTGGCGAATTGTAGAACAACGGCTCATCAGCGCGGCGACGCCATTCCTTGGCCCGATTTTGCGTCTTTCTCGCGAATTAAATTTTCGGTCAGCTTAAATTCGGCTGCGGCTTCCTGCTGCTTACCCATCCGGCTCAGCACTCGGCCTAGCAAATAGTGAGGCGCACTATTGTGTGGATCGAGTTCTGCGGCTTGTTCGAGTTGCGCTCGTGCCTGTTCCAGGCGATTCAGCGCAAATTCTGCTCGTCCTAATTCGTAGTGCGCGGGAGCGGAAGTTTCATTGATCTTCGTCGCCTGCGTCAATTCGGGAAGGGCCTCGGATTCTCGATTCAACGTGTTTAGCAGTTTTCCTAGATTCAAATATGGTTCGGCAGTGTGCGCTTCCGCTTTCGTATCCATTTCGATGGCCTTGCGATATGCGCTAATCGCCGCACCGGAGTTTCCCGTAGCCTCAAGACACAAGCCAAGATTGTCTTCCGCCTTCAAGTTTCCGGGTTCGCGCCGCAGCAAGGTCTCAAATGCCGTGATGGCAAGATCAAACCTGTTCTGCTGATAACGTACGCGCCCGAGATGGTATAGTGCCTCGTTGTCCGCCGGATCCATCGCCAACGATTGTTCGAGGTAGCGGGCCGCACTCGTATAGTCGTTCAGCAGTACATAATCTAAAGCCGCAATTTTCAGATCACTGGCCTGCGGGGGATGAACCTTGCTCGCTCGCGCAAATGTTTCCAGCGATTCCCGCGGCTGGTCCTGGCGAAAGCGCACATAGCCCAGCAGGTAAAGTGCGTCATCGGAATTCGGTTGTGTCGCCAGATATACATCGAGTTCCTTTACAGCACCTGCGAAATCCCCCACATTAACCAGTGCCTTTCCGCGATAAAGATGAGCGTCAGAATTTTCTGGAGTAATCTTCTCGCATTCTGCATAAGCCTGCGCCGCATCTGACCAGCGGTGTGCTTGAAAATGGGCGGCCGCGGCATCACAGACTGCCGACTGCGAGTGCGCCAACTGCGAAGTGGCGACTGCCAGGAGGAGCAAAACTGGATGGAGGTTGTTATTCAAGCTATTCGGAAAGGTGTGCCCACTTGCATTAACGGCTCAGCACTCTATTTCGATTCTTCTGTAACCCTCAAAATCTGATCGCCCTTCACATCTTTCAAGACCTGTCGAATCCCGCTCGGCCAGCGAATTTCAATCTCCTTTACGGCGTCTGCTGGCCCCAATCCAAAATGCAGCCGCTTGTCACTCGATGATTGATAACTGCTGCAGGTGGTGACCGTGGCGTACTGATCCCCTCCGACTGTCGAGATCTTCACTTGCGCGCCGATCGCGTCATGGTTGCTTTTCGTCCCCGCCAGATTAAGCGTAATCCAGTGATTCGAGGTTTCGGTCTCATTGAGCAATACCCATGCGGGCCCATTGATTGAAGAAACCACAGCATCCATCTTCCCGTCATTATTCAGATCGCCGATTGCCAGGCCTCGCGCCGCCCACTGCTGATGAAAAACATCGCCCGACAATGCCGACACGTCCACAAATTTCCTTCCCCGTTGGTTGTGCAACAACAGGGGCGATTCTTTGTAATGCAGGTTGGGCTCGTTCGTCTGAATGGTATCCATCACATGCGATTGCGCGATCAACAGGTCTTTCCAGCCATCATTATCGTAATCCAGGAACCGGACTCCCCATCCAGAATGCAGCAGCGAAATCGCGCCCAGTCCGCTCACCGGCGTCGCATAATCGAAAGTCCCGTCTTTCTGATTTGTGTAAAGCGCGTATCGCTGGTTCGCCAGGTCAGTGATCACTATGTCCGGCCACCCATCATTGGTGTAGTCCTCGAAATCCACCCCCATCCCGGCAAAAGCTGTCCCATTCCCGTCCAGCGCCGCGCCGGACGGCAAGCCCACCTCCTCGAATGTCCCGTTGCCCTTGTTGTGAAACAGATACTCTGGAATTGAGTCGTTGGCCAGCAGAATGTCCATCCATCCATCGTGATCATAGTCAGTGATCGCCAGGCCCAACCCTTTACCGGGCTTGTCAATTCCCGCTTGACGCGAAACTTCAGTGAACTTGCCATTACCATCATTGTGAAACAACAGCAACGACTCCGGCTTGAATAGATCAGGGTGGCAATACGATCGAAAGCCCTCTTCGCGATGGCCGCAAAAAATATCGTCGAAGTCCCATTGCATGTATCGGGCTACCACCAGGTCGAGACGGCCGTCATTGTCATAATCGACCCAGGCAACGCTCGTCATCCATCCGGAGCCGCCGACGCCCGCCGCGGCAGTCGCGTCCGTGAATGTTCCGTCGCCGTTGTTGTGATAAAGCGTGCTGTGCCCGTACCCAGCCACGAACAGGTCTTCATAGCCGTCATTGTCGTAATCGCCGACCGCCACGCCAGTTGAATAGCCGACCCCCGCCAGTCCTGCCTTTTCGGTTACATCCTCAAACGTCCCATCTGCCTTCTGGTGATAGAGCCGGTTCCAGTATTTCGGATCGTCTTTTTTCGGAAGTGTTCCCTTCGGAGTGGGATCGTCGAGCCGCGCTCCGTTAGCAAAAAAAATGTCGAGCCGCCCATCATTGTCGTAGTCAAAAACCGCTACGCCCGAGCCCATGGTCTCCAGCAGATATTTTTTGCTGGTGGGTGAAGAGTTCTGCTGGAAGTGGATGCCAAGCTTATCGGTCGCGTCTACGAAGTGCCCAGGATTTGCTGACTCCTGGGGCGGGGAAGCGGCCGGGTTCGGCACGCCAAGCGTCAGCAAGGGCGCGAGTAGCAAGATCAAGATGAGACAGACGTGCTGGGGAAGGCTGACCATGAGGCAGAAGAACGACTTCAGTTTAGTTTAACAATCGTTCCAAACATCTTTCCTGAGCAAAAAGTAGGGCCGCTTTCAATAAGCGGCCCGTGCTTTAAAGTGAAGGAGAAAAACGTTCAAAACTCAAGTTTTAGTTGTAGCTGAATTTTGCGTGGCAGCAGGAGATAGTCTCCTCCGCCAATGTTACTAAAATTCGTAATGTTGTACTTACCGAAGTTATTGTTAACGACCGTCGAATCATAGGGGTTCAAATCCCCAGGTCGGTTCCAGATATGCCTGTTAAACGCGTTAATCATGGTTATTTGCAGGTTGATATCGGTTTTTTCCGTAATCTTTGTCCGTTTGATGAAGCTGAAATCCTCGCTGGCATACGGTTTCATACGAACGTTCCCCAAGACACGGGGCAATGTTCCGAACACGTATGTACCGCGAGCCGAGATGTTTGCGGCCGAGTTGGGATCATCGAAGGCAACCGGATTAATCGCGTTCGGCAGGTTGATGGCGTTGAAGATAGGATCGGTAATCGGGTTCCAGTGGTCGCTCTTGTAGGCAGCACTGAAGATTGAACTACCAGGCACCTGATTAAACCGAATGCATTCACCATACCCCGACGGCGCGCTGGCGCAACCAAATGCGACCGGCTGGCCGCTTTCGTACCGCTGAATGCCGCCGATTTGCCACCCGCCAACAATGCGGTCAACTACGCCGTTGCTGTTTGCGAGGAGACGCTTTCCTTTGCCGAGTGGTAGTTGGTACAGATAGCTGACAACGAAGTTATGAGTGAGGTCCTGATTGCTGATGGCTTTGTCGCTTCGCTGGTTGTAGAAGTTGCTGGGCGCACCCCCCTGATGAAGCGTGGCAAAAAACGGCAGCGCCGCGTCCGCATTCGTCAGGGTTTTGGACCACGTATAGGAGGCCATGAGGTTCAGGCCATTGTGAAAGCGACGCGTAAGTTGGGATTGCAGCGCGTTGTAAGTTGATTGCCCCAAGTTTTCAAGCTGCCCGTCGGTATTGATGCCGAAAAACTGGGGATGAGGCAGAAGCGCCTGCCCCACGGAGAAAGTACCCGGAAAGGTTGGATAAGGTGCCGCAACGGTGCTCTGGTTTTGCAATTGCTGGTTGAGCAGGGGGCCCAACGAGAAGTAGCTAGGGTTCAAGAGGTTTTCGCCGTTGTAGTTGCTGCGTAAGTTTTGCGAGTGTTGGCCGACATAAGCTACGTCTAAAATCAGGTCGGTGGCTAGTTCGCGCTGTATCTCGAAGCTCCAGTTCTGAATCATCGGAGGCCTTCCGTATGAAGGAGCAACGTAGACTTCTGAGCAGCAACCCTGAAAGTTGACCTGAGAGGGATCGAGATTAGGAATCGTCGGGGGAGCAACAGTCATGCCTCCGTCAAGATTGAATGCCGGATCGAATCCGTTGGAGAACTGGCCAGCATTTCCCCTGAATCCCTGGCGCGCTTGTCCGCCGAAATCGGCGTACTGCAATCCGCCGTAAATGATTCCATACCCTCCACGTAGAACAGTCTTGTTGGCACCCAAGAAGCTCGGGGACCAGGCAAATCCGAATCGCGGGCCGATATCTTTCTTGTAAATCTCGGCCCAGCGTTCGTTCTGCACTCCGTTTCGCCCAGGGCCTTTACCGGCAAATGCCAGTCCTCCCATGAGACTTGGGTCTGTTGGGCAAGAAAGCGGAGTGAATGAATTGCAGTTCGGAATATTGAACTGCAAGATCGAAGTGTTGTCGTTTGCTTCTTTGAATGGTTCGTCAATTTCGTACCGCAGGCCAATGTTCAAGGTCAGTGTCGGAGTTGCTTTGAAGCTGTCCTGAACAAAGCCGGCGAAGTAGGAGCGCAGGAAACGCGCTTGATCTTTGATCACCGCGTAGTTGCCGGAGTCAGTTTGGCCTAGAAGCATACTGGCTATGCTGTGCCCCGTTTGGCCGCGCTCATCAACAAACCCGTTCGGATTATTTTGGTTCTGTGCTGCCGCGTCAAATCCATTGGTTGACGTCTGATTGTTTGAAAACCCGAAGGTGCCACTCGTATTCGAAAAATCGATTGGCGAATATTGCGTATACCACTGCTCGTAGCCAACCTTGATCTGGTGCTTACCCTTTACCCAAGTCAGGGTGTCGTTGAAGCGGAACCCGTTATCGATCGTATCTCCGTCAACATTGTCACCAATGTTAGTCACATTCGATTGAGTAATACTTGGAAACATCGGACCGGAAGGCCCTCCGGTAATTCCCAAAGCCTGCGCCCAATCCTTGCCTCCCCCTTGCCCCACACCGGCTCCGACGTTCTTGCTGTTGGTGCGGTTGTAGCCTAAATTCAAATGGTTCAGCAGACTCGAACTGAATGTGTGGTCATATCCGAAGCGAAAATAGTGTGTCCCAAAAAATTGGGTCCTGGCGAAACCTGCAGGCCCGGCGAAGATCGGCGTTGTAGATCCACGCGTATTCTCACGGGACGAGTACGTAAAATACGCCTTGTTGCTTTGATTAATGTTCTGGTCGATACGAAAACTCATAGTCGTGTCCAGAATGGGTATAGTGAACCCGAAGTTGTAGTTGTTAGTTAATCCGCCGGTCTGCGGAGCTGGGTAAAAGCTAAGAATATTCTGTGCGACTGTCGAGGTTGGACTGAGAATGTTACCCGCGAAAGGGGACCGGCAGTTGATTCCATTAATGGTCTGTTCGGTAGCCGGGTCAAAAATTTGACCCTGAAGAATTTGTGTGAATCCCGTGCATGGATTAAGGATCGGGTTGTTGTTTGCATCCACCAACCCGGGTCCGAGTATTTCACTGAAATCTCCGTTTCGCATCTTCGCCGTCGGCACGGTTGACGTTGTCACGCCGCCTTGATTCTGGCGGTACTGTTCCCAGGAAAAGAAGAAGAAGGTCTTATCTCTGCCGTTGTAGAGGTGGGGAATTACCACCGGTCCGCCAAAGGTGCCGCCGTAGTCGTTCTGCCGGTCCAGAGGGGTGTGATAAGTAGAGGGTGCCGCGTGGCAAACCGTCGGGTCACCTGTTTGAAGGCAGTAGTCATTTCCCCAGACGTTAGCGTCCAGGTCTTCGTTGCGAAACAACTCATATAGATTGCCGTGGTACGAGTTGGTGCCGCCCTTCGTATTGAAGCTCTCGATACCGCCAGTCGTCCGCCCGACTTCGGCGGGTAGCGTTGACGTCAGAATCTTGAATTCTCCGAGTGCTTCCACAGAGGGCGCCGTTTCGTCGAACGAGGAACCGTTCTCGGATCGGGTAGTAGCCGCACCGTCGAGCA
>Ga0310811_10015232_pt1 | contig 10054 bp, 9 predicted proteins | sample YCmetagenome_FD_207642 | JGI IMG/M metagenome (GOLD analysis project Ga0310811, IMG submission 207642) | Soil microbial communities from experimental microcosm in Duke University, North Carolina, United States - YC | ecosystem: Engineered > Artificial ecosystem > Soil microcosm > Unclassified ...
TGCTGCACATCCGTGCCGGCGAGGTTGTTCACCGTGATGGTGTCCGCCGCACCGCGCGCCGTGAACTCGATGCGCTCGATGTTGTTGAGGTCCATGGTGATGCTGGCGACGTCGCGCGTGAACCGTGCCCGCGAGCCGTTGGCGGAAATGTCGATCTTTTCTGCAACATTGGCGCCATTGAAGACCAACTTGTCGAAGCCCGACTGGCCATCGACCGTGTCGCTGCCGTCACCTGGGTTCCACACGAACGTGTCGTCACCCGAGCCAAGCTGTGCGACGTCGTTGCCGCGGCCGCCAGTGACGACATCATCGCCGTCACCACCGGTGATGGTGTCATTGCCGTCGCCGCCGGTGATGGTGTCGTTCCCGTCACCACCATCGAGCGTGAGGTTGATCAGGGGGGAAAGGCCATTGCCTGCCGTGATGACATCATCGCCAGCGCCGGCATGCACGACAAGATTCTCGGTTGTGCCGATATCGAGGCTGAATGGCGCCGGATCAAGCCGATCGAACCGCACACGCGTGCCGTTTGCGGTGACGCTGAAATTCTCTGACCCATTGCCGCCATTGACGACAGCCGTGTCAGTCCCATCGCCGCCTTCGAACAGGTCAGTCCCATCACCCGGGTTCCAGATCATCGTGTCGTCGCCGGCCTGGCCGAATACCTGATCGTCGCCTGCGCCACCGATCAGCGTGTCGTTGCCGTCGCCGCCGAACAGCAGGTCGTTACCGCCGAGGCCGGATAGAGTATCGTCGCCCGCCTGGCCGAACAGTTGATCATTGCCCGATCCGCCGGTGAGCTTGTCATTGCCGTCACCGCCGAACAGCAATGCTGCTGGCAGCGCGCCATTGGATTCGTCCAGCGCGATCGTGTCGTTGCCGTCCTGCCCAAAGGCCTGCATCTGCTTGGTATTGGCGACAGTGGGTGTACCACCGGCGATCTTTACCGCGCCGCCATTGACAAGCACGTTTCCAGCCGCATCGCGGCTGAGCTTGATATTGTTTCCACCGTTATCACCAGTCGCCGACAAAATGCCGGTGCCCGGGTCGAAGCTGCTGGTTGTCGCCATGATCGTCGTCCTCTCTCAGCCCTAATTTGTTTCCGTGAGTCGGGCAGCGCGTCATTCGGCGGCCCCGGTTCCGGCGAAGTTCACAGACAGAGCCCATAGCCGTAGGCCTTGGGCCTGCCAGTGATCTGCCGCACAACCGGGCGACGATTAGGAGATGTCTTCGGCTCTGACCGTCCACGCTCGCGAAATTGCGTCGTCGCGCTGAACGTATGCGGCGCGATCGATCGGGGCATCGGGAAGATCTCCCTATCTTGCAGGGATCACTTCCCCAATTTGCGACAGGACGCTCGTCGGGCTGGCAATGTCGGAGGGTGCTCAAGAGACAGCGACGACGCTTGAACCGTGCGCCGTACATGCAAACGGCGGCCCGAAGGCCGCCGCTGCGTCGCACCAGGAGTAGTCTTACGGCATCCCTGAGTAGGGCGGCATGCCGTAATAGTCATAGACGCGCCGGCCCCAGGCCGGATCCTGCCAACCAACAACGTCGGTGTCAGCGTAGGAAGGCGCGCCCTCCAGGGTACTGCGGTCAAGGTCGACCACATAGCCGCCCATTCGCGGATCGTACGCCAGTTTGTCCCACGGCAACGGATAGTGCCGGTTGCCGATGCCGAGAAAGCCGCCGAACCCAGCAATGGCATAGGCGATCTTGCCGCTGACCTTGTCGATCATCACGTCCTCGACAGTGCCGAGGCTCTCGCCCTTGCCATTGTAGATCGACGTGCCTTCGACCTGGGCCGCTGCAATCAGCCTGCCGCGCGTATCGTTCGGGTCCTTCACGCTAGCCATGATTCCACCTCATTACTTGTGGAATGCAGATAACGCGCCGGACCCTGCGCGGTTGCCTACACAGCACAAAGCCGCATCAACCCGCGGAGATCGGTCAACTGTTCCAGCCTGTTGATCTCAGCCAGCAGGTCGCCCGCTTTCGGCCGCCCGAGCATGGGTTCCGCAAGCGACGTGAACTTTTCCGCGATGCGGCCGCCTTGCTCGTCAATGTCGCTCGCCGGCACGCCGGAATCGTACGACGTGCTCACGTTCCGTCCATCCGTCAGCACCAGTTCCAGATCGGCCACAGTGTTCGAAACACCATTCCGGAAGTCGAATTCCACCTTGTCACGCAGTGCGATCAGCGTGGGATCGGCCGCCGTCTCCTCGGAATAGCTCTCCAGCCCGCCTGTGTTCACACCCGCCAGGGCCATCGCCGTGGTCAACCGCAGGCTGAACTTCGCTTCCAGTCCGGTGCGCGGCGCAGGAATGTTGCAGATCCGATCGCATGTCTCGTCCAGCCCCAGCCGGATGCGCGCAATCTGCTCCGGCCGCAGCCCATGTTCCTCGCGCAATCGACGCGCTGCCTCGATCGGAGCATGCGTCATGTAGCAGGCGGCGTGGTACTTGAAGAGGTTGTTCAGGATGTGGAATCCGCGCGGCGGCGCCGCCAGTGCGCGTTCAGGATGCCAGTCCGGACTGTGTGTGCGCGCAAAGCCCTGCGCGCATTCAATGATGTCGCCGCGCGCCGTGAAGCCTCGCTGTGCCAGCCTCGCCGCCAGCGCCCCGTGATAGGCGGCCTTCCCCGCATGCAGCGGCTTGCACATCGTACCGAACAGCGACTTCAGCCCCGCCGCCTGCGTACCCGCTATGCCCAGCGCCGTGGCGAACTTCGCCTCATCCAATCCAAGAAGATGCGCGCACGCCGCCGCGGCGCCGAAGCTGCCAAGCGTGCCGGTCGCATGGAAGCCCAGCTCATTGTAATGCCCCGGAGCCAGCGCCAGACCCAGCCGGCATTGCAGCTCATATCCCGCGACAAATGCCGTCAGCACCTGCTGACCGGAGCTGCCACGCTCTTCCGCCAGCGCCAGCAGCGCCGACAGCAGCACGACGCTCGGATGCCCGGTCATCGCCAGGTTCACATCGTCGTAATCGAGCGCATGCGACGACGCGCCATTCACGATCGCCGCCGACAACACCGGCAGCCGCGCATCGTGCCCGATCACCGTGGCGATCGGCGCGCCGCCCTGCTCCTGCATCTCCGCCAGTAGAATCGCCGCCAGCTCGTCCTTCGAACCGGCCAGCGTGCAGGCCACGTAATCCATCAGGCATTGCCGCGCCAGCTTGCGCACATCCTCCGGCAGATCGGCATAGGTCAGCGTACGGGCCTGTTCGGCTAACGCGCGCGTGAGGCCTTGCGAGGCGATATCAGTGATCGCGTTCATGTGTTTCCTCCTCAGCGTCCCTGGAACTGCGGCTTGCGCTTCTCGTTGAAGGCACGGATGCCTTCGCGGCGGTCCTCCGTCGGCACCATGCGGTTATAAGCCTCGATCTCGAACATCATGCCGCTGGCGAGGTCCATGTTCAGCCCGTAATTCACCGACTGCTTGATCTGCCGCGTGGAGATCGGTGCATTGGTGGCGATAGTGGTCGCGGTCTCCATCGCCTCGGCCAGCAGCGTATCGGCCTTGCAAATACGATTGACCATACCCCATTCGAACGCCTGCTGCGCGGTGAATGGCTTGCCGGTGAGCAGGATTTCCTTGGCACGCCGTCCACCCACCGCGCGAGGCAGGGTCTGCGTTCCTCCAGCGCCAGGCATGATCCCGAGCGTCACCTCCGTCAGCGCGAAACGTGCGTGCTCGGCGGCATAGATGAAGTCGGCGCAGAGCGAGATCTCCATCCCGCCGGCATAGGCCGCGCCATTCACCGCCGCGACCACTGGCACAGGACAGTGGATGATGGAGCGGATGGCACGCTCGAAGATCAGGTGCTGATCCTGCCACTGCTGATCCGTCATGCCGTTGCGCTCTTTCAGGTCGCCGCCGGCGCAGAACGCGCGCTCGCCCGCGCCGGTGATCACGATGCAGCGCTGCTCGTTCGGCGCACCGCCGATGGCGTGGAACAGGTCCAGCAGGTCCAGGCCCATCTGCGTGTTCATCGCATTGGCGACCGCGGGACGGTTGAGCGTGACCAGCAGCGTATGCGGTTGCGGAGTGGTGACGTCCAGCGTGTCGTAGCTCTTGGGCATGTGCCTATCCAAATTGAGAACAGGTGCGAACACTGCCCGCTGCGGCGCCCCGCGACAATGCGTCCTAACCCCGCTGTCCCAGGAATGCCCGCCCTTCCGGCGTGACGCTCACCATCGCACACCCGTTCAGCCGCGTGTGCTCCACAAAGCCGCGGTCATTGGCATCTTCCCACACTGGCAGGCGCGGGCACGACGTGCGCCAGGCCTCCATCACCTCGTCATAGGGACGAGCGCCGCGCGCCAGCCACTCCAGCATGTCGCACAGCAGGGCATCGACCGTCTCAGACATTGCGGGGGTCGCGTCGGACGAAGTCCGCCCAAACGCCCTCCGGCTTCCAGACAGAATCCATCGTCGCACGCGCCGTCGCCACATCCGTATTCAGGACGTATCGGTAATAACGATAGAAGAAGGCGGATACACGCCAGTTGAAGATACAGTGGACATGCACTTTTTCTGGCACCGTCGCCTCGAAGGCTTCCCGGAACTTGTCGAAATCCTCGTCGGTCGGCGCCTCGAAATCCACCGGAATGTGCGTGTACGTCATGCCCAGTCGCTCGACGTCGCCACGCTCGTCAGCGAGCGCTTTCGGATGCGTGTGGAGCCCCAGGTTGATGACGTGAACAACGCCGAGATCGGCGATTGCCGCCAGTTGGTCCGTTGTCGGCTGGCCAGACGTGGTCACGCGCGGATCCAGGCGGCGCCAGTTCACGACATCGGTCGGATCACTCATCGCTCAAACCTCCGAAGCTTGTCGTTCGATCGCCACTACGCCGGCCCGGCATCGCTCGATCACCGGAACCATCGCCAACCTCCGGGCCAGGCGCAACGCCCTGGTGAAGTTTGCCTTGGCGGCGGCAACCGACCCAAGTCTGGCGTGCGCCTCTCCCAGCAGCATCAAGGCCAGCGCCTCGTTGCCGCGCTCTCCGTGCGCGCGGGCCACCTCCACCGCGCTTTCGGCATGCTTCAGGGCAAGGTCGACCCTTCCGGCAAGCTGATGCGCCTCGGCAAGCCACGCAAGCTCGTTGGCATGGCTGACCAGGATGCCAATCCGTCGGGTACGTTCCACCGCCTGGTCGATCAGGTCGAACGCCTCCTCGAACTGCCCAAGGCGCGACAGAACATGCCCAAGGCATGACATGATGTTCGTTGACCAAGGGAAGAAGTCCCACTTGCGGCACAGGGCGAGGCTGGCTCGCAACGTCTCCTCCGCTTCCTCCAACCGCCCGCTGAAAGCGAAGGCGAAGCCTTCGCCGAGATGCGCCAGGGTCCTGCTCAGCGGGTGGTCCGCTTCGTCCGCGAGGCGCCGCATGTCGCTTGCGGCGTTTTCCGCCTCGACTGCCCGGCCAAGTCTGGACAGTGCCCAGATCAGCCACAGCCGAAAGAACACGACCGAGGGCCCCGGAGTTCCGGCCCACGCCGTTGGGTCATGCGCCTCGAGATCGGCGATCAAGGGGCTGAGCGTTGAGACCGTCCCCTCGAAATCGCCGGCCGCGTACGAGGCCTGGGCAGAGAAATAGCGGGCAGCGATCGTCAGGTCGCGATCATCCCCGGCCAGTTTGAGCGCGCGCGCCGCAACATCCAGCGCTGCGGCAGGCCGGCCGACCAGTTGCAGATCGCGGGACAGATAGCCGGTGGCCCATGCCAACCTGCGCCGATCGCCAAGGCGCCGCGCGAGCCGTTCGGCTTGCATGGAATTCTCCAGGCTTTGCTCAATCCCGGCTGTCGGAAACAGCGAGCCGCGCAGTTCGAACCGCAGATCGATCTCGCGGGCGAGCAGATCCGCGGACGGTGGCAATCTGCTGCATGCCGCGATGCCCTGCCTGAAGAAGCGGGTCGCTTCGATATACGCCGAGCGGCTCGCCGCGCGGCGTCCGGCGGTCCAGGCGGCAGTCATCACCACGTCCCAGACCTCGCCGAGGACCGAGTGATAAACCAGCGTCTCGGCCTGGTCGTCGACCCGATCCGGTTCCAATTGGCGCAACGTCTGCACGACCCGCGCGTGGATATCGCGCCGTTCCGCGCGCGGCAGCCTGGAATACGCTACTTCCTGGATGAGGGCGTGGGAGAACCCAAGTTCGCTGCCCGGCTCGTCGAACCGCCGGAACATTCCTGCCTGGCAGAGCGTGCTCAGGCATAAGTCAAACTCGCTATCCGACCGGTCGCTCAGCAGACGCCGGAGCGTCGCAAGGTCAAACCTGATGCCGAGTGCCGAGGCCGCGAACAGCACAAGCCTGTAAGAGAGAATGACACGATCGATTCTCGCGGAGATGACCGCCTGGATCGTTGCCGGTGTCTGCAAACGCTCTTCGTTGGTTCCATTCTCTCGCTGTTTTTCCCCGGACACATCACGAGCGAGTTCTTCAAGGAAAAACGGATTCCCCGATGAACGTTCAATCAGTGCTTGCCGCAATGCGTCATCTGTCAGGCGCGGAAAGGCATTGCGGATCAATTGGTCCAGATTGTCCGTCGAGAGTGGCTGCAGCACGAGCGAGTGCGAGAGCGGCCATCTCCACGTGTGGGTGAACTCCGGCCGCTGTGTCGTCAGCAGAAGCATCTGGCATTCGGATGACGGAGAGAAATCGAGGATGCGAATGCTTTCGTCGTCGGCCCAGTGCAGGTCCTCGATCAACAGCAGCGTGGGATGGTCCCGTGCGACCGCCCCGAGTAGACCGGCCACGCTCTCGCTGATCGCGTCGCGCCGCCGCTGGGAGCTGAGAGCCTCCCAGGCCGCGTCGTCCTCGCCGAGAGGGAGACCCAGCAAGGAGAGCAGGGCCGGCATCCAGATCGACGACCCGCCCAGTTCTTCGACACGATCGTAAACCTGGCTGGCCGAGTAATCGACGTCCGCATGCACGTCGATCCCAAAAACGGATCGCAATAACGACGCAATGAGCTGGTACGGGAGAGCCCGCCCGTAGGATACCGCCTCCGCCCGGATCACCTGCCAGTCACACTTCTGGAGGGAATGCACGAACTCCCAGGCCAGCCTCGACTTGCCCAGCCCGGCATCGCCAACGATGGCAACCGCGACCGGAGAGATCGTGCGGGCGGTCCGCGCGTGACGGGCGAGTTGCGCCAACTCCTCATCGCGTCCGACAAAGGGACTCAGGCCGCGCCCGGCCATCGGGCCGAAGCGCAACCCGCTCTGGCGGATGCCATGCACCGCAAAGACGTCCTGCTCGACGCTGAAGCCACGCAACGCTTGCGGCCCTAGCGGTACGACATCCACATGGCTGCCGGTCAGTGTGCGAACGCTCGCCGAGCAGAGCGTCGTGCCAGGCCGCGCCAGGGCCTGAAGACGTGATGCCAGGTGAACCGTCACGCCGAACACGGGATAGGTATCGGTATCGGACATGTCGGTGCCGGCTACGCTGAGCAGCGTCATACCGGACGCGAGACCGACGCGAATCTGAACGCGCTCGTCCAGCACGGCACACGCTTCGTGCATGCGTTGTGCTGCGCAACAGGCCCGGAGCGCATGGTCCTCCTGGCTGAGCGGTGCGCCAAACAACGCCATGATCGCGTCACCCAGCACCCGGTTCAGCGTTCCGCCGAACGCCTCCACCGACTCGACCAAGGCATCAACGGCCGGTTCCAGGATCGAACGCGCGTCGTCAGGCGAACGATCGGCCACCAGCTCAGTCGATCCAACGATATCGGCGAACAGAACCGTGACGTATTTGACCTCGCTGGCGAGTGGAGCTTCGGAGGCCGGCACGGAGACCGATGGCAGGGCCGTGCCGCACTGGTCGCAGAACCGCGCGCCGGCACGGCCGACGCAGCCGCACTTGGTGCAAGCCTTCGACTCGCCCGGCGCGCTGTCAGACATACTGCCGCCCCCGATCGCTCACGGCGCAGGAGGACGGGCGGGTCTCACGGAGTACCTGATCCTGGTCCGGTGTAGCCGGTCCTGGCCATCGCAGCTTTGGCGCTGGTCACCGACGCAGTGACCGCATCCTCGAATGGCATCATCGCGATGAGGTCGATCGTGTCGATGCCAGGCTGCGCAGAAAGCGCGGCGTGGAACGCCCTCGCTGCGTTCTTGTCGGGCATTGCAAGCACGGCCATCAGATCATGACCGCCGAACATGGCAAACTTGTCGGTTACCACGTGGTGGAGTGCGTCATTCTTGAACGCCGGCGTGTCATAGAAGTGGAACGACGCGAACGAACCACCCAGATGGGCGATCAGGCCGCGAACCGATGCCATGCGTTGATCGAAATTCGCCGCCTTGTCCACGATATCCTTCCAACCGTCAGTGCTGTACGTAAGGCGCAGGAGATAGTGTTCCATCTTGGAGTTCTCGCCCGGCTTGATTCACGCCTTGTCTTGCATAGTCCGCGCCACCTTTCAATCGTGCGGCCGGAGGGGCAGGCTCGGCTCTTGATCCACCCACCGCGCCAATGCAACGGTGCCACATGGCCTACGATCTTATCGTCATCGGTGGCGGCCTTGTCGGCGGGGCCATCGCCTGGGGCGCGGCGCGGGACGGTGCCTCGGTCGCATTGATCGATCAGGGCGACATCGCCTTCCGTGCCGCACGCGGCAATTTCGGTCTGGTGTGGGTGCAGAGCAAAGGCGCCGGCATGCCGGCGTACGCCCACTGGACCCGAACCTCTGCCGAACTCTGGCCGCAACTGTCCGGCGCGCTCGCCGAATCCACCGACATCGATGTCGCGCTGAAACAACGCGGCGGCCTTGCCTTCTGTCTCAGCGACCGGGAATTCGAGGATCGCGCCGCACTGCTGCATCGTATGCACAATGAGAGTGGCGATATCGGCACGCGCATGGTCGATCGCGCCGAGCTGCGAACGATGGTCCCAGGCCTCGGCGATCGCGTGGTCGGCGCCTCATACTGCCCGATCGACGGCGAGGCGCATTCGCTCTATCTGCTGCGCGCCCTGCACAGTGCCTTGCTGAAGCTCGGCGGCGAGTACCTGCCGGGGCGAACGGTGGACGGGATCGATGCATTCCCGCGCAGCTTCACCGTCCGCGTCGGCGCCGAACGCTTCAATGCCGCAAAGGTTGTGATCGCTGCTGGCCTCGGCAGCCGTGAGCTCGCCGAGATGGTCGGGCTGAGCATGCCGGTGGTGCCGTCACGCGGCCAGATCATCGTCACCGAACGCGTGCGGCCATTCCTCGATTACACCTGCCATACGTTGCGCCAGACCGTCGAAGGCACGGTGATGCTCGGCGACTCACAGGAAGATGCCGGCTTCGATACATCCATCGGTGTCCCCGTCTTGCAGGACATCGCCAACCGCAACCTCGCGGTGTTCCCCGCGCTGAAAGACGCAACGATCGTGCGGGTATGGGCAGCATTGCGCGTGATGTCACCCGACGGCTTCCCGATCTATGAGCAGTCGCAGCGCTATCCAGGCGCGTTCGCCGCAACCTGCCACAGCGGGGTGACATTGGCCGGTGCGCATGCCTTGGCGCTGGCCCCCGCCATCATGGCCGGCGAACTGCCCGAACGATTTGATGCCTTCCACAGCAGGCGGTTCGATGTTCCGGCGACTTGAAACGTCCGCGGACGTTGTCCGCTTCGACTTCGAAGGCCGCACGATCATTGCGCGCCCAGGCGATACGGTGGCAGCGGCACTGCTGGCCGCCGGCGAAATCACGCTGCGTGTCACCGCCGTATCCGGTTCCCCGCGCGCGCCCTATTGCATGATGGGCGTGTGCTTCGAATGCCTGATGGAGATCGACGGTGCCGGCAATCGCCAGGCCTGCCTCACTCCGGTGGTCGAAGGCATGCAGGTACGCCGCCAGAGCGGCGCGCGAGGTGTCCTGTGACCCCAGTCGTCGTGATCGGCGCGGGCCCGGCAGGCCTTGCGGCGGCAACGCTGCTGGCAGACCAACAGGTCCCGGTCCTGCTGCTGGATGAACAGCCCGCTCCTGGCGGCCAGATCTATCGCAACATCGAACGGGCCGCCGCCATGCCCGAGCTGCTGAAGGCCCTCGGCC
>Ga0310811_10015233_pt1 | contig 10054 bp, 8 predicted proteins | sample YCmetagenome_FD_207642 | JGI IMG/M metagenome (GOLD analysis project Ga0310811, IMG submission 207642) | Soil microbial communities from experimental microcosm in Duke University, North Carolina, United States - YC | ecosystem: Engineered > Artificial ecosystem > Soil microcosm > Unclassified ...
GGGAGCGTCGCATCTTCGGCATTCACACGGCGATGATGGCCGAGAGCGTTCATCTCAGCGATTCGCTGCCGGCCTATCCGGTCAACGACCTTCCGACTGCCTTCAAGAACACGTGGACATGGGCATCGTTGCGCGCCGGCGCTGAAGACATGCAACCGTTCGAATATTTCAAGTACCGGTATTACGAAAAGTGGTTGATGGGCATCGCGCAGTTTTTCGTCGATCAGGGATACATCACCGCTCAGGAGCTGGCCGACAGGACGTCGCACTATCGTGCGAATCCGCAGGCGCCATTGCCGGATCAACCGAATCCGGCAATCAAGCAACAGATCGACGCATATCTTCAACAAGGCGACTCCGGTTACCACGAACCGGACCGTGCGGCGCGCTTCTCGGCGGGCGACGCGGTTCGCGTAAGGGACCCCGAGGCGGTCGATCACACGCGACTTCCGGGCTATCTGCGCAACAAGGTTGGGAAGGTCGCCGAAGTGTACCCGGGCGCATTTTCCTATTTCGTCTCGACGGGCCCAGATGGGATCGGCGCACCCATGCCGGTGTATCGCATTGCATTCGACGCGGCGCAAATCTGGGGCGAAGGCAAAAGCGAGCCGAACACTACCGTCTATGCGGATCTCTACGAAGCCTACGTACAGGCCGCCAACTAATCCGCTGAAGAGCCGAAAAGGAATCGTCATGACCCATTTATTCCAGTATCAAGACGACCGCGAAGTTTCCAGCGCCGCGAAGGTCCGCGCGCTCGAAGCGTTGCTGATCGAGAAGGGCATCATCGGCAGCGATTCGGTCGACGCCGTGCTGCAGCATTTCGAGACGGTGGCCGGTCCGTTCAACGGCGCCAAGATCGTCGCGCGCGCATGGATGGATGCGGACTTCAAGAAGCGCCTGATCCACGACACGCCGAAGGCGATTGCCGAACTGAATTTGCCCGTTGGCATGACCGGGGCGGAAGGCGAGCATATGGCCGCCGTGGCCAACGGCGACGGCGTACACAACCTGATCATCTGCACGCTGTGCTCCTGCTACCCGTGGCCCGTGCTAGGCTTGCCACCTTATTGGTACAAGGACCCGGTGTTTCGGGCCCGGGGCGTGCGCGAGCCGCGCGCCGTCCTGCGTGAATTTGGCGTCGAGGTACCGGCTGAAGTCGAGGTCAAGGTCTGGGATAGCAGCGCGCAAATCCGCTGGTTCGTCATCCCGGAGCGCCCCGCGAACACCGCTCATCTGAGCGAGCAGGAGCTCGCCGCGCTGGTGACGCCCGAATCGATGATGGGCGTTGCGCTGGTTGCGTCGCCTGCGGCCGTGTGAGGTCAATCATGTTTACGCGCTTCGAGGAATATGCGGCAGCGTCGATGCTCGGGGACCCGGATTCCCCGCCAAGGCTCGACGGCAAGTTGTTTTTCTCCAATCGGTGGGAACGCGACGTGTTCGGTCTCGCGTTGTCGTTGTCCAAGGCGGGCTATTTCGAGTGGGAAGACTTCCGCCAATGTCTGATCGCGTCCATCGCGAAGTGGGAATCGACCGATTGCAAGGACCAGCCCCGATGGGACTACTACGAGCGGTTTTTCGAGGCGCTGCTGAAGGTCGTCGAAGCGAGCGGCGTGCTGTGCGCCGATGAAATCGCCGCGGTGCTTGTCGCCAGACGCCCGGTCGGGCAGGGCTCGGACGTGCGTCTAGCGCACTCGGTCGCTGCGCGCACTTGCAATTGAGTCCGCCTCAAACAAGGAGACACTGATGGCGTTCCCCAGCAAATTGGCTGCCTGCTTCAACTCCCCCACGCGCCGAAAAATAGGCGCGATGTATGCGGCTCTGGCGCTCATCAACCTGGTCGCATGGACCTGGGCCTGGGTGCTGCTGCGAGCGTCACCGGCCCTGCCCGGCACGGCGTTTCTCGCGTATAGCTTCGGCCTGCGTCATGCGATGGACGCGGACCATATCGCGTCGATCGACAACGTGACGCGTAAGCTGATGAGTGACGGGAAGCGGCCCGTGGCGGTCGGCTTCTTCTTCGCGTTGGGTCATTCGTTGATCGTCGTCGTGGGTGCCGCGGCAGTCGCGCTGGCCGCCAAGTCGCTGGATCGTTTTGCAGTGTTCAAAGAGAGCGGCGCCGCGTTGGGCACGTTCGTCTCGGCGTCGTTCCTGATCATGATCGGCGTCGTCAATATCGTTTTGCTGGTCGATCTGTTTCGTGCGTTCGTCCGGATGCGAGACGGTCGGCAAGGGCACGTGGAAGACGCGCGCCTGACGCAGTTCGACGGCAACCTGCGCGCCCGTCTGTTCAAGCCGCTGTTCCGTCTGATACGTGCGAGTTGGCTTATGTTTCCACTCGGCATCCTGTTTGGCCTCGGCTTTGAAACGGCAACCGAAGTGGCGCTGCTCGGCACGTCGGCCGCGCAAGGGTCCGCTGGACTGTCCATGTGGACCATCCTGATGTTTCCGTGCCTGTTTGCGGCGGGCATGCTGACGATCGACACGACCGACGGAATTTTGATGCTCGGCGCGTACGGTTGGGCTTTCGTCAAGCCGCTGCGCAAGCTGTATTACAACCTCACGATCACGTTGATCTCGACGATTGTCGCCTTGCTGATCGGCAGCATCGAAGCGCTCGGGCTGGTCAGAGAGAAACTCAGTCTGTCCGGGCCGTTCTGGCAGGCCGTCGATGTCGTCAACGATCATTTCGGCCTGCTCGGCTATGGCATTGTCGGGGTGTTTATTGTCGGCTGGCTTGTTTCCATGCTGCTCTATAGACTTAGGGGTTACGATCGCGAAGCGGTATCGGCTTGAACGATCGAAGGGGCGTGCGCCATGAGTGCGAAACGAACGGCGCGCCCTATGGGTTTCCCGTAACCTTGACGACCCCGGCGCATATTCGCGATGAAGCAGATCAAAGTAGGCATGATCGTCTTTCCCGGCTTTCAACTGCTTGATATCGCGGGTCCCAAGGACGCGTTCGCCGAGGTCAAGGTGCTGAGCCGGGGCGCAAGCGAATATGAGATGCTGACGGTGGGCACCACACGCGGCAGTGTTCGCTCGTCAAGTGGGCTTACAGTGGTGCCGGATCGAACGATCTTCGATCTGTGCCCCGACTTCGATACGGTGATCGTGCCGGGCGGTGCCGGCATCTTCGAGGCGTTCGACGACCCGGCGTTGAGCAACTGGCTCAAGCAGCATTACAAACGCTCGCGCCGCGTGTCGGCGATCTGCAACGGGCTTTTCGCGCTCGGTTCGGCCGGGCTGCTCGATAACCGGGTGGTGACGACGCACTGGATGGACGTCCCTCGTCTGGCCGCGACGTTTCCCAAGGCGCGCATCGAGCCCGACCGCATTTATGTGAAGGACGGCAACATTTACACGACGGCGGGCGTGACCGCCGGAATCGATCTCTCGCTGGTCATGATCGAAGAAGATTTCGGCCGGAAGATGGCCTTGGATGTGGCCAAGTATCTAATTGTTTACTTGAGGAGAGCAGGCGGGCAATCACAGTACAGCCCGCTGCTCGAAACGCAGGCGGCGCCCGACTCGCAGATGGTCGCGATTCAGCAATACATGCTTGACCATCTCGATGCCGACCATACCTTGGCATCGCTTGCAGAGCGGGCCCATATGAGCGCGCGTAACCTGACCCGCATCTTTACCAAGGAGTGCGGCATCAGTCCGATGATGTTCCTGAACAACGCGCGCATCGATGCCGCCAGACGCTGTCTGGAAAGCACCGACTTGCCGCTCAGGGAGATTGCCCGGCGTTGCGGATTCGATGGTGCCGACGGTTTGCGGCGCACTTTCCAGCGTCGTTTGCAAATCAATCCGGCGGACTACCGTAACCGTTTTCGCTCCGGGGAGTCGTTGGAAAACGGACCGGACAGGTCCGCCGCAGCGGTCGGAAGTTGAGTCCGAAAGCACCTCAAAGCTTGCGGATGCTGCAGACAGTATCGAACCACGCCTGCATACCAATCAACGGCTGCGGGTTAATGGGATGCAGCGCATTGATGTTGTATCCGTTCCCTCGCCCTCCAGCGCGTTCGTCCCACCACAGTTCCGTTTCGAGATCGTCGTGGTGTGGCGCCGGGCCGTAGCCGGCCTGGGGTATCGGCGACTCGACCTCGCGCGGGCCTTTCCTGCCCGTGGCGGCCCGGCCCGATACGATGTGGCCCAGGCTATTGGACACAGCCAGCACGCGCGGATGTATGCCTTCGGTCACGAATGCGCGTAAGCGCGCCGAGCCGACTTTCTCTCCTGTGCCCGGAACAAAGGCTCGATCGCCGCGTGGACCTGTGAGCGGACGGTACGTGGTCAGCTCGATCCAGTCGCCCGTTTTGACACTGAGCCGCTGAGCCGTTTTCGTATTGATCCAGATCGGATTATCGTGGACGATTTCTGTCAAATATTTCTGGCTGGCGGTCCGCGCTTGAGTGTGCACATTCCATTTGAAACTTGTCAGTACATAGCGATCGTCGGGCAAGTCTCGATGCGCGGGAATCGGGATATAAGCGGGCCAGCCGTCGTCGGCGATCGCCACACTTTTTGCCACTTCGGCCAGCTCCAGCGAACGGATCTCGAACTTTCGCGACGGTGTTTCGAAGCCGCGTACCGCCATCTCCTGGCCATCCTGGACGATCATCAGGCCGATCGCCTTGTCCTTTCCCTTCGCATCCTTTTTGTAGATCACTCGCGTTCCGGCATCGATACGCGCATCCTGCAGCTGCGATGGCGTTAGCGCGCGCCTGAACACCTCGTAACTTTTCGGCGCGTGCGCGTCGACGTATACGCCGAATTTCTTCATGAACGCAAAGCCATCGCTTTCCGCACTGTGGGGAATCTTCGAGCACTGATGCCTGACGAAGGCTTCGTGGTCCCCAAACTGGAAATACTTCGCCTGCTCGGGACCGAGCATTCTGCCAATGTCGAACAAGACGTCGGCATAGCTGCGGGCCTCGGCGGGCGGCGGCGCCATCGGCTGGCGCAAGGTGACGAAGTGCTGCAGTTCAAGGTTGTTGCGGGTATCGAGACCCCAGCGTTCGAGATAGGTCGCGTCGGGGAGAATCAGGTCGGCGTAATGCGCCATCTCCGAATAAACGCTATCGGAGCACGCGTGGAAGGGAATCATCGCCTCGTCCTTCAACACGTCCACGGTAGTCGTGCGCCCTTCGGGCCAGGTCATGGGCGAGCTGGCGCGCCCTTGGCGGATGTAGTCGTAGACAATCTGCCCGACCTTCATCTCCTGCCAGCGATTCGCCAGTGGCCACTCGGGCGGATCCTCGAGGTCGGTGCGCAGCTTGGGCTTGGGCGGTACGGGCGCGGGCTGCGGGTAGCGCCGCGCACTGAGTTTTTCTTCCAGACCATAGCAGTAGCCGCCGGGCACGCCTACCGAACCGACCAGTGCATTGAGCATGACGACGGCCCGTTCCGCATTCAAGCCGTTGTAGTGTGCGCCGGTGCCGCGATTGGTGAAAGCCACGGCAGCCGGACGCCGGCTCGCGAACTCCAGTGCGACGCGCTCGATGTCGCCTGCTGCGATGCCGGAAACGCTTTCTGCCCACCTTGGTGTGTAGGGTTGCAGGAATTCCTGCAGTTCACGGCGGGAAACGTTGACGAAAGTGTCGACGAACCCATGGTCATAGACGCCGTCGCGGACCATGACGTGCGCCATGGCAAGGGCCACGGCGCCGTCGGTGCCGGGGAAGGGCGCAAACCATTCGTCGCTGCGTCCCGCCGTGTTCGACAGGCGGGTGTCGAAGGTCACCAGCTTGGCGCCATGATCGAAGCGCGCCCGGGTTACACGTCGCACGAGATGCAGGCCCCCCTGGTGCGCTTCATAGAAGTTGGAACCAAAGTTCAGGAAGTAGCGACAACGCTCGGCATCGATCGACTCCCAGTCGGTATCGCCAAGACTGATGTAGTTCGCTCCACGCTTGTTCGAAGAGCACAGTGCCCGGTGATTGAGCTGAACCGGGGAACCGATCGCCCCCAGGAATCGCTTGATCTCGGTATCGATGCGCGAGCGCCCCGCATGCAGCACGACGCGCTCGGGATGGCCGGCATCGATGGACTGCCGGATACGGCCGGCGATTTCGCCAGTCGCTTCTTCCCACGAAATGCGCTTCCATAGGCCCTCGCCGCGTGCGCCGACACGCTTCAGCGGATACAGCAGCCGCTCAGGATAGTCGTTGATCGTCGGTCCGCTTTGACCTTTCGCGCAGGTCATGTAACTGCCCATGTTGGGATCGAGCGGATTTCCGCGTATTTTGACGACTTTGCCGTCGATAACAAACCCTTCGATCCCGCATACGGTGGAGCAATTCAGACAAACGCTCTTGACGATCTTTGCTTTCCCATAGTCGTGTGGACGCTTCTTCGGCAGGTCGAGATAGAGGGCCGCTGCGACGCCGGCCGTACCCACGGCGGCGCCAGTACCAAGCGAAATGACTTCGCCGAGCTTGAGGTTCGCCATCGCGGCGATACCGGATTTAATAAAGTCGCGGCGCTTCATTGCTAGTCGCTTTATTTATATATCCAAGAAGAGAGACCGAAAACGAGTGCGCGTCTTACGACTTGGGCGCTGCCCACGTGTCGATTTCATACGAACGCGGATCGTGATTGCGGTCTTCCGGCAATTTGTTCTCCATTTCCCGCGGCACTACTGTGCCCAGTCCGCGATACGTCACCTGAGGCTTAGTGCCTTTGCCCGGCTTCAGCACACCGAGTTCATCGCCATGCTTTGCGTGGAAGCGGGCGACGGGACTTGCCGGGTCACGGCTGTCACCGAAGATCAAAACTTCCGTCGGACAGGCTTCCACGCATGCGGGCTGCATGCCGCGCGCCAATCGATGGCTGCAAAAATCGCATTTATCGGCGACCGATTGCACCGGGTCGATGTGAATCGCACCGTAAGGGCACGCCGTAATGCAATTGCCTCGGGTGTCGCAGCTATGAAAGTTGATGCCGACGATGCCATCGGCCGAGCGCGCGATCGAATCCGTCGGACACGCCTGGATGCACGGTGCGTCCTCGCACTGCATACACAGCGCAGGGAGAAAACTTCGCTTCGTATCAGGAAATTCGCCTCGATCGTAGTAGTAAACCTTGGTACGAAAGAAACCCAGTTCGACCTCGTTTTCGACCTTGCAGGCGACAGAGCATGCATGGCAGCCAATGCAGCGCTCAAGATCTATTGCCATGCGCCAGTGCTGTGTTGGCCCCTTCACACACGTACCTCCGAAATTAGCCCCAGTGGATCAGGGTCCGTTGCTTGATCGCGGCGTGTTGCACGCGGTCACAAAGAAATGCCGCGCACGCAACTTCGGGAAAAGGCGTTATTTTGACACGTGATTACTTATGTCCAATATCTTGTATTAATCGGTTAAGCATGGTTTTACTTCGAACGCTTCATGACGCTAGGCCCTTTCTTTAATTGGTGAAGCGTCATCGGAACGTTCCCGTGGCCCCGGCCGATCGGCAGCATGAGGTGCTATCCGTGGCCGCTAACGCGGGAATTCTCGTGGACCCCGTATAATTAGGCATGACTTCATCCAATTTTCAGGCCGCATGCCGATGCGCGGCGCTGCGTACGCGATCAACCAGCGCGCCACGCGCGCTCATCGCCAGAACCACTGGCGCCGTTGCGCCTCATGCCCGGCGGTCGGCCGCGCGCGTCATGGCCTATCCCTCACATCGTCCGTCTGTCGGATCCAAGCGGCAGGACCGGCGATGGGGGACGGCATGAAAGTGCCAAAGCGCCTGCTGCCACTTTTGGAAGAAGGACTGATCGACGAAGTCATCGGCCAGTTGATGAGCGGCAAGGAAGCGACGGTCTACGTCGTGCGCAGCAGCGATTCGACGCGTTGCGCGAAGGTCTATAAGGACGCCAAGCAGCGCAACTTTCGACAAGCGGTATCGTATCGCGACGGTCGCTCGGTCAAGAACAGCCGCCAGGCGCGTGCGATGGAAAAGGGCACGCGATACGGCCGCCAGATGCAAGAAGAGGCGTGGCAAAACGCCGAGGTCGACGCGCTGTTCAGGCTGGCGAAGGCCGGTGTGCGCGTGCCCGAACCGTATATCTGCACGGATGGCGTACTACTCATGGAGCTGGTACTCGACGCGCAGGGCGATGTCGCCCCACGACTGAACGACGTCGATCTGACCGAAGCGCGTGCCCTCGAGCTGCATGCGCGGTTGTTAAGAGAGGTGGTGCGCATGCTCTGCGCGGGCGTGGTCCATGGCGACCTGTCCGAATACAACATCCTGCTGGCGGCCGATGGTCCGGTGATCATTGATTTGCCGCAGGCCGTTGACGCTGCCGGCAATAATGAAGCCCCGGCGATGCTGATGCGCGACGTCGATAACCTCGCGACCTACTTTGGGCGTTTTGCACCGCAACTGCTCGCATGCAGTTATGGCAAGGAAATATGGTCGCTCTTCGAAGCGGGGACGCTGCATGCTGACGTCGAACTGACCGGCCGCTTCGAGGTCGATGCGCGACCCATCGACCTCGACGCCGTGATGCAGGAACTCGAAGACACGCGTCTGGAGGAGGACGCACGACGGCTGCGGCAGCATGAATTGCGCTCCGGCGCCTGATTGACCGCGCCACGGCGCTACAGCCCATCATTCGCCAGCAGGCGCCGGGTGTTCTCGGCGCCTACTCTTGTCCGGCGATGAACGCCATCAACTTGGCAAGCGCCCGCATCGGTTCCAGCAAGTTCGCAGCAAGGCCGTATTCGTCTTCGAGCGTTTTCATCACATCCTGATAGTAGATGTGTACGCCTGCTGCGTGTTCTCCCGAGACCACGGCTCTAAGCGGCAACTCCACGGCGGCATAGGGATTGGCCGCCATGATCGGTGTTCCTGCCTGCGGATTCCCGAACAGGAACAACGTCGTCGGACGCATGTTCAATCCGGCAAGCGCCGCCGCCGCCGACTGATCTACCACTGCGAACAACGTGATGCCGCGCTGCTGCAACGTTTCCTTGAAGCGTGAAACGGTCGCTGCATAATCGTACCGACTTACAAGTTTGACAATGCGAGCGGGGGCTTTTTCGGATGCGATCTCGTGTGGTGACATATTTACTTGAAAAAGCAGGCAAACAAAAAACCCCGTAAGATGTTGATCTTACGGGGTTTCTCGTACATCTACGGCTTGCGCCGCTCAACTGTTGGTGCCCAGGAGAAGACTCGAACTTCCACGGTGTTGCCACCGCTAGGACCTGAACCTAGTGCGTCTACCAATTCCGCCACCTGGGCATCGCTCAGCGAAGAACGGTATTATGCTGATGTTCGATGGCCGTGTCAACGCGTACGCAAGAAAATTTTTGCGGAAATGGTTTGCAGTGTTTTTGGGCGCGCGATCATCGCGTGTCGCGTCGGCTGCGCATGAGGGCGCAAACCCGCCCCAGGGCGCTTGCCGGCAGCCGCGCGCAGTGGCGGCACGCTGCACAATCGAGTGCGGGCCGCGCTGCGCCGGGCAGTGCGACGCGCGGCCAGTGTTAGAATCATTGCGACGCTCGACCGGATTTCAGCGACGGCCATCCCTAAGCATGAACAAGCTTCCGCCAAGCAGGCTGCGTCCCTTGTGGCGCGGCCGAGAGAACGATCATCGATAAGCCCTTGAGCAAATTTCCGTATCCGATTCCCAGCCGCGAAGAAATTCTCGGCGTGCTGCGCACCACCGAACAACCGCTCGCCGGCAATGACATCGCGGAAACCCTCGCGATCAAGCGGCAGGAGCGCGAAGGGTTCTTCAAGCGCCTCGGCGCGATGGAACGCGACGGACAATTGCGCGTCGACAAGCGCGGCTATTATCAATTGACGCATCCGTCGAACTTCGTCGCGGGCCGCGTACAAGGCCATCGCGACGGCTTTGGCTTCCTGATTCGCGACGACGGCGGCGACGATCTATTCCTGTCGAACGCCGAAATGCAGAAGGTGATGCACAGCGATCGTGTGCTCGCGCGCGTGACCGGCTACGACCGGCGCGGACGTCCGGAAGGCCATATCGTCGAAGTCACCGAGCGGGCGAACAAGCGGGTCATCGGCCGCTTGCTGCATG
>Ga0310811_10015234_pt1 | contig 10054 bp, 6 predicted proteins | sample YCmetagenome_FD_207642 | JGI IMG/M metagenome (GOLD analysis project Ga0310811, IMG submission 207642) | Soil microbial communities from experimental microcosm in Duke University, North Carolina, United States - YC | ecosystem: Engineered > Artificial ecosystem > Soil microcosm > Unclassified ...
CGCGTGCTGGCCGTCGCCGGGATCGAGTAGCCCGGGGCCGGCTGTGGCGCTGGCGCCCCCCGCGCACTTCAAGGCCGATCTCCGCACCATCCGCTTCACGCTCTGGGATCACCTGGGCGCCGAGCGGCTCTTCGCGCTGCCGCGCTACCAGCACCTCTCTCGCGAGGAGTGCGACGCGGTCATCGATCAGGCCTATCGATTCTCCAGCGAGGTGAGCGGACCGCTGAACTCGGCCGGCGATCGCACCGGCTGTCGCATCGAGGGCGGGCGCGTCGTGACGCCCCCCGGTTTCCGCGAGGCGTGGAAGCAGCTGGCCGAGGTCGGGCTGATGCCGTTCACCATCCCCGCCGAGCACGGCGGCTTCGGCGGCCCCAGTGCCATCGGCGTCATCCTCGCCGAGCTGCAGAGCGGCGCCAACACCGCGTTCCAGATGTATCCCGGGCTCACGCACGGCGCCGCCGACCTGCTCGAGCACTTCGCCCTCGACGAGGACCGCAAGCGGTTCCTGCCGCCGATGCTGGACGGCCGCTTCTCCGGCACGATGTGCCTGTCCGAGCCCCACGCCGGCTCCGACGTGGGCGCCACCCGCACGCGGGCCCGCCACCTCGAGGGCAACGTCTACGCCATCACCGGCACCAAGTGCTGGATCTCGGCCGGCGACCACGACCTCAGCGAGAACATCGTGCACCTGGTGCTGGCCCGGATCGAGGGCGCGCCGGCCGGCACCAAGGGGCTGTCGCTGTTCATCGTGCCGAAGATCTGGGTGAACGACGACGGCTCGCTCGGCGAGCCCAACGACGTCACGACTGCCTCCATCGAGCACAAGCTCGGCATCCGGGCCTCGGCGACGGCGGTGCTGAGCTTCGGCGACCACGACCGTTGCCGCGGCATCCTCGTCGGCGGCCGTCCGCACGAGGGCATGCGCCAGATGTTCCGCATGATGAACGGCGCGCGCATCGCCGTCGGGGTACAGGGCATCGCGGTGGCCTCGACGGCCTATCTCAACGCGCTGGCCTACGCGCGCGAGCGCCAGCAGGGCTCGTCGGTCAAGAACTTCAAGGACCCGAACGCGCCGCGCGTGGCGATCATCGAGCACTCCGACATCCGCCGTCTGCTGCTGGAGATGAAGGCGAAGGTCGAGGGCAGCCGCGCGCTCGCCATCAAGCTCTCGCTGCATGCCGACCTGGCCCGCGGGCTCGCCGAGAGCGATCCTGGCGCGGCGGCCCGGCACGAGGGGCAGGTGGACCTGCTCACGCCGGTGGTGAAGGCGTACGGCTCCGACCAGGCCTTCCGCGTGGCCGAGATGGCGATCCAGATCTTCGGTGGCGCCGGCTTCGTCGAGGACCATCCGGTCGAGCAGTACCTGCGCGACGCCAAGATCTTCTCCATCTACGAGGGCACCAACCACATCCAGGCGCTCGATCTCGTCTCCCGCAAGCTGGGCGCCCGCGGCGGCGAGAACTTCTCCGACTTCCTCAAGGAGGTCGGCGAGTTCGCCGCCGAGCACGCGACGCGGCCCGGTCTCGGTGCGGAGATGGGCGCGCTGGGCGAGGCCGCCTCGGCGCTGCAGCGCGCGGCCGGCGCGCTCATGGAGTTCTTCATGGGCGGCCATCTCGACCAGGTCACGCTCGTCGCCAGCCCGTTCCTCGAAGCGCTGGCCGAGGTGGCCGTCGCCCATCTGCTGCTGGAGGCCGCCGTGATCGCCGAGGGCAAGCTCGGCGTGGCGAAGACGCCGGACGACGTCGACTTCTTCCGCGGCAAGGTGCTGGCCGCGAAGTACTTCGTCCACTACGTGCTGCCGCAGACGCACGCGCGCGTCAACGCGATCGTGGCCGGCGACCGCAGCCCGCTGGAGATCGACGACCGCGGGTTCTGATCGCCTCGGGCCGAGATCCCAGACCCTCGGCCCGCGGTCGATTCAGAGCAGGTCGCGGATCGGCAGCAGCAGGAACTCCCGGAGCCGCTCGTGCCAGCCGCGAGCCGCCCACTCCGCGTACTCGACGCGCCGGGCCCGCAGCAGATCCCGCTCGAAGACCGCCTGCAGGCGCTCGGCGACCCCGCGGTCGTACACGACGACGTTCAGCTCGTCGTTGAGGGCGAAGGAGCGGTTGTCGAGGTTCGCGCTGCCGACGGTGGCCCAGGTGCCGTCGACGACCAGCGTCTTGGCGTGGAGCAGCGAGGCCTGGTACTCGAAGACCTGCACCCCGCCCTGCAGCAGCTGGCCGAAGTCGCGACGACTCGCCGAGCGCACGAGGGCGTGATCGATCTTGCCGGGCGTGAGCGCGACGACGCGGACGCCGCGGCCGGCCGCGGTGAGGAGCGCCTCGCGCATGCGCTCGTCGAGCACGAAGTAGGGGTTGGTCAGCAGGATGGAGCGCCGGGCCGAGGCCATCGCCAGCCGCATCATCGTGTACGCCGCGTAGCTGCCGCCGGCCGGGGCGCTGCGCACGACCTGGACGCGGGCGTCGGCCGGCACGCCGCGCACCGTGGGAAAGAACTCGGGGCCGGCCAGCATCTCGTCCGTGGCCTCGCGCCAGTTCTCCGCGAACGCGGCCTGGAGCCAGGCCACCGCCGGGCCCTCGACACGGATGTCGGTGTCGCGCCAGTGCCCGTCCTGCTGGCCATTGCCCGTCCACTTGTCGCTGTCGCCCGACCCGCCCGAGATCGCCACGCGCCCGTCGACGACGAGGATCCGGCGGTGGTTGCGATGGTTGCTGCGGCGCACGGACCAGCGCGCCAGCGGCCGGAACGTCTCCACGCGACAGCCGGCGCGACGCAAGGTCGCGAGGTGCTCGCCGGACATGCCCAGCGTGCCGAGCCCATCGAGGAGCACGTTGACGCGCACCCCGGCCCGGCAGCGCTCGGCCAGGGCCTCCGCCACCGCGGCGGGCGCCGCGCCATCCGCCCAGAAGTACTGCGCGTAGTCGATCGAAGCGCGTGCGGATCGGATGGCGGCGAGCTTGGCCGGGAAGATCTCGTCACCGTTCAGGAGGAGATCCACGCGGTTGCCGGAGAGGATCGGCGCATCGAGGTGCGCCTGCAGTGTTCCCGCGAAGCCCGGCTGATCGACGGCGAGGGACGGCAGGCGCTCCAGCGCCGGCGGCACGGGCATCGCGGCCATCGCGAGCCAGGCCACCAGGACGAGGCACGTCAGGACGAGCAGGGTACCCGTGGCGACCGGCCACCGATGACCGTACAGCACCGCCCTGCCGACACGCGCACGCGACATAGCCCGCCCAGTGACCGTGCAGGAATCCTGCCGGCGACTGCCAGCGGCCTTCGCCTGGCGACAGCTCAGAGGTCTCCGACGACGCGCACGCGAACGCGCAGCGAGTTGCCCGGCAGGTACGCCAGCGGCAAGTCCTCGCTCTCCACCACGCTCAAGGTGCCGGCCGCGGCGCCGGCCACCACGGCCCGCTGCTCGGCAAGGTGGCGGGCCTGGGCCAGCGCCTCGTCGCGCGAGAGGTCCTGGAAGATCTGATCGACCTCGCCGCTGACCTGGGCGATGGCGGCGCCGACGGCGTTGGCCACGGCTCGGTGAGGAACCTGCACGACCTCGGAGACACCGGCGAGCTGCTCGGGGACGAGAAAGCAGCCGCCGCCGACGGCGATCAGCGGCTCGTCACGAGCATCCGTCTTCATCCGGTCGACGCCTTCCTCGATGATGGCGTGCATCCGGGCCAGCGCCGCCTTCACCGTGCCGGCCGGCAGGTTGGCCACGCGCCGACGATCACCCAGATCGATCAGGCCGGCGGCCACGGCCACGTCGGTGGCGGTGAGCGTCGCGCCGCCGAACACGCGGCTATCTTCGACGAGCCGGTAGCCGACGCTGCGCGGGCCGACGACCACGGGGTGGCCCTGCACGTGCGAGCCGCCGCCGAGGCCGAGCGAGAGCAGATCGGGCATCCGGAACAGCGTGCGCACGCCGCCGACCTCGACGACATTGTTCGCCTCGCGTGGAAAGCCGTGACGAAGGCTGCCGATGTCGGTCGTGGTGCCGCCCACGTCGACCACCATGGCGTCGGCCAGGCCGGAGAGGAACGCGGCCCCGCGCATGCTGTTGGTGGGGCCGGACGCGAAGCTGTACACGGGGAACGCGCCGGCCGTCTCGGCCAGCATCACCGTGCCGTCGTTCTGCGTGAGATAGAGCGGCGCGGTGAGCCCGCTGGCCCGGAGCGCGTCGGTGAAGGCCCGCGTGGTGCGGCGGGCGAGGTCGATCAGGGCGGCGTTGAGCAGCGCGGCGTTCTCGCGCTCCAGCAGGCCGATACGCCCGAGCTCGTGGGAGAGCGTCATCGCCAGGTCGGGACACTCCTCGCGCAGGATCGCCGCGGCGCGCTGCTCGCACCCGGGATTGAGCGGCGAGAACACCGAGGTGATGGCGGCGGCGGTGAGGCCGGAGGCGCGCAGGCGGCGGCCGGCCTCGCGGACGGTGCGTTCGTCCAGCGGGACGATCGCCCGACCGTCGTACTCGTGACCACCCTCGATCATCATCACCTCGCCTCGGACGATCGCCGCCAGGTCCTCCGGCCAGTCCACGAACGGCGGCAACGACGCACTGGCCGGCAACCCGATGCGCACCGCGGCCACGCGCGTGAGGTCACGCCGCTGCACGACGGCATTGGTGAAGTGCGTGGTGCCGATCATCACGGCGTCGATGGACACCCCGGGCGTCGCCGAAGCCAGCAGGTCGCGCAGCGCCGTCGTGATCCCGCTCGTGACGTCGCTGGTGGTGGCGGTCTTGACCGCGTGGACGACGGCCGTGCCGTCCAGCAGGACGGCGTCGGTGTTGGTGCCGCCGACGTCTATTCCTATGACCCGCCGGAGCGCCTTCGCAGGGCTCCGGCGCTCGACGGTCGGCGAATCGGCGCGCGAGGCCTCGACTCGGTGCTGACTCCGTGCGGTCGGCGAGTTGGTGCGCGAGGGCGGCCGCCCGGTGGGCGGGCGGCGGCGCGGCGTCATGCAAACACCGAGGTGAAGGGCAGGTCGTAGCCGAAGGCCCGCGGCCCGACGTGCTCGAGCCCCTTCGGGGTGAGCAGCACCGGCGGGGCGGGCAGCGCGACCACGCTCACGCGCTGGCCGTAGCGCAGGGTCTCGGTGCCGATGGCGTCGCCCGACACGCTGTCGAGCACGCAGATGAGGTCCGGGGTGGTCACCCGCGGCTCGCCGTCGAGCCAGCCGACGGCGAACTCGTTCTGGAAGGCCAGCTCGAACCGGTGCCCGCGGAAGTCCCCGAGGCCATCCAGCTTCGCCGTGCCCCTGAGGAAGCCCTCGGTGGCGCGGCGCGCGATGTCGGCGATCTTGCCGGTGAACATGAGCCGACCGTGCTCGGACGCGATCAGCGCCTCGATGGGATCGCGATGGGTGCGGCGCGCCGCCTGGATCGTCTGGCCGATCCGGATGGCCTTGCTCGTCGAGTAGAGGATCGCGCACTCCTTCACTTCCTTGCCGGTGCGCGGCGCCTTGCAGGTGGCGGCGATGGAGCCGACCGCGACGCACGCCGTGCGCGAGAGCCGCTCCATCCACTTCCAGGACGCTGCGCGGGCCACGACGACCGCGTTGTCGCGCACGTCGACGAGGGTGAGCGGGAACATCGGCAGGTCGTGGATGGCGAACGAGGTCATCTGGGCCTCCGGGAACGCCCGGCCCATGCAGTCGCCGTCGACCACCGGACGATCGAGCAGCGCCGCCGCCATGAACGGCTGGATGGCGTTGCCGCCGCCGATCTCCAGCGACATGATGGCGCGGAAGCGCCGTCCCAGATACTCCTCCATCATGGTGACGGCGCGGGCGATGGTATGCGGATCGGTCAGGCGCTCCTGGCCGACGAGCGGAGCGCCCATGTTGGAGACGACCGCCACGTCGTCCTCGTCGGCCAGGTCCATGGGATCCATGAGCGAGACGACGTGACCCTGGCGATAGAGCGCGCGCATGTTGAGCAGCGCCAGGTAGGGACTGCCGCCGCCGCCGGTGCCGAGGATCCAGGCGCCGATCGCGAGCGACTCGATCTCCTCGGCGGAGACGGGGCGGAGCGAGGGCATCGAGGGCGTATGTTATCCTGCCGCCGTCGCCGCGCAACCCGCGACATCGATCTCCGGAGGCGTGCCAATGCGCATCGCGCGATGCCTGTCCTGCCTGCTCACGCTCGCCCTGCTCGTGCTGGCGGTGGTCCCCGTGGCCGCGTTCGAGCGCGTCGGCGACAAGAAGATCCTCGTCTTCGCCGGCCGCCAGGAAGTGCCGACGATCGATCCGAGCATCAAGTACGACTGGTCGATCCGGATGATGCAGCAGGCGCTCTACGACGGACTCGTCAAGTACGTCGGCAATCCGCCCGAGATCCAGCCCTGGCTCGCCGAGAAGTGGGAGTCGACCCCCGACGCCCGGATCTGGACGTTCCACCTGGTGAAGAACGCGAAGTTCCACAACGGAGATCCGGTCACGGCCGAGGCGGTGCGCTGGTCGTTCGCCCGCACCTTGAAGCTCAACCAGGGGCCGGCCTGGATGCTCTCGGACTTCCTCAAGGAAGACGGCATCAAGGTCCTCGACGAGCACACGATCCAGTTCACGCTCACGCAGGGCTACGCGCCGTTCTTGTCGTTCGTGCCCTGGTGGTACGTGATGAACCCCAAGCCGGTCATGGCCAACGAGCAGGCCGGCGATCTCGGGCAGAAGTGGCTGACCGACAACGAGGCCGGCAGCGGACCGTTCAGGATCAAGCGCTGGCAGCAGGGCGTGCTGTACGAGATCGAGGCGGTCGAAAGCTACTGGAAGGGCTGGCCCTCGAAGGACCACGTGGGCGGCGTCATCCTCAAGCTGGTGCGCGAGGCGGCGGCCCAGCGGGCGGCGCTGCTGCGCGGCGAGGCTGACATCGTCGAGGGGCTCACGCCCGAGGACTACGAGCCGGTGGGCAAGACGCCGGGCATCGTCGTGCCGAATTTCCCGGGCATGACGACCTTCGGCATCAAGATGAACACCCAGAAGGCGCCCACCAACGACGCCAACCTCCGCAAGGCGATGGCCTACGCGTTCGACTACGACGCCTTGCTCAAGATCTACAACGGCAACGCCGTGCTGCAGACGAGCCCGTTTCCCAACGCCACGCGTGGCCACATCGCCGTCCCCGGCTTCCCGCGCCAGGATCTCGCGAAGGCCAAGGAGTTCCTGGCCAAGAGCGCGTACCCGACCGGGGGCATCGAGCTCGAGTACGTGTACGTCCAGGGCCTCGAGGAAGAGCGCAAGATGGGGCTCGTCCTCATCGACAACCTGGGCAAGCTCAACCTCAAGGTGAAGGTGGTGCCGCTGACCTGGCCGAACATGGTGGGACGCGGCGGCAAGCCGGAGACTTCGCCAGACCTGATGGCCGTGTTCGCCACGCCGGTCTCGACCGACCCCGATGCGGTCGCCTACCAGTACCACAAGAATTCCTGGGGCAAGTACTACGGCTCGTCCTTCTACAGCAACGCCGACGTGTGGGGCCTCATCGAGCGCGCGCGCACGCTCGGCAAGTGGGAGGAGCGAGCGCCGCTCTATGCGGAGATCCAGAAGCGGATCAGCGCGGACGCGCCGGAGATCTTCGGCATGCTGGCCAACCGCCGCTGGGGGCTGCGCGATCACGTGAAGGGCTTCGTCTTCAGCCCCGTGCGGTTCACCGGCGAGGTCGACCTCTACCCGCTGGCGATCGTCGCGAAGTGAGGTCGTCCCGGCCCTGACGCCGTACCTGCTCGGACGGCTGGCGTTCCTGGCGCTGATGCTGTTCGGGCTGTCATGCCTGACGTTCGCCATCTCCCACGTCGTGCCGGGCGACCCCGCCCGCCTGGCCGCCGGCCCCGACGCCAACCAGGCGATGGTCGACACCCTGCGCGCGAAGTACGGGCTCGACCGGCCGCTGCCCGTGCAGTTCGCGCGCTACCTGCGCGGCCTCGCGGCCGGCGACCTCGGGGAATCGCTGCGCAGCCGGAACGCCGTGGCCGCCGACCTCGCGCAGTACTTCCCGAACACCTTCGAGCTGGTCACGCTGGCCCTGCTGCTGGCCGTCGCGGTCGGGGTGCCGCTGGGGATGCTCGCGGCGGTCCATCGCGACACATGGATCGATCAGGGGGCGCGCGTGCTCTCGGTCTCCGGTGTGGCGTTGCCGGCGTTCTGGCTCGGCCTCATGCTGCAGCTCCTGATCGCGCTACACCTGGGCTGGCTGCCGCTGGGTGGGCGCCTGGGCCTGACGGCGACGCCGCCGGCGCCGATCACGCACCTGCTGCTGGTGGACGCGCTGCTGCGCGGGGAGTGGCGGACCATGGCGGATGCGCTCGCTCATGCCGCGCTGCCCGTCGTCACGCTCAGCCTCCCGGCGCTGGCGTCCATCATGCGGGTCAACCGCGCCGAGATGCTGGAGACCTTGCAACAGGATTACATCAAGACGGCCCGGGCCCAGGGCTTCTCGGGCTTCCGCATCGTCTGCCGCTACGCGCTCCGCAACGCGATGATCCCGACCCTGGCGATGATCGGCCTGCGCTACGGCTGGATGCTGGGCAGCACGATCCTGGTCGAGACCGTGTTCGACTGGCCCGGCATCGGCCTCTACGCCGTCAACGCCGCCGTGTCGTCGGACTTCGCGCCGATCATGGGCGTGACCTTGCTGCTCGGCCTCAACTTCATGCTCGCCAACCTGCTCGTCGACCTGGCCTACGGCTGGCTCGACCCGCGCATCCGGCGGCCCGGCCTCACATGAGCACGCGGGTGCTGTCGGCCGCCTGGCGGGCCGAGCGCGCGAGCACCTGGCGTGAGCTGCGCCGCCAGGCTCGGGTCTTCGCCCGCAGCGCATCGTCGATCGTGGGGCTGGCGATCGTCGGCGTGTTCCTGGTGATCGTCGCGATCGGCCCGTGGATCGTGCCGTACCCGGACGACGCGCGTGGCGCCGTCCATCTCGACCGCAAGCTGCAGCCGCCGAGCGCCGCGCACTGGTTCGGCACCGACGAGGTGGGCAACGACGTCTTCACGCGCGTCATCCTCGGGGCGCGGGTGTCGCTCGAGATCGGCCTGGTCATCACGGTGATCGCCGCGCTCATCGGCGTGCCGCTGGGCATCGTGGCCGGCTACGTGGGCGGTGGGCTCGGTGAGCTGATCATGCGGGTGACCGACATCTTTCTCTCGGTGCCGGCGCTGATCCTGGCGCTGGCCGTGGTCGGCGCGCTCGGTCCCGGGATCGTCAACGCGATGCTGGCGCTGGCCCTGGTGTGGTGGCCCGGCTACGTGCGCCTGGTGCAGAGCAAGACCCTGGCGCTGACGCAGACGACCTACGTCGAGGCGGCGCGGGCCAGCGGTGCCGGGCGCGCTCGCATCGTCTTCCTGCATCTGCTGCCGAACTGCGTGTCGCCCATCGTCGTCAAGGCGAGTATGGACATGGGCCTGGCCATCCTGGGTGCGGCGAGCCTCGGCTTCATCGGTCTGGGGGCCCAGCCGCCGTATCCGGAGTGGGGCGCGATGATCAGCTACGGGCGCAACTACCTGCCCACGTGGTGGTGGTACTCGGCGTTCCCGGGGCTGGCGATCTACCTCACCGTGCTCGGCTTCAACCTGCTCGGTGACGGGCTGCGCGACCTCCTCGATCCGCGGAGCCGGACGGCGATGTAGCCGCAGTCTCAGGCCGGCATCATGGCTCCTGAGTGAGGACTCCGCCGTCGTCCTGCTCTTCACCTCGATGCGGCTGGGCAGATCAAGTTGCGCGGGATCGACGGCTCGTGGAAGATCGCCGCGGTGGTAAGGCAGCACCTGTCGCGGCTGGTGTGAGGAATCGGAGGTCATTTCGAATCACGAAGGAGACTGCTCTATGAAGACGCTCCGCGAGATGCTGATGCTCGGTGTCATGATCGTGCTCCTTCCCGCCGCGACGCTCGCCCAGGAGATCAAAGTCACCCTCCTCGGGACCGGCACGCCGGTGCCCGCCATGAACCGATTCGGGCCGAGCATCTTGATCGAGGCTGGGGGGCAGAAGTTTCTGTTCGACGCCGGCAGAGGCGCGATGCAACGCCTTGCCCAGCTCAAGGTGCGCTGGCAGGACATCGAC
>Ga0310811_10015235_pt1 | contig 10053 bp, 6 predicted proteins | sample YCmetagenome_FD_207642 | JGI IMG/M metagenome (GOLD analysis project Ga0310811, IMG submission 207642) | Soil microbial communities from experimental microcosm in Duke University, North Carolina, United States - YC | ecosystem: Engineered > Artificial ecosystem > Soil microcosm > Unclassified ...
AGCTGATGTAGGTCGTGCCCCAGCCCTTGTCCGCGGCCACCTTCGTCAGCGCCGCGGTCAGCGTCGTCTTCCCGTGGTCCACGTGCCCGATCGTGCCGACGTTCACGTGCGGCTTGTTGCGCTCGAATTTTGCCTTCGCCATGATCTCCTCGTTGAGACGTCAGACCTCAGACGTGAGACGTCTGATGTCTAGCCTTTCACCTTCGCAATAATCTCTTCTGCTTTGCTCTTCGGCACTTCCTGATAGTGACTGAACTGCATGCTGTAGATCGCCCGGCCCTGACTCATCGACCGCAGCGTCGTCGAATAGCCGAACATCTCGGAGAGCGGCACGCTCGCGGCCACGATGTGGGCGTCGGCGCGCTGGGTCATGCCGCCGATCTTGCCGCGGCGACTCGACAGATCGCCCATCACCTCGCCCATGTAGTCGCCCGGCGTCACGACTTCGACGTCCATGATCGGCTCGAGCAGCACCGGTCCCGCCTGGCGGGCCGCCTCTTTGACGGCCATGGAGCCCGCGATCTTGAACGCCATCTCGCTCGAGTCGACGTCGTGCGAGGAGCCATCCACCAGCTCCACCTTCACGTCCACCATCGGGTAGCCCGCCAGCACGCCGTTCTCGAGCGCTTCTTTGACGCCCTGCTCCACCGGGCCGATGTACTCCCGCGGCACGGTCCCGCCCACGACCTTGTCCTCGAACACGAAGCCGGTACCCGGCTGGCCGGGCTCGAGGTGGATCACGACATGGCCGTACTGGCCGCGCCCGCCGGTCTGGCGGATGAACTTCCCTTCGATGTACTCCACGCGCTTGCGCACCGTCTCGCGGTAGGCGACCTGCGGGCGGCCGACATTGGCTTCGACCTTGAATTCCCGCTTCATGCGGTCGACGATGATCTCGAGGTGCAGCTCGCCCATGCCGGAGATGATCGTCTGCCCGGTCTCCGTGTCGGTATGGACACGGAACGTGGGATCTTCTTCCGAGAGCTTCTGCAGCGCGATGCTGAGCTTGTCCTGATCGGCCTTGGTCTTGGGCTCGATGGCGACGGAGATCACCGGATTCGGGAACCGCATCGCCTCGAGGATGATGGGGTCCGTCTCGACGCACAGCGTGTCGCCGGTCTTCGTGTCTTTCAGCCCGATCGCCGCCGCGATGTCGCCGGCGCGCACTTCCTCGATTTCCTCGCGCTTGTTGGCGTGCATTTGGAGCAGCCGGCCGATGCGCTCCTTGCGATCCTTGGTGCTGTTGTAGACGTAAGAGCCCGCCGCCAGCACCCCCGAGTACACGCGGAAGAACGTCAGTTTCCCGACGTACGGATCGGTCGCGATCTTGAACGCCAGCGCCGCGAACGGCTCCTCATCCGAGGCGTGGCGCTCGGCGTGCGTCGCGTCGTGGTGGGGCAGGTGGCCCTGGATCGCGGCGACATCCACCGGCGCCGGGAGATAGTCGATCACGGCATCGAGCAGCTGCTGCACGCCCTTGTTCTTGAACGCGGCTCCGCAGATCACCGGCACCACGTGACCGGCGATCGTCGCCTTGCGTAAGACCGTGCGGATTTCGTCCTCGGAGAGGGCATGTCCCTCGAGATACTTGTGCAGGATGGCGTCGTCGTGCTCCACGACGGCTTCGAGCAACTCGTGGCGCAGCGTCTTGACCTGCTCCTTCAGCGCGGCGGGAATCGGACCTTCCACGTATTTCTTGCCGAGCGTCTCGTCGTCGTAGACGATCTCGATCTCGCGGATCAGGTCGATCACGCCGGTGAACAGCTCACCGGCGCCGAGCGGCAGTTGGATCGGGATCGCTTTGGCGCCAAGGCGCTCGCGCACCATCTTGAGGCAGCGGTCGAAGTCCGAACCGACGCGGTCCATCTTGTTGACGAACACGATGCGCGGCACGCCGTAACGGTCCGCCTGGCGCCACACCGTCTCGGTTTGCGGCTCGACCCCGCCGACGGCGTCGAGCACCGTCACGGCGCCGTCGAGCACGCGCAGGGAGCGCTCCACCTCCACCGTGAAATCGACGTGTCCGGGCGTATCGATGATGTTGATGCGGTACTGCTCGCCACGGCGCGGCCAGAAGCAGGTGGTGGCGGCAGAGGTGATCGTGATCCCCCGCTCCTGCTCCTGCTCCATCCAGTCCATCGTGGCCGTACCGTCGTGCACTTCACCCAGCTTGTAGGTGCGGCCCGTGTAATAGAGGATGCGCTCGGTCGTAGTCGTTTTCCCGGCATCGATGTGGGCCATGATGCCGATGTTGCGAATGCGATCGAGCGGTGTCGTGCGTGCCATTGCCGTCCTTTACGCAGCAAAAACGCGGGGCGACCGTGACGCCCACGAATGGGCCGGTCTCGCTCCGCCATCATCGGGAGGCAATCCGCCTCCTCGATGCGGTCCGATTGTGCTGCCGTTCTTTACTTTACCACCGGTAATGCGCGAACGCTCTGTTGGCCTCCGCCATCCGGTGCGTGTCTTCCTTCTTCTTGATCGACTCGCCCTCGCCCTTCGACGCGAGGATCAGCTCCGCCGCGAGCCGCTCCGACATGTCCTTCTCCTTGCGGGAGCGGCTGTACTGAATGATCCAGCGCATGCCGAGCGCCGTGCGCCGCTCCGGCCGGACTTCCACCGGCACCTGGTACGTGGCGCCGCCGACGCGCCGCGACTTCACTTCGAGCGCCGGCTTCACGTTCGACAACGCCTGCTTGAATACGTTCACGCCCGGCTGCCCGGTGCGCTGCTCGATCATGTCCATCGCCGAGTAGAACACCCGCTCGGCCAGCGACTTCTTGCCCCGCTCCATCAAGTTGTTCACGAACTTGGAAACGGTCTGGCTGTCGTAGCGCGGATCGGGCGGCACCGGCCGCTTGACCGCTTTCTTGCGCCGGCTCACTTCCCGGCCTCCTTCGGACGCTTGGCCCCGTACTTCGAGCGCGACTGCTTGCGCTCGTTCACGCCGGCCGCGTCGAGCGTCCCCCGGATGATGTGATACCGCACGCCGGGGAGGTCTTTCACGCGTCCGCCGCGAATCATGACGATCGAGTGCTCCTGCAGGTTATGCCCTTCGCCCGGGATGTACGCCGTCACCTCGAACCCGTTGGTGAGCCGCACCCGCGCCACTTTTCGCAGCGCCGAGTTCGGCTTCTTCGGCGTGGTGGTGTAGACCCGCGTGCACACCCCGCGCTTCTGGGGGTTGCCGCGCAGCGCCGGCGCTTTTTCCTTCTTCTCGACGTCGCGGCGCCCACGCCGGACGAGCTGATTGATGGTCGGCATACCCCTCGAGCAGTGCGTCAAAAAAGTTGCGAAATAGACTTCAAAGCTAAGCGGGGGCAGCGAGTTAGGTCAACCCCCGGCCGGCTGCGCCGCCCACCCCCTGCGGACGAAATTCCAGCTTGACGAAGATCCCGGTCCCCGATACCTACCACGTATGCGACGCGCGCCAATGCTGGCCTGCTGCTGTAGCCGCTATCTCCCCAACACCTCCCGGGCGGGTTCTCGCGTGCGCTAGCATCGTTCGCTCCGACGATTGACGCGGCCGCCGCCTCCGGGATAGGAGGATGCGGCCGCGATTCTTTATAGAGGAGGATGCGATGACACAGACCGTACTCCCCGTAACCGACATTGCGGGGCGGGGCTACGCCCACCCCGAGGTGCTCGTCTCGACCCAGTGGGTCGCCGAGCACCTCACCGACCCGACGGTTCGCCTCGTCGAATCGAACGAGGACATTCTGCTGTACGAGACCGGCCACATCCCCGGCGCCGTGAAGATCGACTGGGTCGCCGACCTGAACGATCCCCTGGTCCGGGACTACGTCGACCGCTCGCGCTTCCAGCAGCTGCTGCGCGCCAAAGGGATCGACCAGGACACGACGGTCGTCTTCTACGGCGACCGGAACAACTGGTGGGCGACCTACGCGTTCTGGGTGTTCCGGCTGTTCGGGGTCGACAACCTGAAGGTGATGGACGGCGGCCGGCTGCGCTGGGCGGAGGAGGGGCGTCCGCTGGAGACGACCGCGGTCCACACCGCCCCTGGCAATATCACCGTGCGCGAGCGCGACGACACACGCATCCGCGCCTTCTCGGACCGCGTGCAGACGCACGTCGAGCGTCACAAACCGCTGGTCGACGTCCGCAGCCCCGAGGAGTACCGCGGGGAGCGGCTCCACATGCCCGAGTATCCCAACGAGGGCGCGCTCCGGGGCGGGCACATCCCCGGCGCCCGCAGCATCCCCTGGGGCCGGGCCATCAATCCCGACACCCACACCTTCCGGCCCGCCGAGGAGCTGCGCACGATCTACCAGCACGAGAACGGCCTGCCGCGGGACGACGAGGTCGTCGTCTACTGCCGCATCGGCGAGCGCTCGTCCCACACCTGGTTCGCACTCACCTACTTGCTGGGCTTCAACCGGGTGCGGAACTACGACGGCTCATGGACCGAATGGGGCAACCGGGTCCGCGCCCCGATCGAGAAGCCCTAGTCGATGAAACATATGGACCGGGAGACGCGGATCGCCTGGCTGGTGCAGCACGCCCGGCGACCCCGCCACACCACGCCGCTCCCCGACGCGGACATCGCGGTGCCGGGCGGCAACCCCGGCTGCGGCGACCTGCTCACCGCCTATCTCAAGGCCGCACCGGATGAGAACCGGGTGGACGCCGTGAGCTTCGCCGGGACCGGGTGCGGGTTGAGCCAGGCGTCCGCGTCGATCCTCGCCGAACGGATGAACCGCGAGCACCCGACGTTCGCCGAGGTGCTCGACTACTCCTACGAGGAGATGATGGACCTCGTGGGGCGGGATATGGCGGACGCGCGGCCGCGCTGCGCCACGCTCGCGCTCGGCACACTGAAGGCCGCGGTGAAGGCCGTAGAGATGAACCGCAAGCTCAGGGCCGCGGGCAAGTCCGATGCGGAGATCGCCGAGCTGCGGCGCGCGATCTCGGGTGTCGCGGAGGGCACCGGACTCGTGATCGGCGCAGGGGCCGAGGCCGCGGCGAACCGCTGAAACAACAGCGCCCGGGATCGCTCCCGGGCGCTGTTCGTTTGTCCTTCGAAAACCGCTACTCGACTTCCGCTTCCTCCGGCACCGGCACGATCCCCGGCTGCAGCTCCGGCGGAGGCGCCGGCGGCACGAACCCCTCGGGCGGCTCGATCTCGATCTCCTGGTAGCGGTAGATGCCGCTCCCCGCCGGGATGAGGTGCCCGATGATGATGTTCTCCTTCAACCCCAGGAGGTCGTCCTTGGCGCCGCGAATCGCGGCGTCGGTGAGGACGCGGGTCGTCTCCTGGAACGACGCCGCCGAAATGAACGACTGCGTCGTGAGGCTCGCTTTCGTGATACCGAGCAGCAGGGGCTCGCTCGTGGCGGGCTTGCCGCTCTTCGTCTTCACGCGATGGTTGGCTTCGCGGAAGATGAGCTTGTCCACGTTTTCGCCCTCGAGGAACTCGGTGTCCCCCGGCTCCATCGTTTTCACCTTCTGCAGCATCTGGCGCACGATCACGCCGATGTGCTTGTCGTTGATCTTCACGCCCTGCAGCCGGTACACCTCCTGCACTTCGTTCAGGAGGTATTCCTGCACCGCACGCGGGCCCTTGATCCGCAGGATGTCATGCGGGTTCACGGGACCCTCGGTGAGGCGGTCGCCGGCGCGCACGCGGTCGCCCTCGTGCACGCGCAGGTGCTTCCCGGCCGGCACTTCGTAGAGCTGCGGCTCCCCGTCTTCGGGGTGGACGAAGATCTCGCGCTTGCCGCGCTTGATGTCGCCGAACCGCACCGTGCCGTCGACCTCGGAAATCGTCGCCGGATCCTTGGGGCGCCGCGCCTCGAACAATTCGGCGACCCGCGGCAGACCGCCCGTGATGTCGCGCGTCTTGTACGCCTCACGGCTCACCTTGGCGAGCGTCTGGCCGGCGTAGACCTCCTGGCCGTCCTCGACCGTCAGCTGGGCGCCTTCCGGAATCACGAAGTCGCGCAGCCGCTTCTCCTTGTCGCCCTTTTTCTGCACCACCTCGATATGCGGGTGGAGCTTCTTGTCGCGGTCCTCGATGATCACGCGCTGGCGCCGGCCGGTGATTTCGTCCAGCTCCTCGCGGACCGTCTCGTCCTCCATGATGTCGACGAACCGCACGATCCCCGGGACGTCGGTGAGGATCGGGTTCGTGTACGGATCCCAGGTGAACAGCACGCCGTCGCGCGCCACCTTCGCCCCGTCCTCCACCATGAGCGTGGCCCCGAGCGGCACGTGGAAGCGCGAGTGCACGGCGAGCTTGCCGGCGGCCGCGCCCCCGTCCTTCGGCCCGTGCGCCGCGGCCTTCAGGACGAGCTCCCCTTCGTAGCTCGTCACCACTTTCTGCTTCTCCGGCGTTTCGACGAAGACGAGGCGCTCACCGTAATCGATCACCCCTTCGACCTTCGTCTTGCGCACCGTCTGCTCCGCGATGCGCGCCGCCGTGCCACCGATGTGGAAGGTGCGCAGCGTGAGCTGCGTCCCCGGCTCGCCGATCGACTGCGCGGCGAGAATGCCGACCGCTTCGCCCAGGTCCACCATGTCCATCGTGGCCAGGTTGCGGCCGTAGCACATACGGCAGATGCCGCGCCGCGCCTCGCACGTCAGTACCGAACGGATCTTCACCGTCTCGATGCCGGCGTCCTCGATCGCCTGCGACGTTTCCTCATCGATCAGCCGGCCCGCCTCGACCAGCACCTTGGGCTGCCCGTGCTCGTCCAGCTCGTGCGGATCGGTGACCTCCTCGAGCGCCACGTTGCCGACCAGCCGCTCGCGCAGTGGCTCGATGATGTCCTCGCCTTCCTTCAGCGCCGACATCTCGAGGCCGAGGATCGTGCCACAGTCCTCCTCGGTGACGGTGACGTCCTGCGCCACGTCCACCAGACGACGCGTCAGATACCCGGCGTCCGCGGTCTTCAGCGCCGTGTCGGCCAGTCCCTTGCGGGCACCGTGCGTCGAGATGAAGTACTCGAGCACGCTGAGCCCCTCCCGGAAGTTCGACTTGATCGGGCTCTCGATGATCTCACCGATGCCGCCGGTGAGCTTCTTCTGCGGCTTCGCCATCAGGCCGCGCATCCCCGCCAGCTGGCGGATCTGATCGCGGCTGCCGCGGCTCCCCGAGTCGAACATCATGAACACGGGGTTGAAGCCGCCCTTGGACCGGCGCATCGTCGCGACCATCGCCTCGGCGATGTCGTTATTCGCGTGGGTCCAGGCGTCGATCACCTTGTTGTAGCGCTCCCCAAAGGTGATCTGGCCGGTCGCGTAGGCGCGTTGGAACCGCTCCACCCGCGCTTCGGCGTCGTGCAACAGCGACGACTTCTCGCTCGGAATCTCGAGATCCTCGACCCCGATCGACACGCCACCCATCGTGGCGTAGCGGAACCCGAACTCCTTGAGGGCGTCCAGGAACTGCACCGTGGGCGTGAGACCGGCGCGGCGATAACTCTCGAACACGAGCTCCGACAGATCCCGCTTGCGCATCGCTTTGTTCTGGAACCCGAGGTCCTGGCGCAGCGTGCCGGGGAGAATGCTGTTGAAGATCACCCGCCCCGCGGTCGTCGCCACCCACTGGCCGTTCCCGCCCGCCGGCTCCTCGTACCAGTACTGCACCGGGCTGTGAAACTCGAGCCGCTTCAGCGCGAGCCCCATCTCGAGCTCGGCCATCGACCCGAGACGCGGCGCCGCGGCGAGCCGGGTCGCGAACTCGGCCGGCTCCTTGGTGAGGAAGTAGCACCCCAGCACCATGTCCTGGCTCGGCTCGGCCACGGGACGGCCGTCCGAGGGCTTGAGCACGTTGTTCGACGAGATCATCAGCAACCGCGCCTCGAGCTGGCTCTCGAAGGAGAGCGGCACGTGCACGGCCATCTGGTCGCCGTCGAAGTCCGCGTTGAACGCCGCGCACACCAGCGGGTGGATGCGGATCGCCTTCCCCTCCACCAGCACCGGCTCGAACGCCTGAATGCCCAGGCGGTGCAGTGTCGGCGCGCGGTTCAGCAACACCGGATGATCTTCGATGATCTCTTCCAGGATCTCGAAGACTTCCGTGCTCTCCTTCTCGACGATCTTCTTGGCGCGCTTCACCGTTTCGGCGATGCCCTTCTCCACCAGCTTATGGATGATGAACGGCTTGAAGAGCTCCACCGCCATCGCCTTGGGCAGACCGCACTGGTGCAGCCGCAGCTCCGGACCCACGACGATCACGGAGCGCCCCGAATAGTCCACACGCTTGCCGAGCAGGTTCTGGCGGAACCGGCCCTGCTTGCCCTTCAACATGTCGGAGAGCGACTTGAGCGGCCGCTTGCCGCGCCCGCGGATCGCCTTGGAGCGGCGGCCGTTGTCGAACAGCGCGTCCACGGCCTCCTGCAGCATCCGCTTTTCGTTGCGGAGAATGACCTCCGGCGCCCGGTGCAGGATCAGCTTCTGCAGCCGGTTGTTCCGGTTGATCACCCGCCGGTACAGGTCGTTCAGATCCGACGTCGCGAAGCGTCCGCCATCCAGCGGCACGAGCGGCCGCAGGTCGGGCGGGATCACCGGCACCACGTCGAGGATCATCCACTGCGGGTTGTTGCGCGCCTCGCCCGCCTGCCCCGAATTGCGGAAGGCGTCCACGATCTTGAGCCGCTTCAGCATCTGCTTCTTGCGATGCTGACTCGTTTCGGTGGCCACCAGCTCGCGCAGCTCGTCGGACAGCTTGTCGACGTTGATGCGTTCGAGCAGCGAGCGCACCGCCGGCGCGCCGATATCGGCCTTGAACGCCGCATCGCCCTCGGTCTTCGCCTTGGCGCGCAGCTCGAGGTAGCGGTCTTCGTCCAGCAGCTCCCGCTCCTCGACTTCCTGCTCGCCCGGCTCGATCACCACGTAGTTCGTGTAGTAGATCACGCGCTCGAGGTCGCGCAGCGTCATGTCGAGCAGGTTGCCCATCGGCGACGGCAGCGTCTTGAAGAACCAGATGTGCGCCACCGGCACCGCGAGCTCGATGTGCCCCATGCGCTCGCGCCGCACCTTGGAAAGCGTCACCTCCACGCCGCAGCGGTCGCAGATGACGCCGCGATAGCGGATGCGCTTGTACTTGCCGCAGTGGCATTCCCAGTCCTTCACCGGGCCGAAAATGCGCTCGCAGAACAGCCCGTCCCGCTCCGGCTTGAAGGAGCGGTAGTTGATCGTCTCGGGCTTGGTGACCTCGCCCCACGACCACCAGGTGCGCTGCCCCTGCAGCTCCAGGCGCTCGCGCTCCTTGGAGTCCTTGGGACCGCGAATCTCCTCGGGCGAGGCGATGCGGATCTGGATGTAGTCGAAGCTCGCGTTTTTCGGCTCGCGACCGCTCCGGAAGTCGATCATTTCGTGTGCTCCCTTCCCCTTACTCTTCCACGTCTTCGGTGGTGCCCAGGGTCACCCGCAACCCGAGGGCCTGCAGTTCCTTCACCAGCACGTTGAAGGATTCGGGGATGCCGGGTTTCGGCAGGTTCTGCCCCTTGACGATGGCTTCGTACACGCGGCTGCGGCCGTTCACGTCGTCCGACTTGACCGTCAGGATCTCCTGCAGCGTGTGCGCCGCCCCATACGCCTCCAGTGCCCACACTTCCATTTCTCCGAACCGCTGGCCGCCGAACTGCGCCTTGCCGGCGAGCGGTTGCTGCGTCACCAGCGAGTACGGCCCGATGGACCGGGCGTGAATCTTGTCGTCCACCAGGTGCGACAGCTTCATCATGTAGATCGCCCCGACGGTTACGTCGGAGGTGAAGAACTCACCCGACCGCCCGTCGCGCAGCCGCACCTTGCCGGTCGGCGACAGCCCGGCCGCCTTCAGAATCTCGTCCACCGCGCCGTCGACGTCCGCCTCGGACGCGGGGCCGAGCATCGCCCCGAGCTTCGGCCACCCCGCCTCGGTGAGCACCTCGGCAGGCTTGTCGTGCTCGAGCCGCTTTTCAATTTCCTTGAGCGCCTTCTTCAGAGCTTCCTTTTCGTTCTTGCCGACGTCCTCCGCGGCGAGCCGCGCCTCGTGCTGCTCCCGCTCGGCGCGCCGCTGGCCCAGCTCACGCTCCGCCAGGTCCTTCG
>Ga0310811_10015237_pt1 | contig 10052 bp, 7 predicted proteins | sample YCmetagenome_FD_207642 | JGI IMG/M metagenome (GOLD analysis project Ga0310811, IMG submission 207642) | Soil microbial communities from experimental microcosm in Duke University, North Carolina, United States - YC | ecosystem: Engineered > Artificial ecosystem > Soil microcosm > Unclassified ...
CCGGATGTCGAAGCTCTCTTATGGCGTGTCCGATAGAGGGCCGGTCACCGTGGATGCCGTTGAAAGAGGCCATGAGATTCCTCGGCGACCTGGTGTCAGCCATAGGCATAAAACGGAAGCCCATCAGGAGTTTGGGGGTAGGAACTCCGGCGTTATTCCATGCAGTGACGGAGCGCTGAACGGTTCCTCTATGAAAGTCTTCGGCGCGGCGAGTGGGGCAAGAAACCCTGTTGTATCGCTCCAGTGAGCGATGAAGTCATAGGTCATCAGGCGCCGAGCTGATCGACCAGCGAGGCGACGGTTGCGACATCGGCTCCCGGATCAATATGAGGGGAATGGCCGACCTTAAGGGCTTATCGCTTGGACGAGTGAACAACACGGGTGACATCATCTCGCACAACAACAGGTTCTTTGTCAGCGAAGTCTTTCGGTTCGAAGAAGTGAGACTTGAACTCGTAGCGCCCGGATTCCATCGAGTGTTCTTTCAAGATCTGGAGAGTGGAGAACTGAATTCGGATGAGCTTCGTTTCACAGCCGCCCGGCGAGTTGTCTGAGTTGTCGATGAGTGCATTGGCCTGTTAGCGCCACTTAAGAACGATTTGGCAGGGAGCGGGCTACTTCCGATAAGCCGACTTATGGGGACTAATTTGCGTTTCTGCACCCATCGCCGAGTTTGATATCTGAATATTTATGATGTGCGCATGCGCTTTTTCCTAAGAGCTTTCCTTATTCCTTTCTCACTGTCGTTTGCTAACGTCGCCATGCTTGCACAGTCGGCTAAAAGTGGAGCTTTTCAAGGAAAGACATTCACTGAAAGCTATTTCAAGATCGCCTTTGAGCTTCCCTCGTTTCTTGATCCGCAGCCACTAGATTCCATTGACCTGCATTCTAAAGACACTGTCGACGCATGGCTAATGGCTGTAGCTCGTGAGGGGACGGAACCGTACGGCATTATCTTGATGTCACAGCATCTCAAGCGTGTGTTCATAGTTGCGCAGCCAGGCGATGTCATTTCCGCAAAGGACTTCCTACGGCGTGTGCGCAACTCACGCGCACCAGGTGATGTTATTGGCGCAGAAGGTCACGAGATTAAAGCGAGTGGACTCACTTTTGATTGGCTTGATTGGAAAGAAGCAAGTGGTGAACCCAGCTCTGCAGTCGTAACACAGCGAGGTGATTATCTGATCGTCGCTCGCTGCAACGCGAAGAACGAAAAAGAGCTTCAGTCGATGAAGGACGCGTTTTTCGGAATGCGAGTGACCGCCAGGTAATTAGCCGTGGCTGCTTCTTCAGCCGCAAATTACTCCGAGAAGCCGACTTCCCGTTACTCATTGGAAGTCAGGCTCGCATTAGTAACGATAAACGCCCTTGTCGGAAGTAGTCCGCCCGCCACGCTTAGGCTCAATGAGTGCATTGCCCTGTTATCGCCAAGCAAGTCGGGGTGGAGGTTCAGGACGCCGATAGCAACCCGTAGGATCCTGTGCCTATTCCCCAAAAATATTTACACCTTTCGTGGGAGGAGAAAGATCCCACGATCGGGTTCAATAATGCAGAGAGGGCCTGCCCATGAGGAAACTAATCGGTACTTATCTGCTCGGCGCTATATGGACCGTCGGTGCGCTGGGCAACGCCAGCGCCCAATCCCGGGAAGCCAGGCAGTTGGTGGAAGCGACCAACGCGGACCGCGCCCAACAGGGCCTTGGCCCGCTCAAGTGGAACCCAGCTCTGGCGCGGGCCGCGCAAAAACACGCTGAGCTGATGGTGGGGCAGCGCACGCTGTTACACCAGTATCGAGGCGAAGCGGATGTGGATACGCGCATGAGGCAGGAAGGCGCGCACTTTCACGTGGCCGCCGAAAATCTGGCCGCTGCACAGACTCCCGCGGCGCTGGAGACGGTGTGGATGCACTCGTCCCGGCACCGCGCAAATATTCTCGATCCGCGGCTGAATGAGATAGGCGTAGGGATTGTGCGCCAGGGAGGATATCTGTGGGCGGTGGAGGATTTCTCCGCCGCCGCCGCTGTGTTGGGCTCCTCGCAGATTGAACGTACCATCGGCCAGTTGCTGAACAAGCGTGGCCTCGAGTCGGCAGGTGACGTGGCTGCAGCCCGGGAGACATGTGCAATGGACCATGGTGCTGCGGGAGGTCTGCGGCCGAAATTCGTTATGCGCTGGGAAGCCTCCAGTTTAAACAGGCTGCCCGATGTGCTGGAGCAGAAGATCAGTACAGGGCGCTACCGCACCGCAGCAGTAGGCTCATGCAATATCGGTAACGAGGGGCCAGGATTTACGACATACCACCTTGCTGTACTGCTCTTCTAGGCAGGAACAGAGATCCTTTTGCATCATGCACACTGCCTTCCGAGTATCCCGGTCTCGAAGAGCGATAAATCGCCAATGCGCTCACCGACCTAGATTAGTAACGGCAAGTCGGCTTCTCGTCAGCTTTCGCCTAATAAACGACTCCTCTTGTTATCCCTTCCCTACAGGAGATTCCTAGTACACTTCGCATCATGAAAGCCGACTCGTTCGATCCCCGAGTAGACGCCTACATCAACAAGTCCGCTCCCTTCGCTCAACCCATCCTCGAGCATCTACGCGAGCTGATTCACAAGGCCGTGCCCGACATCGAAGAGGACATCAAATGGTCCATGCCCTTCTTCACCTATCGCGGCCAGATGTTCGGCAACCTTGCTGCGTTCAAGGCACATTGCAGCTTCGGGCTCTTCGGCAAAGAGATCAAAGCGGTCCTCGAAAAAGATGGCCGTAGCAAAGCGGGGCTGGGATCGCTCGGCAAGATCACTAGCGCAAAAGATCTTCCCTCCGACAAAGTTCTGCTCGGCTACCTCCGGCAGGCAGCAACCCTGATCGATGGCGGAAGCAAGACGATGACACGCCCGAAGAAGGCTGCAAAGCCCGCTCCCGAAATTCCCGTAGAACTGGCGACAGCTCTCAAAAAGAACAAGGCCGCAGCGAAGGTCTTTAAAGAGTTCAGCCCTTCGTGCCAGCGCGAATACGTGGAATGGATTACCGAGGCAAAGCGTGCCGAGACCAAAGAGAAGCGTATCGCCCAGGCCGTCGAATGGATCGCCGTGGGGAAACAGCGCAACTGGAAGTATCAGAACTGCTGAGCCGCCATACAAAGCGGTCCTGTCAAGCCCCGGCACCCATTCCAAACTCAGATAAACCAAACAAAATAGATCACTTAATTGATCTAAATCATCCTCCAAAGAGTGCCGATTCATTCGCCCGAATCTTTTAAAATAGTTCCAGGGCTAAAAACAAATGGCTCGGAGAGTTTCTCTCCGAGCCAAACGCAAATTAGCTCCATGCCTTACAAACTTGGTACCAACCTAAACCAACCAGAATGAATACTTTGCACTACTTTTGGCGGGGCAGGGGGTACCCGTGCAGCAGCGGTCCCACGCTGTTCGAGAAGTTGTAGTTCCCTCTCCGGTCGGCATCGATCGTCCAGAACATCGCGCCGATCATCTCCGGATACCCACCCGGCTTGCGGAGCTTGTACGTGGTTCCCGCCGGAGCCTTGCCGGTGATGATGTAGTTCATCGCCTGATCGACGACCTCAGGCGTGGTATCGCCCGTCAGGAAGCCAACCGCAACCTGCGTTGCCGGAAGCGGCGGGAAGAAGTGAGCCGGATCTCCGCCGACGTTGAAGCCATGCAGCAGAAGCTCCGTCATCGAGGCGTGATAGTCCACATTACCCGCCTGATAGATCTCACCATCGAGGCCCTGCAGCGGAGGCGTGTTGTAGTCCTGCACATCGATGAAGGTCAGGATGTCGCGAATCGCATAGGTAATCGCCAAATACGATCCGAACTGGCCGCCATAGCTCGGATAGCCGCCCGGAATCTGCGTCCCCTCCGGCACCAGGCTGATCATGAAATTCGGCCCGAAGTGATCGTGCAGCTGACGCAGAGCATTGACCAGATTCACGATCGAAGGCGTGGTGGGATGCTTGAAGTCCGTATCGCCCGGATCGATCGACAGCGAGGGGCTCTCGAAGTCGATATCGATACCGTCGAAGCCATACTCTTCCACGATCTTCGTCACCGAAGAGACGTAGTTCGGCACCCGCGCCGGATCGGCCAGCGTGAAGTGCTGTCCGCCGCCGCCAAGCGAGATCATCACCTTCTTGCCCTTGCTCTTCAGATACGCGATGTCAGCCTTGAAGACCGCAGGGTCCATGCCGGTCGGCGGAGAAAACCGCATCGTTCCCTCGGGAGCATTCTTGTCCGGCGTCGCAAAGGCTACCAGGATGTAATCCCACTGCGGCGAGACATCGCGCAGCGGAAACGTGGTGCTGGCGCTGCCGTAACCCGCCCAGTAGCCGATCAACCGATGGCCGTTGTCGCTGCCCGAAGGCGTCACCGCTGCAACTGTCGGCTGCGACGGAGCACCGCCGCCCCCGGCGCGACGCTCAGGACAAGCCTCTGCTGCTCCAGTCAGAACCTTCGCATCGGGGAAGCTGTAGGTGTTGCCCAGCGAATCCGTCGATCCGACGTACCACGGAAGCAAAGCGACGTTCTGCAGATGGTAAGCAGTCTTCCCGGCTTGCGCGACGTAAGGCTTCGATACGGGAAAGTTGTTCTTCGGGTTGGTGTCGGTGGGTTGCAACATGAAGTAGCGCGTGGCAATCTCGTTGCCTCCACAGCGTCCCTGATCGCCTCCCTGTGCCGAGGCAGGCCGCATCCAGCTCACCTGATTGCCAGGACCCCGCGTATTGCGTGCACCATGAAAGAGCGGATCGTGCAGCGGGTCGTTCATAAACTCCGCCAGCTGCTGCGTCAGCGGCTGCACATCTTTGTCCTCCACGATGGCAGGCGCGTTGTAGAGATAGGTCGCCAGCACGAAGGAGTTTCCTGTCGCTGTATCGACGCCATGTGCTCCCCAGGAGCAGCAGACCGTAGCATCGCCCTCTGCGTAGTAAGTGGTGTTATGCGTAAACGCGAGGACAAGCTTGCCATCCTGCTTCGGAACCTGCTTGAAGATCTCCTTCTGCAGAAACTGCAGATCGACTACAGCCATAGAGCTTTTGCTCTTCTTCGAGGTCAGCACATAGCCGAAGCCAGCGGGAACCGAGACGGTCACAGGCTTTACCTCAGGCTTGCCCAGCAAGGTGTGCCACTTCGTCGCCTTCGGAAAGGTGGAACGCAGCATGGCATCGCCATACTGCGTCTTGCCGACGTTGCCGAATGAGATATTCGAGAACACAGGCGAGGCCTTCACGCGCGGCACATCCGCGTTTGCATCGAGACGAACAGATTTACCCGCGACCTTTTTGCTCTCGAATTCGAGCGAGACCGGAACCAGAACCGTAGGGATCGTCGTTGTCGTCTCCTGTTCGGGTGCCTGACCCGCAAGAGTATAGGTCTTGTCTCCCACAGTGTGGGTGAAGGTCGGAACGGTGCCCTGCGCGGCGGCAAAGCGCGCCGTCAAAGCCAGACACGAGAACAGGCAGACGAGATTGAATCGCGTTATGGACTTCACGTAGCTCTCCTGAAATGTGCAATCAGCTTGCGGTATTCCACATATCCACGGCAACAGGCATATGGCCTAGACCTTTGGAGCCTTCCCCAGCCTGCGGGCAAACTCCAGAAAGACCAGCGCAGCGGGTGAATATCCGCTGGGATCGGCCTGGGTAAAATCGCCGGTCCACGGATCCATCTGCTGCCGGAACTCGATCTTTCGCATAATAGCCTCACACCACTTCTGCATCAGCTCTTTTTGCGCCGATCCCTTGCCGTAATGGTCCATCCAGCGCACAGTACGCAGGGCCGTCAGCGCCTGCGTTGCTCCACCCCAGCTGTTACGCGGAATCGGCTTGACGAAGGTAGGATCGTCCATCGCGATCGACGTCAAAGGATACGGCGCCCAGAAGGCCTTCGGATTATGAATCTGCTTTGTCCACACGGCCTCGAAGATGGCGCGGTCGCGTGCTTCGCTCGTCTTCAAAACGTGCTCGCCCAGGACGCGGCTGATCACATCCGAGCGAACGCGAACAAATTGATTGTTGGTGTCCACATCGTAGAAGGCCGCATCTTTCTCGTCGTACAACTTCGAGAGGATCAGTAGCCGCAATGTCTCTGCATCGGACTCCCATTTCGCCGCCTCATCCTTTTTGCCGAGTGCCTTTGCCATGGCAGCAAGCGCAACGCGGCCTCCATAAACGGTCGCTGAGAGATCCGGACACAGGCGGGGCACACCAACGCCCTGTGGAAATTTCTTCGCGTCTGCATCGGGGCAGCGATTGGGAACTCCCTTCCACCGCGGGCTGTTGTCATGTCCGGTGTCATAGGTGCAGAAGCCCTCGACCAGTCCCGTGCCGCGAGTGTTGCGATAGCGACGCAGCCATGCATCCCATCGGCTGCATGCTTTATAAGCGGCGGTCAGTAACTCATCGTCGCCGGTAAGTTGAGACAACTCCCATGCCGTCGCCGCAATCGGGACCACCATCTGAATCTGCCCGTAGCCGACCTCCTTTGTCTTCACCGAGGCGGGCAGCTGGCCGTCTTCCTTCTGCAACGCAAAGAAGGCCATGTGATTGTTCTTGGCAACAGCGCGAGGAGCCTTCGCCGGATCGCTCGGCTCGACGTACTTCGACAGGGTGCCATACACCAGCCCCTCATGCGGTCCACACTCCTGCCAGATGCCGGGATAGACGGCGCCTTCAAACAGCACCGGACGGTCGTATCGAGGTACAGAGCGAATGTTCCCTGCAAGGCATGCGAGGGCGGCATTCCATGTCTCGCTCCATCGCGCGGAAGAATGGTCCGCAGCTTGCATGGCCCACGCACCTGGCGCAATTAACTCCGTTGCAGTCGATACAGTTGCAAATTTCAACAGGTCACGCCGCGTTACCTTCGGCTGTTCCACACGAGTCTTATCCATAGTTCTCCATAGTACGTTGACGCGAGAGACGATAGACTGTCCTCCGCATGCAAGCTCGACCGCGCCCTGAGTTTATAGACGAGCCCGAGACATCCACTGGAGCCGCGCCGCCTGCCGAGTTGGATCCACCAGCCTTCCGCCGCCGCCTCATGGCGTGGTATCGTGCGCACGCACGCGAGCTTCCATGGCGAGGAACAACGGATCCTTATCGCACCTGGGTCTCCGAGGTGATGCTGCAGCAGACTCGCGTCGCCGCCGTCATCGAGCATTACCACGCTTTTCTGCGCCGCTTCCCGACCATCCTCGCGCTCGCACTTGCCGGCGAAGAGGAGGTTCTCGCCGCGTGGTCGGGCCTCGGTTACTATCGTCGCGCGCGCATGCTCCACAAGGCAGCAAAGTTCATCACCGAAGAGCGTGGCGGAGTTCTTCCTTACACAGCCGCCGAGCTTCGCACGCTGCCCGGCATCGGCGAGTATACCTGCGCCGCGATCGCCAGTATTGCCTTTGGCGAAAGCATTCCCGTCATCGACGGCAATGTCGAGCGGGTTTTGCTTCGTCTGATAGGACGTCCTAAGGATGGAACCGCAGCCAGCCGCAACCTGCTGCAGCTGCAGGCCACTGCTCTTGTCCCGCGGCGTCGTATGGAGAAGAACCTCAATGCGGCGGGCGATCACAATCAGGCCATGATGGAGCTAGGCGCGACCCTCTGCCTTCCCCGCGCTCCCCTCTGCCTCAATTGCCCTGTCTTTGCCATGTGCAAAACGCGCGGAGAGCACGTCACGCTTCCTACCGCAGCGCAACGCAGCCGTCCTGCGGCCTACCTGCTCTCTTTGCGCAAGCGACGCACCATCACCGAGGTGCTGCTCGAGCGCCGAGCCGACGACGTCAGCCTGATGGCCGGCATGTATGAACTTCCTCCCTTGCCCATTGATGTCGTCGAGGGACGCGAGCCGATGATGCGCCTGCGCCACTCCATCACGCAGACCAACTACTACGTTCAGGTTTATGCTCCGCGTGGGCCGCAGGATCGCACGCTGCGTCGCGCCGTGCCCGCTGCGAAGGCCGATCTTCACTGGGTGCGCACCAGCCGTCTGGCGTCGATTCCTCTCACCGGTCTCGCGCGTAAGATTCTTCAACGGCTGGGCGTGATGGAGATTCGGCCGGTGAGTTTGCCTGAACCGGAGCCTCCCCCGACGCACAAAAAGAAAGGCTCTTCCCGCCCAGCGGCTAAACTAAAACCATCGTCTCGTTCTGCAGGAGCCCGCAAGTGAGAACCATCCGCGTCATCGTTCTTCCTCTTCTTGCCCTAGCAACGGCCGCTGCCGCCCAGAGCATTCCTTCACCAGTCAAATCGGCCGAAGCTTCGGTCGATCCGGAGAAGATTCGCGCTCACGTAAAGTTCCTCTCCGACGATCTGCTCGAAGGTCGTGGCCCCGGCACGCGCGGAGGCGAGATTGCAGCGCAGTACATCGCGACACAGTTCGCGCTTTACGGTCTGAAGCCGGGGGGCGACAACGGAAGCTATCTGCAACAGGTCAACTTCGTCGGCACCAAGACCATTCCCGACAAGACGCACTTCTCACTTGTTCCCAAGAAACCCGAGGGCGGCGGCATGTCCATCATGCTGTACTCCTACGATCTGAAGTACGGCGACGACTACACGGTGAATAATCGCACGCTGACTGAGACCGCCGACATCAATGCGCCGATCGTCTTCGTGGGCTACGGCGTGAATGCGCCCGAGTTTGGATGGAACGACTACGCAGGCATCGACGTGAAAGGCAAAATCGTTCTCTGCATCGTCGGCGATCCACCCTCGGACGATCCAAAATTCTTCGGCGGCAAGGCGTTGACCTACTACGGCCGCTGGACCTACAAGTTCGAAGAGGCCGCGCGTCAGGGAGCGATTGGCGCGCTGGTTATTCATCGTACCGATCTGGCCAGCTATGGCTGGGACGTCGTGAAAAACTCGAATACCAGCGAGAAGACCTACCTGCGCGATAACAAAGATCCTCAGCTCGAGGCTGCCAGTTGGATCACCCTTGATTCGGCGAGGCAGCTCTTCCATGCAGCCAATCTGGATGTCGATACTGAGATTACGGCTGCAGGCAAAAAGGGCTTCAGGGCGATTCCTTTGCCGGTCAATCTGGAGGCTCACATTGAAAGCAAGGTGCGCAGCTTCCAGTCTCCGAACGTCATCGGCGTCCTGCCTGGAGTAAACGTCGCTCAACACAAGCCCGATCAAGCCGTGCTGTATACCGCGCACTACGATCATCTTGGCTTCGTGCCGGATAAACAGGGCGACAACATCTACAACGGTGCTGCCGACAATGCCACCGGCTGCGGCATGCTGCTGGAGATGGCTCGTGCATGGGCACAGTCAGACATCAAGCCACCGCACTCAATCGTCTTTGCTGCTGTAGCAGCAGAGGAGCAGGGTCTGCTCGGCTCAGAGTACCTTGGCCAGCATCCGCCCGTGCCCGCAGGCCAGATCGCACTCGACATGAACTATGACATGATTCTGCCCGTCGGCATCCCTCGTCAGGTTGAGGTCAACGGAGCACAACGCAGCACCTTCAACTCCGTCGTAGAAGCGACAGCGAAGCGCTTCGATCTCGCCATCGTTCCCGATCCACATCCCGAGGCAGGAAGCTACTACCGTTCCGATCACTTCTCGCTCTCGCGCGTGGGAATTCCGGCTTTCTCGATCGATCAGGGCGAACTCTTTGAAGGCCACGATCTGGCATGGGGAGAGGCGAAGGACAAAGACTTCGTCGACCACGATTATCACAACTTTTCCGACAACTACCATTCCGACTGGGACTTCGCCGGCAACGCCAAGCTAGTACGCTTTGGCATGGAACTGGGTTGGGAGGCTATCTCCGCACCGAAGACGATTCAGTGGCTTCCGGGCGATGAGTTCGAAGCTGCACGGAAGGCTTCGGAAAAGTAATAGTCAGACACAGTTACAAATTTATTTCGACGCAATCGCTCTGGGGCGCCAGGTGCTTGCCCACTTTGACGGCTTCGGACCCATCACAAATTTTAGCGTCGAACCCTGCATGATCTCGCGATAGGTTACAACCGGCTTCTCGAGCGGTTTGCCGTTCAACGTTGCCGACTGAATGTATCGATTGGTTACG
>Ga0310811_10015238_pt1 | contig 10052 bp, 7 predicted proteins | sample YCmetagenome_FD_207642 | JGI IMG/M metagenome (GOLD analysis project Ga0310811, IMG submission 207642) | Soil microbial communities from experimental microcosm in Duke University, North Carolina, United States - YC | ecosystem: Engineered > Artificial ecosystem > Soil microcosm > Unclassified ...
CGCTCAACCGTCCGCGATAAACAAAACAGATGACCCTGAAACGAAGACGCAAGCCTCTCGAGAAGCGTGGTGTACCGCTGCGCGCATGGCTATACTGACGGCGTCCAACGAGTCGATATCCATGAACGAGACCACCCAACAGGCGATTGTCCAGACCTTACGCGAGAAGATTCTGGCGGGCGAACTGTCGCCCGGCCAGCGGCTCGTGGAAGCACAGCTCGCGCAATGGCTCGGCGTTTCGCGCACGCCGCTGCGCTATGCGCTGAGCGTGTTGTCCTCGGAGGGTCTGCTGGACCGTTCCGGCGGGCGCGGTTATGTCGTGCGCCGCTTCAGCGTCAGAGACGTGCTCAACGGCATCGACGTGCGCGGCGTGCTCGAAGGACTAGCGGCGCGTTCAGTCGCGGAGAGCGGCGTGGGCCCGGCGCTGGCTGCATCGCTCGACGAGTGCCTGCGCGAAGGCGACGAGATCTTCAGCAAGGGCCATCTGAACCAGGGCGACGACGTGCGCTACGCCGCCATGAACGGGCGCTTTCATGCGCTCATCATCGAGGCTGCGCAAAACACGGCCGTGAGCGCGGCGTTGAGCCTGAACGACAAGATCCCGTTCGTCTCGCCCGCCACGGTCGCCTTCGACGAATCCGCCAGGGAGCGCCAGTTCTTGATGCTCATGTACGCGCATCGCCAGCATCATGCGATTGCGGATGCGCTGAACAAGGGCGAAGGCGCGCGTGTGGAAGCGTTGATGAAGGAACACACGCACATCTCGAAGGAAAGCCTGAACCTGTCGCTGCCCACGCTGCATCTGATCGCGGGCGCGGCATGACGAGCACCGCTACTTCCTCCGTCAGCAACGCGGCGTCGGCAAGGACGGCGTCATCCGCAAGTGGCAAAGAATTGCTCAACCTCGCGCAGTTGCGCGCGTTTCGACTCGTCGCCGACATGGGCAGCGCGACGCGCGCCGCCGCCGCGCTGTTTCGCGCGCAGTCGGCCGTCACGCGTTCCGTGCAGGAACTGGAGTCCGCACTCGGCGAGCCGCTGTTCGATCGCGGCCCTTCCGGCATGCTGCCGACCGCTGTGGGACGTGCCGTGCTGCAGCGCTGCGAACGGATTTTCGCGGAACTGGAAGAGCTCGCGCAATGGTGCGGCGCGCGGCAGGCGCGTCGCCGGCCCGCGGCGGAAGGCGCACTGCCGGCGTATCTGCTCAACACGCGGCGATTGCAACTGTTCGTGGCGCTCGCGCGGCATCGGCATATGCCGAGTGCCGCGAAGACCTTCGGCATCAGTCAGCCCGCCGTGAGCACCGCGATTCGCGTGCTGGAAAGCGGCTCGGGCCTGAGTCTGTTTCATCGAAGCCCGCGCGGCATTCTGCTCACCACCGAAGGCGAAACGTTCCTGCTGCACGTACGTCGCGCATTGAACGAACTACGGCACGTACCCGACGACATCGCCGCATTGCACGGCAAGATTCAGGGCTCGGTGACGGTCGGCGCGCTACCGCTCGGCCGCACGCTGCTCCTGCCCAAAGCGATCGCGCGCATGACCTCGCAAAATCCGGGCGTGCGGGTCGTCACCGACGAAAGCAACTACGAGGCGCTCGTCGCGGGTCTGCGTGCCGGCGACATCGATTTCATTCTCGGCGCGCTGCGCGACAACGACGCCAGCAGCGGCCTGAAGAACGAGCGCTTGATGTCGGAAGACATGGTGGTGCTGGTGCGCCGCGATCATCCGCTTGCGCAGGCGCGCAACCTGACCATCATGGACTTGCGCGACGCGCAATGGATCGTGCCGCGCAGCCACGCGCCGGCGCGCGCGCTGTTCGAAGCGCAATTCAGGCGCATGAAAGTGAAACCGCCCATGCCCACGGTCGAAACCGCGGACCTCGCGGTGATTCGCGGCCTGCTGTTCGGCACGGACATGGCGGCCGCGCTATCGGCGCAGCAGTTGCATCACGAGGTGCAGTCCGGGCAGCTGGTGGTGCTCGACGTGCAGTTGCACAACACCCGCCGCGAGATCGGCCTGACGGTGCGCGCAACGGGCACGCCCTCGCCTGCCGCGCGCGCGTTGATCGACGCGATTCGCCTCTCGGTAGTCGATGTGACGCGTACGATCAACATCGCCGCGAACTAGTCGCGGTGGACGCGTGTGGCCGGAGAAACGCTATTCCGGCAGTCCGTCGAAGAAGGCACGCCAGTCGAATGGCGTGGCTAACGAGCCGTAGTCGATGCCGCCTTCCTGCATTGCATCCGCGATGTTGTCCTGCAAACGCGCACACGCGTCGCTCATGAACGGCACGATGCCGGCCTCTTCCAGCGTCTGCGAGACTTCGCGCATTTCCGCCGCGCGCCGCCGCCCATGCTCCGCGACGCGGCTGATCAGGTAGCCAGGCACGTCCGCGTCGTCGCGCATCTTCGTGAACGTTTCGGCCAGCGAGGCCAGTACGATCGACTCGGCGTCGTAGTGCCGTGCGGCGCGCAGACACTCCACCGTCAACGCTTCGATGCCTTTGATCATGACGCTGCGGCACATCTTCGCGGCCGACGCCACGCCGATCTTCTCCGACACGGCACGCACGTTGAGGCCCAGCGGCGTGAGCAGAGCCGCGACGCGCGCGGCCTCGGCGCCGCCCAGCAGCATCGGCACCGCGAGACCATAAGGCGGCACGGGCGCCATGACGGCGGACTCCACGTACCGCGCACCGGCGTCTTCGATGCAAGCCTGCGCGTGCTGCTTGGTGTGCGGCGAAACCGAGTTGATGTCGAGGTAGATTTGATCCGGCGCGATGCAGCTTGCGACCGCTTGCGCCACTTCGAGGTCGGCTTGCGCGGTCACCGCGGAGACGATGATCTGCGCATGCTCGATGGCACTTGCCAGCGTATCGCCGACACGAACGCGCGCGGCCTGCGCCTTCTCACGCAGCGCGTCGCGCCGCAGGTCGAACATCGATACCTGCACGCCTTTCGCGGCCAGCGCCGAACCGAGTATTCCACCGGCCTCACCGAAGCCGACGAATGCAATGCGAGAAAGATCGTTCATGGGCGCGCTTCCTGCGCCGATACATCGCGCGAACTCATTGCAACGCACCCGACCTTCGCGCGATATGCATTGTGTTTGCGCGCAGCGATTGGGCTTCCCGCCCGCCGCAAGAAACCGGTGCGTTGCGTGCTCATCACCAGCATTGCCTTGTCCGCCATTTCCACCTCGCCAATGTTCGCCATGTGAAAATGATCATTGTAGGATCCGATAGCGCGATGGGAAGCATCTAATAGTGCGCACATTGCCATCCAATCTGTTTATCGACGCCGCGAATCCGCGTTGGGCCTCCGAATTCCTCATCAACCTGCGAAGAACCGTGCGAGTTTCAACGTCGTAACAGCGGCGCTCCCGCTTGCGACATGAACATATGAAATCAACGCGATATATAAAGCGTGGCCGTGACACAGTCGGCGGCAATTGCCCGACAATAGGGGCCGCGACGGTCTGGCCGAGGCCGTCGCCCATCACATCGCCCAGAGACCACGCAATGAATAAACGCCACTTCCTGACCAGCGCCGCGCTACTGAGCGCGGCGGCTGCGCCTGCATTCGGGAGCCAGCGCGTCCGGAAAGAAGCCTGTGCGGCATCGCCCGTCGTTCTGACGATCACCGGCGCGATCAAGCGGCACAATCGCGGCGCGCTCGATCCCGCATTCGACCAGTTGCTCGCCAAGCATCAGGTGAAGTTCTCCGAAGCGTATGGCGTCGATTTCGCTACGCTCGCCGGCATGCCGGCCGTGACGATCAAGCCCACCACCGAATACGATTCCCGTCAGCACACCTTGAGCGGCCCGCTGCTCACCCAGGTACTCGAACACGTCGGCGCACCCAGCGCGGGCAGCACGCAAATCGTCATGCATGCGGTGGACGGCTACGCGGTCGCGACGACGCTCGACAAAGTGCGCGCCTACAAATTCATCGTGGCGACACAAATGGACGGCAAGCCACTGCCGCTCGGCGGCGTCGGTCCGCTGTGGGCCACCTACGACGCGGATAACATCCCCGAGTTGTCGAGCAAGCCGCTCAAGGACCGCTTCGAGCTGTCACCTTGGGGCCTGTATCACCTGCAAGTGACTGAGGCTTAACGGTTAAGGGCACGTCGACGCAATCGCCCCGCAAGCGCACCACGCGAGTCAACTGAGCGTGCGCCCCGCCGCGCCAAACCGTTCGACGCACGCCTGCCGCACCCGCTCGACCGGCATCGACCAATCCTCATCCGGCGCGCGGCGGAACAGGCGCAGCGTGTGCGGATACCACGGCGAATCGCTGCGATCGTGCAGCCAGCGCCAATCGATATCTATTTCCGGCAGCATCACCCAGCACGGCTTACCGAGCGATGCGGCCAGATGCGCGATGGACGTGTCCACGCAAATCACCAGATCGAGTTGCGCGATGATCGCGGCGCTGTCCGCGAAATCCGTCACGCGCGAGCCGAGGTCGAGCAGCGGTTGATCGGCTGGCGGATGGCGCGCCTCGTCCTCGCCGCGCCCTTTTTGCAGACTCACGAAGCTCAGTCCGGGCACGCTCCAGAGCGGCGCCAACATGGCGAGCGAAGGTATCGACCGGTTCGCGTCGTTATGATGATTCGCGTTGCCCTTCCACACGAGGCCAATCTTGCGACCCGGCGGCAGCGCGTCCAACACCGGACGCCACCGCTCGACCAACTCCGGCTCGGTCGCTAGACGCACGGCGCGCGGAATCGTGTCCATGCTAGTGCGCAGATGCAGCGGCGCGCTCAGCAGGCTCGTCCAGCAGTCGTAGTCAGACGACTGGGCGCGCGCGGTGTCGTGATCGAGCACGGCGTCGACACCGTCGACGCATGCCATCAGCCGGTGCAGCGACGGTGCGCACGCAAAAGCGATATGCGAGGCGCCCTGCGCTTTCAGCAAGGCGAAATAGCGGCTGAACTGGATCATGTCGCCGAGGCCGTCTTCCTGCCACACCAGCAGGGACTTGTCGGCGAGCGTGCCGCCTTGCCACTGCGGGCAACCCAACATCGACGTGGTCTTGTGATGGACGAAACCGGGCTGCTCGTAGCGGCACTCGTACAGACGCCAGCCCTCTTCGAAGCGTCCCATGCCGAGCAGCAGTACAGCCAGGCCGAATTTCGCGTCGCCGTAATCGGCACGTAAAGCGAGCGCCCGGCGATACGCGGTTTCTGCCTCGGGCAGTTGCATGAGTTGCGCCCGCGCCGCGCCGAGGTTGTAATGCGCCTCCGCCATCTCGGGACACACGCTCAATGCCTGCTCGAAAGCGTCGACGGCCGCCGGTAGACGGTCGAGCCGGCGGAGCACGCACCCCAGGTTGTTGTGCGCATGCACGAGATCGGGCCGCAGGCGAATCGCTTCACGGTAAGCCGATTCGGCCTCGAACAAGTGCTCGAGTTTGCACAACGCCACGCCGAGGTTGTAGTGCGCTTCGGCGTAGTCAGGGCGTCGCGCGATGGCTTCGCGATAAGCCGCTTCGGCTTCGGGTAAACGTTCGAGATCGGCGAGCACGGTGCCGAGATTCAGGAGAGCTTCCGCGTAATCTGGACGAATGGCGAGGGCAAGGCGAAAAGCCAGTTCGGCTTCGGTGAGACGGAACATCGCCTTCAGCACGCCACCGAGATTGTTGAGCGCCTCCGGATACTGCGGCCGGATGGTCAGCGCCTCGCGGTAGGCGGCGTCCGCTTCGGCGAGACGGCCGAGTTCCATCAGCACGTTGCCCAGATTGTTATGGGCCTCCGCATGAGCCGGCAGTCCAGGCAGCGCCTGGCGGAACGCCGCTTCCGCTTCTGGCAGGCGGCGCAGTTCGTGCAGCACGATGCCGCGGTTATAGTGGGCTTCGGCGTAGTCGGGGCGAATCGCCAGCGCCTCGCGATACGACGCCTCCGCCTCCTCCTTGTAGCCGAGCCCGTAGAGCACGGCGCCGAGATGATTGCGGGCGTCGGCGTGGCCAGGCCGCAGCACGACCAGTTGCCGGTAGATTGCCTTGGCCGCCGACAGACGGCCGAGCGACTTGAGCAGCATGCCGAGACTGCCGTACACCTCGGCATAGGCGGGTTTGATTTGCAGGCAGCGGCGCCAATGGCTTTCCGCATCAGCGGGCCGCTGCAAAGCAAACGAGCAGGCCCCGGCGATATTCAACGCGTCGGCGAGGGCGTCATCCGGCATCGCATCGCCGTCGACGAGCGGCGTCACCATCGACAAAGCCTCGGTGAATTGTCCGGCCGAGAACAACGAGACGGCCTGCTGGTTGATATCGTCGATCGAGGATGCGAGCTGCGTGTGGTTCATGAGTCGTGGTAACTGGGGTCGGCGATGATCCGGCCGGGTCGATCGCATGTGCCGCGCCTAACCGGCGCTTCAGCAGCCGGATCTGGCGTGCCGAAGCCTCGGTGCGGCCGGGAAAGCGGAACATGTACCACGCAGCTTACGTGAATCGGCGCCCCTGTAACGCGGCGAAATGAGCGGATTTCGGCCTTCTAATCTCACGCTATAACCGGCATTACGCGAGAAAAGACGGCGCGGCAATGTTAGAATCGCCCGCGTCCTTACGCCCACCATCATGATTCCACGCTCTCGCAACCGCATGACCGCATGGCTTGGCCTGTTCGCCATGTGGCTCGTCGTGTTCGCGCCGGTCGTGAGTCAGATGCTGGTGTCGAACAGCGCGCACGAGCCCTTCGCCGCGCTCTGTTCGGCGCTGCAGCCGCGCGATTTCAGCGTGGCAGGCGTGGTAAGCACGGCGAGCGTGACGACCCAGGCCGCCCCCGCGCCGGTCCATCTGAGCCATGACGACGCGTTCGGCGCGTGCGGCTACTGTCATCTGCTCCAGCACCACGTCGCCATGCCGACGGTCGCCGCGGCCGAGCCGCCCGCCGCCCTCGCGCTTGCCGGCACCGCGCCGCCCACGCTGTCCACCCGCTTCACGCCGCTCGGCGCCTTTCCGTCCGGCCGTCCTAGAGCTCCGCCCGTCGTTTCCTGATCGCTATCGGTCCTGATCGCGCATTCGTCGCACCCGTCGAGGGGGCGCGCGATCGCCTGTTCATGCATCAAGGAAACGTTCATGCTCAACTTCGCCCTGCGAAGGCTGCCCTTTTGCGCCCGCCGTGGCGCACGCGGCTTCTCGCGTCAACCGCTATCCCGGCCGTTTTTGTCCGGCTATCTGCCAGCCATCGTTCCGGCGTTCGTGCCGGCTTTCGTCGCCTCGCACGCTCATGCGCAGAGCGCGAGCGCCGAGGCCGCGCTGCCCGCCATCAGCGTCAGCGCGAATGCGAGCGCCGCACCCCGCGCCGTCGATCCCAACCTGCCGGCTTCAGTCGAGACCGTCACCCGCGAGCAGTTCGACAACTGGAACGTCGTCAACACCGAAGACGTCCTGAAGTACATGCCGAACCTCGCCGTGCGCAAGCGCTTTATCGGCGATCTGAATTCGATCATCGCCGTGCGCGGCACCAGCAATACGCAAAGCGCGCGAGGTCTCGTCTACGCGGATGGTCTGCTGCTCAGCAATCTGCTCGGCAACAGCTACTCGTTTCCGCCGCGCTGGTCGATGGTGTTTCCCGACGAGATCCAACAAGTGGATGTGATCTATGGGCCGTTTTCCGCGCTCTATCCGGGCAATTCGCTCGGCGCGACCGTGCTCATCAGCACACGCATGCCGAAACAGTTCGAAGCGACCGCCGACGTCAAGGGCTTCACCCAGCACTTCAGCCTGTTCGGCGTGAATCAGAATTTCAACGGCAGCGAAGCCAGCGCGACGCTCGGTGACCGCATCGGCAAATTTTCGTTTCTGCTCGGCGTGAATCATCTGGAAAACACCAGCCAGCCGCTGCAATTCGCCACGCTCGCCAAGTCCAGCACACCCGCCAAAGCCGGCGACACGCCGGTCACCGGCGCCTACTTCTACAACAACCAGACCAACACCCCGACGGCGGTACTCGGCGTGAACGGCGAAGGCATCGAACACACGGTGCAGGACCAGTTCAAGCTGAAGATGCAGTACGACTTCACGCCGACATTGCAGGCCGGCTTCACGCTCGGATACTGGCATCAGACTTACAACAGCCAGACTTCGAGCTTTCTGCGCGATGCAAACGGCAATCCAGTCTATAGCGGCAAGGTGGCGATCGACGGTTACGAATACACCATTCCCGCCGCCGCATTCGCGCCGAGCCTGGGCCATAGCGAGAACTGGCTCTATGGCCTGTCGCTGAAAACGCGCAATGCCACCGGCTGGAATGGCGAAGCGATCGCTTCGTACTACGACGTCGGCAACAGCGTGGCGCGCACCGCGAATTCCGGCGCGCCGGGCAACGGTCCAGGCACGGTGATCTTCGGCGACGGCGCCGGCTGGAAAACGCTCGATCTGCGCAGCACCTATACGCCCGCGACGCAACAGGCGGGGCTCACGAATCATGCGCTCAGCTTCGGCTATCACTACGACAACTACTTCCTCGACAACGAGAGTTACAACACGCTGAACTGGCGCGACGGCGCGGCGACGTCGTTCGCCAATGCATTTGCCGGCAAGACGCAGACCCAGGCGCTCTACGCGCAGGACGCATGGCGCTTTCTGCCGCGCTGGAAGCTCGTCTACGGCGTGCGCTACGAAGACTGGCAGGCGTATGGCGGCTCGCAGTCGCTGGGCGGTACGACCCTGCCGTACAGCGACGCGAGCCAGCAGCACTTCTCGCCGAAAGCCTCCTTGTCGTTCGACGTCACCGACGATCTGATCGTGCGCGCGTCCATCGGCCGCGCCTATCGCTTTCCGACGGTCAGCGAGTTGTTTCAAGGGCAGATCAACGGCTCCACGATCGTCAACAACAATCCGAACCTGAAGCCCGAAGACGATCTCTCGAAGGAACTGACCGCCGAATGGGCGCACTGGAACGGCGTGTTCCGCTTCTCGCTGTTTCAGGACGACGTGAAGAACACGATCTTCAGCCAGACCGATACGACCGTGATTCCCAACGTGACGAACTTCCAGAACATCGGCAAGGTCCGCTCGCGCGGCGTGGAAACGAGCTACTCGGGAGAGGACGTGCTGGTGCGCGGCCTGGACCTGCTGGCGAGCGTGGCCTACACGCAGTCGAAGATCATCGCCAACGCGCAGAACCCGGCCACGGTCGGCAAATACTTCTACCGGATTCCACTGTGGCGCGCGGATCTCGCCGCGACGTATCACTTCGACGAACGCGCGGCCCTCACGCTTGCCGCGCGCTATTCGGGCCGTCAGTACAACACGCTCACCAACACCGACACGAATCCGGATGTGTTCGGCGGCACGAGTTCGTACACGGTGGCCGACGCGAAATTCACCTACAAGCCGACCAGGCTGAGTGAAGTCGGCATCGGCGTCGACAACCTGTTCGATGCCCGCTACTTCGTCTACCACCCATATCCCGGCCGCACGTTCTACGTGGAAGCGAAGCTGCGCATGTGAGCGCGCTGAACGTGCCGCAGTCGAGTGCACAGCCACGCTGCTCGAACCGATCGATTCATTTTTTGCTTCAGGAGGATTTCATGTCCACCACCGCTCCCACCGACGCTCGGAGAATCACACCAGCGACCACCGCGGTCCATCCGGGCTACCGGACGCTTTGGCGCTGGCATTTTTATGCGGGCCTCTTCGTGATGCCGTTTCTGGTCGTGCTGGCGATCACCGGCACGCTGTATTGCTTCCAGCCGCAAATCGAGCCGCTGCTTTATCCGCAGCGCCTGATCGTCGCACCGCAAGCCGTACCGAGGCTGCCCGAAGACGCGCTGCTGGCGAGAGCGCGTGCGGCCATGCCGCCGGATGCTGTCGCAGTGACCGCGGTCGTCGCGAGCGCGCCGGAGCGCAGCGCCGAATTCATCTTCCGTCTCGCGGACGGCGATAAGCAGAGCGTCTATGTGAACCCCTACACCGGCGCGGTGCTGGGCACGCTGAGCGTCGAGCGGCGCTTCATGCAGGTGGACCGGATGCTTCATCGCAAACTGCTGCTCGGCAAACCCGGCGAGTTGCTGATGGAACTCGCCGCGTGCTGGACGCTCG
>Ga0310811_10015239_pt1 | contig 10052 bp, 11 predicted proteins | sample YCmetagenome_FD_207642 | JGI IMG/M metagenome (GOLD analysis project Ga0310811, IMG submission 207642) | Soil microbial communities from experimental microcosm in Duke University, North Carolina, United States - YC | ecosystem: Engineered > Artificial ecosystem > Soil microcosm > Unclassified ...
GTCGGCCGTGATGAAATAGCCGCCGCCTTCGGCATCGCCGAAGTGGCGGTCGAGCACGCCGACCAGCGCCTTTGCCTCATCGAGGAACGCCGCCTCGGCGGTGGCCTCGAACAGGGCGAGGCCGGCGCGGGCCATGCCGGCGTAGTCGTCGAGGGTGCCGCGGTGCTGGCGTTTGCCCGCGCGCGCGGCGTGGAACAGGCGGCCTTCGCCATCGCGCATCTCGCCCATCACGAAGCGCCAGGCTCGCCGCGCGGCGGCGAGCCAGTCGTCGCGCTCGAACACGATGGCGGCATTGGCGAGGGCCGCGATCATCAGACCGTTCCAGTCGGCCAGCACCTTGTCGTCCCAGCCCGGCCAGACGCGCTTGTCGCGCACTGCTTTCAGCCTGTCGCGCAGGACCGCAAGCCGTTGCTCGCCGGCATCGTCGAGAAGCTGCGGCCGGCGATTGCGGTGCAGGATCGTGTGATGCTCCCAGTTGCCACCCGGGGTGACGTCGTAGACCTGCTTGAAGAAGCCTGAGTCGGCGCCGAGGATCGAGTCGATCTCGGCCTCGTCCCAGACATAGAACTTGCCCTCGACGCCCTCGCTGTCGGCGTCGTAGGTGGCCGCGAACCCGCCGCCGGCCGTCGTCATCTCGCGCAGCGTCCAGTCGCATGTCTCAGCGATGCGCCGGGCATAGAGCGGGCTCCTGGTTTCCTGCCAGACCACGGTCAGGAGATCGATCAGCTGCGCATTGTCGTAGAGCATCTTCTCGAAATGCGGGACCAGCCATTCGGCATCGGTCGAGTAGCGGGCGAAGCCGCCGCCGAGGTGGTCGTAGATGCCGCCCTGGCACATGCGGTCGAGCGTCACCGTGACGACATCGAACAGCTTCGCCTCGCGGCGGCCGGTGCGCAGCCAGGCGCGCCACAAGGTCTCGAACATGTAGGGCGAGGGGAACTTGGGCGGCTGCTTGAGGCCGCCCCAGTCGCTGTCGCACGCGTCGGCGATGCGTTCGGCGATGCGATCCAGCATCTCGAGCGGCAGCGGCGGGCCGTCGCCGGTGAACTGCACGGCCTGGCTCTGCGCCCGCCGCCTCAGCGCCGTCAGCAGGCCCTGGCGATTCTGCTCGACCTCCGTGGCCTTCTGCTGGAAGGCCTTTGACACGCCTTGCAGGACATCGACGAAGCTCGGCCGGCCGTAGCGCGCGGGATAGGGGAAATAGGTGCCGCCCCAGAACGGCTCGCCGGCCGGCGTGCAGAACATGGTTAGCGGCCAGCCGCCCTGCTCGCCCAGCACCTGCAGCGCCTGCATGTAGATGCCGTCGATGTCGGGCCGCTCCTCGCGATCGACCTTGATGTTGACGAACAGCTCGTTCATCACCGCGGCGACCTCGGGCGCTTCGAAGCTCTCGTGCGCCATCACGTGGCACCAGTGGCAGGCGGCGTAGCCGACCGAGAGCAGGATCGGCTTGTTGGTGCGCTGCGCTTCGGCCAGCGCCGCGTCGCCCCACGGCCACCAATGCACCGGATTGCCGGCATGCTGCAGCAGGTAGGGGCTGGTCTCCTCGCCGAGGCGATTGCGGCTTTCGGTCATGGCAGGGGCTCGCCGAGATTGCCTTCGCTGTTGATCACGAGAATGCGCGACCGGCGGTCGAGTTTCAGCGCCTTGAAGGCTGCTGCGTCGCTGCAGACGCGCAACAGGCCGGCCAGGCCGGCGCAACCCGACGGTCCCGAGGCAATCGCGGGGTCCTTGCCGATCGGCTGCGCGTACAGACGCCGGGCCGGCATCACCTGGTCCTCCTCGATGGTCATGAACCAGTCGGCACCCTCGCCGACCACCGGCCAGGTCACCGGCGAGATCTCGCGGCAGGCGAGGCCGCCCATGATGGTGTCGGCGTTGCCGCTGGCCAACGCGGGCTTGCCGGCAAGGTTGCTCTGGAACCAGCAGTCGGCGCTCTGCGGCTCGACGATGACCGAGAGCGGCCGTTCTTCCAGCACCGCCCAAAGATAGCCGATCACGGCGGCGGCCAGGCCGCCGACTCCGGCCTGCACGAACAGGTGGGTCGGCGCGCGCTGCCATTGGACAATCGCCTCGTGGGCGAGCACGCAGTAGCCGCGCATGACGCTGCGCGGTACGGAATCGTAACCCTCCCACGACGTGTCGGAGATGATCGACCAGCCTTTTTCGGCCGACAGGCGCCGGCATTCGGCGACGGCGGCGTCGTAGTCGCCATCGACCCGGATCACCTTGGCGCCGCGGGCGCGGATCGCCGCTTCCTTCTCGGCGCTGGTGAAGCTCGGCAGGAACACGAAGCAGGGAACGTTGAACAGCCTGGCGCCGGCCGCGACCGAGCGGCCATGATTGCCCGAGCTCGCGGTTGCGAAGGTGAAGCGCGACGTGATCTCGCGATGCTGGCCCTTCAGGAGATCGGCGAAGTTGGTGCTGAAATGGTAGGCCTCGCCGACCGCGCCGGACAAGACGTTGTAGACGGCGATGACGCCGCCCAGGGCCTTGAAGGCGCCGAAGCCGAAGCGCTGGCTTTCATCCTTGACGCGGATCTGCCCGACTCCCAGGCGCTCCGCCAGAGCCGGCAAATCGTGGAGCGGCGTCGGCGTGTGGCGCGGGCATTCGCGCAACTCCTCGCTGAGCTCGGGAATGCCGTTGGGATTGACCACGAACTGCTGATCGCGGTCGAATTTCTGCCGCCGGTTGGCGCGTGGGTTGGGGGCAAGCCAGGGAGGTACCATGGCCCGTCATACCATGGGCCGCCATGTCCTCGCTGCCGGGCCGATTTCGCCTGGCATTGGGAGCGGTACGTGCACCCGGCACATTCCGGCCGCCTGGTTCCTGCGGACCGGAATGTGCTCTAAGCTCGCGGAAACGGAGCGAGCGCCATGAAAGTCAACGTCGAGGTCACCTGCACGCCCGAAGAAGCGCGTGCCTTCTTCGGCTTGCCCGACATCAAGCCCATGCAGGACCGCATCATGGGCGAGATCGAGGAACGCCTGCGGTCGAGCCTCGGCGCCATGAATCCCGAGACGATCTTCAAGACATGGCTGCCGGCATCGATGCAGGGCATGGAACAGATGCAGCAGATGCAGCAGGCTTTCTGGGCCCAGCTCGCCACCATCGCAACCGGCAAGAAGGATTGAGTCACGATGAGCAGCCGCCAAAAGCCGACCGACCCCCAGCCGTACTATGAGGCGCACGTCTTCTGCTGCACCAACCGCCGGGTGGCCGGCCATCCGCGCGGCTCGTGCGCCGACCGCGGCAGCGAGGCGCTGCGCGACTACATGAAAGGACGGGCGCGCCAGCTCGGTATCAACAACGTCCGCATCAACAATGCCGGTTGCCTCGACCGCTGCGAGCTCGGGCCGACCGTGGTCATCTATCCCGAAGGCGTCTGGTATTCCTGCCCGACCAAGGAGGACATTGACGAGGTGCTGCAGAAGCATCTGATCGAAGGCGGCCGGGTCGAACGTCTCATGTTGCATACCGCCGACAAATTGCCGGCAGACCGCGCCAAGCGCGGCGAGGGTCTCAAGGCCGCCGAGTAGTCATCGCCATGGGACCGCGGGCGCCTGCCCTGAGCCTGCGGTCCCATGACTCATGATCCCTCCGTCGCGTATGACGCGACACCTCCCCACTGCGTGGGGAGGACATGAAACTTACTCCAGCAACTCCCCCAGCCGGCGGATGATGCGGCTGGGTTGTGCTGTCGCCTGCACCGGCACGCCGGCTTCGTACGGGTCGTACCAGATGCCGCACATGCCGAGCTGCTGCGGCGCCACGACTTCCCACTCGTAATTGTCGCCGACCATCCAGGCGTCGGCGGCGGTCACGCCCAAGCGCTCCAGCGCGTGGCGGTAGACCGCGAGCTCGGGCTTGCCCTGGCCGAACTCGCCTTCGATCTGGATGTGATCGAAGCGGTGGCCGAGCTCGAAGCGCACGATCTTGTCGCGCTGGGTCGCCGCCGCGCCGTTGGTCACCAGGGCAAGCTTGACACCGGCCTGGCGCAGCGCGTCGACGGTGGCATGCGCGTCGGGATAGAGCCGGTACTCGTTGCGGCGCAGCTCGGTGAAGGCATCGGCGATCTTGTCGGCGAGCGCTTCGTCGGCATGGCCGAGCCGCGCCAGGCCGCGCCGCGTCGACAGGCGGCGCGCCGTCGGAATATCGAGGCGCCACTTCGCCGCCTCGGCCTGGTCAGACCAGAAGGCGCGCGCCTCGTCCATGATGGCGATGCGGATGCGCTCGATCGCCGCTTCGTCGTGGGCGTCGAGATGGGCGGCAAACACGCTGAGCAGCCGTCGCCATGCCTCGTCGGGCTGGGCGTAGGCGCGGATCAGCGTGTCGTCGAGATCGAACAGGATCGCGCGAGGCAGGACGGGCATAATGCCGGTTCGCCACTCAGTTGGTCGGCCGCGCGAAGTTGGACGACGCGGGGCTCATCACGGTGTTGCGGCCGAGCCCGACCTCGATCACCGCCAGCGCGCGTTCCGACTTGCCGTCGGGCAGGAAGCGGAAGATGCCGTCGACGCCCGACCAGCCGGCCATATTGGTGATCGCCTCGGCGGAGAAATCGCCGCCCTGCTTGAGCCGGGCGAGATGCCCGGCCAGCGCCACGCCGTCATAGGCGAGCGTCGCCAGCCGGTTGGGCGCCCGGCCATAAGTCGCCAGGAACTTGCGCTCGAAATCGGCCCGGGGGGCCGGATCGGGCGCGGCGTACCAGGCGCCGCGCAGCATCGCTTCGTTGCCAATGCCGGGGACGTCCCACACGCCCGTGCCGACCAGCTGAATCGACTTGGGGTCGATGCCGGCGGCAGCGAGGGCGGCCAGCGCGGCCGACAGGCGGGGTGGCGCCACCGGTACCAGCACGGCGAGCTTGCCGTCATCGCCCTGCAGGGCGCCGGCCAGGCGGCGGGCGGACGCGGTGAGGTCGACGCTGTTGGGATCGTAGAGCTCGGTCGCCACCACCCTGGCGCCGCGCACCGTCGCCTGGTTTTCCAGGGTGCGCACCATTTGCTCGCCATAGGAGGTCTGCGGCGCGAAGGCGGCGAAGCGGCGGATCCCGGTATCGACCGAATAGTCGACGACGCGGCGGACCTGCGGCGGGGCGGCGATGCCCATGATCCATACGCCGCGCCGCGCCACCGATTCGTCGTTGGAGAACGAGATGACGTTGGCCCCGCCCTGGTCGACCAGCGGCGCCAGCGCGGCGGCCGACTGGCCGAACAGCGGGCCGAGCACCAGGGCGACCCCGTCGGTGCGCGCCTTGCGGTAGGCCTCCATTGCCGTGTCGGCGCTCTCGCCCGAATCATATGACGCCAGCGCCAGCTCCTTGGCACCGGTGTCGAACAGCGCCATCTCGGCGGCCTGCTGCATCGATTGCCCGATCGGCGCCGCCCGGCCGGTGAGCGGCAGCAGCAGCGCGATGCGCGTCTTGCCGGAGGGGGTGACCGGCGACCCGGCGACCGGGCCCGTGGTCGTGAGCTTGGCCGGCGGCGTGCTAGTCTGGGTTTGCTGCGCGCAGGCCCCCAGCAGGAGGGAAAGGGCGGCAAGCGCGAAGAACGACTGGCGCATCGGCGCAAAACTCCGGCGATTGGCTGACGATGAACGTGGACGAACGGTCACAAGCTAGCGAGGGGCAGGGGCGGCGTAAACCGCCGCCGGCGCCGGGCTTGCGCCCGGGGTTGCACATCGTCGCAACCCCGATCGGCAACCTGCGCGACATGACGCTCCGGGCGCTCGACATCCTCCAGGCGGCCGATCTGATTGCCTGCGAGGATACGCGGGTGTTCGCCAAGCTCGCCAGCCATTACGGAATCGCCGCGCCGACCGTGGCCTACAGCGACGCCACCCAGGACGATGCCGAGCCGCGGCTGCTGCGCGCACTCGCCGCGGGCAAGCGCGTCGCCCTGGTCTCCGACGCCGGCATGCCGCTGATCTCCGATCCCGGCTACCGCCTGGTGCGGGCGGCCCTTGCCGCTGGCCATTTCGTGACGGCCGCGCCCGGCGCATCGGCCCTGCCGATGGCGCTCGCTTTGTCTGGCCTGCCGACTGATCGTTTCTTCTTCGGCGGTTTCCTGCCGGCCAGGGAGGGCGAGCGGCGCCGTGCCATCGCCGCCGCGGGCGGCGTGCCGGCGACCCTGGTATTCTTCGAGGCGCCGCATCGGCTTGCCGCCTCGCTGGCCGACCTCGCCGAATTGCTCGGGCCGCGGCCCGCGGCAATCGCGCGCGAGCTCACCAAGCTGTTCGAGGAAGTGCGGCGGGCGCCGCTCGACCAGCTGGCCAGCCACTATGCCGGCCAGCCCGAGATCAAGGGCGAGATCGCCGTGGTGATCGGGCCGCCCGACCCGGCGGCCGCCCCCGGGCCCGGCGCGGTCGACGAGGCCCTGCGATTGGCGATGGCTGGTGCGTCGGTCAAGGATGCGGCGGCCGAGGTGGCGGCGCGCTATGGTCTGCAACGGCGCGAGGTTTATGCGCGGGCGCTCGAACTGAAACGAGGGATGACGGCATGACAATCCAGGCGCGTCAGCGGGCTCATCGGCTAGGTCGGGTTGCCGAGACGTGCGCGGTGTGGCGCCTGCGGCTCGCCGGCTATTCGATCCTGGCGCGGCGCTACAAGACCAAGCTGGGCGAGATCGACATCGTCGCCCGCCGTGGCGCCGTCCTGGCCTTCGTCGAGGTCAAGGCGCGCAGCGACGTTGCTACCGCCGCCGATGCGCTGGTTGGCCGCCAGTTCGGCCGCGTGGCGCGCGCCGCGAGCCTGTTCGTCGCCCGCCATCCGCATTACGCCGCTCATTCGGTGCGCTTCGACGCCGTGCTGGTCTCGGGTTTCTGGGCGCGACACCTGCCCGACGTGTGGCAGGCGCCCGAATGACGATGAAACGGTGATGATGAGACAGCGATGGTGAGACGTGGCGGATGACCGCTCCCTGCAGGCCAAGCTCGACCGCCTGCGCGATCTCTGCGCCGGCGACGGCCAGCGACTCGACGTGCTCGAGGTCGGGCTGGCGCTGAGCGTCGCGCGCAGCGAAGAACCGATCGATCTCGTGCCGTTCCGCAACCATGCCGGGGCGATGGTGGCCGACCTGGCCGACCTGGTGCGCCGGCGCGGCGCTTCGCCCGAAGGCCTGGCCGAGATCATTGCCCGCTCCTACGCCTATCGCGGCGATAGCGAGTCCTACGACGATCTGCAGAACGCCGACCTGGTGCGCGTCATGGAGCGGCGCAAGGGCCTGCCGGTCGCGCTGTCGATCCTCTACCTGAATGTCGCGCGGGCCCAGGGCTGGCTGGCCGAGGGGCTGGGCTTTCCCGGCCATTTCCTGATCCGCGTCACCATCGGCGGCGCGCGCCATGTCGTCGATCCGTTCCACGACGGCGTCGTGCGCGATGCCGCCGACCTGCGCGGGCTGCTGCGCAAGGTGCAAGGCCAGGACGCCGACCTGCAGCCGCAATACTTCCACCCGGTCGCCGATCGCGACGTGCTGCTGCGGCTCGAGAACAACATCCGCCTGCGCCTCGCCAAGAAGGCCGACTGGCCGGGGGCGGCGCAGTCGCTCGAGCGCATGCTGGCGATCGCCCCCGACCGCCCGGAGTTGCTGTTCGAGGCGGGCCAGCTCCATGCGCGGCTCGACAAGCGCCGCGCCGCCATCGCCGCCTTCCAGCGATTCCTCGATCTCGAGGGCTCGGAGGGCGACCCGGCGCTGCGCCGCCACGCGACAGCCCTGTTGCAGGAGCTGCGTCGCGGCCTTAACTGACAGCAGACTCACAATTCAAGCCAGGACCAGTCCATGAAGCTCAGTGTCGCCATCCAGATGGATCACGTCTCGACCATCGACATCGACGGCGATTCGACCTTCGTGCTGGGCCTCGAGGCCGAGCGCCGCGGCTACACGGTGTGGCACTACACCCCGCCGGACCTGACCTTTCGTGACCGCAAGGTGACGGCGCGCGCCCAGCCGATGAAGCTCAGGCGCGAGAAGGGCAATCACTTCACCCTGGGAGCGCCGGAGACGATCGACCTCTCGACGATCGACATCGTTCTGTTGCGCCAGGACCCGCCGTTCGACATGTCCTACATCACCACCACGCACATCCTGGAGCACATCCATCCCAAGACGTTCGTGGTCAACGATCCGGCGAACGTGCGCAATGCCCCGGAGAAGCTGTTCGTCACCCATTTCGACAACGTGATGCCGCCGACCCTGATCAGCGCCGACGTGCGGGCCATCCGCGCCTTCCGCGAGGAGCACCAGGACATCATCCTGAAGCCGCTGTTCGGCAACGGCGGCGCCGGCGTGTTCCGCGTGCGGCCGGACGACGAGAACTTCAACTCTTTGCTCGAGATGTTCTCGCAGCGCAGCCGCGAGCCGGTGATCGCCCAGCGCTACCTGCCGGAGGTGCGCAAGGGCGACAAGCGCATCATCCTGATCGACGGCAAGGCGGTCGGTGCGATCGATCGCGTGCCGGCGGCGGGCGAGGCGCGCTCGAACATGCATGTCGGCGGCGTCGCCACCAAGGCCGGCCTGACCAAGCGCGACATCGAGCTGTGCGAGACGATCGGGCCGGAGCTCGCCAGGCGCGGCCTGCTGTTCGTCGGCATCGACGTGATCGGCGATTATCTCACCGAGATCAACGTCACGTCGCCCACCGGCCTGCAGCAGATCAATCGCTTCGACGGCGTGTCGCTGGAAGCGCAGATCTGGGACCGCATCGAGGCCCGCTTCCAGGAATCGCGCGGCAGGAAGACATGATCCGTCGAAACCTCATCCCGTCTATGCCCGCCGTGCCGGCCGCGTCGGTTCCGGCGCAGGGCGGCGAAAGCCCGAACCCGATCGACAGCAGCGGGCGGGAATGATGGCGGCTGCCGCCGAAACCAGCCGCCGCGCCGCGCCGATCCGCATCACCGGCACGATTGCGCTCGATCCCGACGAGATCGAGGAGACCTTCGTGCGCGCTGCCGGGCCGGGCGGCCAGCATGTCAACACGACGTCGACCGCGGTCCAGCTGCGCTTCGACGTGCGCCATTCGCCGTCGCTGCCCGACGACGTGCGCCAGCGCCTGGAGCGCCTGGCCGGGCGGCGGCTGACGCGCAGCGGCGTGCTGGTCCTGGTGGCGCAGGGCGAGCGCAGCCAGCTGCGCAACCGCGAGGAGGCGCTCGCCCGGCTGGTCGCGCTGGTGCGCGCCGCCGCCCGTCCGCCGATCCCGCGCAAGAAGACCAAGCCCACCAAGTCGAGCAAGCGCCGCCGTCTCGACGACAAGAAGCGTCACGGCGCGTTGAAGTCGCTGCGCGGGGCGCGACCGCCGATGGAATGAACGAGGCTGCGAACGAGGAGGTTGAGGTGGCAGATTTTCGCAAGGAGACCGACAGTCTCGGTGAGGTGAACGTCCCCGCGGACAAGCTGTGGGGTGCCCAGACGCAACGCTCGCTCGAGCATTTCAGCATCGGCAAGGACCTGATCCCGCGCGAGATGATCGGCAGCTACGCCACCCTGAAAAAGGCGTGCGCCAACGCCAATCATGCCGGCAAGCGGCTCGATGCGACGGCGCATGATCTGATCGTCAAGGTGTGCGACGAGATCCTGGCCGGCCAGCATCACGACATGTTCCCGCTGCACGTCTGGATGACCGGCAGCGGCACGCAGTTCAACATGAACGTCAACGAGGTGATCTCCAACCGCTGCTGCCAGCTCGCCGGCACGCCGGTCGGCTCGAAGAAGCCGGTCCATCCCAACGATCACGTCAACATGTCCCAGTCGTCGAACGATTCGTTCCCGTCGGCGATGTACATCGCCGCCGCGGTCGGTGTCGCCGAGCGACTGCTGCCGTCGGTCGGCGCGCTGCACGAGGCGATCGCCGCCAAGGCCAAGGAATGGGACGGCATCGTCAAGATCGGGCGCACTCACATGCAGGACGCCACGCCGATCACGCTCGGCCAGGAATGGTCGGGCTATGCCGGCATGCTGGCCGACAATCTCGAGCGCCTGACGGACTCGCTGAAGGGTGCCTACCAGCTGGCGCTGGGCGGCACCGCGGTCGGCACCGGCATCAATGCCGCGCCGGGCTTT
>Ga0310811_10015240_pt1 | contig 10051 bp, 7 predicted proteins | sample YCmetagenome_FD_207642 | JGI IMG/M metagenome (GOLD analysis project Ga0310811, IMG submission 207642) | Soil microbial communities from experimental microcosm in Duke University, North Carolina, United States - YC | ecosystem: Engineered > Artificial ecosystem > Soil microcosm > Unclassified ...
TCGGCCACGCGGTCGCTCCGCACGACGGTTTCGATGGCGATCCCCTCCGGGATGCCCAGGCGCGCGGCCACCTCGAGGAGATACCCCTCCGCGAATTCGAGGGACTCTTCCACGAAGCCCGGTCCGGGGTCCTTCGCGCCCGGTTCCACGATCCGGGCCAGGGTGAGCCGCGCCCCGATCTTCAGGGGGAGCCGCCTCAGGAACGGAAGGACGACCTCCGCCGACGTCGAGCCGTCCAGCGGCACCAGGATTCGCTCGAACATCATGGCCCGTTCCTCCTCAGATACCCCAACCCTTGTCCTCTCCTCCGTGAATTTAGAGCCCCGCGGGTCGCCGATGAGACGAGGGTGTCAGCAGCCCTGTTCCGTCGGAGCCGGCTTCAGCTCGATCCAGAAGCGGCTGCCCTTTCCCGGCTCGCTCTCGACGCCCACGCGGCCGCCCATCCGCTCCATGGCCCGCCTGACGATGGCCAGACCGATCCCCGTGCCGGAATAGTCGGAAAGCGAGTGGAGCCGCTGAAAGACCCCGAAGATCCGCTCCTGATACTCGGGGGCGATGCCGATCCCGTTGTCCTCCACCCAGAGGAGGACCCGGTCCTCTTTCTCCTGGGTAAAGATCCGGATCCGGGGCGGAGTCCCCGGGATCACGAACTTGATCGCGTTGGAAAGCAGATTGGAAATCACCTGGTCGAGCGAGATCCGGTGGGCCACGACGGGGGGGAGCGGGCCGCTCACGTCGATCTGCGCGCCGCTCTGCCGGATCTCCGGTCCGAAGCGCGACAGGATCTCCCGGAGGAGGGATTCCAGGTTGACGTGTTCGTCCGGCATGAGCTCTCGGGTGAGGCGGCTGTAGGTCAGCAGGTCCGTGATGAGATTGTCCATCCGCTTCGCATTGTCCGAGATGCGCCGGGTGTACTCGCGGGCGGGGGGAACGAGCGCCTCGCCGTAATCCTCCTGGAGCATGTCGCTGAATCCGGCGATTGCGCGCAGCGGCGCGCGCAGGTCGTGGGCGACGGAGTAGGCGAAGGTGTTGAGTTCCAGAAGCGCCTCCTCCAGGAGGGCGGTCCTTTCGTGCAGCGCCTGCTCGTTCCGTTTCTGCTCCGTGACGTCGCGGAAGAACCAGACCCGCCCGTAGTTGACGCCTGCCGCGCTTTGGACGGGGGCGCTGTAGCGGTCGAAGATGCGGCCGTCCTTGAGCCGCAGTTCGTCCCGGCTCTCTTCTCCCGGGTGCGTGTAGAGGTAGCGGACCTGGTCCAGGAATTCGTCGGGGGACGCGAGGGAGTGCAGGACGGAGGCAATCGCCGCATCGTCGGAGCGTGACGCCACGACGTGCGGCGGAATGTTCCACATCGTCACGAAGCGGCGGTTGAAGGCAACCATCCGCCCTTCGGGGTCCACCACGAGGATGCCGTCCAGCGCCGCTTCGGTCTCGGCCTCCAGCATCGTCCTCCGATACTCCAACTCCGCTTCCACTTCCCGTCGGGCGCTCACGTCCATTGCCGTGCCGATTAGCCGGAGCGGCTCCCCCGTGGAACCCCGGACGATGCGACTGTGGACGGAAAGCCAGCGCTCCGTGCTGTCGAGCGGGCTGATGACGCGAAACTCGAAGCTGACGGCGCTTTCGGTCCCGGCCCGAAGCAGGTCCTCCAAGGTTTGTTCGACCCGCCCGCGATCCTCCGGATGGATGTTGGCGAGGAAGATGCCGCGGTCGCCCTGGGCCGCCGGCTTGAGACCCCAGAGCCGGCCCAGGTGGGCGTTCCAGCTGCAGCTGCCGGTCCGGAGATCCCAGTCCCACGTTCCCACCTCCGCGGTTTCCACCGCGAGTCGCAGCCGGTACTGGCTTTCGCTGAGCGCTTCGCCTTCCCGCTTGAAGCGCTCCAGTCCGGTTTCCTTGCTCTCCTTCAGGGAGGGAATCTCGGACGCCAGCACGAAAAATCCTCGCCTCTCGCCGGTCTCCAGCACGTGGGGGACGCAGGAGAGGTCGATGGTGCGGGGACCGAGGGGCGGGGCATGGAGCGAGGCGACCTTGCGGGCCGGACGGCCGGCGAGCGCCGCGTCAAAGGAGCCGCGAAAGGCCCGGCTGGCCTCGGTCCCGAGGACGTCTCGGACATCGCGTCCATCCAGGGGCGTCTCCCCGAGCCAATCGTCCCAGGCCGAGCTGTGGGAAATGATGCGAAAGTCCTTGTCGATGGCGGCGACGTGCACGGTGGGGAGATCGGCGACATAGCGCCGTCGGAACTTGGCGAAGGGGTTCGAGATGGTCCTGCCGGTGCTTCTTCGGTGCATGACTCCGTTTTGAGGTCGATCAGGGTCCCCCGTCCTCCACTCTCCCCCATGAAATCAGAGCCCTTCGGGGCGTCGATGAAACGGGCGGATCGCGGGGCCTGAACCTTTTCCCGGCGGGTCCGTTCAGTCCCGGCAGATTTGTTGAGGAGGAGTTATGGGTGTCACCGGATCCCGCTTGGAGTATCTGCGGCGGTCGGCCCGGGCGCGGGTGCGCCTGGCGTCGACGCCGAGCCGATCGCCGGCGCTGAGCGCGTTCCTGGTCGTGGCCTGCGCCGCGGCCGTGGCGGCCGGGTCGACCCGGGCCGCATCGGCCTCCGACCGCTCCCCGAGCTCGGAGGCCCGCTGGAGGGAGAAGCTCGGCGCCCGGCGGGAGATGATGATCCAGCGGCTGCATGCCTACTGGACCGCGGGGGACTTCGTCCAGAATCCGGACCCGCAAGGCGGGCCCGGCCACTTCATCCTGGACGCGCGGGGAAAACCCTGTCCGCTGGCCTCGGTCATCCAGCGCTCCGGCCGCGGCGACCTGGTGGAGGAGGCCGCGCGGAAGAACAACAACGTCAAAGTGGTCGACCTCCGCGACGGCCCCATCCTGGAGTGGATCCTCCAGTCCGGGCTGACCCAGGAGGAGTGCATCCTCATCCAGCGCCCCAGCATGTCCGGGAAGGACATTGCCCAGCCCTTCCGGGACAACGAGCAGCGGCGCCTCGCCAAAGACTTGGAACGGATCGAGCGGTCGCTTCGCGACCTGACGGATCAGAACCTGACGGTGGCGGTGAAGCGCATGATGGCCGCCGAACGCGCCCGGACCACGCCCCGCATCTAGACGTCGCCGGGTTTTCGAATCCCGGAGTGGGGCCACCCACCCGGGATTCGGAGCCCCCATACCTCGGACGCAGCGAAACTGCAAAAGGCTGCTCAATGGGGAAGGAGGGCTGTTTTTGTTTCCATGGAGGTTCCCATGAGCGGCATCACCACCAAGGACGGCACCCGAATTGGGCGAAATCTCCGAGAGCGATCTCCTCAAGGCCGCGGAGTGGAAGGATGAGCGGAAGGCACGGCGGCTCAGGATGGAAGCCCATTTTGCGTTCGCCACCCTGGCTCTTGTCCGCGGAGAGGCGGACAAGGCGAAGATCTTTTTTGCGAAGTGCCTCGAGCAGGGCGACCCGATCCACTACAACTAGTTCTGGAATTCTGCCAGCGAACTCACCCGCCTGAAGCGCCAACCGGATTCCGCCGGCAGTTGTCGGGCATCATCCACAGTAACGTCACGTTACGAAACAGAACTGAGGATCCGCGTCGAAAACGGGGTTCCCGTCAGGCTCGGGATGATGGTGGCGCCGCCCTGATCGCTTCGTCAGCCGCCCGCGACGCCGTCATCACTTCTGCGCCGCTACAAGACCGGGGACCAGCCGCTCGGCATTCCCGTGATAAAACTTCTCCAGGATGTCGGGAGGCAACTTCACGCCCGACAGCCGTGGCCACTCTCCTCCGGGCGCTGGGAGGTCGGCGCGGTCCGTTTCGAAATACTCAAAGTGTCGGCTGTAGGAGAGTACCTGACGGTCCTGCCATCGCCGGATCGCCTCGACATCCCTCACATCGATCTTGGGCAGGTCCGGGTCGTCCACGCCGTACACCAGCCAGTTCTGGCTCTTCGTTTTTCGGGCGGCCAGGAGCCCTCCGATGTCGGTGCCGAACAGGATGCGGTCCTGGTACTTCGTGAAGAAATCGCGCACGGCCTTGGGGTGGATGCGGCCCAGCATCCGCATCCGCGCGCCGCACTCGGTGTAGAGGTTCGGATACCGATCCAGCCGCTCGGCGAGCCCCGCGAGATCCTGGGTGCTGGCGAAGTGGGCGCCGATGAAGACGGTTTTCGGGTGCTTCGCGACGACGGCGTCGCGCTGGGCGATGAGTTCCTCCCAGGTCGGCATTCCGGGAATATTGTAGTACTGATCTTCTTCGGACCGGCCATAGTGAAGGCTGTCATAAGTGATCGGGTACCAGTACTCGCGCGGATCGGCCGAGTGCATGAATACGACCAGACCCAGTTCGCCGCACGTCTTCCAGAAGGGGTCGAGGCGTGGGTCGTCGATGCGGAGAAGCTTGCCGGAACCGTCGCGGATGAACATTCCGAGGTCCTTCCAGATCTTGATGCCGCGGGCGCCGCGCTCGGCGGCGCGCCGGAGTTCCTTCACGAGACCGTCGAAGAACGCCGGATCCTGCATGCCTTCAAAGTCCTTCTTCGAGAACTTCGGGAATTGGAACACGCGGCCCGGGCTGGCTTTTTGGAGATCGAGCCAGCCTGGTAGCGTCCCGTCGACCCGGCCCGCGTCGAGGTTCGCCACGGCGCTCACGCCGGCACGGTCGAGCATCTCGACCCGGATGCGCCAGGTGTCCGGGTCGGGCACGTCGCAGTGGTGGTGGATGTCGATGATGCGGTACGAGGTGCGGTATAGCGGGCGTTCGCGCTCCTGAGCGGCGGCCGGCCCGATCGATATAGAGAGGACGACTGCGCCGAGGAGGGTGATTCTGCTCACGGTTGCCTCCGATGTGGATCGTCCGCCGCTCCCATCCGTGGTGCCCGCCGACACCCGGCCACGACGCCGGTCCGCGTGTCCCGAACCCCACAACATTCCATAACGCCATGTCACGATTTGTAACGTGAGGGCAAATGACGTGATCCGCCAGGTCAGGGCTGGGATAGAGCGGAAGAACTGTGCCGCTCGCTGTTCCAGATCCATCGTCACCTTCCTGGAGGATCAGCACCGCCGCCGCCGGGATTTTAACCGGATTCTGCTCACACTTTCTGTAGCCGGAAGGTGCTGAAGTTGCCGGCGAGAATTCTGCGTTCTAGCGCTTCAGGGTTGGGTGATCCGCTCGAGGCGATCCAGGAAGGCGATCGCTTCGGCGCGCGAGCCGCCGCACATCTCCTCGGTCGGGCGCAGCTCGACGCAGACGCGCGGCCGCTCCGGCTTGCCGAAGAGGAGGCAGCGATCGTCGTCGCTCAGCTGCACGCAGCGGACGCCCGCCGGCTTCCCGCCGGGCATGCCCGGGATCGGGGAGGAGATGGACGGCGCGATGCAGCAGGCTGCGCAGGAGGGCCGACAACCGGTCATCCTGAGGAGCTTAGCTTATGCGAGCAGCTGCTTCACCACGTTTCCGTGGACGTCCGTCAGGCGGAAGTCGCGGCCCTGGAAGCGGTACGTCAGCTTCGTGTGGTCGAATCCGAGCAGGTGCAGCAGCGTCGCGTTCAGGTCGTGCACGTGGACCTTGTCCTTCACCGCGTTGAAGGCGAAGTCGTCGGTCTCGCCGAGCACGAAGCCGGGCTTCATGCCGCCGCCGGCGAACCACATCGAGAAGGCGTTGGGATGGTGGTCGCGGCCGTCGTCGCCGCCCTGGACCATCGGGGTGCGGCCGAACTCGCCGCCCCAGATGACCAGCGTCTCGTCGAGCAGGCCCCGCTGTTTCAGGTCCTTGACCAGCGCCGCGCAGGCGCGGTCGGTGTCCTCGCAGTTCTTCCGGAGGTCCTTCACCAGGTTGCCGTGCTGGTCCCAGGCTTCGTGGAAGAGCTGGACGAAGCGCACGCCGCGCTCCACCAGGCGCCGCGCCAGCAGGCAGTTGTTGGCGAAGGACGACTTCCCGGGCTGCGCTCCGTACATCTCCAGGGTCTCCTTGGACTCCTTCGTGAGGTCCATGAGCTCCGGCGCGCTCGACTGCATCCGGAACGCCATCTCGAAGGAGTTGATTCGCGTCGCGATTTCGGGATCGCCCACCACGTCGAGGCGCTCCTCGTTCAGCTTCTTCACCGCGTCCAGCGAATCGCGCTGGAGCTCGGCGTCGACGCCGGGCGGGTTGGAGAGGTAGAGCACCGGGTCGCCGGTGCCGCGGAACTGCACGCCCTGGTAGACCGACGGAAGGAAACCGGAGCCCCAGTTGGAGTTGCCGCCGCTCGGGCCCTTCTTGCCGGAACTGAAGACGACGAAGCCCGGCAGGTCGCGCGACTCGCTGCCCAGCCCGTAAGTCACCCAGGCGCCCATGCTCGGGCGGCCGAACTGCTGCGCGCCCGTGTTCATCATGATCTGCGCGGGCGCGTGGTTGAAGGCGTCGGTCACCATCGACTTCACGATCGTGATGTCGTCGACGATCGTGGCCAGGTGCGGCAGCAGCTCGGAGATCTCGGTCCCGTTCTCGCCGTACTTGCCGAAGTGGAACTTCGGCCCGAGCAGCTTCGAGCTCGGGTTGATGAAGGCCGCGCGGTAGCCCTTGATGAGCTCCGGCGGGGGGAGCGTGCCGCTGAACTTCGCCAGCTGCGGCTTGTAGTCGAAGAGCTCCAGGTGGCTCGGCGCGCCGGCCATGAAGAGGTAGATCACGTTCTTCGCCCGGGCGCGGAAGTGCGGCTGGCGGGGCGCCATGGCGTCGCCCGCGGCGAGGGCCGTGTTCTTCATCAGGCTGTGCAGGGCCAGGCCGCCCAGGCCCACGCCGCACTGCTGGAGGAACCAGCGGCGCGAGGCCGCGGGAGAGGCCGCCGGACGTCCCGGACAATTCGTTTCGTTCATCGTCGCCTCACTCTTTCGTGATCGCTTCGTCGAGATTGAGCAGCACCCGGGCCGCCGCCGTCCAGGCGCCGAGCTCCGCGCTCGCCTCGCCCTTCGACCCGGTCAACAGCTTGAGCTTGTCGGGAGACGCCGCCAGGCGCTCCTTTTCCTTGGCCACGAAGTCCAGGAGCACGGTCTTCTCGCGCGCCGTCGGCTTCCGCCCCAGACAGATCCGGACCGCGTGGGCCAGCCGCTCCTCGTCCGACGCGCCGCCTTCCTTCAGGATGCGGGCGCCCAGCGCCTGGGCGCACTCCACGAAGAGAGGCTCGTTCAGCGTCGTCAGGGCCTGCAGCGGCGAGTTCGAGCGCGAGCGCCGGACGCAGGACGCTTCGCCGGGCGGCGTGTCGAAGGCCTGCAGGGCGGGGTAGGGGACCGAGCGGTAGCGGAACGTGTAAATCGCGCGGCGGAAGCGGTTCTCGCCCGTCTCTTCCTTCCAGACCTTCGGGCCGTAACTGACGGGCGGCAGGAAGAGCATCCCCGGCGCGGGCGGGTAGACGCTCGGGCCGCCGACCTTCGGGTTGAGCAGGCCGCTCGCCGCGAGCGCGATGTCGCGCACGATCTCGCCCTCGACGCGGAAGCGGGGGCCGCGGGCGAGCAGGCGGTTGGCCGGGTCGCGCGCCAGGCCGTCGGCCGTGACCTTCGACGACTGCCGATAGGTCGAGGACGTCACGATCTGGCGATGCAGCGCCTTGAAGCTCCAGCCCTTCTCCATGAACTCGACCGCGAGCCAGTCGAGCAGTTCGGGGTGCGAGGGGGCCTCGGCCTGAGATCCGAAGTCCTCGCTCGTGGCCACCAGGCCCGTGCCGAAGTAGCTCTGCCAGACGCGGTTGACGATCGAGCGCGCCGTCGTGGGCGCCTTGCGGTCGACCAGCCAGCGGGCGAACGTCAGCCGGTTTGCGGGGCCGTCGCTCGGCAGCGAATTCAGGAAGCCGGGGACGCCCGGCGCCACGGCCTTCTCGGGATGGAGGAAGTCGCCCCGGCGCAGCATGTGGGTGGGGCGCATCGCATCGCGCTCCAGAAGCGCCAGCTGCAGCGACCCCTCGGGATGCTGCTTCCAGAGCGCCTCGATCTTGTCGTTCGCCTCCTTCCACTCGGCGACCGTCGTCCTCCAATGTCCGAAGATGAGCAGCTCCTGGGCCGGCGTCCGCTGCTCCTCGGGAACCGCCATCGCGGCGCGCACCGCCGCCGGGACGGGATCGGCCACGGGGCTCGGGGCCGCGGTCACCGAGAGCCGGAAGCGGCCGAGGTTGTAGGTCTGGTTGTCGTCGCTGTTCCAGCCGCCGTGGTTCTGCTTCAGGGAGAAGGTGATGAACGCGCCACCCTTGAAGGCCAGCGGCTTCTCGGGCACGAAGACCGCCTTGCGCGGCATGTTCCGGCGCCCGGGGCCGATGTCCACGCTCCACGCGGTATCGTCCTTGCCGTCGATCGCGAAGGCGACGGGGCCCGTAATTCTCTTCTTGGTGGTCTTGTCGTCGTAGATCGCCTCGAGCGGCGCCTCGGGCGCCTCGACGTCCGCCGTCGCGGAGGCGAACTTCACCTTCTGGGGCTTCACCGAGCCGTCCGCGGCCCCGGCCTCGACGCCGAACTCCGAGAGCGCGCCGGTGCCCCGAATCGAGCGGCCCGGCCCGTTCCGAGGGAGGTTCGGGTCGTTGAGCAGCTCCAGGCGGAAGCCCGTGATGGACTCCATCGGGACCTTCACCATGAGCTTGACGGTGTGCTTGGTCGGCGCGTAGCCCTCGGCGCGGAAGGAACCGTCCGCCAGCGGCGTGTACTTCTGCCCTCCGTTGGAAATGTCGTCCACGTCGGGCTTGACGATCGTCCACTCCGGCTGGTTCTCGCGGGCGCCGGCTTCCCAAGCGCGCATCTTCTCCTTCCAGTCGGGGGTCTTGTGGCGCAGCTCGTCTTCGATCTCGCGGATCTGCCGGAAGAGGTCGGCGCGCTGCATCTGCTCGGCCGGGGTGTAGACCGTGATGTTGCTCTCGTGCGCGTTGTTGAGGAACGCGAACATCCGGTAGTAGTCTTCCTGGGTCAGCGGGTCGTACTTGTGGCTGTGGCACTGGGCGCACTGGATCGTGAGGCCCAGGATGCCGCGCCCGATCGCGTCCATCCGGTCGAACATCGCCTCCATGCGGAACTGCTCGGGGTCGATGCCGCCTTCCTCGTTGACCATGGAGTTGCGGAGGAAGCCCGTCGCGACGATCTGGTCCTGAGTCGCGTTCGGCAGCAGGTCGCCCGCGAGCTGCTCGACGACAAACTGGTTGTAGGGCAGGTCGCGGTTGAACGCGTTGATGACCCAATCGCGGTAGAACCAGGTCTCGCGCGGCTTATCCTTCTCGAAGCCGTCGGAGTCCGCGTAGCGGGCCGCGTCGAGCCACTGCCGCGCCCAGCGCTCGCCGTAGTGGGGCGACGCCAGCAGGCGGTCCACCTGACGCTCGTAGGCGCCGGGGTTGCCGTCGGACACGAAGGCGTCAATCTCCTGGGGCGTGGGCGGCAGGCCCACGAGATCGAGGCTGAGGCGGCGCAGGAGCGTCTCGCGGTCCGCCGCGGCGGAGGGCGTCATGCCCTCGCGCTCGAGGCGTGCCAGGACGAACGCGTCGACGGGCGTCTGCACCCACGACTTGGTCTTCACGCCCGGTATGGCGGAGCGCTCGGGCGCCACGAAGGACCAGTGGTCGGACCAGCGGGCCCCCTGCTGGACCCACTTGCGGATCAGCTCGATCTGCTTCGGGGTGAGCTTCTTTCCCGACTTCTTCGGGGGCATCTGGTCGTCGGGGTCCGCGGTGGTGATGCGGAGATACGCCTCACTCTGCTCGGGCTTGCCGGGAACGAAGGCGGCCTTCCCCTCGACCTTCTTGAAGGCGTCCTCCTTCCGGTCGAGCCGGAGATCGCCCTTGCGGTTCTTGTCGTCCGGCCCGTGGCAGAGGAAGCAATTGTTCGAGAGGATGGGGCGGATGTCGCGCTTGAAGTCGACGGGATCCTCCGCCTGCAGCATGAGGACGAGCAAGGCGCTGAGCATCAGAACGGTCTCCCTTATCTACTACTCAAGACACGGCCCGGCCCCGATTCTCCCCGGCTTTGTGTACAGGTAAGTTCCCTATATAGTGTAAAACCGGTTCGAAAAAGAGACGGAATAACGCCTGGCGGCGGACACTTACTTCTAGAATGCTGCCCCTC
>Ga0310811_10015241_pt1 | contig 10050 bp, 9 predicted proteins | sample YCmetagenome_FD_207642 | JGI IMG/M metagenome (GOLD analysis project Ga0310811, IMG submission 207642) | Soil microbial communities from experimental microcosm in Duke University, North Carolina, United States - YC | ecosystem: Engineered > Artificial ecosystem > Soil microcosm > Unclassified ...
TCTTCAGCGTCGAGACGCTCGCGACGATCGGCTACGGCAACGTGTCACCGAACGGCATGGCGCCGCATTTCGTGATGACCCTCGAATCGATCGTCGGCCTGATGTCGTTCGCGCTCGTCACCGGCATTCTGTTCGCCCGGTTCTCTCGTCCGACGGCGGCGGTGGTGTTCAGCTCGCGCGCGGTCGTTGCGCCGTATCGTGGAATAACGGCGTTCATGTTTCGCACGACCAACGCGAGATCGAACCAGCTCGTCGAGCTCGAGGCGAAGGTGCTCTTCAGCTACATCGACGGGTCGGCGCGCAAGTACTACCAGCTCGCGCTGGAGCGGACGAAGGTCGTGTTCTTTCCGCTCAGCTGGACGATCGTCCATCCGATCGACGAGAAGAGTCCGATGTGGGGAATGACGCACGAAGACTTCACGCGGCGCGAAGCGGAATTCATGATTCTCATCACGGGCATCGACGAAACCTTCTCGCAGACGGTGCACGCGCGGTCCTCGTACAAGCCCGAGGAGATTCAGTTCGGGCACCGGTTCGCGAGCATCTACAATCCGATCGATGACGACGGCACGGTGAGCATCGACGTGCGCAAGTTGAGCGACACGGAGCCCGCGGAAAGCGACTGGGCGATGACGTCGACGTGGCATCACACCGGGCACTTTGCCGGGTTTGCGCCGCCCAGGAAATCGTCGGGGACAGGCGAGATGCCTGCGGAAAAAAAGAAAGCAGACGAGGGCAGCTACCAACAGCGAAGCTGATTGCTGCTCAGTTGCCGTCGCCGCCCGCGTCCTCTCCGTCGCCGGCGTCTTCAGCGACCTCAGCCATTTCGCGAACCTTCGGGCCGCGCTCGAGCGCCTCTTTGCAGCAGGCCGCGAGAACGGCCTCGAGCGCCTCGATGCCGTCGTCGGTCGCCTCCATAAACAGATCCTTCACGACCGATTCGGCTCGTTCGAGCTGGGTGATGAGGATCTTCGCATGAACGCGCGTCGGCATCACGCCGCAGACCTTGGCGGTGGCGCGGTTGCCGATCGGCTTGCGTAAGACTATGACGCTGCCGCGTTTGCCCGGCTGCGTGAAGTAGTCGGACTTGGTGGCGCGCTGCTTCTTGTTCGGCGGCCTTCCTTTGCGTCCCTGACGTGCCATTTCGTGGGGTCTCTACCGAGGTGTGCCGTCTAAACAATACATCGTGTAGCGGCCGTACGCGCCACCCCAGAGCCCTCTGGCAGGCTCATTTTGAGGGTGAGCACGGATTGTGCTAAGGTCGCCCATGACGGCCAGCCCATCCCCGCGGAGGTTCCTGTGAAAAAGCTGTTGCTGCTCGCCGGCGCGACCATGCTCATGGCGGCTTGCTCAGAGACGTCGACGGCACCCCAGGAACCCACGCGAGCAGCGCCGAGTGGCCGGGCGAGCTCCGATCTGTCGTGCTCGAGCGGGTATGTGATCGCGTACGACGAGAACGGGAACCCCTACTGCGCTCCGGATCCGAACGGACGAATGGCTGCGGCGCGACCGCGGGTTATTCGCTAGTCCGATCGCTTATCGGCCGTCTCGCTTTCAGACAACACGCTGCCCAGGCGCTTGGCAAGTCGTTCCGCCAGCGGGCGGTCGCCGACGGCATTCGCCAATTCGCGCGCGCGCTCGTAGCAGCGCCGCGCGGTCTCAGGATCGCCGGATCGTGCTTCGCTCATCTGACCCATGATCTCGAGGCACTCCGCCTGACGGAGCAGGTTCCTCGCGCTCGTGAAATGGCCGAGCGCCTCGGTCAGGAGTGCTTCCGCTGAATCGTGGTCACCGACCGAAGCGAATGCGGCGGCCTGATTCTGAACGGCCGTGAGTAACACATCGAGCTGGTTGAGACGTCGAGCGAGCGCGATCGCCTCCCGTCCCACGTTTACGGCACGGGTCGCGTCGCCACGGTCGAGCGCGGCCTTGGCCGCATTCGTCAGCGCGACAGCCAAGCCAATGTCGTAGTTCGCCGAGCGGAACGCGTCGATCGACTGCGCGAAAAGGTCGTCGGACTCGTCGAACTTGCCCTGTTCCGCTGCACTCCGGCCGAGGTTCTGGAGCGTGATGCCGCGGACGCGGGCCGAGCGGGCAAGCCCGACGGCGCGGCGCCCGAGATCGTCGGCCTGGTCGTAAAAACCCTGAACCTGAAGCGCCCCGACCTGGACATTCATCGCCTCTGCTGCGAGATCGTCCTCGTGATGCTGATGGGCCAGCCGGATCGCCGTCTCGGACTCCGCCCGGCAAAGATCCCACGCCGCCATCGTGCGGTACACGCGCGCGATGCGGAGCCGCGCCTCGATCTCCTCGACCGGCTGAGGACGCGAAGCGAGCGCGTCATGGTACTCCTCGAGCGCGCGGGCAAGGCTGCCGGCCTGCTCGAATCGGAACCCTCGATCGAGATGCGCGCGCGCAGCCGAAAGCGCGCGCGTTCGTTCCAGAGTCGGCTCCATGGAGCGGTCAGAAGCGGGTCTGTTTGGAACGGATCACGAACAATAGCTTAGGGACACGTCCTTCGCTCACCGACCTGAGGAAAGCAGCGACCATGGATGAAAAACAGCTTGCAAAACTGGTAAAGAAAACGGTTGCCAAGGCGTCCAAGCCCAAGACGCCACCGCGCAAAACGTACGATTCGACGCTCGACGTCACGCGCCGACCGCATTCCACGCAGGACGAAGAGGCAAAGGAGTTGTTCGAGCACATGAAAAAGCGCGAGTTCTAGCGCGCGTCAGGGCACACTCGCCTTCGAGTTCGCGCTCCGCCGGTCGTTCGCGCCGTACGCCACACCGTCTTTCATGATGATGGTGTGCCCGTCGCCCTGTTGCCCGCCGAAGCGGATCGTGTGTCCCATCGCTTGCAGACGTTGTACGGTCGAGTCCGGAAGCGCATCGCGCTCGAAGACGACCTCGTCCGGCAGCCATTGGTGATGGAATCTCGGCTCGTCGACAGCCTGCCGAACATCCATCCCGAAATCGATGGTGTTGAGCACGATTTCCATCACAGTGTTGATGATCGTGCGTCCGCCCGGCGAGCCGACGACCATGAGCAGCTTGCCGTTCTTCGTGACGATCGATGGCGACATCGAGCTGAGCATGCGCTTGCCCGGCGCGATGATGTTCGCCGGCGTCCCGATGTCGCCGCGCGCGTTCGTCTCTCCGGGCTTCTTGTTGAAGTCGCCCATCTCGTTGTTGAGCAGAAAGCCCGCGCCGCTCACGACGACATGTGAGCCAAAGCCGCCCTCGAGCGTGAACGTGTTCGAAACCGCATTGCCGCTCTTGTCCACGATCGAGAAGTGCGTGGTCTCGTCGTGCTCGGTCGACGCGATCTGCGTCACGATGTCGCGGCCCAGCTCAACGCTCTTTGACGCATGCGTCGAGTCGATCGACGCGGCGAGGGTCTTGGCGTAGGACTTCGACATCAGTCGCTCGAGCGGCATCTTCACGAAGTCGGGATCGCCGAGAAAGCGCGCGCGGTCGAGGTAGCCGCGCCGCATTGCTTCGATCTCGTAATGGAGCGCTTGCGGCGAAAGCGCGCCCAGCTTCGGCAGATTGAAGTTCTCGAGGATGTTCAGCATCTCGATCATCGTGACGCCCCCGCTCGTCGGCGGAGGCATGCTGATGATCTCGTAGCCGTGATACTTGCCGCGCACGGGCGTGCGTACTTTGGCCTGATAGACCGCGAGGTCGCGTTTGGTGATCAGCCCGCCGTTCTGCGCCATCGACGCGGCGATGCTGTCGGCGATCCATCCGGTGTAGAACGCGTCCGGTCCCTTCGTCGCAATCGCGCGCAACGTGCGACCCAGGTCCTTCAGCACGATCGTGTCGCCGGCTTGCCATTGGCCGCCGCCCGGTTTGCCGTACGCCACGACCGATGCGGGATACTTCGCCATCGCGCCGGACACTTCACGATTGAGCGACCGCGCGAGCGCATCGGAGAGAGGGAATCCCTGTTCCGCGAGCTCGACGGCCGGCATGACGTCGGCCTTCCACGAGAGCTTGCCGAAGCGCTTGTGCGCGGCGGCAAGGCCTCGGACGGTGCCGGGGACGCCCGGCGCGAGATACCCGGTCGCGGTGAGCTGACGCGCGATGTTGCCCGTGGAGTCGAGGTACATGGTCGGCGTCGACTTCAGCGGGGCTCGCTCGCGATAGTCGATCGTGATCGGCGCACCCTTGGCCGGCCTGATGACCATGAAGCCGCCGCCGCCGATGTTGCCGGCGCTCGGATGCGTGACGGCGAGGGCAAATGCGGTAGCCACCGCGGCGTCGACCGCGTTTCCGCCTTTGCGAAGAATCGCGGCGCCGACGTCTGACGCGGGAGCCGAGGTCGAGATGACCATCCCGTTCTTCGACGAGACAATGCCGGTGTCGGATTGCTGAGCGCCGGCCGTGAGGGCGGCGAGTGGAATCGTGACGAGCCAATGAGCGAAGCGCATAGCGATAGGCCGAAGATTGTGCCCGGAAACTACGACAGAATCCATACATGAGGACAGCCTGTCGCCCGGCTGCCTCGCGACGCATCTTCAGACTCCAAGCGAGCGGGTGATGGGCGAGGCGTGCGGCGGAACGCCGAATCAGCCTCGCGTTCCGCGTCACGATACGCCGCTCGCCAACCCCGCTCGCGCTCCGTCGCACCGCTCGCCCATCGCCGCTCGTTGAGTTCTACCATAACTCTCAGTCTCATGACCTCTCGACGCGACTTTCTGAAAGCCTCGGCCGCAATCGGCGGCGCCCTCGGCCTTGGCGCCATTCCGTCAATGAGCTTTGCCGAAAAGCCGGTTGGCCGGGCGCAAAAGCCGCTGAAGATCCTCATTCTCGGCGGCACGGGCTTCACGGGACCTGAGCAGGTCGAGTACGCGATCGCGCGTGGTCACTCGGTCACGCTCATCAACCGCAACAAGACGCGGCCCGACTTCTTCAAGGGCCGGGTCGAGCAGTTGATCGGCGACTTGAACGGCGACATGAGCGCGCTCAAAGGCCTCAAGTTCGACGTCGTGATCGACAATCCGACGACGCTGCCTGGGTGGGTGCGGAACGTCGCACAGTACATGAAGGACAACACGGACCACTACATCTTCATCTCGACGATCTCGGCGTACGCGAACGACAAGAATGCCTGGGCCGACGAGAGCGATGCGACGCATCCCGAGCCGACGACAGTCGATCCGTTCGCGATGGATCCGACGATGGCCGGCCGTCTGTACGGACCGCTCAAGGCAACGTCGGAGCGCGAAGTTCAGAAGATCTACGCGAACAAGTTCACGATCATTCGACCTGGATTGATCGTTGGTCCATTGGACCGGAGCGATCGGTTCACATACTGGCCGTATCGAATCGACAAGGGCGGCGAGGTGCTCGCGCCGGGCGGAAAAGAACCAGTGCAGATCATCGATTCGCGCGACATCGCCGAATGGACGATTCGCATGGCCGAGAACCACACGCTCGGTGTCTTCAACGCGACGGGTCCGAAGGAGCCGTACACGATCAAGAGCATGCTCGAGGGCATCAGAGGCGCGCTCAAGAGCGAAGCGACGTTCACGTGGGTGACGCCAGAGTTCCTTCAGGAGAACAAGGTTCGCGCGTGGACGACGTCGGCGCAGGCGCCGACACTGGGCTCGATGCCGGTGTGGGTGCCGGATCGGGTCGACAATCCGGCGTGGTCGCGGCGAAAGATCGATAAGGCGCTCGCCGCGGGTCTCACCTTCCGGCCGCTCGACGTGACGGCGAGAGAGACCCTCGCGTGGTGCAAGACGCGACCGGCCGCGGAGCTCGAGGCGCTGTCACAGGGCAAGCTTGCGGGCATGTCGGCCGAGCGTGAGGGGGAGCTTCTCAAGCTCTGGCATGCTAAGCCTGGCTTCTAGGTCGTGATAGCAGGTCCTTCGCCTCGCTCAGGATGACAACAACGCCGCACGACAACGAGACACCGTCACCGCTGTACAATGTCCTCCGGCGCGCGGTGGACATCCGCCCGGAGGAAGTCCGCGCGGTCGTCACGTCATTCGCGTTCTTCTTCTTCCTGCTGAGCAGCTACTTCGTGCTGCGGCCGATCCGCGACGCGGTCGCGGCGGCGTCGGGCGCGAACAAGCTGTCGTGGCTCTTTTCGGCGACGCTCGCGGCGACGCTGTTGCTCAATCCGTTCTTCTCGTGGCTCGTCGTGCGGTTCCCCGTGCGGCGCGTCATTCCCATCTCGTACCACTTCTTCGTCGCCAATATCCTCATCTTCTACGCGGTGCTCCGCTTCGTCTCGACCGGCGAAGGATCGGTGACCGACGTGTGGATGGGACGCGTGTTCTTCGTGTGGACGACCGTGTTCGCTCTGTTCAACACCTCGATCTTCTGGTGCTTGATGGCGGACACGTATCGCAGCGAGCAAGCGAAGCGCCTGTTCGGGTTCATCGGTGTGGGCGGCACGTTGGGATCCATCATCGGGTCGGCGACGACGGCCGCGCTTGCGAACACGATCGGCGCCGTGAATGTGCTCTTGGTCTCGGCGGTGTTGATCGAGATCGCTGTTTTCACAATCGTGAAGTTTCCGCTCCATGCGCACGGAGGCCCGCGCACCTCGCGGGACGGCGATGAGCAGGACGAGGCGATCGGTGGAAGCGTCTGGGCCGGGTTCGGAGCCGTGATGAAGTCGCCGTACCTGCTCGGCATCTGCCTCTTCATGGTCCTGTATACCGTCGGTTCGACGTTTCTCTACTTCGAGCAGGCGGACATCGTCGGCCGGTACTACGCGACCGCCACGGCCAAAACCGCCATTCTCGCGAAGCTCGAGCTGGCGGCGCAGGTCCTGACGGTGGTCACGCAGATCTTTTTGACCGGCCGGCTGATTCGTTGGGTTGGATTAGCGATGGCGCTCGCGCTGCAGCCGTTCGTGAGCATCGTCGGATTCGGGATGCTCGGTGCGGTACCCATGTTCGGAACGCTCGCGTGGTTCACGATCGCGCGGCGCGGGTCGAACTTCGCGGTGACGAATCCGGCCATGGAAGTGTTGTTCACGGTCGTCCCACGTGAAGACAAGTACAAGGCGAAGAACATCATCGAGACGTTCGTCTATCGCGGTGGGGATCAGGTTGGGGCGTGGGCCTATCGAGGGCTGGTAGCCGCCGGGCTCAGCATGGCCGGCATCTCGTTCGTGGCCGTTCCGCTGTCGGCTGTCTGGCTCACGCTGGGCCTCTGGTTGGGATGGAAACAGGTGTCGCTCGCCAAGGCATTGACAGCTCAACGCCCGAACCAGTTATCTCAAATGGATCCGCTGCAGGAACCAGAGCTGGCTTCCCATTCAGGCGCCGCCTAATGACCGCGACCACCGCCATCACGATCGCCCGGCCCGAAGCCGACGAATTCTTCGAGTACTACGACCGATACATCGCAAAGGTCCCCGAAGGCAACCTGATCTCCCTGCTGCGCGAGCAAGCCGTGGAGACGGTGACGATGCTTCAGGATCTGTCGCCACAGCAGGCGAACTACGCGTACGCGCCGGGCAAGTGGTCGGTCAAGGAAGTCATCGGTCACATCAGCGACGCCGAGCGCATCTTCGCGTATCGCGCGATGCGCATCTCGCGTCATGATCAGACGCCGCTCGCGTCGTTCGACGAGAACGCCTACGTCGAGCACGCGAACTTCGGGAGCCGAGGCCTGGCCGATCTGCTCGAGGAATTTCAGCTGGTCCGCGCATCGTCAATCCATCTCGCGAAGAGCATGGATGCCGAGACGTTGGCACTGCGCGGGATGGCGAGCGGGCACGCTGTGAGCGTCCGCGCGCTGTTCTACATCATCGCTGGACACGAACGTCATCACGCTGGTTTGCTCCGCGAGCGATATCTATCGCGTTAGTTCGACTCGCGGTTCGCGCATCGCCTGAAAAAGGGGGGGCCTATGATGCGCTTGTGGTTTCTGTCATATGTTCGGCGGGCGTCCGTTCTTCCCGGGGCGACCTTCAGTACCATCGCGCACATCGTGGTGATCGCGCTGTGGATCGTCGCCACGTTGCCGTCGTCGCAGGTCGCCGAGAACAGCATCTCGAACCGGCTGTTCTACATCCCTCCGCCGGACAAGGTGCCCGGCGGACCAGCGGCCGTGCACGAGGTCGTCCATTTCGTGAGCCTGGCCGGTAAAGGGCTCGGCGACGAGGCGGGGCAGGGGCCTCGCGCACAGGGAAACGCGCAGCCTTCGCTGGCCGACAAAAACACCGGCCGGGTGGAACGCGATACTGTCCTCGATCCGGCGCCGGTAACGGCACCTCCACCGCCGCCTGGGCGGGAGGATTCCGTCTTCACGGTCATCGACGTCGATACGGCGGTGGTTCGATCGGCGAACAGCGCCGCGCCGGCGTATCCGCTCAAGCTGCTCGAGGCGCATGTCACAGGGGCCGTTTCCGCGCAGTACGTCGTGGACACAACCGGGTTCGCCGACACGGCTTCGTTCAAGGTTGTGAAGGCCAGCAATCCGGGTTTCGTCGATGCGGTGCGAGAGGCCCTGCCGTACATGCGCTTTCGACCGGCGAAGATCGGCGCGATGAAAGTACGGCAGCTGGTCGAGCAGACGTTCACGTTCAAGATCGCCGATACAGTTGTGGCTTCGCCCAAGACAAAGAAGCCCTGAGGGCCATCGCGGAGCGCGAACGACATGACGGCGCCGAGACGCCTGTCAGTTAGTTTGCCCTCATGCGCCATACTGTTCGCCTGCATGGAGTGATCGTCGGCCACTCGGAGCTCGAGAACATCGAGCGTGGAGTCGGCCGTGCGTGGGGGCAGTTTCGTCCCGGAGTCGGCTACGAGCTCGTGCAGCCCGTCTTTCGCCTGTTCGCCCAGGCGGTGCCGCTCGACGGCGTGAAGAACACGACGCTGCTCGACCGCTACATCGCCGCGCGCGACAAGCTGAACCTCGAGCTGGTCGACGCCGACGGCCAGCGGATTCACACCAGCGCCATCCACATCGCCGACTACACCGTCGAGGAAGGCTCCTCGGCGATCTCGCTCGACGTGCTGATCACCGACGACGCGTACTGGAACAGGCGCAGTTGAAGGGCAGATCCCTCGCTGCGCTCGGGATGACAGTCATTTGCGCTCGGGATGACAACCGTCAGCCTAGCTTCGGGCGCTCCAGGTGCCAGGTCGTATTGATCTGGTATTTGTGCGCGACCGAGAGAATGATGTCGTCGTTGTAGAGGTTTCCGGCGATCTGTGTGCAGATCGGCTGTGGATTGAGCGGAACCGGCGGCGCCGCGGCGGCCGCCGTGGAATCGGCACCACCACGCCCGCCGCGTCCACCACCGCGTCCTCCGGTGCGAATCCCGAATGCCATTTGCACGACTGCCACCGGATGTCCCGTCTGCGCGTGGACGCCCGTGTCGGCCGCACCGACATACAGATCAGTGTTCTTTAAATACTCCTGCCACGCCGTGATGAGCATCTGACGGCGGCGCTGCGACTGCACGAACTCCATCCCCGTCGGGACGCGGCCCGGCACCCAGCGATTGAGCTGCCCGTTGTTGGCCGGCGGCGCGGCGGCGGCGCGTCCAGCTTCCGTGACTACCGCGCTATCGGGCGCGGCGCCTCCGCCACGTCCGCCTCGCCCACCACCGCCGCCTCGCCCACCGCGACCATAGGCCGCCAGCACGGCGTCCATGTCCATGCCGAGCTGCTTCGCCTTGAACTGCACGTAGGAGTCGAACGCCGCCGCCGATTCGACGTCGAGCCCGCCCTGACTGCCGGCGACCGTCGGCGGATCGCCGATGTCAGTCGGCTTCGCACCCAGCGCTTTGAGCTTGTCGACGAAGGCGGTGAAGTTTGCGTCTGCGTTCTGTTGCTTGCGAACGCCGATTCGGAGATGTGAAAGATCGATATTCGAGTTGAAATGGAACGGCATCGTGATGGTGCCGGGATCCTTTTCGTCGACGCCGTGGATCACGTTGAACACCATCGCCGCATCTTCAGCCGTGCGCGTCAGCGGACCGACGCGATCCTGTGACCACGCGAGCACCATTCCGCCGTAGCGGCTCACGCGACCGAACGTCGGTCTGAGCGCGCTGATGCCGCACGTGCTCGCC
>Ga0310811_10015242_pt1 | contig 10050 bp, 6 predicted proteins | sample YCmetagenome_FD_207642 | JGI IMG/M metagenome (GOLD analysis project Ga0310811, IMG submission 207642) | Soil microbial communities from experimental microcosm in Duke University, North Carolina, United States - YC | ecosystem: Engineered > Artificial ecosystem > Soil microcosm > Unclassified ...
TCGACGCCGCGTCGTCGTCGGGGGCCACCTGGACCACGATAGCAGTGATGTTATCGAGTCCGCCCCGGCCGTTCGCCTCGGCGATCAGGTCGCGAACCTTGCGCTCCGGTTCGGCGCGCGACATCAGGAGCATCTGGAGCCGACGGTCGTCGACCATGCCGGTCAGCCCGTCGCTCGCCACCAGAAAGAGGTCGCCGATCTTCGTCTCGCCGGAGTAGATGTCTGGCTGAACCTCGGGGCTGGCACCCACGCAACGCGTGATGACGTTGCTGTACGGATGGTACCGCGCCTGCTCCGGTGTGAGGAAGCCGGCGTCGACCTGCTCCTGGACGTAGGAATGGTCTTTCGTCAGCTGTTGGAGCGCTCCATCGCGGAGCAGGTACACCCGCGAATCGCCCACCTGGCCGATCATGTAGCGCATCCCCGAAACGAGCAGCACGGAAGCCGTCGTTCCCATTCCCTGCTTATCGACCTCGGTGATCGTGCGGTCGTGGATGTTTCGGTTCGCCATTTTCAGCGCATCGCTCACGCGATCCGCGGCGCCCCGATCGTCGAGATTTCGGATCGCGTTGAGCTCTCGCTCGAGCGTCTGAACCGCCATCTCGCTCGCGACCTCGCCGGCGGCATGGCCACCCATACCGTCCGCCACGACGAACAGTCCGTGGTCGCCGTTTGCGTTCACGGCAAAGTTGTCTTCGTTCCCCGACCTGATCATGCCGACGTCGGTCCGGGCAGCGTGGAGCAGACGCACCATTAGCGATTCAGCGAGTAGTAGGCGACCGCCGCCCCAGCGGCGAGGACGAGAACGACCCACACCCATGCAGAGATGCCTGGGCGCGACGATGGTCTCGCGGACGCGTTTGCGGCACTTGAACCGGGAACACGAGCGGAGGACGGCGCTGGAGTCGGCTGTACATGACCGACCGCGATGGCGCGCGTGTCGGCAAGCCCACCACCTGCGGCATCCTTCGCACGAAATATCATCTTGACTCCGCCGAAGCGAACATCGGGCGCTCCATCGAGGCGGCGCTCGGCGTTGAGCCGCTGGCCACCAACGTAGGTCCCGTTCGTCGAGCCGAGATCGACCACGTACCATCCGTCGTCGCGCCGCTGCAGCTTGGCGTGCGACTCGGAAACGCTGTCGTCGGTGAGGACGATCTCGTTGTGGGCACCCCGGCCAACGTGGGCAAGCGGCACATGTATGTCGAACTGCTGGCCCTTGTTCGGGCCCGCGTTCGTGATCTCGAGCGTGGCGAGAATCGGCTTTGGTGCGGGAGTAGCCAAAGGTACCGATTCGGCCGTCGGGGCTTCGGACGCAGCGGCAGCCGCTTGAAGCGCCGCAAACGAAACCGTATTGGCAAGAGCCTCGGCGCGCGCCGGCGGCGGGACGACCGGAATTGGCGGCGGCGTGGCCATCGGCGACGACGACGGCACATCGGCGTAGAACCGGAACTCCTCGGAGCCGATGCGAATGATGTCTGCGCGTGACAGGATCTGCGGGCGCTCGATCCGAGTGCCGTTCACGAAAACGCCATTGGCGCTGAAGTCGCGCAGCTCGTATCCACTCTCGACTGGCGAGACTTCAGCATGCCGTCGCGAGACGTCGCTCTGGGCGACGACTACGTCGGCGCTCGCGTCCCGTCCGATCACGATCCCTTCGGCCGGCACGGGGTACTCCTTACCGTCGACCAGCGAGAGGAGTCGGCCGCCAGTGGCAGCAGTGGCCCGCGCGGGGCCTGTGCGCTTCGACGCCAGAATGGCCGCGATGTCCGCCGCCGATATGAACGCCGTGTCGCCCGTTTTGGTGTCGTCGGCGAAGAGAAGCTCCTTGCCGGCGATTTCCACCTTGTCGCCATGGATCAGCGGCGTCGGGTCCACCAGGGGAATTCCGTTCACGCGAACCGGCGAGCCGCCGCCAGTACGACGAATGACAACCTGAGAATCGGCCGCCAGTTCGACGATCGCGTGGACACCCGAGTCGGTGCTTCCACCAACATGGACATCCACATCCTCCCCCGCGCCAAGTCGATTTTGGCCGGGCCGAAGTGAAAACTGCTTGTTGTCGACCGTGATGACCGGCATGACTCTGCGCTAGCGCAACGGTCCGAAATCGGGGATCGGGGCGCGAGCGAGGCTCGCGACGCCGGCGTCGGGGAACGGAGCTACCGAGGCAGAAACTACCCCATCGCCCCTAGGGCTGGCAAGCGTCACGCGCCCGCCTGTAACGCATCGTTCATTGCGCCCGCCTGAAGTCTATAGAGACGATCATACAAACCTCGCTTCGCCATCAGCTGGCGATGGTTCCCGCGCTCGCGCACCTGCCCATGGTGGAGCACGAGAATCTCGTCGGCGTCGACGATGGTGCTCAACCGATGGGCCACCGCGATCGTCGTCCGCCCCTGCATGAGGACCGTGAGAGCACTGCGAATCTCCGCCTCGATCTCGCTATCCACGGCGCTCGTTGCCTCGTCGAGCACCAGGAGGGCCGGATCGGCAGCGATGGCCCGGGCAAACGACAGGAGCTGACGTTCCCCGACGCTGATCGACGCGCCGCGCTCACCGAGCATTTGCGCATACCCGTTCGGCAACCGCCGGATGATCCGGTCGGCACCAACCCGGGCGGCTGCCACCGCCACCTCTTCCTCGGAAATAGGATTCGACAATCTGATGTTCGTAAGAACGTCGCCGGCAAAGAGGAAAATGTCCTGCTGCACATACCCGATCAGCGATCGCAGTTCGGAGAGCGGGAGCTCTCGAACATCGACTCCATCGACGAGAATCCTGCCGCGCTGTGGGTCGTAGAAGCGGAGCAGCAGGTTGATGATCGTCGTCTTCCCTGCCCCGGTATGTCCAACGAGCGCCAAGGTTCTGCCCGGCTCGACTTTAAAACCAACTCCCTTCAGCACCCACTCGGGCGACGCGGGCGGGCTCCCTTCGCGGGCGACATGGCCGATATCGTATGCGAACCACACGTCTTGGAACTCGATCGTCACCCCGGCCCCTCGCGCGCGGGCAGGAAGCCGGGTCAGTCCGCCTTCGCCGGGCGCGCCGCCCAGGTCGGCGGCCGGCGTATCGAGCAGCCGGAAGACCCGTTCGCTCGCGGCCATCGCCTGCTGAAGCGTGTTGAATTTGTCCGATAGGTCCTGGAGCGGTTGAAAGAACCTCCGAACGAGTTGCAGAAACGCCGCGACAGTTCCGACCGTGAGCGACCCGACCTCGACTCGTCGCGCGCCCGCGACGATGAGGCTGGCCAGCGCGATCGACGTCAGGATCTCGATTGCCGGAAAGTAGAGCGCGTAGTAGGTGATCGACTTGAGATTGGCGTCGAGATGCCCGCGGTTCAGTGCTTCGAATCGCCCGGCTTCATCGGACTCCCGTCCGAATAGCTGGACGATCCGCATTCCCGTAATTCGCTCCTGCAGGTACGCGTTGATCCGGGCAATGCGCGCCCGAATGTCGCGATAGGACCCGCGCACTTTCACCTGGAACAGCCGCGAGGCGAGCCAGACGAACGGGATGACACCGAACGAGGCGAGCGCGAGGCGCCAGTCGGTCGCAAGCATGAGCGCGCTGATCGCGAGGAGCGTGAACAGGTCTCCCAACCCAGCGACTACCCCGGCGGTGAATAGCTCGTTCAGCGCCTCGACATCCGACGTCACTCTCGTGACGAGCCGGCCGACGGCGTTTCGGTCGAAGAACACGACCGGGAGCCGCTGGACATGGCCGAAAATGTCGCGCCGCAAATCACGCATGACGCGCTGTCCGAGAAGGCTCGTCAGAATCGTCTCGCCGTACTGGCACATGAACGCGACGACGAGCGACGAGGCGAGCAGCAGCGCGGAGCGCCACACGAGCGCCAGATCATGCGCGGGCAGGGCGTCGTCGATCACCCGCTGGGTCATGAGTGGTCCGACGAGCTGCATCAAGCCGTCGACCATGAGGCACGCGAGGGCCGAAACAACCAGCCACATGTAGGGCCGCGCGTACTTCGCTAACCGCCGCATGAGCCGTGCGTCGTAGGCTTTGCCGACGACGTCGTCCTCAGCGGTTGCGTCGGGGGCGGAGGCAGGGGCGCTCATTGCTGGAAACTATCGATTTTTTCGGCCACACCGAACACAGCTCACCGCGTCGAGGTCGCTGCGAGGCTCCAAGGCGTCGCGGGCCAAGTCGATGACAGGGGCCGCGCTTGGTACACCCGTTGCTTTAAATCCGCGCGTCGTCTGATCCCTCTGAGGAGGCAAGGCTATGGGTATCATCGCGTGGATCGTGCTGGGCCTGATTGCTGGTGCGATCGCAAAAGCGCTTATGCCGGGGCCCGACCCGGGTGGAATTATTGTCACGATTTTGATCGGCATCGTTGGCGCGTTCCTCGGTGGTTTTCTCGGCAGCATGATCACGGGAACTGGCCTGAACGGCTTCTCGCTGTGGAGCATCGTGCTCGCCATCGCGGGTGCAATGATTCTCCTGTGGATTTATCGAGCGACTACGCGGTCGCGCCACAAGACGAATCTGTAGGTCGGAACAGCAGCACAACGCGCGCAGCGAGTGGCGGCCGAAGACGGCCGTCACTTGCTGCGCATTGCTTTACCAGTCGGTGGGCACTAATCAGTAGACTTAGCTGCTGGCGTCTAGTGTCTAGTGCCTAGTCGCTAACGACCAAAGGCTGGTTTCGCCCTTCAAACCTGGTGATCGTGCCCCTCTGGCTCTTCTGGGTCCTGCTCGGCCTGATCGCGGGTTCGCTCGCGAAATTCCTCGTTCCGGGACGCGACCCTGCCGGGTGCATTTTTACGATTCTCCTCGGCGCCGTCGGCGCGATTCTCGGCGGACTGATCGGCACACGGATCGGCTGGGGCAAGATCGATCAGGGTACGCTCGATCTCCGCTCGATTGCCATCGCCACCTTCGGCGCAATCATCCTTCTTCTCATCGGCCGCCTCGCGCGACGGAAGAAGTAGGCGACGTCACGCCAGGGCGAACGGCTAGCTTCGCCGTTTCTTCGGGCTACATTTCGCGTCATGAAGGACTCGATCATCGTCCGCGGCGCCCGACAGCACAATCTCAAGGGATTCGACCTGGAGATTCCGCGTCGAGCCTTCACGGTCATCACTGGGCCGTCGGGGTCGGGCAAGTCGTCGCTGGCGTTCGACACGATCTACGCTGAAGGCCAACGACGGTACGTCGAGTCGCTGTCCGCGTACGCGCGCCAGTTCCTCGAGCGCATGGAGAAGCCCGACGTCGACTCCATCGAGGGGCTTTCACCCGCGGTGGCGATCGAGCAGAAGAATCCGACCAAGACGTCGCGGTCGACAGTCGGGACGGCCACCGAGATCTACGACTATCTGCGCCTGCTCTGGGCCCGCATCGGGCGGACGTTCTGTCCGCTCTGCGGCCGGGAGATGCGACCGGACACCGTCCAGTCCGTATCGGACGTCGTCCTCGGGCTCCCTCCGGGAACTCGCTTCTCCGTCACCTTCCCGCTGAACCTGTCCGATGAGGTGACGCACGAGGTCGTCGTCGAAAACCTCAGGGCCCAGGGGTTCGTGCGCGTCGTGATCGACGGCGTGATGACGCACCTCGACGAGCTCATGACCCAGCCCGTGGACATCACGTTCGCGAAGCAATTGCTCGTCGTCGTCGATCGTCTGACCGTTGCCGACGAAACGCGCGGCCGGCTCGCCGACGCGGTCGGCACCGCGTTCCGCGAGGGCGACGGCGATTGCATCGTCCTGTTCACCGAGCCGATCAAGACCGCGCTCACACCCAAGCCGTCGACGACGCTGCGCTTCACAGAGCGCTACGAGTGCGCCAACGACGGCACGCGCGCTCCCTCGCCCACACCGCAGCTGTTTTCGTTCAACAGTCCTCGCGGTGCCTGCAGCCGGTGCAACGGATTCGGCGCGACTCTCGAATACGACGAGGCGCTCATCGTTCCCTACCCCATGCGCACACTGCGCGAGGGAGCGATCGATCCCTGGACTAAGCCGCGGTACGACAACAAGCGCCGTGCACTCGCCGAATTCGCAAAGCGAGAAGGCATTCCCATGGACGTCCCGTGGCAAAAGCTGCCGGTCGCGGCACGTCAGAAGCTGCTCAACGCGAAGTCGAAAGGGTACAAAGGCATCTTTCCCTTCCTCGTCGATCTCGAGGACAAGAAATACAAGCAGTACATTCGCGTTTTTCTCCGACAGTACCAGACGGCGCAGGAATGCGCCGACTGTCATGGCAGCAAGCTGCAACCCGAGGCGCTGAATGTTCGCATCGCCGGCCGCAACATCGCCGAGGTGAGCGAGCTGCCGGTGGATCGCCTGCTCGAATGGCTTCACTCACTCGAATTGAGTGATTTCGAGCGGCAGGTGGCCGCGCACATTCTGAAAGAGGCGCGCGACCGGGTGCTGTTCCTGTGCGACGTCGGGCTGAATTACCTCACGATGAACCGTGCGACGCGGACCCTCTCCGGCGGCGAAGCCCAGCGTATCGGGCTGGCCAACTCGCTGGGCTCTCAGCTCGTCGACACGCTCTACGTGCTCGACGAGCCGTCTATCGGGTTGCACTCGCGCGACATGGACCGGTTGCTTCGCCTGCTGCATCGCCTGCGCGACAGCGGAAATACGGTCCTCGTCGTGGAGCACGACCCGGACGCGATCCGCGTCGCGGACTACATGGTGGAGCTCGGACCGGCGAGCGGCGACAAGGGCGGTCAACTCGTCTTTGCGGGGCCGATCGGCCGAATCGCCGAGAGTCCGCTCACGGGCGCCTATCTCACCGGTGCGAAGTCCATCCCCGTTCCGACGGAACGACGCCGCCTGGGTCCGCGCTGGATCACGCTCACCGGTGCGCACGAGCACAACCTGAAGGACGTGGACATCAAGATCCCGCTCGGCGCCGTCACGGTCGTCACCGGCGTTTCTGGATCTGGAAAGAGTACACTCATACACGACGTCCTGCTGCGCGCCATCGAGACCCGCCTGCACGGCGAGCACAGCGCCAAACAGCACCTCGGCGAGAAGGTCGGCGGGTATGCCAGTCTCACCGGCGTCGAGGCGATCGACGACGTCGTCGGCATCGACCAGAGTCCGATCGGAAAATCGCCTCGCTCGAATCCGGTCACGTACGTGAAAGCGTTCGACGAGATCCGGCGCATCTTTGCGGATGCGCCGCTGTCGCGCGAACGACGCTACACCGCCGGCACCTTCAGCTTCAACGTCGCCGGCGGCCGGTGCGAGACGTGCGAGGGCGCCGGCTACCTCGAAGTCGAGATGGTGTTCATGGCCGACGTGTTCGTGCCGTGCGACGACTGTGGCGGAAAGCGCTTCAAGCCCGCGGTGCTCGACGTCCGCGTTCACAACAAGAACATCTACGAAGTTCTCGAGCTCACGATCGACGAAGCGATTCGTTTTTTTCCGCGCGAGGAAAAGCTCGGCCAGGCGCTATGGCAGCTGCAGCAGGTCGGACTCGGCTATCTACGCCTTGGCCAACCGGCCACGACGCTGTCCGGTGGAGAAGCCCAGCGACTGAAGGTGGCGCGCGAGCTCGTGTTCACCAGCAAGAAGAGCGGGAAGAAGCTCTACGTGATGGACGAGCCGACGACCGGACTCCACCTCGACGACATTCGCAAGCTGGCGCAGGTGTTTGACCGGCTCGTCGACGCCGGACACACCGTGGTTCTGATCGAGCACAACATGGACGTCATCAAGCTCGCCGACTGGGTGATCGATCTCGGTCCCGAGGCAGGAGACCGCGGCGGCGAGGTCGTAGCTACGGGACGACCGGAGGAGGTCGCGCGCGCCCCCGGTTCGTTCACCGGACAGTGGCTGCGAACGGTGCTGCCAGGATTCCCCGAGCACGAGGCGCGCCGCCCACGCCGCGCTCCGGCCGAAGCGCGGGTGCCACAGGCGGTTTAAGTCGATGCCACAGCTACGCTTGAGAGACGCGATCGCGGCGTTGACTTCGAGCCGTTCCGCGCTACTTTTCTCGGTCTGATCCCCGATAGCTCAGTTGGTAGAGCGCTCGACTGTTAATCGAGTGGTCGTAGGTTCGAGTCCTACTCGGGGAGTCGAAGAGGGCCGCCCATGTGGCGGCCTTTTTCACGTCCGTCTATCCCAATCGTCATTTGAATGGCGGCACTGCCCTCGTCGCACGCGTCATGCGTGCTTCGGCGCCCCTTGGCACATGCGCTGCCCAATGACTTGCTAGCCCACTCTGTGACTCGAACTGCGTTTTCGGAAACATGATGCCGTTTCGTTCGTTCTCGTGCTGCGTGATCGCGACCGTCGCGCTCGCCGCGTGTAGTGCCCGGCCTGATGCCAAAGCATCGGGCGGGGGTGAGACCACGCATACCTCCGGCGGGGAGGTGGTGAGACCGGGAGAGCTCGACCCCGGCACCAAGTCCGGCGGGCACGTGATGTTTCCCGGCTCGGACAGCACCACGCCGCGTCTCATCGACGGACGAACCAAGATGGACAACAACTCGTTCCAATCCGCTGTCCGGGCTGGACGGCGAGCGGCGGCGAATTGGCCGAAGGGGCCAGAGGCGCTCGAGGGTGCCATTCTGCCAAAGCAGCGCATCGTCGCGTATTACGGGAACCCACACTCGAAGAAGATGGGTGTGCTTGGCGAGTATCCCGCCGACGAGATGCTCTCGAAGCTCGATAAGGCCGTCGCGGAATGGCGAGCCGCTGACCCGAGTACGCCGGTCATGCCGGCCATTCACCTCGTGACCGTCGTCGCTCAGGGTGCCGCGGGACCAGATGGAGCCTGGCGTCGGCGCGAGAGTGCCCAGACGATCGAGCAGGCGTACGGTTGGGCCAAGAGCCGCAAGGGACTGCTGTTCGTCGACATTCAGGCGGGACACAGCACGCTGCAGACGGAACTGCCGCTACTGCTCAAGTACCTCGAGCGGCCGGATGTTCACCTCGGAATCGACCCCGAGTTCTACATGCACTACAAGCGCGAAGGCCTTCGACCGAGCTCGAAGGTCGGCCAGATGATGGCGAGCGACGTGAACTATGTCATCCAGACGCTCGACAAGCTCGTCGCCGAGAAGAAGCTGCCGCCGAAGATCCTCGTCGTGCACCGCTTCCGAGCCGACATGGTCCCGGACCCGCAGAACATCAAGCCCACGCCGCGTGTCCAGGTCGTGATGGACATGGACGGCTGGGGACCGCCCTGGCTGAAGTTCGATTCCTACCGCGACTACGAGGTCGCCGCGCCCGTGCAGTTCACGGGTTTCAAACTCTTCTATCACAACGACGTGAGAAAGAACGACCTGCTGCTCACGCCTGGCGAAGTGTTGGCCCTGCGGCCGCGCCCGATCTATATCCAGTACCAGTAGCGCGTGCGCTTCTCGACCAAGCTGACCGCGCTGATGCTCGTGATGGCCGCTCCCTTCGGAGCGGCCTTCGCGCAATCAGCCCATACGCTCTCGCTGCGCATCGACAACGACGCATTTGATTTTTGGATGCTGCCGTGGAATCGGCCGGACGAAGAGTACACGAGCGGCGTCCACATCACCTACGACGGTGGGCGTGCGCCGTGGTGGTCGCGCCTCCTGGTCGGAAACAGACAGGCGTGTGCACGCCACACGAGCGATTGTATGACGGCGCGCGCCGAGCTCGGACAGGACATCTACACTCCAGCGGTCAATCGCGACGATCCGCATGCGGCCGTGGGAGCGCGCGCGAACGCCGGCTGGTTGTATCTGAGTCAGGGATCGCGATCGCTACACGAGGATCGATCCGACGAGTTTACGATCACGCTTGGCGTCACCGGACCTCCGTCGCTCGCGCGGTTCACTCAGCAGGCGGCACACAACATGGCGCCCGAGTTCAATCGCCCCACCGACTGGACCCGCCAGATCGCCTTCGAGCCTGGCGCCATCGTGCGGTACGAGCAGCGCCGACGTTTGGCGACGCTGGAGGCCGGGGCATTCGGTATCGACATCGTTCCGTCGGCAACGCTCTCGGCGGGGAACGTTCTGACCGCGGCGGAAATCGGAGTGCAATCTCGCACCGGCTGGAACATCGAACATCCGTGGCTTCCGCATTCCGACGC
>Ga0310811_10015243_pt1 | contig 10050 bp, 9 predicted proteins | sample YCmetagenome_FD_207642 | JGI IMG/M metagenome (GOLD analysis project Ga0310811, IMG submission 207642) | Soil microbial communities from experimental microcosm in Duke University, North Carolina, United States - YC | ecosystem: Engineered > Artificial ecosystem > Soil microcosm > Unclassified ...
GACGTCGACCTGTTCCGGGCGCTGATCGCCGCCAGCGAAGCCGCCACCGGCGTCAAGGCGCAGGGCGAGCAGCAGCCGTCGCACCGGGTGATCGCCGACCACCTGCGCTCCACCAGCTTCCTGATCGCCGACGGCGTGACGCCCTCGAACGAGGGCCGCGGCTATGTGCTGCGCCGGATCATGCGCCGCGCCATGCGCCACGCCCACCTGCTGGGCGCCAGCGAGCCGCTGATGCACCGGCTGGTGCCGACCCTGGTGGAGCAGATGGGCGAGGCCTATCCCGAGCTGAAGCGCGCCCAGGCGAGCATCGAGCACACCCTGCGTGAGGAGGAGGAGCGGTTCCGCCGCACGCTGGGCCGCGGCATGTCGCTGCTCGAGGACGCGACGGCCGGCCTTGCGGCGGGCGGCGTCCTCTCCGGCGAGACCGCCTTCAAACTCTACGACACCTACGGCTTCCCGCTCGACCTCACCCAGGACGCGGTGCGCGCCAGGGGGCTGAGCGTCGACCTGGCGGGCTTCGACACCGCCATGGCCCGCCAGCGCGAGATGGCGCGCGAGAACTGGGCCGGCTCCGGCCAGGTGACTGCGGCGGCCGAATGGTTCTCGATCCGCGACCGCCTCGGGCCGAGCGAGTTCCTCGGTTACGAGGCGACCGAGACCACCGCCGAGCTGCTGGTGCTGGTCCGCGACGGCCGGGAGATCGACCAGGCCGTCAAGGGCGACAAGGTCCAGGCGCTGTTCGACCGTACGCCGTTCTACGGCGAAAGCGGCGGCCAGGCCGGCGACCAGGGCGAGGTCGAGTGGGACGGGGGCCGCGCCCGCGTCGCCGACGTCCAGAAGCAGGCCGGCGACCTCTACGTCCACGACCTCGAGATCCTCGAGGGGACGCTGGCGCCCGGCGCCCGCGCGCGCCTGGCGGTCGACGCCGAGCGCCGCGCTTCGACCCGCTCTAACCACTCCGCGACCCACCTGCTGCACGCCGCCCTGCGCAATGTGCTCGGCCCGCACGTCGCCCAGAAGGGGCAGATGGTCGACGGCGAGCGCATCCGCTTCGACTTCAGCCACGGCCAGCCGCTGAGCGCCGAGGAGATCGACCGCATCGAGGCCGAGGTGAACGCGGTGGTCCGCCAGAACCTGCCCGCGGCCACCGAGCTGATGGCGCCGGAGCAGGCGATCGAGGCCGGGGCCATGGCGCTGTTCGGCGAGAAGTACGGCGAGGTCGTGCGCGTCCTCACCCTCGGCAAGGCGCTGAGCGGCGAGGGGGCCTATTCGGTCGAGCTGTGCGGCGGCACCCACGTCGCCCGCACCGGCGACATTGCGCTGTTCAAGATCGTCGCCGAACAGGGCATCGCCGCCGGCGTGCGCCGCATCGAGGCGCTGACCGGCGAGAGCGCCCGCCGCTGGCTGCTCGAGCAGGCGCAGGTCGCCAAGGGCCTCGCCGACCAGTTCAAGGTCCCCGTCGACCAGGTGCCGGCCCGTGTCGAGGCGCTGCAGGCGCAGGCCCGCAAGCTCGAGAAGGAGCTCGGCGACGCCAAGCGCCAGCTCGCCATGGGCGGCGGCGGTTCCGGCGCGGCGGCCGGTCCGGAGGACATCGGCGGCGTGATGGTGCTGGCCCGCGTCATGGAGGGCGTCGGCGGCAAGGACCTGCGGCCGATCGCCGAGGAGTTCAAGAAGCAGCTTCCCGACGGGATCATCGCCCTGGTGGGCTCGGCCGACGGCAAGGCGGCGGTGACCGTCGCCGTCACCGGCCAGGCGCAGAGCCGCTTCAACGCCGTCGAGCTCGCCAAGGCCGCCGTCCAGGCGATGGGCGGCCAGGGCGCCGGCGGCCGGCCCGACTTCGCCCAGGGCGGCGCGCCCGACGGCTCCAAGGCCGGCGAGGGCCTCTCGGCGGTGAAGGCGGCGCTGACCGCCTAGGCTGATCTTCTACGGGGGCGGCCCGAACACGAAAACGCCCGCCGCGGTCTCCCGCGGCGGGCGGATTTCTTCTCGCGATCGGAAAGGCTAGGCCAGCGCCTTTTCGAGGTTCGCCGCCACCTTGTCGATGAAGCCTTCGGTGGTCAGCCAGCCCTGGGTGTCGCCCACCAGCAGCGCCAGGTCCTTGGTCATCGAGCCGCTCTCGACGGTGGCCACGCAGACCTGCTCCAGCGTCTTGGCGAAGCGGGCCAGCTCGGCGTTGTCGTCGAGCTTGGCGCGGTGCTCCAGGCCCCGCGTCCAGGCGAAGATCGAGGCGATGGAGTTGGTCGAGGTGCTCTCGCCGCGCTGGTGCTGACGGAAGTGGCGGGTGACGGTGCCGTGGGCGGCCTCGGCCTCCATGGTCTTGCCGTCCGGCGTCATCAGCACCGAGGTCATCAGGCCGAGCGAGCCGAAGCCCTGGGCCACCTGGTCCGACTGCACGTCGCCGTCGTAGTTCTTGCAGGCCCAGACGAAGCCGCCGGACCACTTCAGGGCCGAGGCGACCATGTCGTCGATCAGGCGGTGCTCGTAGACGATGCCGGCCGCCTTGAACTTGTCGGCGTACTCCGCCTCGTAGATCTCGGCGAAGATGTCCTTGAAGCGCCCGTCGTAGGCCTTGAGGATGGTGTTCTTGGTCGACAGGTACAGCGGATAGCTGCGGTTCAGCGCGTAAGCGAAGGAGGCGTGGGCGAAGTCGCGGATCGACTGGTCCACGTTGTACATCGTCATCGCGACGCCCGAGCCCTTGAAGTCGTAGGCCTCGTGCTCGATCTTCTCGCCGTTCTCGCCTTCCCAGGTGACCTTCAGCTTGCCGGGGCCCGGCACCTTGAAGTCGGTGGCGCGGTACTGGTCGCCGAACGCGTGGCGGCCGATGATGATCGGCTGGGTCCAGCCGGGGATCAGGCGCGGCACGTTGCGGCAGATGATCGGCTCGCGGAAGACGACGCCGCCCAGGATGTTGCGGATCGTGCCGTTCGGCGACTTCCACATGTGCTTGAGGCTGAATTCCTTCACCCGCGCTTCGTCGGGGGTGATGGTGGCGCACTTGATGCCGACGCCGACCCGCTTGATCGCCTCGGCGGCCTCGACCGTCACCTTGTCGTCGGTGGCGTCGCGGTTCTCCATCCCGAGGTCGTAGTACTCGATCGGCAGGTCCAGGAACGGGAAGATCAGCTTGTCTTTGATGAGCTTCCAGATGATGCGGGTCATCTCGTCCCCGTCCAGGTCGACGACGGGGTTGGCGACTTTGATCTTGGCCATGAGAGGGCAGGCGCTCCTGGGCGAACTTTACGGTTGCGCGCATATAGCCGCCAAGGCCGCGCACGCAAAGGCTCCCGACCGCGACTTTAGCGATCGGGCGCCCCGTTCGGGGTCCGCGTCGCCCGCGGGCGTTGCCTTCCCCCCCTGCGAAGGGCCAAAACCCCAGGCATGGCCGAACCCCTCGCACGACCGCCCGCCGTCATCCTCTCGACGCCGCAGATGCCGGAGAACATCGGCGCGGTGGCCCGGGTCATGGCCAACTTCGGCCTCTCCGACCTGCGGCTGGTGAACCCGCGGCACGGCTGGCCGCAGGAGCGGGCCTGGGCCTCGGCCTCCGGCGCCGACTGGCCGCTCAACGCCGCCCGCGTCTACGAGCGGATGGAGGACGCCGTCGCCGATCTGCAGGTCGTCTATGCGACGACGGCGCGGCCGCGCGAACTGCGCCTGCCGGTGATCACGCCGCGAGAGGCGGCGGCGAACCTTTCCGAAGCGGTCGGGCAGGGGCAGGCCACGGGCCTGATGTTCGGCGGCGAGCGGGCGGGCCTGGAGACCGCCGACATCGCGATCTGCCAGGCTGTGGTGACCATCCCGATCGATCCGCTGTTCCGGTCGCTGAACCTCGCCCAGGCGGTGGCGATCAACGCCTACGAGTGGCGAATGACCGTGCTCGACGCGCCGCCGCCCGCTTTCCGCGAGGGCGAGCCGCCGGCCGACCGCGAGGCGATGATGGGCCTGTTCGGCCATCTGGAGCGTGAACTGGAGGTCTCCGGATTCTTCCATCCGCCGGAGAAGACCCCGGCGATGGTCCATAACCTGCGCGCGGCGCTGTCCCGCGCCCGTTTCACCGACCAGGAGGTGCGCACCCTGCGCGGCGTGGTGACCGCCTTGTCGCGGGGGCGCGGCAAGGTCCTGGAGAAGCTCGCCAAGGGCAAGGCGGAGAAGGGCGGCGAATGACCCTCACGACGCTGCTCGACAGCCTGCCGATCCCTATCGTCCAGGCGCCGATGGTCGGCGCGTCCGACGGGGCGCTCGTGCTGGCGGCCGCGCGTGCCGGAGCCCTGGGGACCCTGGCGGCCGGCGCGCTGGCCCCCGACGAGATCGGGGCCGCCGTCGCCGCCCTGCGCGCCGCGACCGATGCGCCGTTCGGCGTGAACCTCTTGATGGCTCCCCCGGACGCGCCGGACGCCGAGGCCCTGGGCGCCGCGCTCGGGCGGCTGCGGCCCTGGTACGACCGGGCGGGCGCGCCGATGCCGGAGCTGCCGAACCACTACGCCCCGGACTTCGAAGCGCAGCTCGCGGCCGTGACGCGCGCCGGGCCGGCCGTCGCGTCCTTCACCTTCGGCGTGCTGACACGGCCGCAGGTCGCGGCGCTGCAGACGGCCGGGAGCTATGTCATCGGCACCGCCAACACCGTCGCCGAAGCCCGGGCCTGGGCCGAGGCGGGCGCCGACGGAATCTGCGCGCAGGGTTCCGAGGCCGGCGGCCACCGGGGCAACTTCCTGGCCGATGTCGACGACAGCCTGGTCGGCACCCTCGCGCTCACCGCGGCCGTACGGGCCGCCGTGGACCTGCCGGTGATCGCCGCCGGCGGGATCATGGACGGCCGCGGCGTGGCCGCTGTCCTGGCGCTGGGCGCCAAGGCCGCCCAGATCGGCACCGCCTTTCTGCTCTCGGATCAGGCGACCACCAGCGCGCCCTGGCGCGGCGCCATCGAACAGGCGCCCGACGACCCGACGCGGCTGACCCGCGCCTTCAGCGGCCGCTACGCGCGGGGGATCGAGAACCGTTTCATGCGCGAGATGCGCGCCGTCGAGCGCGATGTGCCGGCCTATCCGGTGCAGAACCGCCTGACCCAGCCGCTGCGGGCGGCGGCCACCCAGGCGGGCGATGCGGAGGTCCTGTCGCTGTGGGCGGGGCAGGGCGTGAAACTTGCGGGGCCCGGAGACGCTGAACAGATGATCAGACGGTGGTGGGCCGAGGCCAGGGACGCGGCGCGCTCGGTGGCGAACCGCACCGGCATCGCCTAGGTAAGGGATAGTCATGGGTGTTTCGAACCGATCCTTCGCCGCTGCGGCGGCCCTGCTGGTGGTCAGCGCGCTGGCGCCGACGCTGGCCGCACCGCCGCAGCGCGACGCCGAGCGCGGCGTCCGCCGGGCCCTCATCCGGCTGAACGATCTCCTCGGCCGTCGCGACATGGCGATCGCCGACGAGTTCGTCGACGGGGACGACACGCTGCTCGTCGGCTCGACCCCGAGCGACCGCGCCCGCGGCCGCGATGAGCTCGCCGACCATTTTCGCGCCTATTTCGAGCGGCCGGAGACACTCGGCTTCGTCTGGCGCGAAGTGGAGGTGGCGGTGCGCGGCGCGGTCGCCTGGCTGCACGCCGAGGGCGAGGTGGTGAGGCATGGCCCCGACGGCGAGCGCCGCGAGCCCTATCGCCTGACCGGCGTGCTTGAGCTACACGGCGGCAAGTGGCTGTGGCGGCTGTTCCACGGCTCGCAGCCGACCTGAGTTCGCCAGCCCCGCCGGGCGGACGAGGCTGCGCCTGAGGGGGACCGGACCGTGAATCGACGTGAACTGCTCGCCGCCGGCGCGGCCCTGAGCCTTGCGCCCATGGGCCAGGCCTTCGCCGCCGCGGGCGGCGGCCTGCGGGCGGCCGCCCGGGAGGCCTGGCTCTATGGCCTGCCGATGATCGAGATGGCGACGACCCGGGCCCGGGCGCTGCCGCTCAGCCCGGGCGTCAACCGCTTCGCCCATGCCCGGCGGCTGTCGGGGCCGGAGTCGCGGGCGGTCACCGCGCCGAACAACGACACCCTCTACTCCAGCGCCTGGCTCGACCTGACCCGGGGGCCGGTAACCCTGACCCTGCCGCCGACCGGCGACCGCTACATCTCCGTGGCGGCCATGAACATGTTCACCGACAACGACGCGGTGCTCGGCACGCGGACCACCGGGCGCGACGGCGGCCGCTTCACCCTGGTGGGGCCGGGTCAGCCGGGCGCAGGTCCCGACGTCGTGCGGATCGCCACGCCGCACGCCTGGCTGCTCGGCCGCACCCTGGTGGACGGCCCCGATGACCTCGCCGCCGTGCACAAGGTGCAGGACGCTCTCATCCTCGAAGGCCCGACGGGGATGACCTATCCGGCCTTCGCCGGGCGCCAGGCGCCGGCGCTCGACTATTTCGCCAGCCTGGCGCGGCTGCTGGCGGCCGATCCGCCGCCGGCCACCGACCGCGCGCTGTTCGCGCGCATTGCGCCGCTCGGCCTCACGGCGGCGGGCGGCTTCGATCCGTCGCGCTTCGACGCCACCCAGCGGGCGGAGATCGAGGCCGGCGTCGCCGAGGCGCGGCAGGCGCTGCGCAGCGCCCCGCTCGGAGCGCCGGTGCAGGGCTGGACCTATCCGCCCACCAGCCTGGGCTCCTACGGCCAGGACTACGCGTTCCGCGCCGCCGTGGCGCTGGGCGGGCTGGCCGCCCTGCCGGTCGCCGAGGCGACCTATCCGCATCCGGCGGGCGAGCAGGGGCGGATGTTCTCAGGCCCCGGTCCCTACCGGCTGCACTTCCCCAAGGGCGGGCTGCCGCCGGTGGACGGCTTCTGGTCGCTGACCATGTACGAGGCGACGCCGGAGGGGCAGTTCTTCCTGGTCGCCAATCCGGCCAACCGCTATTCGATCGGCGACCGCACGCCGGGCCTGAAGACCAATCCCGACGGCTCGCTGGACATCTGGATCGCGCGCAGCGATCCCGGGCCGGAGCGGCGCACCAACTGGCTGCCGGCCCCGACGAGCGGGCCGTTCACGCTCAGCCTGCGGGCCTACCTGCCGAAGCGCGAGCTGCTCAACGGGACCTACCGCCTGCCGCGGATCGTCCGCGCCTGAGGTTGACTCGCCGGGGCGAGACCAGCATATACGCGCCCTTCCAGCCGCCGGACCCGTCCGTGCGGCCGGAGACCTATGACGGGTGATGCGAAGCCGCCGTTGCAATCGCGCCTCCACTTTCGGAAGCGCCGGCCCGCGTCGATGAGAGAGTGATCCATGTCGAAGCGCCACAGCGCCAAGTACAAGCTCGACCGCCGGATGGGCGAAAACATCTGGGGTCGCCCGAAGTCCCCGGTCAATTCCCGCGCCTACGGCCCCGGCCAGCACGGCCAGCGCCGCAAGTCCAAGGTCTCCGACTTCGGCCTGCAGCTGCGCGCCAAGCAGAAGCTGAAGGGCTACTACGGCAACCTGACCGAGAAGCAGTTCAGCCGGATCTACGAAGAGGCCGCCCGCCGCAAGGGCAACACCTCCGAGAACCTGATCGCCCTGCTCGAGAGCCGCCTGGACGCCATCGTCTACCGCGCCAAGTTCGTGCCGACCCCGTTCGCGGCGCGCCAGTTCGTCAACCACGGCCACGTGCTGGTGAACGGCAAGCGGGTGAACATCCCGTCCTACCGCGTGAAGGCCGGCGACGTGGTCTCCGTGCGCGAGCGTTCGCGCAACATGGCCCTGGTGCTCGAGGCCCTGCAGTCGGCCGAGCGTGACACGCCCGACTACATCACCGTCGACGGCAAGGCGATGGCCGCCACCTTCGTCCGCGCGCCGGAGCTGGCCGAGGTCCCCTATCCGGTGAAGATGGAACCGAACCTCGTGGTCGAATTCTACGCGTCGTAAGCGCGAGACCACCTCGAGCGTCAAAATGCCAAGGCCCCGGAGCGATCCGGGGCCTTTTGCTTGGCCGCGGCCTGTGGCGGAGTGCGGCCGATGAATCGCAGGCTCTTCGTCCTCGCCGCTGTGGCGCTCGCCGGCTGCGCCTCGCTGCCGCCGCCGAAGATCGTCGCGCCCGGGTCGGGGCTCGGCGAGCTGGAGGCGCTCTATGCGGCGCGGGCGGGGCGCGATGCGCTGACCATCCGGGTCGCTTCCAACGGCTGCACGAAGAAGGCGGACTTCGCCTTCTACGTGGAGCGCAACGGCCAGGCGGTGACGCTGGCCTTCGGCCGCAAGCGGCTCGACACCTGCAGGTCGTTCGCCATGGGCCACGAGGACCTGACGTTCAGCTGGGCGGAGCTGGGGCTCGCGGGCCGCAGTCCGGTGTTCCTACTGAACCCGCTTGTCGCCTGGACGGGTCCCGGGGACTGAGCTCAGGGCGGCCGTCTGCTGCGGACTGAACTCGACGCCCAGCCGGTGCATGGCGTCGGGGAAGGCGGCTCGCAGGTAGTCGAGCATCTTCTCGCGGACTTCGCAGCGCAGCTCGAAGAGGATGTCCGGCGAGGCGGCGCTGACCAGCCCGCGCACCTCGACGACGTTCTCCCGCAGGTCGGTCACCTGCAGCTTCACGACCTTGCGGTCCCAGAGGCTGGAGGCGCGGACGATCTCCTCGAACTTGGCGCGCAGCGGCGCGACCGGCAGACGGTAGTCGATCAGCATGATCACCGTGCCGAGCCGGGCGGCGGTCTCCCGCGACCAGTTCTGGAACGGCTGGTCGAGGAAGAACTTGAGCGGCACGATCAGCCGGCGCTCGTCCCACAGCCGGACCACCACATAGGTGGCGGTGATCTCCTCGACCCGGCCGTACTCGTTCTGGATGAACACCGCGTCGTCCATGCGGATCGGCTGGGTGAGGGCGATCTGCACGCCGGCGATCAGGTTCGACAGCACCGGCTGCAGCGCGAGGCCGACGATGATGCCGGCCGCACCGCCGGCCGCGAGCAGGCTGACGCCCAACTGCCGCACCGCCGGGATGGTCATCAGGGCGAGACCGGCGGTGACCAGCACGACGAGGGTTGAGAGCGCCCGCTTCAGGATGCGGATCTGGGTCAGGTGCTTGCGGGCCAAGAGGTTGTCGGCCACGTCGACGCGGTAGCGACGCAGATAGAGCGCCGAGGCGATGTCCACCGCCGACAGCACCGCCCAGCCGCACAGGACGATGAAGGCGATGCCCAGCCCGTGCTGGATCAGGCGGGCCTCGCGGTCGGGGAACGGCGCGACGTGCACCGACCAGCTCAGCGCGACGATGATCAGGGCGAAGCGGCCCGGGCCGCGGGTGCGGACCAGGAGCGAGCGCCAGAAGGCGTCGCGGCCGTCCAGGGTCCCGACGACGGCGCGGACCACCAGGCCATAGGCCAGCTGCACGACAATCAGGGCGATGGCCGCGACGGCGATGCTGACGACCCAGGGAGGCGCCCAGACGAGCTCCGCCTGCAGGGCGCGGATCATGGCTGTGGGAGGCACTGGAAACGCTGACGGTTGTGGAAGCTGCCCTGTGGCAATCCGCAAGCCGCCGGTTGGTTCAACTCACGCGAACAGGGCGACCATTTCGGGCGGCACCCGCCGGGGCCGCCCGGAGCCCTTTTCGATCAGCACCCAGACGGTGCGGATCTGGGCGCACATGGCGCCATTGGGGCCGTCGATGCGTACGAAGCGCTCGAAGCGCGGCCCCTCGGCGATGTCGCTGACCCAGGTGCGGCCGGTGGCCGTCTCGCCGGGCAAGAGGGCGCGGCGATAGTCGATCTCGTGGCGCAGCGCCACCCAGGCGAAGGCGTCCTGGTCGGCGGCCAGCGCGCGGCGGTTCCAGTGGGCGATGGCGAGGTCCTGCGCCCAGGACAGGTAGACCACATTGTTGACGTGGCCGTTGTCGTCGATGTCGGCGGGGCGGGGCTGGAAGGTCTCGGTGAAGACCTGGCGCCCCTCCGGCGGCTCGAGCGTGCGGCTCACGCCGCGAGGACGCCCTGCTGCTGCAGGAAGGTCTTCAGCTCGCCGCTGGAGAACATCTCGCGGACGATGTCGGCGCCGCCGACGAACTCGCCCTTCACATAGAGCTGCGGGATGGTCGGCCAGTCGGAGAAGGTCTTGATGCCGTTG
>Ga0310811_10015244_pt1 | contig 10050 bp, 11 predicted proteins | sample YCmetagenome_FD_207642 | JGI IMG/M metagenome (GOLD analysis project Ga0310811, IMG submission 207642) | Soil microbial communities from experimental microcosm in Duke University, North Carolina, United States - YC | ecosystem: Engineered > Artificial ecosystem > Soil microcosm > Unclassified ...
CGCCGTCACGCGCCGCCGGGCGCCGCCGGCGGCGAGCCGGGCGCGCGCGGGCGCAACCTGCTCAACGGCGAGGAGCTCGAACCCAAGGCGACCGGCGAGCTGCGTCCCGGCGACCGCCTGACGCTCGAGACGCCCGGCGGCGGCGGCCACGGCGCCGCCTGACATGCTTCGGTCATGTCCGAACACGACCGCGTCGGCTTCGTCGGCCTCGGGATCATGGGCTCGCGGCAGGCCGCCAACCTGGCCCGCGCCGGGCACGAGCTGACGGTCTACAACCGCACGCGCGCGACCGCCGAGGCGTGGGTCGCCGAGCACGGCGGCACCGTCGCCGACACGCCCGCCGCCGTCGGCGCCGCCAGCGACGTCGTCATCAGCATGGTCGTCGACGGCCCCCAGGTCCGCGAGGTCCTGCTCGGCGAGGACGGTGTCGCCGCGGGCGCGGGCCAGGGGACGCTGTGCGTCGACATGACCACGATCGCGCCGGCGCAGACGCGTGCGATCGGGGCCGAGCTCGCGGCCCGCGGCCTGCGGATGCTCGACGCCCCGGTGACCGGCTCGTCGCCGAAGGCGCAGGACGGCACGCTGACGATCATGGCCGGCGGCGAGCCCGCCGACTTCGCCCGCGCCGAGCCGCTGCTGCGGATCATGGGCGAGCTCGTGCTGCACGTCGGCGAGCTCGGTCAGGGCGAGATGGTCAAGCTCATCAACAACTCCGTGGCGGCCGCCAACGCCGCGACCGTCGGCGAGGCGCTGCTCGTCGGCAGGCGCACCGGCGTCGACCTCGACGCGCTCGTGCAGGTCATGGGCGCCGGCTCGGGCGGCTCGGCGATGCTCGCGCTCAAGGGCGGTCCGATGCGCGAGCACGACTACACGACGCTCTTCAAGCTCGAGCACATGCTCAAGGACGTGCGCCTGTGCCTCGACGAGGGACAGGCCGCGGCGGTGCCGTTCGCGGCGGCCGCGCGGGCGCGCGACGTGCTCGTGGCGGCGATGGCGCGCGGCCACGGCGACGACGACTTCGCCGCGCTCATCGAGGCGCTCGAGGCCTTCGCCGGAGCCAGATTGTAACGGCCGTTCACCGGTTCATCACAAGCAAAAACCCCGGTTTTGCTGGGAAGTTTGGTTGTTTGTAGGGACCTGTGGCACAATGTCGCCCTCCCGTCGGTCGGACCTTGGCTTAGGTCCTGGGCGACGGGTTCGTTTCGCTGCGAGTCACACAATCCCGTCCCGTCGTCGTCTGGTTCTCTATGCCAATTGCGTTCAAGGAGTGGGCGGTCACCGTCCGTGCGCTTGCCGAAGGCGAGCAGCTTCTGACCCTGCGAAAGGGCGGCCTGCGCGAGTCCGACAGGCGTTTTCGCGTCGAGCACGACCGCTTCTTCCTGTATCCGACGTTCGACCACCAGCGCCGCGACCTCGTGAGGGCGTCGCACCTGCCCGAGCTCGACCGCGCGCTCGAGGAAGGCGTCTGGGCCGAAGGCGAGCCGCCGGCGCAGGCGCTGACGGGCGACGGCCTCATCCCCCAGCCCGACCGCGTCCGCATCCGCGCGTGGGCCGAGCTGGCCGACCACTTCACGATCACCGATCCACGCTGCGTCGACGCCCTGTCGCCGTTCTACGTGTGGAGCACCGACTACGCCGAGAAGCGCCTGGAGTGGAAGCGCCGCCATCCGCTGCACGTCCTGCTGCTGCGCACGTATCGCATCCCGCGGCCCGTGACCGTCCGCGTCAAGGACGAGTACGGCGGCTGTCGCTCGTGGCTGGATCTCCAGCGCGACCTGCCGTTCGAGGGCACCCCGGTCCTGTCCGACGACGAGTTCGAGCGCGCGGCCGAAGCGATCCGCTCGATCGTCGACGGCGGCGTCCCGGCGCTCGTCTAGCCCGGCCGCCCGCGCCCGACGTGATCGCGACGCTCGGCAACGCCGAGCGCGTGCTCGCCGTCGGCATCGGCGGCGGCGGTGACGTCGCCGGCGCGCTCGCGGTCGCCGAGCTTGCGCGGGCGCTCGGAACGCCGGCGGTCGTCGGCGGCCTGACCTGGGAGCGGCGGCCGATCGATCCGCTGCCCGGCCCGCGCCGGATCGCCGAGCTGCGCGACGCCCGGCCGCTGAACGCGGCGACGGCCCTCGCCGGGCCCGACACGACCGGGCCCGGCGGCTTCGTGTTCGCCGAGGCCCACGTCGCGCGCCACCTCGGCGAGCCGACCCTGCTGCTGGATCCCAGCGACGGCCCGGCGGCGGTCGCCGCCGGTCTCGCCGACGCCGCCGCGCAGCTGGGCTGCGACGTCGTCGTGCTGCTCGACGTCGGCGGCGACGTCCTCGGCCACGGCGACGAGGCGGGCCTCGCGAGCCCGCTCGCCGACGCCGTCTGCCTCGCCGCGGCGCCGGCGCTGGCCGCCGCCGGCCCGGCCGTGCTGCTGGCGGTCTTCGGCGCCGGCTGCGACGGCGAGCTCGAGCCCGCCGAGGTGCTCGAGCGGGTCGCCGAGGTCGCGGCCGCGGGCGGCGCGCTGGGCACCTGGGGGCCGGGCCGCGCCGAGCTCGAGCGGCTGCGTGTCGCGGTGGCGCAGGTCCCCACCGAGGCCAGCGCGATGGCACTGCGTTGCGCCGCCGGCGAGACCGGCACGACGACGATCCGCCGCGGGCGCCGGACCGTCCGGCTGACGCCGGCGGGCGGGCTGGTGTTCTTCCTCGACCCGCTCGTCGCGCTGCGCAGCGCCGCGCGCTGCGCCGCACTCGTGGCCGGGGCGGGGTCGCTGCAGGAGGCCGACGCCATCCTGCGCGCGCGCGGCATCTCCACCGAGCTCGAGTACGAGTCGGCGCGGGCCGGTTCAGATGAACGGTAGGGTTTGCACGTCTGCATGCGTGCCCGCCGGCTCATCTTCGCGGTCGCACTCGCCTTCGGACTGCTGACCGCGCCCGCCGGAGCGCAGGTGCAGGCCTACCGGGCCAACGACTACGGCGGCTTTCGCGACGTCCTGCCGCCCGGGACCAACGGCCACACGAACCTCGTCGAGCTCGCGGCGTTCCTCGCGACAGGCGCGCGCCCCGCCCACAACGACGATCAGCTCGCGATGTACGAGCGCCTGCTCGGCGCGACGCCCGGGGTCACCGCCGGCAACCTCGGCCTGCTCTTCAAGGACTCGAGCTTCGGCGTCCCGCCCGGCGAGCAGGCGCGCGCCTACAGCCCGCGCCCCGGCCTGACGATCACGCGCGACGCCGCCTACGGCGTGCCGCACATCTACGGGACGACGCGCGCGGCGGCGATGTTCGGCACCGGCTACGCGGGCGCCGAGGACCGCCTGTTCCTCATGGACGTCCTGCGCCACACCGGCCGCGCCGAGCTGAGCTCGTTCGCCGGCGGCTCCCCCGGCAACCGCGAGCAGGACGCCCAGCAGTGGCAGATCGCGCCGTACACCGAGGCCGACCTGCAGCGCCAGGCCGACCAGCTCGACGACCTCTACGGCGCGGACGGCCGCCAGCTTCAGGAGGACGCGGCCAACTACGTCGCGGGCGTCAACCAGTACATCGACGAGGCCCGCCTGGACCCGACGAAGATGCCGGGCGAGTACGCGGCGATCGGGCGGCCGCTGGGGCCCGACCCGTGGAAGGTCACCGACATCATCGCGACCGCGTCGCTCGTCGGCGGCATCTTCGGCAAGGGCGGCGGCGACGAGCTCACGCAGATGCAGCTGCGGCGCTCGTTCGTCGAGCGTTACGGCGCGCGGCGCGGGCGCGCGCTGTGGCGCGAGTGGGCCGCCTACGAGGACGCCGACGCCCCGACGACCGTGCGCGGCAGGCGCTTCCCCTACCAGACGGCTCCCAAGCACCCGGCGCGCGGCGGGCTGGCGCTCGCCGACGCGGGCTCGCTGCAGCGCGCGCAGGTCGTGGCGGGCGGACCGCGGGCGAGCGCCCGTGCCGCCAGGAAGCCGAGCGGCATCTTCGGGGGCGCGCTGCGCCCGGGGGGCATGTCCAACGCGCTGCTCGTGTCCGCGGGCGAGTCGGCGAGCGGGCACCCGCTGGCGGTCTTCGGGCCGCAGGTCTCCTACCTCGCGCCGCAGATCCTCATGGAGGAGGACGTCCACGCCCCGACGATCGACGCGCGCGGCGCCGCCTTCCCGGGCGTGAACCTCTTCGTCGAGCTCGGCCACGGAGAGGACTACGCGTGGAGCACGACGTCGGCCGGCCAGGACATCATCGACACGTTCGCGGTCGACCTCTGCGACCCCGCCACCGGCCGCCCGACGATCGACTCCGACCACTACCGCTTCCGCGGCGCCTGCGAGCCGATGGAGACGCTCGAGCGCGTCGACCGCTGGTCGCCGACCCTCGCCGACTCGACCCCCGCGGGCAGCCAGACGCTGCGCGTGCAGCGCACGAAGCTCGGCCTCGTCACCGGCCGCGCGACGATCAAGGGCAAGCCGGTCGCCTACGTGCGGCTGCGTTCGACCTACGGCCACGAGGTCGACTCCGCGCGCGGCTTCTCGGACTTCAACAACCCCGACCGGATGCGCGACGCCCACGACTTCCAGCGCGCCGCGGCGAAGATCGGTTACACGTTCAACTGGCTCTACGTGGACGACCGCGACATCGCGTACTTCAACTCGGGCAACAACCCGCAGCGCGCGCCGGGCGTCACCGGCCAGCTGCCGATGCCGGCGCGGCTGGAGTGGCGCGGCTTCGACCCCGACCGCGGTACGGCGGCCTACACGTCGTTCGGCAAGCACCCGCAGGCGATCGACGGCCAGCCCTACATCACGTCGTGGAACAACAAGCAGGCGCGCGGCTACGCGGGCGCCGACACGAACCTCTACTCGTCCGTGTTCCGCTCGCAGATGCTCGACCGCGAGATCGAGCAGCGCATCGCGGGACCGAAGAAGATCGACCTGCCGGGGCTCGTCGACGCGATGGGCTCCGCGGCGACGACCGACCTGCGCGGCGCGTTCGTGCTGCCGCTCGCGCTCGACGTCATCGGCACGCCCGCGGACCCGAGGCTCGCCGCCGCCGTCGCCGAGCTGCGCGCCTGGGTCGCCGACGGCGCGCACCGCATCGACCGCGACGGCGACGGCACGTACGAGCACTCCGACGCGATCCGGATCCTCGACGCGTTCTGGCCGCGCTGGATGCACGCCGAGTTCGAGCCGTCGCTGGGGCCGCGGCTGTTCGACGCGCTCGAGGCGGCGCACCAGCTCGACGACGAGCCCAACGGCGCAGGCCAGCACCGCGGCTCGTCGTATCAGACCGGCTGGTACGGCTACGCGGCCAAGGACCTGCGGCGCATCCTCGGACGCCACGTCGCCGCGCCGTACTCCAAGCGCTACTGCGGTGGCGGCGTGCGCGCGCGCTGCCGCGCGGTGCTGCGCGCGGCGCTTTCCGACGCGCTCGGCGACAGCCCGGCGACGCTCTATCGCGACAAGACCTGCGCCGACGCCGGCCGGCCCGCCGACCAGGACTGCTTCGACGCGATCGCCTTCCGAGCGACGGGCGCCGTGACCCAGCCGCTCATCGGCTGGCAGAACCGCCCGACCTACCAGCAGGCGGTCGAGGTCCAGGGCCACCGGCCGCGCCCGTAGGTCCCGGGCGGCGGGCGGCGAACTCCGGCGGCAGATGTCCGCCTGGGTCGAGTCGAGCTCGAAGAACTTCACCGCGCGCCACGACGAGCACGACGCACGGGGCGTGCGGAGCGTGCTCGCGCTGCTCGAGGACACGCGCGAGCGCGCCGGCGGCGTCTTCGAGCGCCTGCCCGCCGAGGTCACGGTCGTCGTGCACTCCAGCAACGCCCAGCTGAACGCCGCCCAGCCGATCCTGCCGCTCGTGCGCCGCGTGACGACGCCCGCGGCGCGGCGCTACCTCGCCGGCTGGACGAGCCGCGGCGAACTGCACGTGCTCGCCCCGCGGCTGCTTACCGAGCGCGCGGCGAACACCGAGGGATCGCGCGAGATGCTGCTGCTGACCCCGGCGGCGCTGTACGTCCAGCTCGTCGTGGCGTCGTGCAATCCGGCGCTTCCGCCGCCGTGGTCGCCGCGCAGCACGGTACGGGCCGCGCGCTGGGCGTGGCTGCTGGCGGGCGCGGCGCAGTGGTTCTCCGGCCAGACCGCCCACGCCCGTCCGGCGATCGCGCGGCGCCTGCGCGAGGGCGCGCGGCCCGACTTCCCGCCGGGCCTGCGCGACGCCGTGCTGCTCGGCGGCAGCGTCATCGACCTCGTCGCCCGCGAGCAGGGCGTCGCGCGCGCGGTCGCGCTCGTCTCGACGCTGCCGCGCGGCGGGCCGCGCGAGGCGCTCGTCGCAACGTTCGACGGCCGCGCGCTCGTCCACACCGAAGGAACGTGGCGGGCGCATCTCGCGCGGCTCGCAGGGCGCTAGCGGTTGTGCAGCGCACCGTCGTGCCTCGGCGGTCGCGCCGGCGCTTCCAGCAGGCGATGAGCGAGACGAGCAGCCGCCGGGGACCGCAATCGCCGCGACACGCAGTGCGGCGGCCGTGCCGCGCGGTCGTGGCGCCAAATCCTCGCTATCCGAGGATCTGGCGCCATCACCGCGGCGTGTTGACCGCAGCCGGAGACATCCCGCTCCCCAGCGCCGCCCGTGTCTCGGCGACGATGAGGTCGCCGGCGAGCGCGCGGTGATGGTGCAGCACCTCGTCGCCCTCGACGTACTCGCGCGCGTAGCGCTCGTGCAGCCCGTCGGGCGCCGGAACCGCCGTCAGCACGACGCTGCCGCGCAGCGTCCCGTCGTCCAACGCGGTGATCGTCGCCGCATGCGTGCGAACGAACGGCTCGTCGGCGTCGAGAAACCAGCCGCACTTGACGGCCACCTCGGACTCCGGCACACAGAGTGCTCCCGCCGCGGCCGCCCGCGCCCCGAACGTCTGTCGCTCGGGCACGGCCCGCATCCACGCCAGCACCCGCTCGGCGCGCTCGTCGCCGGCGCACGCCCCCGCCGCGGCCAGCGCGGCGTAGGCCCGCGCGACCTGCGGCGCCGTCACGAGCACGCGCCCGAAGCCGCGCGCGCCGCCCGGCTCCAGCGGCCAGTCGTCGCCGGTCAGCGCGGCCAGCCGCGCGAGCAGCTCGCGGGCGCCGACCCGCTCCCACAGCGCGACGGTCGGTGCATTCGCGCTGACCGTCACGGCCGGCGAGGCGGCCGCCTGCCACGCGGCCGCGTCGGCGAACGCGTCGGCCGCCACCCAGAACAGCAGCGGCTTCAGCAGGCTCGCGCAGCGCAGCGGCACGCCGCCGACGGTCGGGGTGACCGCGACACCGTCCCCGGCCACGACGAAGGCGGCCGCCGACCGGCCGCTCAGAGCGCCCGCATCCGGCTGCCGCCATGCGGGCCCGCCTAGCTCAGCAGCGCCGTGCCGATCCATAGGACGAGCGCCACGAGCGCGCAGGCGATCAGCAGGCCCGCCAGCACCCGGGCGGGCGGCGTCGGCGCGGGCCGCTCGCCGCTGATGACCTCCGCCTGCAGCAGCACCTCGCGCGCGACCGAGTAGCCCGACGCGGGCACCATGACGTCGCGCGGTCCGGCGGCGAGCATGTCGGGCACGTCGAACCCACGCGTGCGCTGCAGCGACGACGGGACGCCCTCTTCGAGCAGCAGCCCCTGGATGAACTCCGCCTCGGCCTGATTCGTCGCGCCCGCGACCTGGACGAGCGCGCCCTCGGCGTACTGCGGCTTGATCTTGCGCGCGCGCTCGTGGCGCTCGTCGACCGGGTCGCCGACGCCGAGCGTTCCGGCATAGACGAGCGGCATGTTGCACACACGACAGAAGCGCGCGTCGAGCGGGTGCGGTTCGGCGCAGCTCGGGCAGACGAGCGGTTGCGACGCCACGGCGCTCACGTCACCTCGACCGGGACCTCGCGGATCACGCCGTCGTCGATGAGGTACGAGCGCACCTCGGGCTCGGCGTCCCCGCGCTTGGGCACGCCGACGATGAGCCATTCGACGCCCGGCCAGCCGGCGGCGAAGTTCACGTCGGTCTGCGAGGGGAACGGCTCCGAGCGCGTGTGCGAGTGGTAGATCGCGACGAGCTGGTCGTCGTCCTCCTCGTCGGCGAAGGCGAAGCGGATGAGCTCGCGCCCGTCGATGTCGAAGCGAAACGGGCTGGCGGCGAGGTTCTCCAGCGCGTGCCCCGCAGTGGCGACGCCGTCACGCCCGACGACGAGCCCGCAGCACTCGTTGGGAGCGTCGCGGACGGCGTGCGCGACGATCTCGTCGAGGAGCTCCCGCGCGATCTGCACCGAGATCTAGGCGCTGATGCGCTCGGACTTCGTCTTGTCGTCGTCGTCCTCGTTGATGGCCGACAGCGACTCCTTGAACTCCCGCATCCCCTTGCCGAGCGACTTGCCGACCTCGGGGAGCTTCTTCGGCCCCAGCACGACCAGGGCGATGATCAGGACGACGACGAGCTCCATCGGTCCGATGTTGAATGGCATGAGTTGCGTGCTCCTAGCGCGTGGGAATCACTTCATCGTAGAGGCAGGCCGGAGCGGGGACGCCGGACCGCGCCGACGCGCCGTGCGCACGGCGTCAGGAGGTGCCGGTCTCGAGCGCCTCGGGCACCGGCGCAAGCTTCGCCGCCTGGCGCAGGAGCACGAGGTGCTGGCCCTCCGAACCCATGATCGAGGCCCCGCTCTGCAGCAGCCGCGCCTGGACGAACTTCGCCTGCGCGTCGTAGTAGGCGGCGACCGCCGCGGTCTCGATCTCGATGAGGAACGCGAGCGTCTGGGCCTCGTCGTGGACGTCGCCGAGCCCTTTGACGAGCTTGTCGACGGCCGCCGGCCCGGCGGGTTCGGGCGGCGGCTGCCCGCCGAGGTCGGTGAGCGCCGTGACCCAGGTCGCCGCGTGGCGGCGCTCGTGCTCGCGCAGCGCGGGCGCGAGCTGCTCGTCGCGCAGGAAGCCGTCCTGGATGACCCGGTCGTAGGCGAGGACGAGCGTGCGCTCGAGCGTGATCGCCTTCTCGAGCAGCGTCGCGTCGGTCTCGTCGTCGGCGAATGCGTTGCGCACCGCGAGCAGCAGCGGCACCGACGAGGCCGCGACGGCGGCGCCGCCGAGCGCCAGCCCGCGCCGCAGCAGCGCGCGGCGGTCGCGCTCGAAGGCCGCGATCTGCGCCGTGTCGGCAGCGCCGTCGGCGACGACGACGACCGGGCGGTTCACGCGGGCCGTCCGAGCACGAACGCCGACGGTGCCTGCGCCAGCCCGAGCTCGCCGAGCCAGACGGCGAGCTGCTCGCTCTCGGTCGTGAGGATCGCCGACACCGTCGAGCGGACCTCACCGGGCGAGAGCTTGGGCAGCACGTCGATGTAGGCCGCGATCTGGTTGTTCTCGCGCTCGACGGCGAAGCGCATGACGTCGCGTTGGGAGCCCAGCGGGCGGAAGTCGTAGGACGACTTGGCCTGGTTGGGGATCCCCTTGAGGTTCTTGATCGCCGCCGCCAGCGCGTCGGCGTGCGCCTGCTCCTGCTCGAGGAAGCCCTTGAGGATGCGCAGCGCCCCGTCGCGCAGGCCGCCGGCGGCGGTCTTGTACGCCGCGACCATCTCGAGCTCGAGGTCGAGCATCGAGTTCAGCAGGTCGGCGTCGGCGGTGTCGGACTCGTCGGGGGCCGTCTTGACGTTCGCGTTCTTCGTGTCGTCGGCGCAGCCGGCGAGCAGCATGGCCGAGGCGCCCGCCGTTGCCAGCAGGCGCCTGCGCGACAGTGTCGGGGTCACCACCAGACGGTGGAGTCTAGGTTCTCGATCGCCTCGAGCGGCTTGGTGTAGATGCCGGAGGACAGGTACTTCCAGCCGTCGTCGCAGACGATGAAGACGACGTTGCCCTCGTCGATCTCGTTGGCGATCCGCACGGCGACGCGGGCGATCGCGCCCGACGACACGCCGGCGAAGATGCCCTCCTCGTCGAGCAGCTTGCGCGTCCACACGACGGCGTCGGCGTTCGTGACGAAGATCTTGCGGTCCAGCAGGCTCAGGTCGATGATCGGCGGGATGAAGCCGTCCTCGAGCGAGCGCAGCCCCTGCACGGGCTCGCCTTGCATCGGCTCGGCGGCGACGATCTTCACGGCGTCGCCGAG
>Ga0310811_10015245_pt1 | contig 10050 bp, 9 predicted proteins | sample YCmetagenome_FD_207642 | JGI IMG/M metagenome (GOLD analysis project Ga0310811, IMG submission 207642) | Soil microbial communities from experimental microcosm in Duke University, North Carolina, United States - YC | ecosystem: Engineered > Artificial ecosystem > Soil microcosm > Unclassified ...
ACGGTCGAAGGCGTCCCCATATCCGAGCTTTCGGCACTCTTCGATAACGAGGCGGCGAACAGCCACGCTGATGGCGGTTGGCAACAGGACGCAGATGACATTGCCATCCAGCACGAGTGGACGCCGTTCGAGAGGAGTATGGCCGAGCGTAGTGCGGACCAATCCGGGCCAGGATGCTGCGGAGAGGATAAACGGGCGAAGTGCGTCAGCATCAATGCCAGCGTTGCCAAGCTCTTCGCGCGTAAACCGTACGATTCCGCGTCCGGTGCCCAGGCTGCCGAGGAGGCTCGTAGGAATGGTCCGGGCCGGCCATTCGTTGCCCAGAGAATTACGCGGCACAGCGACCCTCTCAGCGATGATCTCAGAGAGGGCGAGCAGGGCGAATACGCTGGCCCGGAGTCCATCGAACGGCATGCCGGTGGGCATCGTTTCGATGACCCCCAACAGCCGGTGAACATCGAACGCCGCAGTCTCCCAGATACCTTCGAACAGCCGAAAGTTGCCTCGTGGGGAGGCAACCAGCGACACGAACACGTCCTCCGCGGGATCTTCCATACGGCCGCAAGTGCCTTCGCCAAGCACTCTGAACCAGCGCTGAAGGGTTTCCCTGTTAGGCTTGCGCCGGCCTCGGCAGTGGATCAACGCCAAATGCACCAGCGCCTCCAGCCTAACACAATTGGCCTGGATTTCCGGGCGGGTCAGTAACCCTGCAAACGTTGCCGCCGTCTTGATCGGATCGCACGAGCGCAGCTCACGGATGACATCGCGATGTGAGGTCGCCAGTGTCGACAAATCGGCAGATGCCAGGCCTCCCAGCAGAGCTGCCAGCATTCTGTCGTTAGCTCTGATGTCCGGTTCGTCAGTGGCGGTTGAGTCGACGGTGCGCGGGCGTCTGGCCGTGGAGTTCATGGGTGCATGCCAGTGTAGTGTCCGATCAGGCAAATGTCGGCGGCGGATTCATGCGCGCGGGCGGCATCGGATGAAAGTGCGCCGCAGACGAGCTGCCAGGCATCATCCAGCCGGGCTGCCGTGCGGTGCACCGCACCGATGAACGCGCCTTGTCCGCCGCCAACCATGCCGAGCCGAATGCGATCGTTCGCGGGCATTGCTTGCGTCTGGCTCGGGGTCAGTAGTGGGTGACCCACTTGCTGTTCAGGGCTTCCTCGATGCGGCGGTGGCGGGCCTTGATGATATCGGCAGGCACGGCGCTGACGAAGGCGTAGAATGTCTTGGTGCGGATTGCGTCCACGACTCGGTCGCCTACCTTCTTCGGATCGAGACCGGTGGTGGCGAGGCGTTCAGCCAACACTGCCTCATCATTGGCGCGGGTCTGTGGGCCGCCCATGTGGTCCGGGCGATTGCGGGCGCCTCGTGCGATGTTTGTGGCGATCGGGCCCGGACACAGCACGGAGACGCCAACGTTGGTGCCTTCCAGTTCGTGCTCGAGCGCCTCCGATAATGAAAGCGCGGCGTATTTGCTCATCGAGTAGGGGCCTTGGTGGGTGCCGCGGCGATTCTGGAAGCCGGCAACCGAGGCGGTGTTGACCACGTGTCCTTCCTCGCCGTGCTTGAGGATGGCGGGAACGAAATGCCGGATGCCGTGGATGATGCCCCAGATGTTGACGCCGATGACGAACTCCCAGTCGGACTGCGGCACGTCGACCAGCCGGGTGCCGTGCATCGGCACGCCCGCGTTGTTGCAGGCGATGTGTAGTTTGCCGAAGTTGCGTTCGGCTTCTGCCAGGGCATCGAGAACGGACTGCTCCTGCGTCACGTCGATGCGCACCGGCATGACGCGCTTGTTGGTGCCGGAGAGGCCGTGGGCTGCCTGCTCGACTGTGTCCTTCTGGATGTCGGCCATGATGACGTTGGCGCCGGACTCGGCGAGCGCGGTCGCAATGCCGAGACCAATGCCGGACGCGGCGCCAGTAACGATGGCGGTCTTGCCTGAAATGTCCATGATTGGGGGCCTTTCTATTTCGGCGGGTCGATCTGTTCCATCAGTGCCAAGCCTTCCATGGCGAGGCCGTATCCCAGCAAATCCTGCATGCGCTTTTTCAGATATTCCGTGAACATCAACCTTGTGTAGCGCAGCAGAAGGGTGGGCTTCGCGGCCAGCGCTTCGGCGTGTTCCCAGGCGCGTGCCAGGACCTTGTCGGGCGGCAGGATTTCCGCAACCAGGCCCAGATCCTTTGCCTCTAACGCCGACAGCGTCTGACCGGTGAGCAGGAAGTAGCGGCCGCGGTTCATGCCCATCAGCAGAGGCATGACGATGTGCATGCCGTCACCTGGCAACATCCCGGACATGAAATGCGCGGAGTCCTGGAACGCCGCTGTGTCCGAGGCGAGCACGATGTCCGATAGCAGCGGGATTTCGCAATGCCGCCAGGCGGGACCGTTGATTGCCGAGATGACCGGCACCTCAATGTTCAGCAGGTTCATCAACAGGGCGCGGCCTTCCCAATGGACTCGGTCGTACGAATTGGCGGTCAGGCCCTGGGCGAGGGACCGGGTGCCGGTGGTAGCGCGCACGCCGGACCACTCGTCACCTGTACCGGTCAGGATCACCACTCGATTGTCGCGGTCGCGCGCGACGTCAGCGAAGGCGTCAGGTAGCTCGCCATGTGGACCCAGCCCCCAGCGCAGGGGACCGTTGTCGGTGTGGAAGCGCATTTCCAGAATGCCGTTGTCGCGGCGCATGTGGATACACGCGTATTTCTTTGCGTAGCTGTCGAACTGGGTCATTGCGGTGTCTCCTGGGAGAGGAGATTCTTGTTTGGCGGCGAGGGTGCGAGGGATGCCCGATCGACCCCCTCCCCAACCCTCCCCCGCGCTACGCGGGAGAGGGGGTGGTCAGCCGATAGACCTTTGCAGCGGTGCCGCTGTATAGCGCGGTCTTTTCAGCGGCTGATGCGTTGGCGGAGATCCGTTTGAACGCGTTCCACAATTCGGTGTAGCCGCCTGACTGCTTGTCCGGCGGGAAGTTGCTCTCGAACATACAGCGGTTGACCCCGAAAGCCTCGATGCAGTGTTCGATGTAGGGGCGCCAGGCCGCGGCGAGATCCTCGGATGAGGGGGGCGTATCCTTTTCGTGGAAGTCGAAGCCGACAGATACCATGCCGAGACCGCCGAGTTTGCAATAGACGTTGGGACATTTGGCGAGCTCGCTGATGTCCTTGCGCCAGCCGGCGAGGATCTCCTGGCGACGGTTGTTGTAGGGCCCGACGCCGAGGATGCCTCCGACATGATTGAGGATGATCGTCGTGCCGGAAAACGCGCGCGCGAGGTCGATCGCATCCGGTAGTTGCGGATGATACTGCCATGATTCGAAACTCAGGCCCAACGGTGCAAGCTGGGCGAAGCCTTCGCGGAACTTCGGGTCGAGGACCTGGTGCAGGGGCACTTCGCGGGATGCGTACTTGTAGACCGCTTCGTGCGTGTCCCAGGCGACGCCGTGGCGCAGGCCACGCAGACGGCCTCCCGCTGCGGCGATCTGGGCTTCCAGCAGTTCGCGTACGCGCGCACCGACGGTGAGGTCGCCGCCACTGACGATGCCCTCGGCGACGCGGCATGGACCGTAGCCGCCTGAGGCACTCATTGCGGCGATGCCTGTGACGAACTCGACTTCTCCCAGTGCGGCCATCTCGCGTGGGCCGCCCTTGCGATACATCGCTCGGCATTCCAGGAAGACGGTCGAGACGATGTTGTGCCCGCCACCGATGTCGGACAGGAGTTCCGGCAACAGATAGCGGCCTCGGTGCGGCGTGTCCCAGAAATGGTGGTGGGGATCGATGATTGGCAGATCGGGCTCCAGCGCTGCCTCGGTGGGGCGCTTCGCTAGCCACGCCTTCAGCGCAGAGTCGTCGCGATAGACGCCGCCGCGGTATTCGCCTTTCGACTCGCCGAACTGGGGCATGGTGGTTTCCTCCGTTGGTGTTGTGGCGTGCTGCGTCATCTGGTCGTGCCAGCGGCATCTCCATCAGGGCACCACGTCCGTTGCGAGCAGGTTCCCCTGTTATGTGAAGGCAAGAACCGGAGTTCTGCCGTCCTCTGGCGCGGTCTAGTTGTTGGTCAGGCCCGAACACAGTGAGTGGAAGCGGGGCCGCTTACGACCATCACAGACAAGGAAATCTATCATCATGTCCAAAGAGAGTGAGAACAAAGCTATTGTTGGTCGCTGGTTCACTGACTTCTGGGGCGAGAAGTGCGACCTGGGTATCGTCGATGAACTGGCAGCACCCAACATGCTGTTGCAGTATTCGTTGCACGAACCGCGTCGTGGCCGCGCCGACATCAAGGCGTTCATGACCGACTTCCGCGCGGCATTCCCGGACCTGAATTTCTGGGGAGCAGCGGACCTGATCGCCGAGGGAGATTATGTCGTTGGCCGCTGGGAAGGTGGCGGAACGCACACCGGGGCCGCCTTCACCGATTTCCTGATGGGCTCGCTGCCCGCAGCGACGGGCCGCAAGATGCGGTTCACCGGAACGACCGTACTCAAGCTTGAGGAAGGCCGGATCGTTTCGGAAGTCGGCCTTGACGACGGCGTAACGGCGCTGACGCAACTCGGCCTGATTCGCGCTGCGTGATTGGGCGACCGGCGTGGTGGTCAGGGAGAGGAATACCTGACCCCACTGTCGGCCTCGTCAGCCAGTCTCGCGACACGCACATGCATCAGGGTGCATCGCGCCACAGCTTTGGTCGCGACCGCACAGGGTCGAGCAGTGACCAATCACCTTGCTCGAGCGTGTGCCCCTTTGGGAACGGTGGCCGCGCCTCCAGCCCCAGGGAAAGCACCACCCGATCGTCGCGATAGTAGCATTGCAGGATCGCGCGGGAGAGCGCTGCAACTTCCGGCCCACCGCGTTCGCGAAACGACTCTGCGGCGGCGTATCGTTGCGACGCATCCTGGTCGGCGAACGGGCCTCCGGCGAGTGCCGACAGCGAACTGATGGCCGCCTGCACATCGCGTTGGTCGCGACCGAGCGACTTCACGATGTCGGCGAAGATGATCGGATCGTCGGCGCCGGGCACACCAAATTCCGTGCTCGCTGGAATGATCATTCCGGCGATGCATTGCAGGTCCAGTAGTTCCGTCGCGGACAGGCTGGTTTCGCTATCGTTTTGCATGTGTGCCTCAATCGAACAGAGTGGCCAGGCGTTGCTTCATGGCGTCGGCGATGTAGAGCGCCAGTGCCTGGATGGTGCAGGTTGGATTCACGCCGCCGGAGGTGACGAAGATGCTGCCGTCGACGATGAACAGGTTCTTCACGTCGTGGCTGCGGCCCCACCCGTTCACCACCGACCGTTCCGGGTCCGTCCCCATGCGCGCCGTGCCGAGCAGGTGCCAGCCGCCATTCACGATAGGACTCTGCACGCCAATATTCGTGGCGCCCGCCGCTGCGAGTACTTCCTTCGCGCGCGCGGTGCCGTGGTCCATCATGCGTCGGGAGTTCTCGCTGATCGTGTAGTCGATCCGGGGCGCGGGAATGCCGTGGCCATCCTTCAGGACGGGATCGAGCGTCACCCGGTTATGCTCCTCCGGCAGGTCTTCGCAGATTGCCGACAGGCCGATGCGCCGACCAACCAGCTTGCGGAAGATGCGATGGTGGTCCTCGCCCCAGGGCAGTCGGCCGTCGGCATCGCTGATGATCGCCTCGGTGATCGGTCCGATGCCGCGGCTGAACTGATAGGAGTAGCCGCGGACGAAGTCGCGGCTGGGGTCCGTCTCGTAGAATTCCATGCTCCACAGGCAAAGCGGCGGCGCGCGATTGCCGTCGAGCGGTTCCTCCACGTAGCCGAAGACCTGGGAGTACGGATGGAACATCAGGTTCTTGCCGACCAGGCCGCTCGAATTGGCGAGCCCGTTGGGAAAACGTCCTGACACCGAATTGAGCAGCATGCGCGGCGTGCCGACACCGTTGCAGGCCATGATGACGACCTCGGCGGGCTGGAATTGCTCCTTTCCGTCGGCGGCATAGTAGATCGCACCCGACGCCATGCCGTGCTCATTGACCGTGATCTCGCGCACCCGGCAGCGCGTGCGCAGTTCGACACCGGCTCGGATGGCGGCGGGCCAGTAGGTGATGTCGGTGCTCGCCTTCGCTCCTTGCGCGCAGGCCGGCGAGCAATGACCGAGATTGATGCAGGGCGCTCGGCCTTCATACTCAACGGTGGCAACCGCGGTGTCGGATGGCCACCAGTGCCAGCCTAGCTGGTTCATCGCCTTGGCGAAGTGCGCGCCGCTCTTGCCGAGTGCCAGCGGCGGCATGGGGGGCTGCTTCGGTGGATAGGCCGGATCACCGGCGAGGCCCGACACGCCGGTCATGCGGTCGTTCTCGGCGAAGAACGGCTCCAACGTCGCGTAGTCGATCGGCCAGTCATCCGCGACACCGTCGAGCGAGCGCACGCGGAAGTCCGACGGGTGCAGGCGCGGATAGTGAGCCGCGTACACGATGGTGCTGCCACCTACACCGTTGAAGTTCAGCACCTTGATCGGTGAGTTGTCGTCGTTGACCGGATAGTCGGTCGGCCGCGCGCGCCGGTTCGGGCTGGCGGCGAAATCACTGTGCATCCGCGCCTCCCAATCCCTCCCGGTGCTTGGATACTCGGATTGCTTCATCCAATCGCCTTGTTCCAGGCAGAGGATCTTCATCCGCGTATCGGCCAAACTCCACGCCACCGCGGCCCCCGATGCGCCGGCGCCGATGATCAGCACGTCCACGATCTCGTTCATCGCTTACTCCTTGGACCTGCGATGGCTATCACATCGCGCGGGATCGCGGCAGTATGGCCGTTCTCGGCACAGGGAGAACATGCATGATCGACCTCTACTTCTGGCCCACCGGCAACGGCAAGAAAGTTGTCATCCTGCTGGAGGAACTCGGCCTGCCCTACACTTTCAAGCCGATCAATATCGGCCGCGGCGACCAGCTGACCCCGGCGTTCCTGAAGATCTCGCCCAATGGCCGCATGCCGGCGATCGTGGACGATGAACCGATGGGCGGAGGCGAGCCGATCTCGATCTTCGAGTCCGGCGCGATCATGACGTATCTCGCCGAGAAGACCGGGAAGTTCTGCCCGACCGACCCACGCGGGAAATACGAAGTGTCGCAGTGGATGTTCTGGCAGATGGCCAACCAGGGACCGAAGCTGGGCGAGCAAGGCCATTTCCGGCGCGCGCTGGCCAGTGGGAAGAACGGCGACCTGACGTATGCCCTGCAGCGCTTCGACAATGAGGCGCATCGCATCTTTGGCGTGCTTAATCTCGGACTGTTCAACAAGCAGTACCTGGCTGCGGGCGAATATACCATTGCCGACATGATCTGCTATCCGTGGGCGTCGAGCTGGGCCACGCGGGATATCGACATCGAGGAATTCCCCAACGTGAAGCGCTGGCTGGAAGAGCTCTGCGAGCGGCCGGCGGTCAAGAAGGCGATGGCCCTGGGACCGGAGTTCCGTGAGGACCCGGCCTCGATCAGCGCCGAGGAACAGGCTCGCCGCCAGAAGCTGGTCGGGGATCAGCGGGCTCAGAAGGTTCCGGCGGAATGGGTCAGCGCAGCTGCCGGTTGATCACGCTGCCCGGCGGTAGCTGCCCCCGCCGGGATTCTGGCGATTGCCCGACTGACCGGGGTCGTTCATAACGGTCGCAATATGCCAACGATTCGACCGGTCGGCACGTGGACGCGTGGGACGAGATGGCTATGACTCGCCGGGAAACATCGAAGCCACGTCTGTCGCCGCGGATTGGCATCGCTCGGCGGAGACCGTGTAGCGGCGAGGTGCGAGACTAGTTGGGCATGCCGACAATCAACCGCTCAATGGTAAAGCATTTGGCCAGGTTGTGGCTGATCGGCGGCGTGACTTTGGCGTTCGTCACGTGGGTCTGTTTCGCGCTCGATTTCAACGCGGCCGCCGCGGGTTTCGTCTATTTGACTGTTATCGTCGTCCTGTCGCTATGGGACAGCTTCGTGTCGTCGGCGGTATTCTCATTCAGCGCGGTTGCGGCGCTCAACTACTTCTTTATCCCGCCGCTATTCAGCTTCCAGGTGCAATACGATAGTGACATCCCGCTGCTCGGGATTTTCGTGTTAACCTCGTTCGTGATCACCGGCCTGGTCCGGCGCTTGCAGACATCGACGGCGATGGCGAGACGGCAGGCTCAGCTTCTCGACCTGACGCATGACACCGTGATCGCGCGCGACAGCAACGACGCGATCACGTTCTGGAACCGTGGCGCGGAGCTGCTCTATGGGTGGAGCCAGGCAGAAGCCGCGGGGACGATCTCGCATGGGCTGCTGAAGACCGTGTTCCCGGAGGACCGCGAGGCGATCAACGATACGCTGCACCGTTCGGGCCATTGGGAGGGCGAACTTCTCAATACAAGCAAATCCGGCGCGAAGATCGTCGTTGCCAGCCGGTGGTCGCTGCAGCGCGATGCTGGCGGGCATCCGATCGGAACGCTGGAGACCAACAACGACATCACGGAGCGCAAGCGGGTCGAGGAAGCACTGCGCCATAGCCAGGCGGCTTATCTTGCGGAGGCGCAGAAGCTCAGCCTGACGGGCAGTTTTGGTTGGAACGCGGGCAATGGCGATGTGTTCTGGTCCGAGCAGAGCTTTGTCATCCTCGGGTACGCGGGGGACGTTGCGCCGTCGATGGAGGCGTTGCTGGCGCGTGTGCACCCCGACGATGCCGGATCGGTGCGGCGGGCAATCGATCGTGCCTCGGCCAATCGAAGCGGATTCGATATTGAATTCCGGCTGTCGATGCCGGATGGCGCGGTCAAGCAGGTCCACGCTGTTGCCCGTGCTTTGGAGGGCGAGCTGAACGAGGCACAGTTTGTCGGTGCGCTGATGGATGTCACGGCTGCGCGGCAGGCTGACAGCCGGCTTCACCAGGCGCAGGCGCAGGTTGCCCATGTAGCGCGTGTCACCAGCCTGGGAGCGATCACCGCGTCGATCGCGCACGAGGTCAATCAGCCACTGGCCGCCATTGTGTCACATGGTGAGGCCAGCCTGCGCTGGCTCAATCGCGATGTTCCTCGGCTTGACGAAGTGGACGCGTCGATCCGGCACGTGATCAACGACGGCAAGCGCGCGAGCGACGTCGTTCAGAGAATCCGCGGGCTGATCCGCAAGACCGGACCCGAGCGGAGCCTGCTCAACGTCAATGACCTGGTCGAGGAAGTGGTGCCGCTGGTCCGGCACGAGGTGGCTCGTCATCGGGCATTGCTGCGGTTGGATCTTGCCGCGCAGTTGCCGACCATTCACGGCGACCCAATCCAGCTTCAGCAGGTCATCATCAACCTGATTATCAACGCTGTTCAGGCCATGTCGGCCGTTGAGGGGCGCGTGCGCGCGGTGACGGTCAGCACGCGCGTGGACGGCAGCGATCATGTGGTGCTGGAGGTCGCGGATTCCGGGCCAGGCATTGATGCCGCACATGTTGCCCAGATATTCGAGGCATTCTTCACCACCAAGCCAGACGGCATGGGCATGGGACTGTCGATTTGCCGATCGATCATCGAGGCGCATGGCGGGCAGATGAGCGCTCGGTCGCGGAGGCCCGAACCGGGGGCTGTGTTCCAATGCATCCTGCCCATCCGCGAATTACCCGCTTGACGGAATTCGGCCAGGCGCCGAATTTTCCACCGGGGCGAACATCATTCCGGATATCGCGTCAACACTTGCGGGGATCACGTCGTGGCGGACCGGTCGATGCCGGCGCAGCCTGAGCCGAACAGTGAGGAACCAGTCGTCCTGGTGGTGGACGACGACGAGTCCATGCGAGAGGCTCTGCGCAGCTTGTTGGAATCGGTCGACCTGCGGGTCGAAATGTTCCGCTCGGCGGCCGCATTCCTTCAGGCGGACCTGCCGGACGCGCCGGGTTGCATCGTCCTCGACGTCAGGTTGCCTGGGCAAAGCGGCCTGGAGCTGCAAGCTGAGCTCGTTCGGGAAGACATCCGTATCCCTATCATATTCATCACAGGCCACGGCGACGTGCCGATGTCGGTCAAGGCGCTGAAGGCAGGTGCGATCGACTTCCTGG
>Ga0310811_10015247_pt1 | contig 10049 bp, 8 predicted proteins | sample YCmetagenome_FD_207642 | JGI IMG/M metagenome (GOLD analysis project Ga0310811, IMG submission 207642) | Soil microbial communities from experimental microcosm in Duke University, North Carolina, United States - YC | ecosystem: Engineered > Artificial ecosystem > Soil microcosm > Unclassified ...
CCTTAATATATTGGCGCGTCGTGGTGAGGATGCCGAACTGAGAGTCGATGCGGCCCGCCAGCAGATCGAGAACACCTTGCGTCGAACTCTTATAGGGAACTTGGTTCAGCGTGATCCCCGCCATGCTGGAGAAGAGCTCCGCGGCGAGGTGGGCCAAGCTCGCTTCGCCCTCGGATGAATAAGAGACATGTTTCGGCTTGTCCTTGGCCAGAGCGATGTAGTCCTTGATCGTCTTGGCCGGAACGTCGGGGTAAACGACAAGCACGTACGGCGAGTAGCCAACCATGGCGACCGGCTCGAAATCTTTGAGAGCATCGTACTTTATGCGCCGATTGAGGATAGGCGCCGTCACCAAAGTCGATGTCGTCGCAATTCCGAATGTATATCCATCCGGATCGGAGGTCGCGATTTGCGTCGACCCGATCTCACCACTTGCACCGTCTCGATTGTAGATGACGATCGGTTGCCTCAGTTTCTCCGAAAGCTTGGTGCTGATAAGCCGTGCAATCGTGTCGGCTGCCGAGCCGGCCGGAAAGGGGACGATGAAGCGAATTGGCTTGTCCGGCCACGCCGTGTCGCCGGCGAAGGACGGACGACCGCAAAAGATTGCGCAGAGCGCCAGTGACAACGCCAGCACGTAGCGCATGAACATGCACTGACCCCGATCAAAAGGCATGACTTAAGGCGAGCACTTCTAGGTACGGAGGCTCACGACGAGGCGCAATGAACAATTGCGAAGCGTCTTGTGAGATTTTCGCAAATGGCAATTCGGCATGAAATGACGCGCGGAATACGAACGTCGTAGATTTCGACATGAATGATCTTGCTGCAAAGCAGCATGCTGCATCGGCAGTTCTGCCGCGACGACAACAGGGGTGCTAAGCCGCAACCTTATGCGAAACGAGTTTGGCAACGGTGTAGTGGTGGAGGCCTTCGGTGCCGCCTTCGCGGCCGTAGCCGCTGTCCTTCACACCGCCAAACGGCGTCTCGGCGAATGACGCCGTGAAGTGGTTGATCGCCAGGTTTCCGCACTCGATACCTTCGGCGAGCCGATCCGCATTGCGGGCCGAGGCCGTGAATGCGTAGGCCGACAAGCCGAAAGGAAGTGCATTCGCTTTGACGATGGCTTCATCGATGCTCCCGACCCGTACCAGCAAAGCGAGCGGCCCGAACGGTTCCTCCGTCATCGCACGCGCGTCACCAGGGACGTCGACGAGCGTCGTCAAGGGATAGAAAAAGCCACGGTTTCCTTGGCGGGCACCGCCGGACGAACACCGCGCGCCTTTGGCTACCGCGTCGGATACGAGATCATCGATTGCGTCCATGCGCCGGCGATTGGCCAGCGGACCCATTTGCACCGAAGGGTCGAGCCCGTTACCGAGCGTCATTGCTGCTGCCTGTTCGGCGAATGTCTGAGCGAAGCGCTCATAAATGGAGTCATGCACCAGGAAGCGCGTCGGCGCGACGCACACCTGGCCCGAATTGCGCGATTTCGACGTGACACATTCCCGCGCGGCGGTCACCGGGTCGGCATCGTCGCAAATGATCACCGGAGCGTGGCCGCCTAGCTCCATAATCGCGGGCTTCATGTGCGCTCCGCAAAGCGCCGCAAGATGCTTCCCTACAGGGACTGATCCGGTAAACGTCACCAGCCGCACCGCCGACTGCGCGATCAAGTGCGCCGAAATTTCCGCCGGATTGCCGAATACCAAGTTCAAGACGCCCGCAGGCAAACCAGCATCGACAAAAGCCTGCGCCAGCATCATGGCGCAGCCCGGCGTCTCCTCCGAAGCCTTGAGGATGATCGCGCAGCCCGAGGCGAGCGCGCCCGCGACCTTGCGCGATGGAGAGCTGAAAGGAAAATTCCAAGGGGAGAAGGCGGCGACGACTCCGATCGGCTCACGCAAGACGGTGTGCCGCATCCCGGGCTCGCTTGGGATCACACGCCCGTAGATCCTGCGCCCTTCCGTTGCGTCCCATTCGATGATCTCGCAGGCGCGTTTGACCTCGAGACGAGACTGGGCGAGCGGCTTGCCCTGCTCGAGCGTCATGACGAGCGCGATCGCTTCCGTGCGATCTTTAATCAATTCGACAGCACGCTGCATGACCTGAGCGCGTTGCGCCGGTGCGGTGCGCTTCCAAATCTGAAAGCCCTGCTGGCCGGCTGCAACCGCGGCATTAAGATCGGCCGCGGTTGCGTGCGGAACTGCGCCGATGATTTCTTCGTCCGCAGGATTGATGACCGGTTCTCCGGACGGCCGGCTCAGCCATTCGTTGCCAATCAGAAGCCTAAGCTCAGGGTAGCTATCCTTCGTCATGGCAGGCTCCATTAGTATTCGATTCACTCGTTTGGCATGCGCCTGAGCCAGCGCCGTTTCCCTTACCGATCAGGGTAGCGAGAACTCCTCCTCGAGCGCATCGGGCACGATGCGCGAGCATTGCGGCTTGCCGCGGATCGCGCGCCATATCCGCTCAGGGGTCGCCGGCATTTCCATATGCGTGACGCCGAACTCAGCCAGGGCATCGACGATGGCATTAATGATTACCCCGAGAGCCGGAGTCGTGCCGCCCTCGCCGGCCGGGCGGATGCCGAGCGGATGCGTGGTCGATGGCACTTCGCTGATCTCAGTCGTGAAAGACGGCAGAACATCGGCGCGCGGCATGGCGTAGTCCATGAACGAACCGGCCAGCATCTGGCCAGTGCTGGCATCGTAGAAACAGTGCTCAAGCAGCGCCTGGCCGGCCCCTTGCGCTATGCCGCCATGCGTCTGGCCGTGGATGATGAGCGGATTTACGGCCCTGCCCACGTCATCCACCGTGACATGGCGGATGATCTCGACATGGCCCAAGTCCGGATCCACCTCGACCTCGCAGACGTGGCAGCCATAGGGGAAACCGGCGACATTCACCGTCTCGTCGCATTCCGCATAGAGTGGACCACGCAATTCTTGCGGCAGGTCGGTCCGCGCACTCATCGCCGTCGCGACTTCGGCGAGGCTCATCACGGGCTCGCCCTGGGCTATGAACTGGCCTTCGGCAAAGCCGATATCGGATGCACTCTTTTGTAGCAGCAGACCGACGACCTGCTTGGCTATATCGATGATCTTATTTGACGCGCGCCAGATGACGATGCTTCCGAGACGCATGCCACGCCCGGAATGCGTTCCGCCGCCGACATCGACGATATCGGTGTCTCCGGTGATGAGACGAACCTTGTCGAAGGGAACACCCAACCACTCGTGCACGAGCTGAGCGAAGCTCGTCTCGTGACCCTGGCCGTTCGAAACGGTCCCGATCACCACATCGACGGAGCCATTGGGATGGACGGTGAGCCGCGCCTTTTCGCGGGGGATCCCCGTGGCGGTATCGACATAATTGGCGACGCCGATGCCCCGATACTTTCCGCGCTTGCGCGCCTCCGCTTTCCGCGCGGCAAAGCCTTTCCAATCGCCGAGTTCGACGGCGCGCTTCATCACCCCGATGTAGTCGCCGCTGTCATAGACCATGCCGAACGGGTTCTTGTACGGCAGTTCGCCCTGCGACACGAGATTGCGGAGCCGCAGTTCAACACGATCGAAGCCCGCCTGCCGCGCGGCGATATCGATCAGCCGCTCCATCACGTAGATGACCTCGGGACGGCCCGAGCTGCGATAGGGCCGCGTCGGCGCGGTATGGCTGAGCACGGCGCGGGCACGGAAATGGGCGGCGGGCATCCTGTAGATGCTCGACATGATCTCGACGCCCTTTTGCAGCATCGAGAAGTTGCCGGTGTGCGAGCCGAGGTTGCCGATATTGGAGCCGCGCATTGCAAGGAAGTTGCCGTCCTTATCGAGCGCAAGCTCGGCTTCGACGGCAAGATCGCGACCTTGATAATCGCTGAGCAGCATTTCACTCCGCTCGCCCGTCCATTTGACCGGGCGGCCGACGCGGCGCGCCGCCCAGGCCACAAGCGGCTGCTCGGCGAAGATCGCACCGCGCGTTCCGAAATTACCGCCGACATCACGGATCACGAGCCGCACTTTCGGCTCAGGGACATTGAGAACGCCGGCAAGGTCACGGCGTAGCCGCAAGGTCGAACCGCTGCAGGTGTAAATCGTGTAGCCGCCCGTTTGCGGATCGTAGTCGCCGACCGCGGCGCGGGGCTCCATGGGAGAGCCGGCGACACGCGGAACCCACGTCTTTATCTTTGCGACATGGACTGCCTTCTCGAAGGCGGCCTTGGTCGGATCGGCTTCGCCCACATAGGCATCGATGCAGATGTTGGATGAATTCTCATCGCGTACGCGCGCCGCGTCGGGAGCGGCGGCGTGGACGGTGAATGTGACGTTCGGCAGGGGCTCGTAATCGACGATCACCCGTTCGGCACCATCTTTGGCGATGGCGACGCTGTCGGCGACCACCATGGCGATCGCTTCGCCCACGAAGCGCGTCTTGTCCGGCGGAAGCGGGTAATCGGAAATGTTGAAGGCTGGGCTGCCGTCCGAATTGATCAACGGCATCTCGGCCGGATGCAGCGAGAACGTCTTATTAGGAATAGGGTTAAGCCGATCGGCAACAAAATCTGCGCCGGTCAAGACCGCTAGCACGCCCGGTATGGCAAGCGCATCCTTGGCATCGATCGAACGGATGATGGCATGCGCATGCGGCGACCGCACCATCACCGCATAGGCCTGTCCATCGAGTGTCAGATCGTCCGCATACCGGCCCTTGCCCGTCACCAGCCGGATATCTTCCTTACGCGGGACTGGTTGCCCGATGCGGGTACTCGTGGCGATCGCATCCATCGTTATTCTTTCTACCGCGATATCGCCGCCGCCACTGCGCGCTTCGCCATGACGACGATCGCATGGGCGCGATATTCAGCGCTGGCGTGGATGTCGGAGTTGAGCCCGTCGGCATCGACTTCGATGCGATCCAGGGCCGACGGCGAGAAGTCCGACTGCAAGGCTTGCTCCGCGACTGAAAGGCGGAACACCGAAGGCCCGGCTCCCGTCACCGCGACGCGCACGCCGCGTTTCGTTTTCGCGACGAACACGCCTGCAAGAGCAAAGCGCGAAGCGGGGTGCGGCAGCTTGCTGTAGCCTGCGCAAAGCGGAAGCGGAAAACGGACAGCGGTGACGATCTCGCCCGCCTGCAGCGCGGTCTCGAAAAGGCCGGCGAAGAAAGTATCACCGGAGATTTCTCGCTTGGTAGTGACGACGGTTGCGCCGAGGCCGAGAACACTCGACGGGTAGTCCGCGGCCGGATCGGCATTGGCGATCGACCCGCCGATCGTCCCGCGATTGCGGACTAATGGATCGCCGATGCCCCCGGCCAGCACGGCCAACGCGGGGATAGCCTGCTTCACAACATCCGACGCCGCCACGACCGCGTGCCGAGTCATGGCACCGATGACCAGTGCGCCGTCCTCCGCGCGCACTCCCTGGAGAGTCGACACGGCGCGCAGATCGACAAGGTCCGAGTAGCGCGACAAGCGCAGCTTCAAACTCGGAAGAAGGCTCATGCCGCCGGCGAGCAATTTAGCATCACGGTCGGCGCTGATCAGGTCGAGCGCCTGCGTGAGACTCTCTGGGCGATGATAGGTGAAATCGTGCATCGTCCGTTCACTTTGGGCGCATAGCGGTGGCACCGGCTTGGATGGCGCGGACAATGTTGTGATAGCCGGTGCAACGGCAAATATTGCCGTCGAGTTGCTTGCGGATCGTATGCTCGTCGAGGTCGTGGCCGTTGCGACGCACCATATCGAGCGCCGACATGATCATTCCCGGCGTGCAGAATCCGCACTGGAGGCCGTGCTTTTCATGGAAGGCTTGCTGCATGGGATGCAAGCGCTCACCGTCTTGCAGACCTTCGATCGTGACCACGGCGGCGCCGTCGCAAGCGAGCGCAAGCGCCGTACACGACTTGATTGCCACGCCATCAACCTGAACCGTGCACGCGCCGCATTGGGTGGTGTCGCATCCGACGTGGGTACCGGTCAGCTTCAGATATTCGCGCAGAAACTGAACCAGCAATGTGCGGCCTTCGACCTCCGCGCTGCGAAGCTCGCCATTGACCGTCATCGAAACGACTGGCATGGACATTCCTCGAGCGGCAGGTGCCGCCATCTGCAACGGCAAAGCCGCATTGTCATGAAATTCCGAAGAGCTTGGCGGCCGTTCCGCCCATAATCGCCTTCTGATCCCCGGCGTCGAAGTTGCAAGACTCGATGAATTTGACTGGTTGCTGTTCGGCAATGGTGAAAGGCTCGTCCGTTCCCATCACGATGCGGTCGGCACCGGCCATATCGCTGATGAAGCGGACGATTTGCGGATCGTAAACGACAGAGTCGAAATACAGCTTGTGAAATCCGAGGGCGGGGTCCGTGTTCTGCGCCGGCGCGGTCGCGAAGCTGCGGCGCAAGCGCCCGAAGATCATCGGCAATGCCGCACCGCCATGCGAGATGATCAAGTTCACGCCCGGATGTCGCACGAGGTGCCCGGCGTATAACAGTCTGGCAACCGCGATGGTGGTGTCAGTCACCCGGCCCACCGCGCTGACGAGACCGTAGGCCTTGAGCCGGTTATCGCGTGCGCCGAACGTTGGATGGACGAAGAGCGCAGCCTTGCGCGCCGACGCCGCCTCCCAGAATGGCTCTAGGTCGGGATCGTCGAGAACCCCTTCGGCCCCTTTCGGTTGCGTGCCGATCATGGCCCCATGAAATCCCTGATCGAGCGCTTCCTCGAGCACCTGGGCCGCGAGCTTTCCTGACTGCATCGGCACAGTGGCAAGCGGCACCAGGAACGGTATTTCAGACGCTGCTTTAAGCAGATGCGCGTTGAGAAGACGGCTCCACTCCAGCCCTTCCTCGGGCGGCAGGTCGTAACCGAACATGTCCAGCCAGCCCCCGACCACCTGTTTGTCGATGCCGCGCTCGCTGAGCCACTTGCGACGGCGTTCGACATCGCTCATTCCCGCCGGAACCGGCCGCTTGGGGTCCTTCCCGGCAAAGGCGAAGCGAATGCCACCGTTCTCGACGGCCACCTTCACTGATGGGAATTGCCGGCGCTGCGAGGTGACATCGTCGAGCAAAGCCTGGGGAACGAAGTGGGCATGAGCGTCGATGATCATGATTGCGTGCCTGCCAATCTTACCGCCGAAGAGATGCCCCGCCGACGTGGTATTCAGCTCACATGCCGAGGGGGGCATTCACCTCGCTTGGAGGCGCTGAGGGCTAAAAGCTTTGGTGCGGCCCGGCAATTTCTTTATCGGCAAGGACCTGTGAGTTTTTTGCAATCTCACCGCAGGCTTCCGGTTGCTATATGCGCGACGAAATCAAACAAAAGTCACAACGCTCTTCGGGAGGTTTCGAGACGCCATGCGCCTCACAGCAAAAACGTTGATTGCGGCGACCGCGCTGGTCGTCGCGGCACAGGCAGGGTTTGCTGCCGATGATTTTCCATCGCGCCCGATACGGGTTCTCGTCCCTTATGCGGCCGGTGGCCCAAGTGACACCGGCGCTCGTCTGGCGTCAGAACCGTTGTCCCGTCAGTTGGGCCAACCCGTCATCATCGAGAATCAAGGCGGCGCCGGCGGGTTGAATGCCACCGAGTCCTACAAGCGCTATGCACCTGACGGCTACACGATCCTTCTCGGCGCAATCGGGCCGCTGACTATCATCCCTGCGGCGAAAAAAGTGACTTACGATCCGTTCAAGGATTTCGTGCCGCTTGGCACAGTGTGGAGTTCGGCCCTAACGCTCGCGGTGAGTCCCAAGCTCGGCATCACCACATTGAAGGATTTCGTGGCCTACGCCAATGCTCATCCGGGCAAGGTCACGATCGGGTCGGCCGGCGTCGGCTCGGTCACGCATCTCGCGATCGAGCTATTCAAGCATGAGGCGCGCTTGAACCTGATCCATATTCCGTTCCGCAGCACCAGCGAGAGCCTGCCGGCGCTGATGGGCGGCCAGATCGACGCCATATTCGGCGACACGCCAAGCATCGCGGCACAGATCACGTCAGGCAAGATCGTGGGCATTGCCGTGGCGGCCAAGAAGCGCGAAACCGCCATTCCCAACGTGCCGACGATGGCCGAGGGCGGATTACCGAATGTCGAAGCGACGAGCTGGTTCGGCTTCGTGGTGTCATCGAAGACCCCGCCCGACATCGTGAAGCGGCTGCAGGATGCGATGATCGCGGCCCAGAAGGATCCCGCCTATTCCGCGAGCCTGGCCAAGCAGGGCGCGGGCTTCGGCGATCCCGGGCCGGGGGCCTATGCCGATCTCATCAAGACGGATGCGGCGAAGTGGAAAACCGTCATCACTGAAGCCGGCATCAAGCTAGACTGATTCGGCTCACGACAGATCCCATGTTGTTGCTCCCAGGTGAGGGCGTCGGATGCGACGCCCTCACTTTGTTGGCGATCACACTCTGTTCTCGGAGAACACCAGAGCAGCCTCGTGCATGGCATGATTGCCGGCTGGCGCGCCGCAATAGACAGTGGCCTGCAAAATGATCTCTTTGATATCGCTTTGGGTGAAGCCGTGCGACAGCGCGGCGCGCACATGAAGTTTGAACTCTTCCCATTGGTGCAGCGCGATCATCATGGACATGACCATATAACGGCGCGTCTTGTGATCGATCGCGGGCCGCGTCCAGATCTCGCCCCACACGTGGCGCGTGATCATCTCTTGGAATTCGGTGTTGAAGGCGTTGCGATTCTTTAGGCTGCGGTCGACCCAGGCGTCGCCGAGAATCGAACGGCGCGTCTGCATCCCCTCCTCGTAGTGCTTATCGTTGCTCACGTTGATCCTCTCCTGCGGACGGTTGCGGCCCCCGCGCGCACCACGGGGTGTCGGGGTGAGTGAGCACAGGACGCTAAATGCCGCTTATGACCGCGCGATAGGGCCGGCACAATTTCGCTATCGACACGGCAGCGTGACTTTTGCTCACGCGCCGCTGCCTCTAGTTCATTGCCTTACGCTGCGGGGCCTTGAGGGAGCCGCGCCAACACCGGCTCGAGCTGCCGCTGCAACCATGACAAGAACTGTCTCGCTTTGCGGCCCGGTCCCGTTTCGGCACGCCAGACCGCATAATAGGAGCCTTGGCGGATCGGTTTGTCGAACAGGCGGACCATCGCCTGTTCGGCGAACTCAGGCCCGAGGACCGGGACTTGGCCAATGACGACACCAAGTCCATCAGCAGCCGCTTGGTAGGCGAGCATCGAATTGGGAAATTCGATGATTTCCATCTGATCCAGCGGAAAGTCGGGCCGCCCGACAGCGGTGACCCAGTCGATCCAGTCGCTCGGCCGGTTATTGGAGATCAACAGCCGGTAGCCCAGCAGGTCGTCGAGGCGCTTTATCGGCTGTCCATCCTTGAACAGTTTCGGGCTGCACATCGGCTGCACCCAGTTGGCAAAGAGCACTTTACTTTCGGTCCCCGGCCATTCGCCGGAACCGACCTGAATCGAGATATCGACGTCCTCGCGCACAAAATCGACGGCCCCGAAGCCGGTAATGATCCGCACGTTGATTCCCGGATGCTCCTTCCGGAATTCCGACAGGCGCGGGATCAGAAACCGCACGGCGAAGGTAGACGGGACGCGAACGTTCAACGGCGCATGGTCCTGCGCACGCTTGATCCGTTCAGTTACCGATGTAATCGTCTCGAAGGCGGGCGCGATGGCACGATAGTATTCCTCACCCACATCGGTGAGGACATTTCCATCCCGGGCGCGATGGAACAGCCGCACATCCAGGAACGATTCCAGGACTGCGATCTGCCGGCTGACCGCCGATGGAGACACGCTGAGCACTTCCGCGGCTTTGGTAAAGCTTCCGACGCGGCTCGCCACCTCGAAAACGTGCAGCGGATTCAGCGGCGGTATAGACCAAGCCAAAGCAAATCCTTTTGAGGAAAACTCAACTCACATTACCCATTACGAAATTGTCTGACGGAGTCAAATGGAGGAAGCCTCCATGCCTGTACAGCCGTTGCTGCACCGCAAAACGGTGCAGTATCGTTGATTTTTGAGCGTTCGCCGGAGCGTTCTTGCGCCATTTTGGC
>Ga0310811_10015248_pt1 | contig 10049 bp, 6 predicted proteins | sample YCmetagenome_FD_207642 | JGI IMG/M metagenome (GOLD analysis project Ga0310811, IMG submission 207642) | Soil microbial communities from experimental microcosm in Duke University, North Carolina, United States - YC | ecosystem: Engineered > Artificial ecosystem > Soil microcosm > Unclassified ...
GCGGGATGCCGCCCGGGTTGCCGAGGTCCCACGCCAGGTCGTCCTTGTCGCCGCCGATGTGGCAGCTCGCGCACGCGGTGGTGCCGTGCTGCGACGTGACGTTGGCGTCGTAGAGGTACTTGCGGCCGTTGGTCACGCTCGCCGGCTCGGGGTTGAACATCTTGTAGTTGCGCACCTCGCGGCGGCCGTAGACGTCGACGACCGAGATGCTGTTGTCGAAGCGGTTGAGCGCGTACGCGCGCGCGCCGCCGTCGCCGAGGACGACGCCGGTCGGCCCGCCGCCGGTCAGCGTCACCTCGTTCGACAGGCTCGGCGTCACGTGGCCGCTCTCGAGATCCTTGGTCGGATAGATCGCGAGCTTCGAAGAGCCCTGCGCGACGACGAACGCGTTCGCGCCGTCGGGCGAGATCGTGATGTCCTGCGGGAACGCGACCGACAGCGCCTTCTCGGCCGGGTTGCCCTCCTGCGAGAAGTCGACGTGCGGGTTGAGATCGACCGGCGACACGCCGCCGCTGGTCGGATCGATCACCGTGATGCGCGAGTCGGCGATGCGGCCGCGCACGGTCGTGAAGCCGGCGTTGTGACCCTCGAAGCGCGTGTCGTTGTGCGCCTCGGTGTTGGTCACGTAGACCTTCCCGTTCTTCGGGTTGACCGCCATGTTGAAGAGCACGGTGCCGACGTGGGCGAAGGCGCCGTTCGAGACCGCCGCCGGCGGGCTCGCGTTGGCGTCGATCGTGAAGACGTCGAGGTCGGGCAGCTTCACCTTGACGAACGGATCGAAGACGGTGCCGTACGCGTCGACCCAGTGGCCGTTCGTGTACTTCACGATCAAGCCGGTCGGCGGCTGCGGGATGTTCTGGCCGCCGAGATTGATCACCTTCGGGCCCGGCATGCCGTTCGGGTACATCGTCGTCACCGCGTACTCGGAGACGGTGGTCGTCTGGTTGCCCGAGTTGAACGCGGCGGCGTAGACGCGCGAGCCGTCCGGCGTCGCGGCGAGCGCGCGCGGCGCGTCGGCGAAGAACGTGAGCTTGGTCAGGCGTTGACCGCCCGCCGGGGTGCCGAGGTTGTTGGCGTCGAAGACCCAGACGTCGGCGCGGCCGACGCCCGCGGTCTGCTGATCGTACGCATCGCCGGTGTTCTGGCCGCGGTGCGCGCACGTGATGAACGCGCGGCTCTTGTTCGCGCCTGCGAACACGATGTCGCGCGGCTCGTCGCCGACGAGCAGGGTACGCGTGACGGTCGCGAGCGTGCCGCCCGCGTCGAGCTTCACGATCGAGACCGAGTCGCTGAGGGTGTTGACGACCCAGACCTCGCTGTCGTTGCGCGCGGCGACCGCGATCGGCTCGAGGCCGACCGAGACCGAGCCGAGGCGCTCGAGGTTATCGCCCCTGACCTTGTAGATCTCGAGTCGGTTGTCGGGCGTGTTGGCCGCGAAGAGGTATTTCCCAGAAGGCGAGAGCGCCAAGGGGCGAGTCTGGAGCGACTCGAAGAGCGTGTATGGGTTCGAGCTGGGAGGGAGCTTCGTGACGGCGGAGGTGTCTTGTCCGTCGTACGGCTCGTCTCCAACGGTGCAGCCGGGGGCTGCGGCGAGGGCAAGCGAGACACTGCAAAGCAACATCATCCTCTGCATTCGGTCCCCTCATTCACGTGGTGCCGAGTCCACGTGACTCGACCACTACGCGAGTCCCTATGTATGCGAAAAGCTGTAAGGCGAGTCGTGTCCCTTGCACTTCTAACAAGCGCATATCACTCGCACATACATGCAATGAAATATCGTTGTTGGTTGATCCTGCGTAGTTGTCGCGGGTGCGCACATCTCCCCGCGTGAGCTGCGCGTGAAGCGCAAAAATCGACATCAGTGCGCGTACAACGACGGGACACCACAGGAGGCGCGGCGAAACAATTGACAGCTACCCCACACGATCGGGAGCCCTCACGATCGCGATAGTTTCGGCGGCATGGACTCGATCGACGATGCGGACACGCTGGCGGCGGACGCTCCGATGGGCGCGCCGCTGCCGAAGCGATCGCTCGCCGCGCGCTACGTGGTCGGCGGCGTGCTGGGCAGGGGCGGCATGGGCGAGGTCTCCGCCGCGCGTGATCTCGACGTCGGCCGCGACGTCGCGGTCAAGCGCATGCGCAACGCGACGCCCAGCGGCGACGGCACCGGCGCCGACGTCGCGCGCTTCGTCCGCGAGGCGCGCATCCAGGGCCGCCTCGATCATCCCGCGATCGTCCCGGTGATCGATCTCGGCACCGACGACGACGGCCAGCCGTACTTCACGATGAAGCGGCTCGCCGGGACCACGCTCGCCGAGCTGCTCGCGCGCGACGACGCCGCGCAGCAGCGCCCGCGCATGCTGCGCGCGTTCGCCGACGTCTGCCTCGCGATCGAGTTCGCGCACGCGCGCGGCGTCGTGCACCGCGATCTCAAGCCCGCGAACGTGGTGCTCGGCGAATACGGCGAGGTCTACGTGCTCGACTGGGGCGTCGCCAAGATCGTGGGCGAGGAAGAGGGTGGCGTCGGCGACGGCGTGATCAGCCTCGACGGCATGACGCAGGCCGGCGCCGTGCTCGGCACGCCCGGCTACATGCCGCCCGAGCAGGTGCAGGGCGACGCCGACATCGACGCGCGCGCCGACGTCTACGCGCTCGGCTGCGTGCTGTTCGAGATCCTCGCCGGCGAGCCGCTCCATCCGCGCGGCGCCGCCGCGTTCGCGACCACGCTCGCGGGCGCGAGCGATCCGCGGCCGACCGCGCGCGGCGCGTGGGTCCCGCCCGAGCTCGAGGCCGCGTGCGTGCGCGCGTGCGCGAGCGATCGCGGGGCGCGCTTCGCGAGCGCGCGCGAGCTCGCCGACGCCGTGCAGCGCTACCTCGACGGCGATCGCGATCTGCAGCGCCGCCGCGAGCTGGCGCGCGAGCACGTGATCGCGGCCGAGGACGCGCTCGCGAAGGCGCACGACGCCGCCGCGCGCGCGCTCGCGATGAAGGAAGCGGGCAGGGCGCTCGCGCTCGATCCGACCGGCGAGGCCGCCGCGCGCATCGTCACGCGCCTCATGCTCGATCCGCCCGCCGAGACGCCGCCCGAGGTGACGCGCGAGCTCGAGGCGCTCGATCGCGCGCAGATGCAGCGGCAAGGCAAGCTCGCCGTGCTCGCGCTCGGCAGCTACGCGCTCTTCATCCCGATCTTGATCTGGTTCGGCGTCGAGAGCTGGGGCTGGGTCGCGGCGACCTACGGCGCGGTCGCGATCTCCGCCGCGATGATGTGGTGGCTCTCGGATCGCGTGACGCACATGACGCTCGGCCACGCCGCGCTCGCGATCTTCTTCAACACGCTCGTGTTCGTGTTCGCGTCGCGCTTCCTCGGGCCGTATCTGATCGTGCCCGCGCTCGCGACCGGCGCGATCGCCGCGTCCGCGTCGTTCCCGCTGTTCTGGCGCCACTACAACGGCCTCTGGCTGGCGTTCCTGATCGCGATCGTCGCGCCGACCTTGCTCGAGGAGCTCGGCGTCTGGTCGCGGACGACGTCCTTCGACGGCGACGCGCTGACGATCCGCTCGCCGATCCTCGCGATCGATCACCGCCTCGTGCTGCTCCTCGTCGGCTACATGGCGATCAGCATGTACGCGTGCGGCCGCGTGGTCCGCGCGATCACGCTCGCGGGCCGCGACGCGCAGCGCCGCCTGCACGTCCACGCGTGGCACCTCCGCCAGCTCGTTCCCTGAGCTACGATCCCCGGATGTCGGGGGACCTGTCGCAGGAAGACACCGTCGCCGCGCCGTCGCAGTCGGCGACCGAGCCGGGCGGGTCGGCGCCCACCGGCGCCGGGCTCGCGCTGCGCGCGCGCGCCGATCGCTACAAGCTCGGCGCGGTGCTCGGCAAGGGCGGGATGGGCGAGGTGTGCGCCGCGATCGACGAGGACATCGGCCGCGACGTCGCCGTGAAGCGCCTGCGCGCGCAGACCGCGAGCGACGAGGCGATCGCGCGCTTCCTGCGCGAGGCGCGCATCCAGGCGCGGCTCGATCACCCCGCGATCGTCCCGGTGCACGATCTCGGCGTCGGCCCCGACGGCCGCCCGTTCTTCGCGATGAAGCGCCTCTCGGGCACGACGCTCGCCGACATCCTCGCGAGCCGTGACGACAAGAAGCATCCGCGCGTCCACCTGTTGCGCGCGTTCGTCGAGGTCTGCCTCGCCGCCGAGTTCGCGCACACGCGCGGCGTCGTGCATCGCGATCTCAAGCCGGCCAACATCGTGCTCGGCGATTTCGGCGAGGTCTACGTGCTCGACTGGGGCATCGCGCGCGTGCAGAGCGATCGCGAGAGCGCGACCCACGCGTCGGTCGGCGCCGACGTCGAGACCCTCGACACCGGAGGCACCTCCGCCGGCGCGGTGCTCGGCACGCCCGGCTACATGCCGCCCGAGCAGCTGCGCGGCGACGCCGATCTCGATCATCGCGCCGACGTCTACGCGCTCGGCTGCGTCCTCTTCGAGATCCTCGCCGGCGAGGCGCTCCATCCGCGCGGCGGCGCCGCGGTCCCGTCGACGCTCGGCGGCGCCGATGCGCGCCCGACCGCGCGCGGCGCCGACTGCCCGCCCGAGCTCGAGGCGGCGTGCGTGCGCGCGACCAAGACCGATCGCGGCGATCGTTACCCGACCGCGCGCGCCCTCGGCGACGCGGTGCAGGCGTTCCTCGACGGCGATCGCGATCTCCGCGTGCGCAAGGAGCTCGCGCAGCAGCACGTCGAGGCCGCCGAGGAAGCCATGCGCGGATCGGCGAACGCACAGACGCGCGCGACCGCGATGCGCGAGGCCGGGCGCGCGCTCGCGCTCGATCCGACCTCGGCCGGCGCCGCCGCCGTCGTCGGCCGCTTGATGCTCGAGCCACCCGCCGAGATCCCGGCCGCGGTCTCCGCCGAGCTCGCCGAGCAGGATCGCGCGCAGTCGGTCCGCCAGGGGAAGCTCGCCGTCCGCGCGCTCGCCGCGTACTTCCTGTTCGTCCCGTTCGCGTTCTGGCTCCACGTCCACGACTGGACGTGGATGATCGTCACGTACACCGTGATCCTCTTCGCGATGTCGCAGGCGTACCTGGCCTCGCGCCGCGGCGATCCGATCACGCCGGCGCGCGCGATGATCGTCGTCCTCGCCAACGTCACGATCGTCGCGCTCTTGTCGCGCATGTTCGGGCCGTACGTGCTCGTGCCCGCGCTCGCCGCCGGCATCCTCGGCGCGATCGCCGCGTTCCCACCGCTGATCGGCTACTTCAAGTGGGTGTACGCCGCGTTCGCGAGCGCGATCGTCGTCCCGGTCGCGCTGGAGCACGCCGGCGTGTGGGGCAAGACGACCGACTTCGATCACGCCGCGATGCGCGTGACGTCGCCGATCGTCGAGATGTCGTGGCGCGCGGAGGTCATGATCCTCGTCGGGATCGTCGTGATCCTCTACGTCTCGGGCCGCTTCGCCGCGCAGCTCTCCGCCGGCAACCGCGAGGCGCACAAGCGCCTGCAGCTCCACTCGTGGCACCTGCGCCAGCTCGTCCCCGAGGACGCCGCGCCGGTGCCCGCGCCGCCGACCGAGATCGACGACGCCTGCGTGATCGCCTATCGCAACAGCGACACGTAGAGCGAGTCGACGACCAGGCCGTAGCGCTCGACCGCGTTCGCGACGCGCTCGCCGACCGACGACGACAGCTCCGCGCTCGCGCGCAGCTCGGCCTCGGTGCGCGACGCGATCGCGAGCCGCACGACGCCCTCGACGACCTCGCGCACGGTCTCCGTGATCCGCTGGCGGTTCGCGATCGTGAAGACCGCGCTGCCGCCGGGCCCCGGCACGATCCGCACGAGCGCGATCGCGAGGATCTTCACGTCGCGATCGGCGCACGGCGCCGTGATCTCGTGCCGCACCGGATACGGTCCGCCGTCGGGCGGCGAGGTCGGCTGCAGCGCGCCCGCCGCGACCAGCGCGACCAGCACGCCGCTGACCGTGACGATCCATCCGAGCCCGCCGAGCACGGCGCCGAGCGACAGCCCGAGCCCGGCGAGGATCGCGACGAGCGGCACCACGCCGCTCTTCCGCTTCGGCTCGATGCCCAAGCTCCGCTTCTCGAGCGCGAGCACCTGCCGCTCGAGGTCCGCGTTGCGCGCGTGCGCGGCGTCGAGGTCGTCTCGGTAGGTCACGCGGGGTCGACTTCGTACCGGGAGGATCGAGCATACCCCGATCTCGACGACATTTTCGCCGTTGCACTGCACGCGCGGGCTCGGTAGAACGGCTCGGGCGAGGACCTGGGCGGCGTTCTCACACGACGGGAATCATTGTCAAAATGGCGAATCAGACCAAGTTCGTGTTCGTGACCGGCGGCGTCGTCTCCTCGCTGGGCAAGGGACTGCTCTCCGCATCGCTCGGCGCGCTGATGGAGAACCGCGGCCTCAAGGTCGCGAACATGAAGCTGGATCCGTACATCAACGTGGATCCGGGCACGATGAACCCGATCCAACACGGCGAGGTCTTCGTCACCGACGACGGCGCCGAGACCGATCTCGACCTCGGTCACTACGAGCGCTTCGTCTCGACGAAGATGTCGAAGCTCAACAACATCACGACCGGTCAGATCTACTCGACCGTGATCGCGAAGGAGCGGCGCGGCGAGTACCTCGGCTCGACCGTGCAGGTGATTCCGCACATCACCGACGAGATCAAGTCGCGCATCCTGCGCTGCGCCGAAGGCCTCGATCTGTTGATCGTCGAGGTCGGCGGCACGGTCGGCGACATCGAGTCGCTGCCGTTCCTCGAGGCGGTGCGCCAGCTGCGCGTCGAGCTCGGCACGCAGAACTCGGTCAGCGTGCACCTCACGTTGGTGCCGTTCATCGGCGCCGCCGGCGAGTTCAAGACCAAGCCGACCCAGCACTCGGTGCAGAAGCTCCGCGAGATCGGCATCCAGGCCGACATCCTCGTGTGCCGCTGCGAGCGCAAGCTCGCCGACGACGTGCTCCGCAAGATGGCGATGTTCTGCAACGTCTCCGCCGACGCGGTCTTCCAGTCGGTCGACGTCGACACGATCTACCGCCTGCCGCTGGTGCTCGCCGAGCAGGGCCTCGACGGAAAGCTCGCCCAGCTGCTCAACATCTGGTCGCGCAGCTCGCAGCTGAGCGCCTGGCAAGACGTCGTCGCGCGCATCACGCAGCCGAAGAAGAAGGTGACGATCGGCTTCGTCGGCAAGTACGTGCAGCTCGTCGAGTCGTACAAGAGCTTGAACGAGGCGCTGCTCCACGCCGGCGCGGCGAACGACTGCCGCGTCGAGATCCGCCACATCGACAGCGAGATCTTCGAAGGTGGCGACGTCGCCCAACACCTCGGCCAGGTCGACGGCGTGCTGGTCGCGCCCGGCTTCGGCGCGCGCGGCACCGAGGGCAAGATCGCGGCCGTGCGCTACGCGCGCGAGAAGAACGTGCCGTTCTTCGGTATCTGCTTCGGTATGCAGCTCGCGTGCGTGGAGTTCGCGCGCGACGTGTGCGGGCTCGCGGGCGCGAACTCGAGCGAGATCGATCCGGCGACGCCGCATCCGGTCGTCGATCTCATGCCCGATCAGCGCGGCGTCACCGACAAGGGCGCGACCATGCGCCTCGGCGCGTATCCGTGCACGATCAAGGCGGGCACCAAGGCGGCCGAGGCGTACGGCTCGACCGAGATCAGCGAGCGCCACCGCCACCGCTGGGAGATCAACAACAACTACCGCGACGCGCTCACGCGCAACGGCATGGTGATCAGCGGGACCTCACCCGACGGCCGCCTGGTCGAGATGGTCGAGCTGCCGCAGCATCCGTACTTCGTCGGCTGCCAGTTCCATCCCGAGTTCAAGTCGCGCCCGCATCAGCCGCACCCGCTGTTCGCGCGGTTCGTGAAGGCGGCCGCGGAGCACGTCGAGCGCAAGCGCTGATACGCGTATCAGCAGCTGCAGTCGGTGCAGCTGGTGCCGCCGGAGCCGCCGCGGAGCCGGAACTGGCCGCCGATGACGGTGGTCAGCTCGACGTGCGCGAGCACGCGGACGGTCTCGGTCTCGAGCTCGATCGCCTTCTTGGGCAGGTTCTTCTTCTTCATGTCCCGTGGATTCGCTGATCCGCGGTCGTGACGAGGAAAGATCGCCGTGTGATCGCTCTTGACAAACGCCACTTGGCCTCTCTGCAAGTGACGCGCCACGACGACTTTACAGTCGCTTCAGGGCCGGGTAGGCTTCTATTCAAGCCGCATACCCGTTAACGAGCACAGAACTTGTATAGCGGGGATTGCGGCGCTGAAGTCGCCGGAATCATAGGAGTTAGGTATGGCCATGGAGATGCGACAGGAGCTTCGGCTCTCGCAGCAGCTGGTGATGACGCCCCAGCTGCAGCAGGCGATCAAGCTCCTGCAGCTTTCCCGGATGGAGCTCGTGGACCTGGTCCACGAGGAGATGCTCGAGAACCCGATTCTCGAAGATGACTTCGATATCGCGGCGGAGCGGGCCAAGGACCGCGAGCTCCTCGGCGGCGAAGACCAAGCCGCGATGCAGATCGAGAACGCGGGCAACACCGAGACCCCGCTCGAGCAGCCGATCGTCGAGGGCGCATCGACCGCCGAGGTCAAGGCCGACCAGAACGCGGTCAACGAGATCGACTGGGAGAACTACCTCGACAACTACACGATGTCGGCGCCGATGCCCGCGTACCGCGGGGACAGCGAGGATCTCCCCTCGCTGGAAGCGACGCTGACCAAGCCGATGTCGCTCCAGGACCACCTCGCCTGGCAGCTGAAGATGTCGAACCTGAGCGAAGCCGAGATGGCGATCGGCCTCGAGATCCTCGGCAACATCGACGCCGACGGCTACATCAAGGACCCGCCGCTCGAGGACATCGCCGGCGATCTCGACGTCGAGCTCGAGGCGTGCGAGCTCGTGCTGGAGAAGATCCAGACCTTCGATCCGATCGGCGTCGGCGCGCGCTCCTTGAAGGAGTGCATGCTGATCCAGGCGATGCACTGCGGCCAGGACGACGACCTGGTCGTGAAGATGATCAAGAGCCACCTCGAGAACCTGGAGAAGAAGAACTACCAGGCGATCGCGCGCGACCTGAAGGCGCCGCTCGAGGAGATCTACGAGGCGGCGAAGGTGATCATGGAGTTCGACCCGCGGCCAGGCCGCGAGTACAGCTCCGACGATCCGCACTACATCACGCCGGATGTCTACATCCACAAGGTCGGCGACAAGTACTTCGTCGTCCCCAACGACGACGGTCTGCCCAAGCTGAAGATCAGCGGCTTCTACAAGTCCGCGATGGGCAACAGCGCGGCTTCGAAAGATTACGTGCAGGACAAGCTGCGCAGCGCGCAGTGGCTCATCCGATCGATCCAGCAGCGCCAGCGCACGATCATCAAGGTCGCCGAGTCGATCCTGAAGTTCCAGCGCGAGTTCTTCGACAAGGGCATCGCGTTCTTGAAGCCGCTGATCCTCCGCGACGTCGCCGAGGACATCGGCATGCACGAGTCGACGGTCTCGCGCGTGACGACGAACAAGTACGTCCACACGCCGCAGGGCATCTTCGAGCTGAAGTTCTTCTTCAACTCGGGCATCTCGCGGACCAACGGCGAGGACATGGCCTCGCAGGCCGTGAAGTCGAAGATCAAGGAGCTGATCGACAGCGAGGACTGCAAGCGCCCGCACAGCGATCAGAAGATCGTCGAGCTGCTCAAGAAGGGCGGCATCGACATCGCCCGCCGCACGGTCGCGAAGTACCGCGAGCAGATGGGCATCCTCAGCTCGTCGAAGCGCAAGCAGGTCTTCTAGACTCGGCACGCGATGTGCTGTGAAGCATCGGGATGCCCGATCGCTTACGCGTGTTGGTGGTGGACGACGACCCCGAGTTCCTCGCCTACGTGAAGGAAGGCCTCGCGCCGATCGACGCGGTCACAGCCCGCACGCCGCTCGACGCGCTGTGGCACCTCGAGCACGACGACCTGCGCGCGATCCTCTGCGACCTGTGCTTCGGCGACGTCGACGGCCGCCACCTCCTCGAAGTCGCAC
>Ga0310811_10015249_pt1 | contig 10047 bp, 7 predicted proteins | sample YCmetagenome_FD_207642 | JGI IMG/M metagenome (GOLD analysis project Ga0310811, IMG submission 207642) | Soil microbial communities from experimental microcosm in Duke University, North Carolina, United States - YC | ecosystem: Engineered > Artificial ecosystem > Soil microcosm > Unclassified ...
CCGGATAACCCGGTGCGGGGCGAATGCCGCGATATTCTTCCTTGATCAGCGCTTCGTTGGTCAGCTGTTCGCCGGGCGCGTAGCCCCACAGCGTCGTGCGGACGTGCTGGTGCAGCCGTTCGGCAAGGGCTTCGGCGAAACGGTCGGCGAGCGCCTTGAGCAGGATGTCCTGATAGTCGTCATGCGCGGCACGGAAGCGTTCGAGATGCGGCTCGATACCGTGGATGCCGACCGCGAAGCCGCCGATCCAGTCACCGTCATGGTCGATGAAATCGGCGAGGCACATGTTGGCGCGCCCTTCGCGCTTGGCAATCTGCTGGCGGAGGAAACTGAATTTATAGTGATCTTCGCCTTCCAGATGGAGGATAACATCGTCATCCTGCCGGCGGCACGGCCACAGCCCGGCGACGCCGCGTGCGGTCAGCCATTTTTCATCGATGATGCGCGCCAGCATCGCTTGAGCATCGGTGAACAGGTTGCGCGCGCTTTCGCCGACGATCTCATCGTCGAGGATCGCAGGATAGACACCCGCCAGTTCCCACGCGCGGAAGAACGGCGTCCAGTCGATGACTTCGGCAAGATCGCGTAGATCCCAATCGTCGAAGCGGTGCACGCCGGGTTCGAGCGGCGGCTGCGGCTTCAAGCGCATATCCGCTTTGAACCCGTTGGCGCGCGCGTCCTCCAGGCTGAGCAGCGGATTCTGGCCCTTGCCTTCGCGCACTTCGCGCACATGGGCGTAATCGTCGGCGAAGCCCTTCACATAGACGTCGCGGCCGGTGTCGCTGACCAGAGCCGTGGCGACGCCGACGGCGCGGCTGGCGTCGAGGACGTGAAGAACCGGACCTTTGTACGCCGGATCGATGCGTAACGCTGTATGGACTTTCGATGTCGTCGCGCCGCCGATCAGCAGTGGCATGGTCATGCCCGCGCGTTGCATCTCCTCCGCCACCGTGACCATTTCGTCGAGTGACGGGGTAATTAGGCCGGACAGGCCGATCATGTCCGCGTCATTCTCGTTCGCGGCGTCGAGGATTTTCGACCAAGGCACCATCACGCCGAGATCGATGACTTCATAGCCGTTACACTGCAGCACGACGCCGACGATGTTCTTGCCGATATCGTGCACGTCGCCCTTGACGGTGGCCATGATGATGCGGCCCTTGGCGCGCTGTCCCGCAACTTTTTCCGCCTCGATGAAGGGCAGGAGGTGCGCCACCGCCTTTTTCATCACGCGCGCCGATTTGACGACCTGCGGCAGGAACATCTTGCCGCTGCCAAACAGGTCGCCAACGACGTTCATGCCGTCCATCAACGGGCCTTCGATGACCTCGATCGGCTTGGGCAGAGCGAGGCGCATCTCCTCGGTGTCCTCGACGACATAGGCGTCGATGCCCTTGACCAGCGCGTGCTCGAGCCGCTTCCGGACTTCCCAGCCGCGCCATTCCTCGGCGGCCTTGGCCTGCTCGGGTGTCGTGCCCTTGTAGCTTTCGGCGAGCGTGATGAGCCGTTCGGTCGCACCCTCATCGCGGTTGAGGATGACGTCCTCGCACGCCGTCCGCAGCGCCGGGTCGATCGTGTCGTAGACGTCGAGCTGGCCGGCATTGACGATCGCCATGTCGAGCCCTGCGGGGATCGCGTGATACAGGAACACGCTGTGCATCGCGCGGCGCACCGGCTCGTTGCCACGGAACGAGAAGCTGAGGTTCGACAGACCACCCGAAAAGTGCGCGTGCGGGCAGCGGACGCGGATGTTCTTCACCGCCTCGATAAAGTCGACCGCGTAATTGTTGTGTTCCTCGATCCCCGTTGCGACAGCGAAGATATTGGGATCGAAAATGATGTCCTCCGGCGGGAAGCCAATGGTCATCAGGAGATCGTAAGCGCGCGCGCAAATCTCCTCCTTGCGCGCCTGGGTGTCGGCCTGGCCGGTCTCGTCGAACGCCATGACGACGACAGCGGCGCCATAGGCCATGCACTTGCGCGCGTGTTCGAGGAACTGATCCTCGCCTTCCTTCATGCTGATCGAATTGACGATCGGTTTGCCGGGGACGCATTTCAGACCCGCCTCAATGACGCTCCATTTCGAGGAGTCCACCATGACGGGCACGCGCGCGATGTCGGGTTCGGCGGCGATCAGCTTGAGGAAAGTGACCATCGCCGCTTCGGAATCGAGCAGCCCTTCATCCATGTTGACGTCGATGATCTGAGCGCCGTTCTCAACTTGCTGGCGCGCGACCTCGACCGCTTTGGCATAGTCGCCGGCCATGATCAGCTTCTTGAACGCCGCGGAGCCGGTAACGTTGGTGCGCTCGCCGATATTGACGAAATTCGTGGACGATAAGGCGGTCATAAAATCTTTCGCGCGGCTCAGGCCGCGAGGGTCATCGGTTCGAGGCCGGCGAGGCGCGTGCGCGTTTCGACGTGCGGCAGCTGACGCGGGGGCAGCCCTACGACCTTCCTGGCCATCGCCGCGATGTGCGCCGGCGTCGAGCCGCAGCAGCCACCCAAAATATTGACCTGGCCGGCTTCAGCCCATTCGCCGACCAGAGCCGCAGTCTCTTCGGGCAGTTCGTCATACGCGCCCAAATCGTTGGGCAGGCCGGCATTCGGATAGACCATGATCAGGGTATCGGCGAGGGCACTCAGCACCTTTACATGCGGGCGGAGCTGCTGCGCGCCGAACGAGCAGTTGAGCCCGATGGTCAGCGGGCGGGCGTGGCGCACCGAATGCCAGAAAGCTTCCACGGTGTGACCCGAGAGGTTGCGACCCGACAGGTCGGTAAGGGTCATCGAGAGCATCGCGGGCAATTCGCGGCCGAGCGCCGCTTCGGCCTGCTTGACTGCCATGATCCCGGCCTTGGCGTTCAAGGTGTCGAACACGGTTTCGATCAGGATGAAGTCGCAGCCGCCCTCGGCTAGCGCTTCGGTCTGTTCGCGATAGACCGCGGTCAGTTCGTCGAAATCAACCTCGCGGAAGCCCGGATCGTTGACGTCGGGTGACAGCGACAGCGTCTTGTTGGTCGGGCCGATCGCCCCGGCGACGAAGCGCGGGCGGCCGTCCTTGGCAGCATATTCGTCGGCCGCGCGACGGGCGATGCGCGCGCTTTCGATATTGATCTCGCGGACGAGATGTTCGGCACCATAATCCGCCTGGCTGATGCGGTTGGCGGAGAAGGTGTTGGTCGAGACGATGTCCGAGCCCGCTTCGAGATAGGCGCGCGTGATCGCTTCGGGCACGGTCGGCTTCGACAGCGCGAGGATGTCGTTATTGCCTTTCTGGTCTTGGCCGAGGCCGAGATTACCGGCGTAACAGTTCTCTCCCAGCTTCCAGTTCTGGATCTCGGTACCGAATGCCCCGTCGGTGAGCAGGATACGCTTCTGCGCTTCAGCGAGGAGTTGCTCGCGTTTGGTCATGCAGCTTGCTCCAGCGTCGCGCCTTGAGGGCGAAGGCCGAGAAGGTGGCAGATCGCGTAGCTCAGTTCGGCGCGGTTGAGGGTGTAGAAATGGAACTGGCGGACGCCGCCGGCGTAGAGGCGGCGGCACAGTTCGGCGGCGACCGTCGCGGCGACAAGCTGGCGCGCGGCGGGGAGGTCGTCGAGACCGGCAAATAGCGTTTCAAGCCAGGTGGGGATTGCCGTGCCGCACATCGCCGACATGCGGCGGACACTGGCAAAATTCATCACCGGCATGATGCCGGGGACGATTTCGGCGTCGATTCCCGCCGCCGCCGCCGCGTCACGGAAGCGGAAGAAGGTCTCGGCCTCATGGAAGAATTGGGTGATCGCGCGCGTCGCACCGGCGTCGATCTTGCGCTTGAGATTGTCCAAGTCGGCAGTCGCGTGCGGCGAATCCGGGTGGCACTCGGGATAGGCCGCGACCGAGATTTCGAACGGGTGGAGATCGCGCAGCCCCGCGACCAGATCGGCGGCGTTTTCATAGCCGCCGGGGTGGGTGGTGTATTTCTGCCCCGCGGTCGGCGGATCGCCCCGCAGGGCAACGATATGGCGCACACCTGCCTGCCAATAGGCGTCGGCCACCGCGTCGATTTCCGCGCGCGATGCTTCGACGCAGGTGAGATGCGCGGCGGCCGGTATGCTGGTCTCCCGCGCGATGCGTTCGACCGTCGCGTGGGTGCGTTCGCGCGTCGAGCCGCCGGCGCCATAGGTTACCGATACAAAGCGCGGGCCGAGCGGGGCGAGGGTTTCGACCGACTGCCACAGTGTTTCCGCCATTTTGTCGGTTTTGGGCGGGAAGAATTCGAACGACACGGCGATGTCGCCGGCAATGTCGGCGAATAACGGCGTGGCGAGTGCGCGCCGCGCTTCTTCGAGCTGGCGGACGGAAAGGGTCATGCAGCGAGCTTTCGCGATTGGGCCGGCTTGGCCGCGCGCCAGAGTTTGACGGTAAGTTTCCCGCCTTCCAGCGTTTCGGTGGCGTCTAGCGCGAGGCCCGCGTCCGCCAGCCAGCCGGCAATCTGGCTGTCATCAAAGCCAAGGCGGGCATGCGCCGCGGTGTCGCGCAATTCCTCATGGTCGTGGCTCGCGAAATCGGCGACGAGCAGGCGGCCGCCGGGGCCGAGGATGCGCGCGGCTTCGGCAATCGCCGCAGCCGGATCGGCGAGATAGTGCAGCACCTGGTGAACGATGACGGTGTCGGCGATGCCATCCGCCAGTGGCAGCGCCGTGACTTCGCCCTGACGCAGCTCGACGCCGCGCCCGTCCAGCTTGGCGCGGGCGAGCCGGAGCATTTCGGGGCTGCGGTCGAGGCCGATCGCGTTCGTGCCGCCGAACAGTTCGAGCATTCGCCCCGTGCCGGTGCCGAGATCGACAACGCGACCGAGAGGGGCGGGGAGAAGGTGATGCATCGCCGCTTCGACGGCCTCGTCCGATGCATGAAGCGATCGGAGCGCGTCCCATTCATGCGCGTGACTTGCAAAGAATCGCTCGGCAGCGACGGCGCGTTCGGCGCGGATCGCGGCAAGATGCGCGACGTCTTCGCGGCCCAATTCGGCACCGCCGGCGGCGCTGATGAGCGCGGCGAGCGGTTCGGCGATCGTCGCCTCACCGGGCGTGAGGAATACCCAGCTGCCCTCGCGGCGGCGGCGCGCGAGGCCGGCGTCACAGAGGATTTTGACATGGCGGGAGACGCGTGGCTGGCTTTGACCCAGCACTTGCGCCAGCTCGCCGACCGCGAGTTCCATTTGGCCGAGCAGCGCAACGATCCGCAGCCGCGTCGGATCGGCCAAGGCTCGGAAAAGGTCGGTCAGCGCGTTCACGAAATAGCATATAAAGAAATCTTTATATGCGGTCAAACGCGATGGACCATTGCAACGAAATTGAATCGGCGCAGTTGTGGTCAATTGGAGACAGGGAGTGTGACCATGACCAAGTATCTTTTGACTGCCGCCGCTGTTGCCACGCTCGCGCTTGGCGCCTGTTCGAAATCGACCGAACAGAACGCCAGCGACACTTATAATGGCGCAGCGAACGACACGGCGGTGACCGCGAATGAGGCGGTCAGCGATATCAACGCGGCGACCAACGACGCGATGATGTCCGCTGGCAACGCCATGGACAGCGCAGCGAACCACACTGCGAGCGCGGCGGACAAGATGCGTGCCGCCACGGGCAACGCGATGAACGATGCCGGTGACGAGATGAAGGATACCGGCAATTCGATGAAACGCTGAATTAGTCGCTCGAAGACAAAGAAAGGGCCGGAGCGCTGGTGCGCTCCGGCCCTTTTTGTTTGGCTTCAGATGATCTGGGCCGGACTTAGAAGTCCATGCCGCCCATGCCACCCATGCCGCCGCCGCCCATGGGCATGGCCGGCTTGTCTTCGGGCAGTTCCGACACCGCGGCTTCGGTGGTGATCAGCAGACCGGCGACCGACGCCGCGTTCTGCAGCGCAGTGCGGACGACCTTGGTCGGGTCGATCACGCCGGCCTGAACGAGGTTCTCGTACTTGTCGGTCTGAGCATTGAAGCCCTGCGTCGGGTCGTTGCCTTCGAGCAGCTTGCCCGAAACCACCGCGCCGTCATGGCCGGCATTGCTGGCGATCTGGCGGACCAGCGTCGTCAGCGACTTGCGGACGATGTCGATGCCGCGCGTCTGGTCGTCATTGGCACCGTTCATGCCGTCGAGCGCCTTCGTCGCGTAGAGCAGCGCGGTACCACCACCGGGGACGATGCCTTCTTCGACCGCGGCGCGAGTCGCGTGGAGCGCGTCGTCGACGCGGTCCTTGCGTTCCTTGACCTCGACTTCCGAAGCGCCGCCGACCTTGATCACGGCCACACCGCCGGCGAGTTTCGCCAGACGTTCCTGCAGCTTTTCACGGTCGTAGTCCGACGTGGTGTTTTCGATCTGCTGACGGATCGCTTCGACACGGCCCTTGATCGCATCGGCTTCACCCAGACCGTCAATGATCGTGGTGTTATCCTTGTCGATCGACACACGCTTGGCCGAACCGAGCATGTCGAGCGTGACGCTCTCCAGCTTGATGCCGAGGTCTTCCGAGATCATCTCGCCCTTGGTCAGGATCGCGATGTCTTCGAGCATCGCCTTGCGGCGATCGCCGAAGCCCGGCGCCTTGACGGCCGCGACCTTGAGTCCGCCGCGCAGCTTGTTGACGACCAGGGTCGCCAGCGCTTCGCCCTCGATGTCCTCGGCAATGATCAGCAGCGGACGGCCCGACTGCACGACCGCTTCCAGGATCGGGAGCATCGCCTGCAGGCTCGACAGCTTCTTTTCGTGGATCAGGATGAACGGATCGTTGAGTTCGACCGACATCTTTTCCGGGTTGGTGATGAAGTACGGCGACAGGTAACCACGGTCGAACTGCATGCCTTCGACGACGTCGAGTTCGAACTCGAGCCCCTTGGCTTCCTCGACGGTGATCACGCCTTCCTTGCCGACCTTTTCCATCGCTTCGGCGATTTTTTCGCCGACGACGGTGTCGCCATTGGCCGAAATGATCCCGACCTGGGCGATTTCGGCCGAGCCCGAGACGGGCTTCGAACGCGCGACGAGATCTTCGACGACCTTGACAACGGCGAGGTCGATGCCGCGCTTCAGATCCATCGGGTTCATACCCGCGGCGACCGACTTCATCCCCTCGCGGACGATGGCCTGGGCCAGCACAGTCGCGGTGGTGGTGCCGTCACCGGCATTGTCGTTGGTCTTCGAGGCGACTTCGCGCAGCATCTGCGCGCCCATGTTCTCGAACTTGTCCTTGAGTTCGATTTCCTTGGCGACCGTCACACCGTCCTTGGTGATGCGCGGCGCGCCGAAGCTCTTATCGATGACGACGTTGCGGCCCTTCGGACCGAGCGTCACCTTGACCGCATCGGCGAGGATATCGACGCCGCGGAGGATGCGCTCACGCGCGTCGCGGCTGAATTTCACGTCCTTGGCTGCCATTTGGCTACCCTTTCGAAATTGAGAGATTCACACGATTCACAAGTGCCAATGGCACCTGCGCGGAAGTTCAGCCGACGATCCCCAGGATGTCGCTTTCCTTCATAATGATCAGGTCTTCGCCGTTCAGCTTGACCTCGGTGCCCGACCATTTGCCGAACAGGATCTTGTCGCCCGCCTTGACGTCGAGCGGGGTCACGGTGCCGTCTTCGGCCTTGGCGCCCGAACCGGCGGCAACAATCTCGCCTTCCTGCGGCTTTTCCTTGGCGCTGTCGGGGATGATGATGCCGCCCGCGGTCTTCTCGTCGGCCTCGATACGGCGGACGAGCACGCGGTCGTGCAACGGACGAAAGTTCATGGATTGCTCCCTTTGCTCTTGAAAACGCGATTTGGCACTCAACGGAATCGAGTGCCAGCAGGGCGCATATGGGTGGCGCCGGTTACAGCGTCAAGGCGTGGCGAGCGGCCGATCCCTCGATGACAAAAATGGGTCGATCAGCTGACCGGACAACGAGGCGGATATGGGCATGTCGATGCCGTACACCGCTGGAAGATGCGCCGGGAGGTGAAGGGTCCCGAACACCCGGTCGAGCAGCGGAAAGATGGCGGCGAAATTGCGATCGCGGTGTTCGTCATTGGTATGATGCCAATGGTGAAAGGCTGGGGTCGAGACGACCTGCTCGAGCGGGCCCAGGCGCAGACGGGTGTTGGCGTGGATGAAGAAGCTCCACAGCGTGCCGATGATGCCGACCCAGGCGACCAGCGGGTCGAACCCGCCCCGCGTCGCCGAGGCGAAACCAAGCAGATAAACCGGGCCCAGGCCGGCGAGCCGGACCAGCACCATGTCCAGCGGGTGCGCGCGGCTGTTGACCAGCCAGTCCATCTCCGTTGCGCTGTGATGGATGGCGTGGAAGCGCCACAGCAGCGGCGAGCGGTGCTGCCACCGGTGCATCCAGTAAGCGCCGATATCGTTGATGATCAGCGCCCCGAGCAGCCGCGCCCAAACGGGCCAAACGGCGACCGCGCTGTAAAGCCCGAGCGGGTCCAATCCCTGGAGCGCGCGCGCGAGAAAGGCGATCGGCACTGCGACGATCGCTGTCACCGCCAGCGAATTGATGAAATACCAGACCAGATCGACGCCGATCTGGGCGCGCCACAGCTTCTGCCGGCGTGCGCCAGCCAGGCGTTCAAGTGGCACGAAGACGGCCACCAGAATGGCCAGCCAAACGACGAGCCGCAGGACGTCCGTCAGGAACGCGATCATGCCGTGCGCTTAATAAAATTAGGGCGCGAGTGCCAGCGGCACCCGCGCCCCGATTTGGTCATGCTCAGGCGTAGACGGTCATCGCGGCGCGGCGACGGCGGGCCATCGCGCCGAGGCCGCCGAAGCCGACCAGCATCAGCGCCCAGGCGGCGGGTTCCGGCACCGCGTTCAGCGACACGCCGTCGAGCAACGCGACCGGCGGCAGGCCGTTGGGTGTGCCGACCGACAGGAACGACAGGACCTGGGACGTTCCGCCCGCCTTGAAGGTCGCGGTTTCCGTGTACCAGCCCTTGAAATAGTGCGTTCCGCCGCCGATCGTCGCCGTCGTCGCGGAGGTGGCGGGATTGAAATTATATGTGTTGCCGAGATTGTAAGCGATCCGCTCGGTGGTTTCGCCGCTGCGGTTGCTCAGCTGCGTGCCGGCCCAGCTGAAGGTCAGCTTGTAGGTTTGCCCCACCGTCAGCCCGCTGATCGTCTGGTACAGGTAGCCGTTATAGCCGGTGTCGCCATCGAGGGCGATGAAGTTGCCGCCATTGGGGCTGCCGCCGGGATAGTTTTCGGACGCGATGCGCTGCTGTTCGCCGGGATACTGGCTCACCGCGTCGACCGTCGTCGCCGTCGCCGAATTGAAGAGGAGGTTATAGGCGAGACCGCTGGTCGGGCCGTTGGCCTGGCTCCAGCCGTTGACGCTGCCGGCAAAGCCGATCTGAAAATTCTGATAGGGCGACGACGTGCTTTCGAAGCCGCCATTGGTGACAAGATTGGCCGCCGAAGCCGGCGCCGCCGCGAGCGCGGCACCCATCAACGCAAAAACGATCTTCTTCATAATCAAACCCCCGCTTGAAACATAAATCGAAGGGGCCTTACGCAGGCGAATCGATAGGGAGCAATTGTCTTATCCCCGTAATCTGTCCCATTTTAGGTCAATATTACGGCAGGAGGCCCAGTGCCGCGCGCCGCCGCCAGCGCCACAGCAGCAGCGCGGCAACGACGGTCAGGCCGGTCGCGAGGCCGATCCACACGCCGACGCCCCTGAGCGGCGTGTAAAAACCCAGCCCGATGGCGGTGCCGAAGCCGGGCAGCCAATAGCCGAAAATGGCGATGGCCATCGGTACGCGCGTGTCCTGCAGGCCGCGCAGCGCGCCCGCCGCCACCGCCTGGGCACCGTCGAACAGCTGGAAGGCTGCGGCAACGAGGATGAATTGCAGCGCAAAGGCCACCAGCGCGGCATTGGCAGGGGCCTCGATATCGACATAGAGGCTGATCAGCGGACGGGGTATCGAGACCATCAGCAGCGCGGTCACCGCCATCGCGCCAATGCCGAGGATGATCGCCGCATTGCCTGCGCGGGTGATGCCCGGCCGGTCT
>Ga0310811_10015251_pt1 | contig 10047 bp, 7 predicted proteins | sample YCmetagenome_FD_207642 | JGI IMG/M metagenome (GOLD analysis project Ga0310811, IMG submission 207642) | Soil microbial communities from experimental microcosm in Duke University, North Carolina, United States - YC | ecosystem: Engineered > Artificial ecosystem > Soil microcosm > Unclassified ...
ACCACAATGACCTGCCGGTCCTGGTGCTGGGCGGCGGCGGTGGCCAGATCAAGGGTGGCCGTCACATTGTGTTCGATCCGTCGACCCCGCTGAGCAATGTGGGTGCGACCATTCTGGACAAGATGGGCGTTCCGTTCGAGAAGCTGGGCGATGCCAATGGCCGGATCAAAGAGCTGACCGAACTCAGCTAACGCAGCTGTGGAAGGTTCTGCCTCCCGCTTCCTCGTTTGAAGTGCCGGTACTTTTGCTTGGTGGCTTATTTGCTTGGTGACCGCAGCCAAGGCCTATGCATGTGCGTCGTCAGAACAATTGAGACTGTCGAGAGCGTACCCCCAAAAGCAGCCATTCGGTCCCCGCCAGCCGAATGTCCGCTATTGGCGGAAAGCGGACATTGGCCAGATCACGAGACGGCTCTGCCGGACGGTTTATGCCGGTTTCGATGTGACCAGGATCAGGGGCGCCGCATCAATTGCGCGGCAAGCTGTAGGCGATGTATTCGCCGGAATAGTTCCCGCCGGATACCGCGACGATGATGTATTGTTTGCCTCCCACCATATAGGTCATCGGCGATCCGGACTGGCCGGCCGGCATCAGCACATGGCCCACTTCCTGGCCGGTCTTCTGATCATAGGCGCGCAGCATCGCGCCGCGCGGATGGTCCGGCGTCGTCGTGACCGTGGCATCGCCCGCGATCACCAGGTCCTTGGTCACAAGGGTGCCGATATTGAAGCCGGTCTGACCGGTGCGCGGCACCGTCACGCCTTTAAGGACAGCGCTGCCCCGGATGTAATCGGGGGTTTCGCCATGCGCGACTTGCCAGACGATCTCGCCCCTATCCAGATCGATCGCGCTGATGGTGGAATAGGGCGGCTTGAGGAGCGGCAGTCCGTCCACCGTCAGCTGGCGGCGTGACGCGGTGGCCGGCGGCGGCGGGGTTGCGACGGGCCTGGCCAGCGGGGCATCGGCGCCCTGGTTGGTGCCCGCGGCATTGACCATCACCACCCGCTCGCCCACCCGGCCCTCGACATAATCCAGATCCGTCATACCCGGCGGCGGCGCGACCAGCGCGGTGGCTGAGAGGCAGGAATTGCAGGCATAGACATACACCGTGTGATTTTCCGGATTGAAGGAGCCGCCGGGCCAGTTGGTGCCGCCATTGGCAGCGCCCGCCATCAAGGTGGCGATGGGACCAGCAGGAGGCTCCTTCGACAAGACGGGCGGGGTGTAGATCGGCCCAAGCTTGTAGTCCTTCACCAGCTCCAGGGCTTTTTTGTGCAGCTCCGGCGTGAAGTCGATCAGGTCGCCGGGGGCCACGCCGGTGCGGGAATAGGCTGCGGGCCGCGACGGTATCGGCTGGGTGGGCGCATACCATTCGCCCGGCACGTCTCCCTTGGCGACTGGTTTTTCTGGGATCGGCCATACCGGTTTGCCGGTGATGCGATCGAACACATACAGCATCCCCATCTTGGTCGGTTCGGCCACCGCCTTGATGGGCTTGCCGTTGACGGTGATGTCCATCAGCAGCGGCGGGGACGACATGTCATAGTCCCACACTTCATGGTGGATAAACTGGAAATGCCATTTCGGCTTGCCGGTTTTCAGGTCCACCGCCACCAGCGAATTGGCGTAGAGATTGTTGCCGGGACGCTTGCCGCCATAGAAGTCGGAGGTCGGTGACTCCACCGGCAGATAGGCCAGCCCCGCCACCGGATCGGCGGTGATTTCGGTCCATACCCCGGTGTTGCCGGTATACTCCGCCGAGCCGTTCAGCCAAGTCTCGTAACCCGGCTCGCCCTTGCGCGGGATGGTGTGGAATTCCCACAGCTTCGCGCCGGTCTTCACATCATAGGCGCGCGCCGAACCCTTGTTGTTGCGGTAACTGGTGGGCGTGAAGCCTTCCCGGAAGGCCGAACCCACCAGCACGATATCGCCGACCACCGTTGGCGCGGATTGCCAGCCGATTTCACCGGTGGTGAGGTCCGGCTTGATCTCCTGGTCGTCAGTGGCTTTCAGATCCACCACGCCGTGATCGCCGAACGAGGTGACGGGTTGCCCGGTCTTGGCATCCAGACAGATCAGGCGGTATCCGGGCGTTACATAAAGGATGCGCGCGTCCTTGCCGTCGCTCCAGTAAGCGGGGCCGCGGCCCGAAAGCTGGCGCGGCGCGGCCGCACCCCGTGCGCCTTCCTTTTCGCCATGCACCCAGAGCAGTTCGCCGCTGGTGGCATCCAGCGCCACCACCGCGCGGCGCGAGCCGGCCGTGGCATAAACCACGCCGCCTGCTTCCAGGGGTGTGCCTTCCAGCTTGAATTCCGGCCGGTTGCCGATGTTGTCGGTCTTGAAGCGCCACGCGACTTCGAGCCGGGAGAAGTTGGACGCGTTGATCTGGTCGAGCGGCTTGTAGCGGCTGCCGGCGAGGTCGCCGGCATAGAGCGGCCAGTCCACATCGGTCTGGGCCCAAGCTCCCGTGGAAAGAACCGCGATGCCCGCGGCCCATGCGACCTTCTTCATGCGCGCCCCCCGATATTCGTTGCGCGGAGCTTCTCACATTTTCGAAAACTCAGGGAGAGGCGGCGTAGCGGGCGGCGGTCTTTTCGTTGAGCTTGTAGCCAAGGCCAGGCCGGTCCGACAGCGCCAGGGCGCCGCCGCTTGTATCCTCCGGCGGGTCCACCAGCTCGGCGCGCCAGGGCACCTCGCCATAAGAGAATTCCAGGATGTTAAAATTGGGCACCCCGGCGACGGCGTGGGCGGCGGCCATGTTGCCCACCGGGCTCGCCGGTCCGTGCGGCGAGGTCTTCAGACCCGCGCCTTCCGCCAGGGCGGCGATCTTCTTCAATTCCAGGATGCCGCCGCAATATTTCACGTCGGGCATCACGATATCCACGGCTTCGGCGCGGATGTAGGGATAGAAGCCCGCCACGCCATGGATATTTTCCCCGCCCGCCGTCGGCATCTTCGCGGTGTGGTTGATGGTGGCGAGGTCGGACAACGGTTTGGCCGGGGTGACTTCCTCCAGCCAGAACAGTTTCAGCGGATCGAGGCGCGGCAGCAGCGCCAGGCCTTCCTGCAGGCTGAAGCGGCTGTGCGCGTCTATCAGCAGGTCGCGGTTCGGTCCGATCGCGTCGCGCACGGCCTGGGCGTCGGCGACGCCTTCGGCGGTGTAGCGTTCGCGGGTGGCGGGGTCGGTCGCGCCTTGTGGCATGTCGTCGAACGGCGCCAGCTTGACGGCGTCGAAACCATCGGCGACCGCCCGCGATGCCATATGTGCGAAGCCATCGGGATTGCGCGGCTCGGTGGAGCGGTTGATGTTGGCGTAAAGCCGGATGCGCGGCTGAATCCGCCCGCCCAGCAGGGCATAGACCGGCAGCGACAGCACCTGGCCTGACAGATCCCACAGCGCATGTTCCAAGGCGCTGGCTGCCACCGCGGCGGGCAGGCCGCCTTGCAACACCTCGGGCAGGGTGGTCTGCCGGAACCAGGCGATGTCGAAGATGCTGCGGCCTTTCAGCAACCCGGCGAAGCGGTCGAGATGGCGCAAGGTCTCAGCATCGCGGCCGCCATGCGAGGCATCGCCAAGACCGGTCAGGCCGCCTTCCGCCTTGAGCCGCGGCAGCACCCAGTCGCCGCGTTTGTTGACATGGACGCGGAAGATTTCGAGCCCCGTGACAGTGGGCTGCTTGCGGACGGTAGCCGCCAGAGCCGGAAAGGGCGTGAACGTCAGCGGCGCCGCGCCCAGCAGCTGCAACAAGAACCTTCTTTGCATCGTCACCCCGGTTGTCTGGCCTAAGCCGCTTTGGCACGGAGACCTTCGGCAGCAAGGAATAGCTATGGTACAAAGCTGAACCGGTGACTGCCAGCGGGGTTCGATTCCTATCGTAAAAAGCAGGCCAGCGATGGCCGGGAAGGGGCTGACGATGGATGCGATCAGGCGAGATGTCCTTGCAATGGGTGCGGCCGCAACAGCCGCGGCTGCTGCACCGCGCGCCTTTGCTCAGCAGGTGGGGGCCAGCTCCTTCTATGAAAGAGGCAATGTCCGCATCCGCTACCAGGAAGCCGGTTCCGGCTTTCCGCTGCTCTGTACTCCAGGTGGTGGCCTGGACTCGCGGATCGCTGTCTGGTCGACCGCGGTCATCAACGCGATGGATGCCTTCAAGAACGATTTCCGCTGCATCACCATGGACCAGCGCAATGCCAATGGCGGCGAGTCCACCGGCCCGGTTCCGGTAGACGATCCGTGGGGAGCTTTCGCCGACGATCAATTGGGGCTGATGGACCATCTCGGCATCCGCCAGTTCCTGTTTTTCGGCAATTGCATCGGCGGCTCGTTTGCCTTGAAGCTGATGGAGCGGGCCCCCGATCGCGTCGTCGCGGGCGTGCTGAGCCAGCCGATCGGCCACCGGCCCGAGAAGCCCGACGTGATGTACAATTCCGGCCGGGACATGTGGGCGCCCGGATTTCGCAAGGGGCGGCCCGATGTGGCGATGGAAACCATCGAGAAGTATCTGCACAATCTTTACCGGGTCCGGCCCGACTTCGTGTACAGCGTGTCGCGCGATTTCGTGCGCTCTTGCCAGACCCCGATGCTGGTCCTTCCCGACGATACCGACGCGCATGCCTATCAGACGTCTGTCGATGTCGCGTCACTGGCGCCGAATGCCGAGGTGACGGTCTATCCCTGGAAAGACCCGCCGGAGCTGAAGGGCCGGACGATCAACCGGGTGCGCAGCTTCCTGAAGGCCCATCAAACGGCAGCGCGTTGAGCAATGAGGCGGCGCTAAAACTCCCGGGCGGCTTCGGCCAGCGCTCCGACATCAGCTGATTTTTTGATCGCCCAGCACATATCCATGACGCGCCGAGATTGGTCTTTCGGCAAGATGCCGTCAGCCAGATCGGTGAACTTGGCTTCCAGCGCCGCATCGCTCATCGGCTTTTCCAGGCTGCCGGGGGCGGGCGCGGGGTGTGGCCCGCGGGCGGGGGCTATTTCGGATTCCCTGCTTCCATCGCCCTGATGGAGGCGGCGGCCCGATCGAAAGGGATGGTTGACACGGTGATCGTTCCTGTCGCCGGCCGGTCAAGATCAACGATCAGGGTGAGCGACAGCGCCACAAGCACAAACACAACGGTCGCCGCAAAGGGGCGATGGTCTTTGCGGGCGGCGGAGCTTTCACCGAGCAGAAAGGCGGCGATCAGGGCATAGATCGCGATGGCGCGCGTGATCGCTGCGGGCACATGGATCTCCCGCTCGACACGGTCAGTCGTGGCCAGATCGAACATCGCATTGGTCGCCTGCATGAGCGAGGCGTTGGACGTATTTTCAGGGTGGACGCGTATCCAGTCCGTCAATGTCCTCCAAATGCGCTCTTCCACCCGATTGGTCCAGGCGTCGGCGCGTTCGACGGCGGACATATCGGCGCGTGCGGCAAAGAAGGCCTGCCGCGCGTCAAGATAGGACAGCATATCCTGGCTCAACTTGCCGCGAGTGGGCTCCTCGATGATATCGAACCGCAGAGATGTTCTTTCCACAGCGTTTGCTTCCCGCAGCAGGGCATCCCGGCGTGCATCGTAGCGGGTCGATGCCATGGAAAATGTGAAGGCGATCAGCAAGCCAAGCAGCGCCAGCGCTGCCGACAGAAGGAAGTTATGGCTGTCGGAAGATGTAGAAGGCTCGGTCTCGCTTCGAAAGAGCCGCCTGCCGAAATAGCCGATCGCCATCGCCAGATTCAAAGCCAGCGACAGTGTCAGCCAGATGGCCCAGAGCGGTGCTTGTTCAAACCAGGCCAGGGGACACTCCGGAACGCCTATCGGAGCTGGGAGGGTGCTCCCGGCCCGGCCTTGCTGGAATTGGACCTTCGGGAAATCCGCGGCGACTGTCCGGCCGTGTCAGGCCATTGCCGCTTCGGCCAGTGTCCCTGCATCTGGTGTTTTTTCAACCGCCCAGCACATGTCCATGACGCGCCGGGTTTGGTCCTTCGGCAAGATGCCCTCGGCCAGGTCGGTGAACTTGGCTTCCAGCGCCGCATCGCTCATCGGCTTTTCCAGGCTGCCGAGGGCGTGCTTGATCCGGCGGGTGAGGGCGCGGCCGTTCTTCAGCTTCACCACCAGGGTGCATTGCGCCGCGCCCACCTTGGGATCGGGGTGCACCGTCACCTCGTGGCGCAGAGCCACGACGGTGGGATCGCGCACCACGGCATCCTGGAATTGGCGCTCGCCGGCGGCGCCATAGATCAGCCCGGCGGCGATGCAATGATAAATGCTGAACTTGCCTTCCAGGCCCGTGCGCGGCTCGGTCTTGCCGGTCAGCGACAGCACCAGCGGATTGGCGATCAGTTCGACGGCGGCGATGTCGCCAGGCTTCAATTTATTTTCATTGCGCAACTGGATGGCGGCATCGATCGCCGGATGGGTGACGATACCGCAGGCGAAGGGCTTGTAGGTGTTGAGCGCGGCCTCGAAGCGGGTGCCCAATCCTTCGGTGACTTCGGACCACTTCACGCCGCGCGCCACCGCCTGGGCGAAACCGTCCTTGCCTTCCAGCGCGGTTTCGTCGGCGGTGAAGCCTTGCGCCGCCAGCAGCGCCGCGGTCAACCCGTTCTGTGCCGCGCGGCCGGGATGAAAGCTCTTGGTCATGGAGCCGAACTGCACTTTCAATCCCACCGGCTGGCTGGCGGCAATGCCCAGCGCCCAGGTCATCTGCTGTTCGGTAAGCCCCAGCAGCTTGCCGCAGGCCGCGGCGCTGCCGAACACCCCGCAGCTGCCGGTGATGTGCCAGCCCATCTCGTAATGGCTGGGCCAGAGTGCATTGCCGATGCGGCATTCCGTTTCGATGCCCAGTAGTATGGCGTGCAGGAAGTCCGCGCCGCTTATCTTTCTGTGCTGGGCCAGCGCCAGCGCCGCCGAGACTACGGGACCGGCCGGATGGATGATGGTCTTCAGGTGAGTATCGTCATAATCGAAGATGTGGGAGCTGATGCCGTTGACCAGGCTGGCATTCAATATGTCGAGCTTCTCGCGCCGGCCCAGGATGGAAGCTTCCGGCTTGCCGCTGAACGGGGTGAGTGCTGCCAGCGCCCGCGTCACCGTTTCGTGGCGCGAGCCACCGACCGCCACGCCCACATAATTCAAAAGCGTGCGGCAGCCTTCGCGGCGCACCTTGGCCGGAATGTCACCGGCGCGCGCACGGACCAGATACTGGGCCAGAATGCGCGTCACCGCGGGCGGCGGCACGGCGCCGGCCGGTCCAGCCGCCGCCAGGGCGCCCGTTCCGGCAAGCACGGCGCGGCGGTCTGGAGTCATGACTGCTTGGTCCTTCCCCGATTCATTCAGACCCCTTACTTGTCATGGCCCGGCCCATCCGGGCCATCCAGTTTCCTTCGAGAGCTGCGTGAGCGTCAAACTGGATGGCCCGCATAAATCGGGCCATGACGAAGAAGAAGCGGTCGGAGAGGCCTCAATCCGGCAGGCCGAAGACCAGAAGCTGGGTCGAGGCGGTGATGGCGAGAAATTGCTTGCCGCCGGCCATATAAGTGATGGGCGAGGAGTTGACCGGCCCGTTGAGGCGCAAGTGCCAGAGCGGCTTGCCGTTCTTTTCGTCCAGCACCAGAAGCTGGCCTTCGGCGCTGGCGGCAAAGACGATGCCGCCGGCTGTGCCGATCAGTCCGGACGACAGGCCCACCCGCGCCATGGGGAATTTCCAGACGATGTTGCCGGTCTTGGCGTCTATCGCCTCGATGCCCTGGTCGGTCGCCACAGGGTTCGGTCCGGCGCCGGCGCCGCGGCCCAGGAACTGCTTGCCCTTTTCATAGGTGACCGCCGCGCTCTGGGCGAAACCCTGCGCCGAGACATATTCCAGGATGAACAGCCCGTTTTTGGAGTCATAGCTGGGCGCCTGGAAGTTGGTGCCGCCGACGGCCGGAAACACCGTCACGCCCGCGAGCGTAGCGATGGTGGCCGGATCGATGATCGGCCGGCCCTTGGCATCAAAGCCCTTGTTCCAGTTGGTGCGCACGAAGGGCTTGGCCCAGAGGAACTGGCCGTTGGTCCCGTCCAGCGCATAGAAGAAGCCGTTGCGGTCGGCATGCAGGATGACCTTCCGCTCCTTGCCATTCACCACCATGCGGGTGAGGACGTAATCCTCGGTCGAATCCCAGTCATGGTCGTCATTGGGCGTGAACTGGTAATGCCACTGGATCTTGCCGGTGTCGGGATCGATCGCCAGCACGCTGTCGCTATAGAGATTGTCGCCCTTGCGGCTTTCGGCATTGTAGTCGGGCGCAGGATTGCCGGTGCCCCAGATCAGCAGATGCTGCTCGGGATCGTAGCTGCCGGTAAGCCAGGTGGGCGCGCCGCCGGTCTTCCAGCTGTCGCCGGCCCAGGTCTCGTTGCCCTTCTCGCCGGGGCCCGGCGTCGTATAGGTGCGCCACAGTCTTTTGCCGGTGGCCGGGTCGTAGGCATCGAGATAGCCGCGCACGCCCAGTTCGCCGCCCGACATGCCCATGATGATCTTGCCGTCCACCGCCAGCGGTGCGCCGGTGAGCTGATAGCCCGCCAAAGTGTCGTCGGTGCGCACTTCCCACAATTCGTGTCCCGTATGGGCGTCGATCGCGATCAGAAGATCGTCCAGGGTGCCGACAAAAACGCGGCCGTCCAGCACCGCCACGCCCTTGTTGTTGGGATTGTTCTGGTAGGGATTCCTGATGTCCTGCTTCCTGTGGAAGGCCCAGATCTGATGGCCGGTCCGGGCGTCGAAGGCGAAGACATCGCCCGAGCCGCCGGCCGCATACATGATGCCGTCCACCACGATGGGCGTCGCCTCGGTGGTGTAGGCGCCGGGCAGGGGTGACATCCACGCCATCTGTAGATTCTTCACATTGGCGGCGTTGATCTGATCCAGGGCGCTGAAATGGGTGCCCTGATAGTCGCCCCAATAGGTCGGCCAGTCGCCGGGCTTCGGATTGGCGATGCGGGTATAGGGCAGCACCGGCGCGGGATTGATCTTGGCGGTCTGGGTGAAGTCGCGGGCCTTGTGCTGCGCCAGGAAGGCCACGACATCGTCGATCTCTTTCGCCGACAGCTTGGTGGCGGTGTCGGTGGGCAGGGCGCTGCCGGTATCGGTGACGCTGCGGACATTCTTCTTGTCCAGGGTCGTCCAGCTTCCATCCGTCATCTCCAACTGGATGAAGAAGGCGTCCTCGTTGCGCACCAGGCCGTGCAGGCTCTTGCCGTCCACCGTCACCACATCGGCGAAATGCGGCATGGGCGGAAAGCGGCGGCGGATCTGGTGCAGCACGCCGGTCTTGATGGCGCCGACAGGCTTGGCGCCTTCCGCCGAAAGATCGGCGGCGAGGTCCGCGCCTCGGCCGTTGATCTCATGACAGCTGGTGCAGCCGCCCTTGCCGAAGAAAACGGTTTGCCCGCTTGCCGCATCGCCGGTGGCGACGCCCAGGCTGCCGGTCTGGCCCGACAGGCTCTTTATATACGTCACCAGCCGCCAGACATCGTCCGACGGCAGGGCGGAGAAGGACGGCATCTGCGTACCGGGCACGCCGCTCCTGATGGTGGTGAACAGCTCATTGTCGCTGCCGCCGTGCGCAAAGACACCGCTGGCCAGCGCCGGACCGCGGCCGCCGGTCGCGCCCGGGCCGTGGCAGCCCGAGCAGGTGCGGTCGAACAGCGCCGCACCCTGCTGCGGAGCGCGCGGGTCGTTGGCAAAGGGATTGTTCGCCACATCCGCTTGCTGAGGGGCCGGCCGCGGCGTTTGCGCTACCGCCAGATAGCTGGCCCCCAGGGTAAAGGCGAGCGTCACAGCGAAGGCAATCCGCATGATCATGTTCCTTGGACAGCGAGGAATCGGATTTACGCGGTCGCACCGGATGCGTCAAACAAGCCGAAGTGAGCAGCATGAACTTTGTGACAAAGCCTGAGATGCTGCATCTGCACAAGCTTGGGGACGGGCAGCCGGCGTGCTAGAACCCAGTGATAACAACAAGAATTCGGGCGGATAGGGGATGTCTTTCACGTCTTATGGGCATGTGCGGCCTGGTGCTGTTG
>Ga0310811_10015253_pt1 | contig 10046 bp, 8 predicted proteins | sample YCmetagenome_FD_207642 | JGI IMG/M metagenome (GOLD analysis project Ga0310811, IMG submission 207642) | Soil microbial communities from experimental microcosm in Duke University, North Carolina, United States - YC | ecosystem: Engineered > Artificial ecosystem > Soil microcosm > Unclassified ...
GCATGGCGCCGGCGATGACGCCGGGCCGGGACAGCGGCACGGTGATCTGCCAGAAGGCCTGCCAAGGCTTGGCGCCCAGGTCATAGGCGGCTTCCAGCAGGCGCAGGTCCATTTTGACCAGGTTTGCGTACAGCGGCAGGATAAAGAATGGCAGGTAGGAATACACCATGCCGATATAGACCGCCAGGTCGGTGCGGTAGATTTCCAGCGGCTTTGAAATGATGCCCAGCGCCAGCAGCAGTTTATTGAGCAGGCCGTCGTTGCGCAGGATGCCGACCCAGGCGTAGACGCGCAGCAGCAGCGAAGTCCAGAACGGCAGGATCACGCCCAGCAGCAGCAGGTTGCGCGTGGCCGGGCCCGAACGCGCGATGTAGTAGGCCATGGGATAGCCGATCAGGATGCAGCATATCGTGCTGATGCCGGCGATCTTGACGGAGCTGAGATACGTGGCCAGGTACAGGCTGTCGGTGAACAGCAGCGCGTAGCCGCGCAGGTGCAGGCTGAAGTTCAGCGCTTCGTCCTTCAGTTCCACCAGCGGCGTATAGGGCGGCACGCCGAACTGCAGATCCGCGAGGCTGATCTTCAGCACCAGCAGGAAGGGTACCAGCAGAAAGAGCACCAGCCAGGCGAACGGCGGCACGATCGCCAGGGCGCGCGAAGATGGCAGCAGTCGCCGCAGCGGCACGATGTTCATGAGGGCAGCACCGTGGCGCTCTCGGCGTCCCAGCTTACGTAGACTTCGTCGTGGATGGCGGGCACGTCGTCCTGCGCGAAAACGCGGCGGGGCACGGTGGCTTCGACCGTCATGCCGGAATCCAGGCGAATGTGGTACAGCGCGTAGCTGCCCATCCACGCCATATGCGCGACCGCGCCGTGCGCCCAGTTGTAGATGCTTTCCGGCTGTTCACGAGCAACAACGATGCGTTCCGGGCGGATGGATACGTAGACCTGCATGCCCAGCGGTTCACTGACGCCATGGTTGACGTACAACTGGCGCGACAGTTGGTCGGATTCGATGGCGACGTGGTCGGGTTCGTCAACCACGATGGTTCCCGCGAACAGATTGGTGGTGCCGATGAAGCCGGCCACGAAACGGGAACTGGGAAACTCGTAGACGTCCTGCGGCGTGCCTATCTGCACGATCTGGCCTTCGGTCATGACCGCCAGCCGGTTGGCCATGGTCATGGCTTCTTCCTGATCGTGGGTGACCATGATGCAGGTGACGCCGACCTGCTCCAGGATGCGCACGAGCTCGATTTGCGTGGCCAGGCGGATCTGCTTGTCCAGCGCCGACATGGGTTCGTCCAGCAGCAGCAGCTTGGGGCGCTTGACCAGGCTGCGCGCCAGCGCCACGCGCTGCTGTTGGCCGCCGGACAGCTGGTTCGGCTTGCGCCGCGCATACCCTGCCATCTGGACCAGGTTCAGGGCCTCGAAGACACGGTCGTGGATTTCCGCGCGGTCGACGCCTTCCTGCTTGAGACCGAAGGCGACGTTGGCCTCTACCGACATATGCGGGAACAGGGCGTACGACTGGAACATCATGTTGACGGGCCGCCTGTAGGGCGGCACGTCGGTGATGTCTTCGCCATCCAGCAGAATCTGTCCGGACGTGACTTGCTCGAAACCCGCCAGCATGCGCAGCAGGGTCGATTTGCCGCAGCCGGAACTGCCGAGCAGCGCGAAGAGTTCGTTGCGGCGTACCGACAGGTTCACCGAACGGACGGCGACCGTGTCGCCGAAGATTTTCACCAGATCGGAAACACGGACGAATTCGTCGGCATCCGTTGCGTGGGAGGCCGCGTAACGGCTGTCATTCATGATGCTTATCGCCCGGACTTCAGTTCGGCCCACATGCGTGTTTGCAGGCGCAGGATATTGATAGGCTGCGCCTTGATGACGTACAGCGTCTTGGATACATCCGGCGGCGGATAGATCATGGGATTGTCCGCGACATCCTTTACCACGTATTTGCGCGCTTCTTTATTGGCGTTGGGATAGAACATCTTGTTCGTGATCGCGGCATGCACCTGCGGCGTCTCGATGTAATTGATGAACTTCATGGCGTTTTCGGGATGCGGCGCATCCTTGGGCACGGCCATAACGTCGAACCAGGCCGGCGCCCCGCCCTGCGGAATGAAGTAATTGACATCGAAAGTCTGCTTGTTCTGCTTCGCGCGATCGCGCGCGATCATGACGTCGCCGGAAAATCCATACACCATGCAAAGGTCGCCCGAGGCCATTTCATCGATGTAGCCCGACGAACTGAACTGGCGGATATACGGGCGGATTTTCTTCAGGACTTCCAGGGCCGCCTTGTAGTCGTCGGGATTGCTGCTGTTGGGGTCCTTGCCCAGGTAGTGCAGGACGGCGGGAAAGACCTGCGCGGCTTCGTCCAGGACGGAAATACCGCAGTCCTTTAGCTTGGCGGCGTTTTCCGGATTGAACAGCATGTCCCAGCTATTCAGCGGTGCATCCTTGCCCATGATCTGCTGGACCTTGGTGACGTTGTAGCCCAGGCCGTTGGTGCCATACCCCCAGGGCACGAAGTACTTGTTGCCGGGATCTACCTGGGCGACCAGCGCCATGACCTCCGGGTCCAGGTACTGCAGATTGGGCATTTTGGACTTGTCCAGCGGCTGGAACAGGCCGCCCTGCAACTGGCGCGAAGCGTAATGCGTGGAGGGCACGACAACGTCATAGCCGGACTTGCCGGTCAGCAGCTTGGCCTGCAACGTGTCGTTGCTGTCGTAGGTGTCGTAACGCACCTTGATGCCGGATTCGCGCTCGAAGCCCGGGATGGTATCCGGGGCGGTATATTCGGCCCAGTTGTAGACGTTGACGACGTTTTCCTGCGCGTTGGCCGCCCCTATCGCCGCCAGCGCCGCAAAGGCCCCCGCCGCGAAACGTATACCCGCGTTGATACCCATATCCCAGCGCCCCTTGCCGATGAAAAGTATGCGGGAAGCTTCCCGCGCGCAAACGCGAAATAATAATTCGTTTTTCCGCGACAGTCAGGCCGGCATCCGCGCGATCCGCTCGCGGTAGGATCGATTCAATTTTTCGAAAAACGCCAGGCCCGCGGGACCCGCCACCTTCTCCAGGGAACGGCGCAGACGCTCGACATTCCGGCGCATGCCGGCGCGGGAAACGCCGCCCTGCCGGCCCCGGTCGAAATCGATGATCCAGGCCTTGCCGCGCTCGTCGACCAGGATGTTGTAAGCATTCAGGTCGGCGTGCCAGACCCCGGCCTGGTGCATACGCGCGATCGCATCGGCCGCGACGTCCCAGACGGGCTGGTCCAGCAGGCTGGCCAGGGGCCGCACGCCCGGCAGGCGCGCCACCAGGATGGCCGCTTCGTAGCCCAGCCGTCCTATCCGCCAGTAGCCCGCGGCCAGCGGCGCCGGCACGGGCAGACCCTGGGCCGAGAGGGATTCCAGCAGCTGGAATTCCATGAAGCAACGTGTGCGCGCCTCGCCCAGCCAGACATAGCGCTGCCGGCTCAGGCGCGCGACCATGCCGCCGCGGCGGTAATGGCGCAGGACCCCATGGCCGAAGCCGCCGTCGACGAACCAGGCGGCCTGGCGGCCGCCGACCTGCACCGGCGACGCATGCGCGCCGTAATGTGCGGGATCGAAGAGTTCGGGGGCCGCGGCCAGGATACGAGCCGCGTCGTAGCACATCGCGCCCGGCCTCTCCCCTTGCCACGCCAAGCGGCGCACATCAGCCCGCACGGTTGCGCATCCAGTCGGCCGTCCCGTAGAACGAATGCAGCAACCTGTCCATCAGGGGCGCGGGCACATTCATATCCTGCATGGCGCGGCCCATGCACGCGACCCATTGGTCGCGTTCGGTTTCGCCTATGGAAAACGGCAGATGGCGCGCCCGCAGGCGCGGGTGCCCGTGGCGCTGTACGTAATAGTCCGGGCCGCCCAAATAGCCGCACAGGAACATGAACAGTTTTTCGCGGGCCGAATCCAGGCTGGGACCGTGCGCCGCGCGCAAGGCGGCCAGGTCTTCTTCCATATCCATCAGGTCGTAGAAACGATTGACCAGCGCGCGCACGGCCTCTTCGCCGCCCAGCTGTTCGAAGATCGTACGAGTGTGGTCCAGGGGTTCGAATATAGGTTCGACCCGCGTGGTGGTAGTCATAGTGCTTCTCTCAGGGTGACCAGGGGCGGCGTACGCAGGACGCCGCGCAAGGCCAGCGCGCCGCCGGCCCAGGCGCCCAGCATGCCCGCGGCAATGCCGACGAGCCAGGGCCACAGGCTGAAGGTAATGTCGAAATCGAAGACGCGCTGCGATAGCGCCCAGGCCACCGCCCCGGCCCCGGCCGCGCCCAGCGCGCCGGCCAGCCCGCCCACCGCCAGGAGTTCAATGCGCTGCGCGCGCGCCAGTTGCTGCCGCGTGGCGCCCAGGGCGCGCAGCACGGCGGCTTCGCGTATACGTTCATCGCGCGTGGCGGTAAGTGCCGCGGCCAGTACCAGCACGCCGGCCGCCAGGGTAAAACCGAACAATAGCTGGACCGCCTGTGCGACCTGGTCGAGCACGTCCTGCAGCTGCCGCAGAATCGCGTCGACGTCGAACACGGTCAGATTGGGGAAGCGCTGCACCAACCGGGGTAGCAGTTCGGTCTGTCCTGCCGGCAGGCGAAAAGACGTGATCCAGCTTTGCGGGGCATCGGCCAGCACGCTGGGCGACAGCATGGCGAAAAAATTCGCCCGCATGGTGTCCCAATCGACGCCGCGCAGGCTGGTCACGGTGACATCGACCGTCTTGCCAGCGATGTCGAACGCGAGCTTGTCGCCCATGTGCAAGCCCAGGGTGCGGGAAATGCCCGCCTCCATGGAGACTTCGCGGGAGTCGGGCTTCATCCACTGCCCTGATTGCAGGGTGTTGTAGGACGGCATGCGGTCGCTGTACGAAAGATTGAACTCCCGATCGACCAGCCGGCGCGCGCGCTCGTCCGTGTAGTCGGCCGACGATATCGCGCGGCCGTTCACCGCCACCAGGCGGCCGCGTATCATCGGGAACAGCGTCACGTCGGCGACGCCTGCCTTCGTCAGGTCGGTCGCCACGGGCTCACGCTGATCGGGTTGGATATTGATCAGGAATCGATTCGGGGCGTCGGGCGGCAGCGTGCGCTGCCAGCCGGCAATCAGGTCGGTGCGGGTCATGGCGAGCAGCAGCAACGCCATCAGGCCGATGGCAAGCGCGCACACCTGGGTAATGGTCGCGGCCCGGCGGCGCACCACGCCCGCCAGCGCGAAGCGCAGCGCCGGCATGCCACCTGCCGCGCGGCGCACTCGGGCCAGCACCTGCACGCACAGCCAGGCCACCAGCGCAAAGGCGGCGAAGGCGCCGAGGAAACCACCGGCGATCACCGCGCCCAGTTGGACGTCGCCCGCGAACCACCAGATAAGCAGCGCGAAACCCGCCGCGCCGACGGCATAGCCCAGAACGCTGCCCATGCGCATGCCGCCGGCATCGCGCCGCAGGACACGCGCGGGCGGCACATGGCGCAGCTGCGCCAGCGACGGCAAGGCGAAACCCAGCAGCAGCCACATGCCGGTGGCCAGGCCTTGCACGGCCGGGATAAGGGAAGGCGCGGGCAGGTCGGTGCCGATCATGCGCCCCAGCATGGCGATAAGGCCCAGATGGGCCACATAGCCCGCCAGGCCGCCCAGGATCGAGCCGGCCAGCCCCACCAGCGCGAATTCGACCGACAGAATGCGTGTTACCTGCTGCTGCGTCGCGCCCATGCAGCGCATGACCGCGATGCCGTCGCGATGGCGCAGCATGAAGCGCGTGGCGGCTAGCGCCACAGCCACGGCGGAAATCAAAACGGCCAATAGCGCGACCAGGGACAGGAAGCGCTGCGCGCGATCCAGTACGCGGCGGATTTCCGGGCGGCCGGATTCCACCGTGGCTATTTTCTGCCCGCGCTGGAGGTGTGTGTCCAGCCATTCGGCATATGCGGCAACGGCCTGGGTGCCGCCTGCCGCGAGCAGGCCATAATCGACGCGGCTGCCAGGAGCGAGCAGCCCGGTTGCCCGCAGTTCGTCGGCGCGCATCAATACGCGCGGCGACAGATTCACAAAGGACATGCCGCGGTCCGGCTCGTACGTGATGACGCGAGCGATGCGGAAATGGCTGTCGCCCAGGGCGATCGTGTCGCCCATCTTTATGCCCAGGGACGCCAGAAGTTGCGGGTCGACCCACACCGTGCCTGGCTCGGGAATGGCGCGCGTGGCGCTCTCGGCGGCGGCCGGGCCGTCCGCCGTGCGCAGGCTGCCGCGCAGCGGATAGCCGGTTTCCACGGCCTTGAGCGAAACAAGCTGCGCGCCCTGCCCCGCGGATGCCATGGAAGGAAACTGGAACGTGTGCACCAGGGTCAGGCCCTGGTCCCGCGCCTGGTTTTCGAAGGCTGGCGGTATCGGTTCATCGGCATCCAGCACGATGTCCGCACCCAGCATTTGCGCCGCGTCGCGCTCCAGCGCGCGGCCAACACGATCGGCCAGGAAGCCGACGCTGGTCACCGCCGCCACGGCAACGATCAATGCGACCAGCAAGAGCCGCAGTTCGCCCGATCGCCAGTCGCGCAACAGCGTGCGCGCGCCGAGCCGGACACCGTGGACCAGGCCGATGGATGCGGCCGCCGGAATGGCGGCATCGAGACGGGCGGCGGAAGTTTCATGCATGGCCGTATCGTAACCTGACAGGTTGCTGGCGAGAGCGGAAAATACGTCCCCCAAAAAAACCGGGGCGCCCCCAAGGCAAAAAAAAGCGAAGCTTCCTCGCGGAAGCTTCGCGCTGCGGGACAAGTCCCTGGCTTACTTCGCGGGCGTCGCGGCGGGCGCGGCCTGCTTCTTGGCCTTCGAGCCGGACTTGGCCTTGTGCTTGTGAGTCGTTGTCTTGGCCGGCTTGGCAGTGGTCGTACCGGCGTCCGCCGCGAAAACGGCGGGCGCGGCGGTCAAACCCAGGCACAGGGCAGACGCGGACAAAAACGCAGCAATACGGGAGCGATTGGTCATTTAAAAACTCCAGATTAAGTAAGGCCACGTGGCCTCATCCCACGGGCACGGCGTATGCCGTGATTCCCGTACAGCCTTGGAGCAGAGCCTATCGCGAAGGTTTCATCATGCGTAAAAAAAATTGCATGATCTGCGATTTGGAAATACTCGGTGCTCCCGCATGCGGTATTTCCTTCAATAGCCTTTCAGAAAGCCGGCAACTTGCTTTAAGCGTCTGCATGCCGTGCACCAAAGTCAGGCGTTCTTCAATCTGTCCAACGCATTTTCCAAACGGTCGACTGCCCACACCTCCAGGCCCTCGATGGGTTGGCGCGGCGCGTTGGCCTTTGGAATCAGCGCGATGCTGAAACCCAGTTTTGCGGCTTCGCGCAGGCGCTCCTGGCCGCGCGGCGCGGGACGTATCTCGCCCGCCAGGCCGACTTCGCCGAAGGCGACGAGACCGCGCGGCAAAGGACGGTCGCGCAAGGACGACATAATGGAAAGCAGTACCGGCAGATCGGCCGCCGGCTCGGTAATGCGCACACCACCGACAGCATTGACGAATACGTCCTGATCCGACGTGACGATACCCGCATGCCGGTGCAGCACCGCCAGCAGCATGGCCAGGCGATTGCTTTCCAGTCCCACGGTCAGGCGGCGCGGATTGGCGCCCTGCACGCCATCGACCAGGGCCTGGATTTCCACCAGCAGCGGCCGCGTGCCTTCCTGCGTGGCCATCACACAGGATCCGGCGACCTGGCGATCATGCTGCGACAGGAACAGCGCGGAAGGATTGGCCACGCCGCGCAAGCCGCGATCGGTCATGGCGAACACGCCCAGTTCGTTGACCGCGCCAAAACGGTTCTTGAAGGCGCGCACCAGACGAAAGGACGAATGGGTATCACCTTCGAAATACAGCACGGTATCGACGATGTGTTCCAGCACGCGCGGCCCGGCGAGGGCGCCGTCCTTGGTGACATGGCCGATCATGACGATGGCGATGCCCGTCTGCTTGGCCAGCCGGGTCAATTGCGCAGCGCATTCGCGCACCTGCGAAACGGAACCGGGCGCGGCGGTGAGCTCACCGCTATATAGCGTCTGGATGGAGTCGATGACGGCCACGGCGGGCTTTTGCTCGGTCACCGCTGACTGGATGGCTTCCAGGCGGATTTCCGCAAGCAGATTGACGTTGCCGGTGTTCAAGTCCAGGCGCCGCGCACGCAGCGCCACCTGTTCCGCCGATTCTTCGCCGGTCACGTACAGGACACTGGTGGTTTCCGACAGCGATGCCAAGGCCTGCAGCAGCAGGGTCGACTTGCCGATGCCGGGGTCGCCCCCGATCAGCACCACCGCCCCCGCCACCAGGCCGCCACCCAGGACGCGGTCGAACTCGTCCAGTCCGGTGGGCTGGCGCGGCACCTCCCGCGCCTCGATTTCGGCCAGGCTGCGCACGGGACTGGATGCCGCCAGCGGCGCATAGCGATGGGATGCGGCGGCCGCCGGCGCGGCGGCTTCCACGGTTTCTTCCAGGGTGTTCCAGGCCGAGCAATGGGGGCACTTGCCCTGCCATTTCAGGCTGGTGCCGCCGCATTCGGCGCAGACATAGACGGTTCGCGATTTGGCCATGCCGGCAGTGTACCGGCTAGGCGAATTTAGCGGCCGGCGACGCTGCCGCCACCGTCCACCGCCAGGACCTGGCCGGTGATGTAGCCGGCATCGTCGGATAGCAGAAAGGTGATGGCCGCGGCGACATCGGCGGGCGAGCCGACGCGCTTCATGGGGATGGACGACAGAATGCGTTTTTCCGCATCGCTGCCAACCGGCCGGCTGGCGCGGAACAACTCGGTTTCGATGGGACCGGGCGATACCGCATTGACGGTGATGCCGTATTCGGCCAATTCCAGCGCCCAACTGCGGGTACACCCCACCAGCGCATTCTTCGCGGCCGAATAGCTGGTGCGTTCATAGCCGCCATGGATGGCGCGGCTGACGACGTTGACGATGCGTCCGGAGCGGCGCACTTTCATCGATTCGACGAAGGCCTGCGCGACCTGCACGGCCACGCGCACGTTCAGGTCCAGCACGTTGTACAGCGCGGCCAGTTCGATGGCGCCCAGAGGCTGGGGCAGCACCAGGCCGACGTTGTTGACGACCGCATCCACCGGAAACTTGTCGCGGATTTCGCGCAGCGTTTCCTCGGTCTTGCCGGCGTCCGACAGGTCGCAGGCATACAGATAGCCGGGAAAATCGACATCGCCGGTGTTACGCGCGATGCCGACCACGTGGCATCCCATATCAGCCAGGCGGCGTGTCAGTGCCCAGCCTATTCCCTTGGTGGCGCCCGTTACGAGCACGCATTTATCTTTCATGATCTACCTCGACATCGTCCTGCTTACCGCAAACTTCCGAGTAGACCACCAACCGGACAGCCTGTCTTGGTTTTTCGTGACACATTACGGTACAGCTTCGCGCCCGCGGGTCCGTAAACGCCCGTGTCGCGCAAGCAGTATCCCACTGCATACCTGATTTGCCAGCGCCGGCATAGCTCGCGTTTACGGTGCCACATACCATGCTCTCCACCAAGACAACACTAAAAACACTGGAGGCAACTTGCGAATAGCCCTTGCGATGGCGTCGCTGGCCATGATCGCGACGACCGCTGCGTGGCCGCCGGCCGTCCAGGCGGCCAGCCCGGCGGACGCTTATCCCGAACATGCCATTACCATGGTCAACCCTTACGCCGCGGGCGGACCGGCGGACGTAGTCGCGCGCAGCCTGGCGCGGGCGCTGGAGAAACAGCTGGGGCAGCGCGTGGTCGTCGAGAACAAACCCGGGGGTGGCGCATCGATCGGCACGGGCTTCGTGGCGCGCGCCAAACCTGATGGTTATACGCTGCTGCTGGGTACCTCGGCCGGCCATGTGGTCACGCCGCTGATGCAGAAGACCCCTTATGACGGCGTGCGGGACTTCGCCTTCAGTTCGGTGGTGGCCGTGCAGCCGATCATGCTGGCCGTGAACCCGACCCGCGGTATCAAG
>Ga0310811_10015254_pt1 | contig 10045 bp, 6 predicted proteins | sample YCmetagenome_FD_207642 | JGI IMG/M metagenome (GOLD analysis project Ga0310811, IMG submission 207642) | Soil microbial communities from experimental microcosm in Duke University, North Carolina, United States - YC | ecosystem: Engineered > Artificial ecosystem > Soil microcosm > Unclassified ...
GGCGGTTGATGAGGCCGGCGAGGTGGGCCCCGGCGGCCAGCGGGAAGCGGTTCCATGCGACCGCCGGATCGCGCTGCGGTTCCGCGCTGTCGAGCAGGTCGTGGTCTTCGATGAATATCAGGCTGTTCGCGACCAACTTGGGGATTTCGTGGAACTGCTGATAGAGGCGTTGCGGAAAGCGCGCACTGAACAGGGGCACGCCGCTGCGGTCGAACATCTGCAGCCCGGCCTGGGGTTTCGGTGTGTAGAGCGTGTAGCCCCCATGGTCCACGAACCAGTCGAGGCGCGGCGACCAGCGCGCCTGACGGCTGATTTGGAGCTGATGCGCCGTTAACGCGGGAACGATCACGGGCAGTTCGGCATAGCCGAGGCGTAGATCAAAAGGGCCGGGGCCCGGAAACCGGATCGATGCGCTCGCCCCCGGCGCCACATGGTAGGCGATTCCGCGGTCAAACCAGGTGAAAAAACGGGCTTGCAAATGAGAGGTGCGTGCCTCATTCGCCATGCCCCAGCCCAGCAAACTCAGTACGACCAGCCAGAACAGCCAGTAGAGTCTCCGGATCACGCCGTGGAAAACCTTGCCGAAGATTTTCCCCGCTTTGTCGTTCCCGGCCTTGTCGTTCCCGGCCTTCCGGCTGTCGTGGAGACGCTTGCCCCACGCCGCCCCTGTCATATCGCTTCCCTCTTGCGCCACTAGCCCGTAAAGTTAGCTTTTGACTGGGCTCCGACCGACAGGTTTGCGTCTATTTCGCGTCCTGATGCGGGTTTTTATCGAATCATCACCAACCCAGCGTCTTTCGACCGCTGGTCAATATATACGAAGCGCGCGCGCATCCGTTTGCGCTTTGTCATTTGGCAAGGGAAAGGCTTCTTTTTGTGAACAAAAAGAAGAAAAAAAACTTTATTGATTCTGGGCTATGGGCGTTGTCGGCGACACAGACTCAGGCCCAGCTGAGCCAAAAGTTTTTGCGCCGCTTTTTTCAAAAAGCGGCCACTTTCTTTGTCTGGAACACGAAAAACGCCGCGGCGGTGACCCGCGCGCGGCGTTTTTTCCTGGTCAGGCGACCGATGTTAGATGCTGTCCAGCGCTTCGCGGCCCACCATCGCCGGGCCATAGGCCGGCCGGGCATCGGCGGTGAGCCAGCGACGGCGCAACGGCTTGAGGACGAAGACCGCCAGCAGGGCCGTCGCGAAATTCATGGCGATGACCAGTTCAAACACCGGCATCCACGACCCGGTGGCCTTATGCAACAGCGCCGCGAGCGGGCCGCCCAGCACCGAAGCCACGCCAAACGAGATGTACAGGAAGCCGTAATTGGCGGTGGCGTGTTTCGTGCCGAACGAGTCCGTCAGGGTTGAGGGGAACAGGGAGAAAATCTCGCCCCAGCCGAAGAAGACCACGCCGGACATCAGCACGAACAGGGTCGCATCGTTGCGCGTCAGCAGCCACACGGCGATGGCAACACCTTCGGTGGCGAAGGCGAGCAGCATGGTGTTTTCACGGCCGATCCGGTCGGACACCCAGCCAAAGAACGGGCGGGTCAGGCCGTTGGTGATGCGGTCGATCGACAGGGCCAGAGGCAGTGCCGGCAGGCCGAACACCAGCGTGTCAGCCAGGCCCCAATCGTGGGAGAAGGCGCCGAACTGGGAAATCACCATCAGGCCCGAGCTCGCCATCATCGTCATCATGACGAACATCAGCCAGAAGAGCGGGGTGCGCAGCATCTGCCCGGAAGTATAGCTCTTGGTGCTTCCCTTCGCCGCAGTGGCGCTCGAGGCCTGCAGCATGTTTGCCTCCCAGGCCGGGTCGGGCCGCTTCAGGCCGAGGGCGGCGGCGATGCCCACGATGCCGAGGATCATGCCCCATTCGAGCAGCGCATGCTGATAGCCATGCGCTTTGATCGCCATGGAGATCGGGAAGGTGGTGAGGACCGCGCCAAACCCGTAGCCGGCCGCGGCCATGCCGCTCGCAAAGCCGCGCCGGTCAGGGAACCACTGCACCATGTGGCCAACCACGCCGACATAGATCATGCCGGTGCCGATGCCGCCCAACAGGCCGTAAGTGAGGTCGAGGCCGATCACCGTGCTGACATGCGCGGCCAGGACCCAGCTTAAGCCGGTGAGCAACGCGCCGACCGAAAGCAGCAGACGCGGGCCGAATTGGCCGATCAGCCAGCCCTGGAAGGGCGACAGGAAGGCTTGCAGCAGGACCAGCAGGGAGAACGCCACCTGGATCGCGGGCAACCCGACATGAAAGGCCGAGGTCATGGGCTTGGTGAACAGCGCCCAAACATATTGCGGGCTGGAGATGGACGCCATGCAGATCAGCCCAAGGACGAGCTGGATCCAGCGGCTACCGGGCTTTGTGTTCATCGTCGTCACCTTAAAACCTCCTTTGCCCGCAGGATGGGCAGCTTGACATGGAGGTTTAAGCAAGCCGCATGCCAAAAAAGGAAGAAAGCCGCTTTTTGGAAAAAAGCGGCGCAAAAACTCTTTCGAATTTGGGCGGGGGCGGTGAAAAGGGCACGACCTGAAGGAGTAAAGTTTTTTTGCTTCTTTTTGTTCACAAAAAGAAGCCCTCTCTCTCTCTTACAGCTCGTGATTAAATTTTTTGCGCCGATGATGCCGCAGCGCGCACTCCCTCACCAGAAGCGCGCCTCTTTGCGGTACGCTTTCCAGTTTTTCCCCAGTTCGTCCAAACCGCTTTCACGCTGCGTTTTCTGGTATCGCGCCAGGGCGGAGATCGCGGGGCGCAGATCGGTTTGCGTGTCTCGGCGCAGCGTCCGGGCCAGCGCGACGGAGGTGGAACTGTCATTGATGAGGCCCAGCGTGTCCTGGAGCGCCTTGCAGCGTTTCTGATAAGGGCGGGATTTTTTTCGTGGCCAAAGGCTCTCGGTAAACTCGATGCCGTACCGCAGTTTCTTGATCGATTTGCGGAGTTTGTGCAGTTGCGCGTTGTTGGCGCCGGATATGCCTTGTCCTCTGGCCTCGACTTTGCGGGCAAGCCGGTCCAGCCAGCGCGGTGCCCGGTTTTTCAGCTTCTGCTTGAGCTTCGCGCAGCCGAGGCGGTCTGGCTCGTTCCAGCCTTCCTCGGCCCAGGCGGCCAGTTCAAGAACCGTCGCGGTGAATTTGCGGCCCCGGCAGCCGGCGATAAAGGCCTCATGGGCCTCGTCACGCCGCTGCGCGGCGACGGCTTTGAGGCCATCATAAAGATTGACAGGGTCCGTCGGCTGGTTGGCTTGCGGCAAAAGCTCGGTACAGAACACATCCCAATCGCGGGCCTGCCCAAAAATGCGGCCGATCCGTTGCAGTTCCTGGTCAAAATGGCTGAGCTGGAGGCGGTCGAGCGCCGGCTTGTAGAGCCTCAGGAGCGCGCGGAGACGGCGGATGGCCACGCGCATTTGATGCACGCCCTCAACGCCGCCGGCCAACGCGGCGGGCTGGTTGACGAGCAAATGATTCAGGCATTGGACAATGAGCCGGTGGAATGCCTCGGCACCCGAGGCCGCGGCAGGAAGCCTGATGGGCGCGGCCTTGCAGCTGGGCGGCAATCTGCCAGAGATGAGGCGAAGGCCGCGTAGGGCGGGGCTCTCCGTTGCCATCGTCAGAGGCGTTTTGGCGTGCAGGTCCAAGGCGAGGTGATAGAGCGCGCCGGCAGGCCCATCCAGTATTTCAAGCGCCAGCTCCCGCACCGGTTCGGCGGCGGCGCCATTGATGGTTCCCTCGTCGAATGAAATCTTGATGGTGCTGTTCGGTGCCAGCTCCAGTGTGCGCTCGACGCGCCTGAGATCGGTGGCAAAAATTTCCCGCAATTCGGACCGCGGCAACAATTTCGGCTTCAGGACGGTGGTCAGCAATGAGAGGTTCGGCTGACCATCCATCAAAGGCCATTCCCATTCGTCTCGCCCTGCCGCCAGGCTGGATGTCCGGGCGCTTTCCAATGTCTGCAGGCACATATTGCCGCTACGGGTCACGCGCAGGCTGTAGCCCGCCTCACTCAGCTCATAGGCGTCCGTGTCGTAGTAGCGGCTTTGAAGAGGCTGTGTCTTGGGCGTGGAAGCGCCGGGCGGCTGAAATTCAGGATGCTGGGCGAGTTGCTCGGCGCCGTTCTCGGTCAGGCTCAGGACCAGCGCCGTTCGATGCGTCGCGAGCGTCGCCTCCATAAATCACCTCGCATAAAAGACCGATTTCACGTTCATGAATTCCTGCAGGCCGTACTCGCCCAGCTCGCGTCCGTGACCCGAGCGTTTGACGCCGCCAAATGGGGCTTCCGGCATGGAGGCGAGGATCTGGTTGAAGGCGGTCATGCCGGTTTGAAGATCCGTGATGAAGCGCGCCTGCTCCTCGGCATTCTGCGTCCATACCGAGGAGCCGAGACCAAAGGGAACGTCATTGGCGATGCGGAGAGCGTCAGCGAGGTCGGCGGCGCGGAACATCATGGCGATCGGGCCGAAAATTTCTTCAGCCGTGAACGCGCTGCCCACCGGGATGTCGGTTAAAATGCCCGCCGTCAGATAGGCGCCCGGCCCCTCGGGTTTCTCCCCGCCGCAGAGCAATGTGGCGCCGATTTTTCGGGCCTCGGCCAGCTGCCGCAGTACGGTGTCGCGCTGGCCCATGCTGGAGAGCGGCCCCATATCCGAATGCGGGTCCATCGGGTCGCCTGCCTTCACGGCGCGCATCGCGGCGGCAAATCGCTCCAGGAACGTGTCATAGATCGCGGTGTGGACGATCATGCGCTTGCCGCAGATGCAGGATTGCCCGGTATTCTGGATCCGCGCCGTGACCGCTTGGGCCACCGCCTGGTCCAGATCGGCCGACGGCATGACGATGAACGGATCGGAACCGCCCAGCTCCAAGACGATCTTCTTGAGGTTGCGGCCAGCTTGTTCCGCAACCGCGGCGCCCGCGCCCTCGCTGCCTGTCAGCGTGACCGCCACGATCCTCGGATCGGCGATGAGAGTCGCCACGGCATCCGACTTGATGGCGAGATTTTGGAACAAGCCGGCGGGCGCGCCCGCTTCATGAACCATCTCTTCCAGAAGATTGGCCACGCCCTGAACCAGGCTGGCATGCTTCAACAGCCCGACATTCCCGGCCATGATGGTCGGCGCCAGAAAACGCACCACCTGCCAATAGGGAAAGTTCCACGGCATGATGGCAAGAACGGCGCCTTGCGGCAGCCAATATGTTTCCACGCTTCCCTGGGCGGTGCGGGTGGGCGCGAGCATTTCCGGCCCGGCCTTCGCATAATAGCGAAAGCCCGAGATGCATTTTTCGACCTCGGCCAGGGATGATTTGAGGGTCTTGCCCATTTCCCTCGTCGCCATGGCGGCCAGCCGATCCTTGTTCCGTTCGAAAGTATCGGCGATGCGGCTCAGAAGCTCAGCGCGGGCGGCCGGAGGCGTGCGTCGCCACTGCTGAAAAGCGGTCATGGCCAGATCGAGTTTCTGCGCGATTTCCTCACGCGAGAGCTCCGGATAGTTGGCGATGTCCTCTCCGGTCGCGGGGTTGATGCTTTTGAACATGGACGTTCCTCCGTCTTGTGGCCCAGAGCTGGGAACCGAGCCGGGCCCGTTCAACAGGAGTGGAGGAACAGTAAGAAAGCGGCCGCTTTTTGGAAAAAGCGGCGCAAAAACTTTTTTGAAACTGGGCCGGCGGTCGTGAAACCAGCACGGCCCAAAGTAACTAAAGTTTTTTTACTACTTTTTGTTCACAAAAAGTAGTCTTACTTACTTTTGCGCCGCGAGAATGGCCTCGACCGCCTCCTGCACGGCGAAGGCCTCAGCGAGTGTGGCGAGCTGGTGCGCCTCGCCGCGCGTCATGGCGGCGACGCCCTCAAGCTGGCGGCGCAGCACGAGGGGGCGCATCGTCTCGTGCGGCAGCATGTTCGGCACAGGCTGCCAGATGCCATCGGGGCCGAGGCGCTCCGCCGTGGACCAGTTACGCAGCCGGATCGCCCCGGCGCTGCCCTGCAGCGTCCAGCAATTATGGTCGTCTTTCGCGGTGGTGCCGATGGAGCCGGTGAGGGTGATCGGCACATTGCCCGCCTGCAACTGCGCGCGGATCGCCCGTTCGCTGCGCCCGGCCTCGGGGAATGCCGCGAAACGCTCGCTGAGCGTGAAGGCGCCGGCGAGGCGCAGGGTGAGGAACAGGAAGTGCGAGACGACTTCGCGGGTGAAGCCGCCCTGCTCCGGCCGGTCGAGCCAGGAGGCCGCATCATGCTGCCAGGGGCGCGGCCAGGCTTTGAAGGCCACCTCGATATCCAGCGTGCGCGGCGTGCCCACCGCACCCTCGGCGATCCAGCCCTTCAGCGTGTCCACGGCGAAGGCAGACGCCATCGGGAAATTCACGGCGGCGCGCTGACCCGCGGCCGTGGCCAGGAACTGCCGGGTTTGCGCGACATCCACGGCCAGCGGCTTCTCGCAGAAAATGGCTTTTCCGGCGGACAAGGCGGCCTGCATATGGGCCAGATGAGTGGCGGGCGGCGAGGCGATGTAGACGCAGTCGCATTCGGCGATCACCTGCGCGGCGCTCTGCGCCTGCGGGACGGTGGGCAGGGCGGTGGCGATGCGGCCCATCGCGGCTGGCGCCGGATCCCAGATGCCGCTGATGATGACGCTGTCGGCGGCCTGTTCGAGGGCGGCGCGCAACAGGCGTTCGCCCATGATGCCTGCGCCGAGAATGCCAAGCTTGATCGGTGCCATGAAAAATCTCCAGTTGGGATGGGCGTGGCGTGCCCAGTGCGCCCGCCATACAGGATCGGGTGGGGGAGATGAAGGAAGGGGCCGCTTTTTGAAAAAAGCGGCGCAAAAACTTTTGCTCGCTTGGGCCTGTGGCCGTGAAACCAGCTCGGCTATGAGGGGGCGGTCAGGATGGAGCCGAACATGCAGGATACGATCGCCTATAAAGTGCTATTGCCGGCCGAGTGGGCGGCGCTGCGGCGTGACGGCGGTTTCGCCGGCGCGCCGGTCGATCTCGCGGACGGCTACATCCATATGTCCACCGCCACGCAGCTCGACGAGACGCTGCGCAAGCATTTTGCCGGTATCGACGAGCTTTATATCGCCGCCATCGATCTCACCGCGCTTGGCCCCCTGGTCCGCTGGGAACCCTCGCGCGGCGGCGCGCTCTTTCCCCATCTCTATGGCAAGCTGCCGCTGGATGCGGTGGTGGCGCACGGCCCGCTGGCGCGGCACGCGGACGGCTCCGCACGGCTTCCCGGCAGGTAAAAAGGAAGGGAAGGGCTTTTAGACAAGAAAGTGGCCGCTTTTTGAAAAAAGCGGCGCAAAAACTTTTATGATGCTGGGCCATGGGCTGGGTCAGCGACAACGCCCATGGCCCAGCATCATAAAGTTTTTTTGCTTCTTTTTGTTCACAAAAAGAAGTCTTTCCTTCGCTTGCGTCGCCTTTTTTCAAAAAGCGGCCTCTTTTCTGGCGGCGGCTTTCGGTTTCGCGTATCTTCCGTTATCCCCTGGTCCCGGCATTTCCGCCTTTTGTCATCCAAGGACCAGCAGATGCTCAATTCCCTGCAAGCGACGCGCGGCATGGCCGTGGCCCCGCATTCACTCGCGTCCCAGTCGGCGCTCGCCATTCTGCGTGAGGGCGGCAATGCCGTCGAAGCCATGATTGCCGCCGCCGCCACCATTGCCGTGGCCTATCCGCATATGAACAGCATTGGCGGCGATGGTTTCTGGACCATTTCCGTCCCCGGCCAGCCGGCCGTGGGCATCGAGGCGGCCGGCACGGCGGCCCGCGCCGTCTCGCGCGACTTTTACCAATCCCGCGGGCTCGCGACGATTCCGCATCGTGGCCCGCTGGCGGCCAACACGGTCGCGGCCACCATCTCCGGCTGGGACGTGGCGTATGCTTATGCGCGCGAGATCGGCGGCAAGATGCCGCTTTCCCGGTTGCTCGCCGATGCCATCCATTATGCCCGGAACGGGGTGGCGGTCACCCAATCGCAGGCGGAGAACACCGCCAAGAAGCTCGGCGAACTGATCGATCAGCCCGGTTTCCGTGAAACCTACACGGAAGACGGCCGCGTTCCCGAACAGGGCGCGCTCTTCCGCCAGCCTCGGCTGGCCGCGACCCTGGAGCGGCTCACTTCGGAGGGGCTGGATAGTTTCTACCGCGGCCCGCTGGCGCAGGACATCGCCGCCGATCTGGCCGCGGTGGGCAGCCCGGTCACGCGCCAGGACCTGGAAGCCTATCGTGCCCGGCGGGTCACCCCGCTGCATCTGAAGCACTCGACCGGGAACGTGTACAATATGACGCCCCCGACCCAGGGCCTTGTGTCGCTGATCATCCTGGCGCTGCTCGACCGCCTGAATGTCGGGCAATATCAGGCTGACAGCCCGGAGCATGTGCACCTGGTGGTGGAGGCCACCAAACAGGCCTTCCTGATCCGCGACAAATTCATCACCGACCCGGATTATATGAAGGTCGTCCCGCAGGACTGCCTCACCGACGCGTTTCTGGCCCCCTATGTGGCCGCGATCAGCCCCGACCGCGCGCTGCCCTGGGGCAAGGGCAAAGGGCCGGGCGACACGGTGTGGATGGGCGTGATCGACGGCGAGGGCCGCGCGGTCTCCTTCATCCAGAGCATTTACCACGAGTTTGGCAGCGGCCTCGTACTGCCGAAGACCGGGATCACCTGGCAGAACCGGGGCTGCTCATTCTCCCTCGACCCGGCGCACATCAATACGCTGGAGCCGGGCAAGAAGCCGTTCCACACGCTCAACCCGGCGCTGGCCACCTTCAATGACGGCCGCATCATGGTCTATGGCACGATGGGCGGCGACGGCCAGCCGCAGACCCAGGCGGCGGTGTTCACCCGGGTGGCGGTGTTCGGGCAGGCGCCGCAGCAGGCGATCACCGCGCCGCGCTGGCTGCTCGGCCGCACCTGGGGGCTGGCTTCGGAGAGCCTGAAGCTGGAAGGCCGCTTCAGCCCCGAGCTGGTGGCGCGGCTCAAGGCGCTGGGCCATGATGTTGAGCTGATCGGCGATTTTGACGAAAGCGTTGGCCATGCCGGCGCCATCGTGCGCCACCCGAATGGCACCTTCGAAGGCGGCGCCGACCCGCGCAGCAATGGCGGTGTTGCCGGCTTCTGACCGCCTGGCCGGCGCGTTTTTCGCGCCGGCGTAAGCCAAGGCGAAGGCTTCTTTTTGTGAACAAAAAGAAGCAAAAAAACTTTATTGATGCTGGGCCATGGGCGTTGGCGCTGACAATGGCAATGGCCCAGCATCGCCAAAAGTTTTTGCGGCCGCTTTCCGCCATCAAGCGCACATTTGTGCCTTCTTTAGAAATCCTTTATGAGTGATGCGTCATTGTTCAGCCAAGAAGAAGGAAAACGTTGCTGAACGGTTAAAATGAAATTCAGTATCATCATTCCCAACTACAATTACGGGCGCTTTGTTGGCAAAGCGATCGAGAGCGCGCTTGCCGTGGAGTGGCCTGATCTCGAAGTGATCGTTGTGGATGACGGGTCGACGGATAACTCGCGGGCGGTGATCGAGAGCTTCGGAACGCGCATCATGGCGATCTTTCAGCCGAACGGCACCCAACGCGTCGCCTGCAATACGGGGTTCGCACGGTCAACAGGCGACGCCGTCATCTTTCTTGATTCCGACGATGTTTTGATGCCGTCCGTGGCGCGCGAAGCGGCCGCCGTCTGGTCGGCACAGGTGAGCAAGATTCAGTTCCAGATGATGGTTGTCGATGATGAGGGCAGCCCCACGGGGCGTGTGTTTCCCGCTTACATCCCGATGCCGACACCGGATTTGATCCGTGCCTGGATCACGAGCACATCAGCCTACCCGACGCCGCCGGGGTCAGGGAACGTCTATTCCCGAAAATTCCTGGAAAAGATTTTCCCATTGGATGAGCTTTGCGGCCCGGCCGCTGACTCCGCCTGCCTGTCCGTCGCGCCATTTCTGGGCGATGTCGTTACGGTTTCGAAGCCGCTCGTGCAATATCGTACGCATGGGCAGAATGACAGCAACCTTCTCTCCAATTACGCTCGGTTTGGGCGCGAAGTCGCGCGGGC
>Ga0310811_10015255_pt1 | contig 10045 bp, 7 predicted proteins | sample YCmetagenome_FD_207642 | JGI IMG/M metagenome (GOLD analysis project Ga0310811, IMG submission 207642) | Soil microbial communities from experimental microcosm in Duke University, North Carolina, United States - YC | ecosystem: Engineered > Artificial ecosystem > Soil microcosm > Unclassified ...
GTACGGTGCCCGCAGCCGTGCCGACGATCGACGCAGACCCGTACCCCTGGCCCTACGACGGCGTTCTCGACCCCGCCGTCACGGCGCTCATCCTCATCGACTGGCAGGTCGACTTCTGCGGTCCCGGTGGCTACGTCGACCGCATGGGCTACGACCTCGCGCTGACGCGCGCGGGGCTCGAGCCCGCGGCGCGCGTCCTGCATGCGATGCGCGACTGGGGCGCGCTCGTCGTCCACACGCGCGAGGGGCACCGCCGGGACCTCGCCGACCTGCCGGCGAACAAGCGCTGGCGCTCGCGCCGCATGGGCGCGGGGATCGGCGACCCCGGGCCCTGCGGGCGGATCCTCACGCGCGGCGAGCCGGGCTGGGAGATCGTGCCCGAGGTCGCCCCGCTCGCGGGCGAGCCGATCATCGACAAGCCCGGCAAGGGCGCGTTCTACGCGACCGACCTCGACCTGCTCCTGCGCAACCGCGCCATCACGCACGTCGTGCTGACCGGGATCACGACCGACGTCTGCGTCCACACGACGATGCGCGACGCCAACGACCGCGGCCTCGAGTGCCTGCTGCTGTCGGACTGCACCGGCGCCACCGATACCGGCAACTACGAGGCGGCGCTGAAGATGGTGACGATGCAGGGCGGGGTCTTCGGCGCCGTGGCGCCGTCGTCGGCGCTCCTGGATGCGATCGGCGCGCTGTCGGCGGCCGGCACAGCCTGAACGGCCACCGGGCGCGCGGTCATCGACCGCGCGCCCTCGGGGCGTCCGTCAGTTGAACTTCTCGCGGGTCCAGCTGAACGGGCCGAACGACGTCGCGGTCGCACCGTTGTCGACGCCGGAGTCGATCGTGACCTTCAGCCACTCCATCTTCGGAGCGCTGCCCTGCACGACGAGCCGATGGAAGTTCGAGACGTCGTAGCCGGGGTGGTAGATCGAGAGCGGGCTCAGCGGCGACAGCGGGTTGTCGGAGTGGTAGACGTGCGTGTCGCCGTTGAACAGCATCACCGGCCTGCCGAGGGCGAGCGTGTGGAGCTTGCTGCAGTCCGACCACTCGTTGTCGCCCGGCGTGTAGACGAGCGGGTCCTGGTAGGCGAGCGAAGCTATGCGGGCCCGCCGGGGCCAGATGTCACCAACGCGTTGCCCGCGCGTGACGCACTCTTGACATCGACCGCGGACCTCAGCGGGTGAGCTGCGGATTGACGCCTGTCACGCCGCAGGCGATGATCGCCTCGCGATGCGGGGACGGCCGGCCGTGGCTCGGAGGCGTGCTCATGCACCTGCCGCACCGAACGGGGACGTGAAGGCATGATCGACGACCAGACCGCCGCCGGATCGCACAGCCTCGGCGACCTGCTGCGCCGTTCGGCGCGCCGGTCGCCGGACAAGACCGCGGTCGTCGACGGCGCGCGGCGCCTGTCCTTCGCCGAGCTGGACACGGTCGTCAACCGCACCGCCAACGCCCTCGCCGAGCGTGGCGTACGGCACGGCGACCGCGTCGCGGTGCTGTCGCGCAACCGCCTCGAGTACGTCGTCCTGAGCTTCGGCCTGGCGCGTCTGGGCGCGCTCATGGTGCCGATCAACTTCATGCTCAACGGGGCGGAGGTCGGTTACGTCCTGCGCCACAGCGGGGCGGTCGGCCTCGTCGCCGAGGACGGGCTGCACGAGGTCGCCGTGGCGGCGCTCGGCCACGTCGACGCCGGCACGGTCGGCGTCCTCGGGTGGCTGGGCGCCGCGGGCGCCACCCCGCCCGACGGCTGGGAGCACGCCGGTGCCTGGCTCGAGCATCCCGACGCCGCCGCGCCCGAGGTCGTCGTCGCCGACACCGACCCGCTGCGGCTGATGTACACGAGCGGGACCGAGTCGCGGCCGAAGGGCGCGATCCACTCCAGCCGCTCGCTCATCGCCCAGTACGTGAGCTGCATCGTCGGCGGCGAGATGACGCCGGACGACGTCGAGGTGCACGCGCTGCCGATGTACCACTGCGCGCAGCTGGACTGCTTCCTCGGCCCCGACATCTACCTCGGGGCCACGAGCATCATCCTGCCCGCACCCGAGCCCGAGCGGGTCCTCGCGGCCCTGGAGGAGCACCGGGCGACGAAGTTCTTCGCGCCCCCGACCGTCTGGATCGGGCTGCTGCGCTGCCCGGCGTTCGACGCGACCGACCTGACGTCGCTGCGCAAGGGCTACTACGGCGCGTCGCCGATGCCGCTCGAGGTGCTGCGCGAGATGCAGCGCCGCCTGCCCGACCTGCGGCTGTGGAACTTCTACGGCCAGACCGAGCTCGCGCCGCTGGCCACGGTCCTGGGCCCCGACGAGCAGGTCTCGCACGCGGGGTCGGCGGGGCGGCCGGTGCTGAACGTCGAGACGCGCGTCGTCGACGACGCGGGTCGCGACGTGCCGTCCGGTGAGGTGGGGGAGATCGTCCACCGCAGCCCGCAGGTGACCGGCGGTTACTGGAACGACCCGGAGAAGACCGCGGAGGCCTTCCAGGGCGGCTGGTTTCACTCCGGCGATCTGGGCGTCATGAGCGAGGACGGCCATCTCTCCGTCGTCGATCGCAAGAAGGACATGATCAAGACCGGGGGCGAGAACGTCGCCAGCCGGGAGGTCGAGGAGGTGCTCTACGAGCATCCCGCGGTGGCCGAGGTCGCGGTGTTCGCGCTCCCCGATCCGCGCTGGGTCGAGGCGGTGACCGCCGCGGTCGTCGTCCGCGACGGCGCGTCGGTCGCCGCCGACGACCTGCTCGCCCTCTGCCGCGAGCGGCTGGCCGGGTTCAAGGTCCCCAAGCGCCTGATCCTCGTCGACAGCCTGCCGAAGAACCCCAGCGGCAAGATCCTCAAGCGCGAGCTGCGCGAGCGCTTCGCCGCCGCCTGATCGGGCTTCACCCGCTACGCCGGGAGCGTTCGTCACCGACCGACCGTGGTCGCGCCGAACCAGCGCGTCAGCGCGTCAGGCAGGCCCGGATCGGCCGGCGTCCCGACCCAGGCGACGTATCCGTCGGGCCGGATCAGCACGGCGGCGGGAGCGGTGACGGCGCCGAGTACGGGCAGCTCCCACGCACCGCCGTATTGCGCATCGATCAGCCGGACGTGGTCTGCCCGTCGTGTGCCGTCGAAGTCGCCGGACCGGCCGAGGTTGAGCAGCAGCGGCCGGGCGTCGTGCAGCAGCTCGAAGACCCGGCGCGGGCCGTCGGCGGTGACGAGGTCGAGATCGGGCATGCGGCGGCCGAGCAGCGGATGTCCCTCGCCGAGGTCGTAGTGGATGTCCAGCCCGGAGCTCATCCCGGCGAGCCGCCTGCGCGGCTCGTCCATCGTCGCGAGCTCTGACACGACATCGGCGAGGGCCTTGACGCGCGCGTCCGGGCGCTGGAGCACGGTCTGCGCCATCGTGTACCCGAGCGCGCGGGCGGCGGCCGGATGGCGCTCGGCGTGGTAGCTGTCCAGGAGGCGCTCGGGGGATCTCCCGTCGACGACCTGGGCCAGCTTCCATCCGAGATTCACGGCGTCCTGCACGCCGAGGCCGAGGCCCTGTCCACCCGCGGGGTAGTGCACGTGCGCCGCGTCGCCGGCCAGCAGCACGCGTCCCGCGCGGTAGGCGGCCGCCTGACGTGTCATGTCGGTGAACCGCGAGATCGACGTGGGACTGTGGACCCCGAAGTCGGTCCCGTACACGGCGACGAGCGCCTCGCTCAGATCGCGCAGCGCCGGCTCGCCGGCGGGCCGGACGTGTCGTTCGGTGACCATGACCCGCAGCGGCCCGCCGTCCTTGTAGACGACCTCGCCGTCGCGGATCTCGTACTCCAGCCGGCCGATGCCGTGGATTCCGATCTCATCGCGGCGGACGCCCAGCTCGGGCTCCTCGGCCATCTCGACCTCGGCGATGAGGTTGCTGATCGTCGGATCCCAGCCGGGGAACTCGATGCCGGCGGCCTTGCGGACGACGCTGCGCCCGCCGTCGCATCCGACGAGGTACCGGGCCCGCAGCGACCGGCCGTCCGACAGCTCGACGTCGACGCCGGCGTCGTCCTGCGCGAAACCCGTCACCTCGCGTCCGTAATCGATTCGCACCGGCAGCTCGGCGATCCAGGCGCCCATGATCCGCTCGATCTCGTTCTGCCAGATCCCGAGCGTGTACGGGTGACGCGTCGGGAAGTCGCTCATGTCCAGCGCGGTCGCGCCGAACGTCGCGACCTGGACCACCTGGCCCTCGGCGAGGAACCGATCGGCGACCCCGCGCTGGTCGAACACCTCGATCGTGCGCGCGTGAAGGCCGCCGGCCCGTGAGCCGACGAGCTCGTGATCGCGACGCCGTTCGACGACCACGACGTCGACCTTCGCCAGCGCCAGCTCGGCCGCCAGCATCATCCCTGTCGGACCGCTTCCGGCGATGACCACCGCATGCTCGCTCATCGCCGCCCTCCCGTCGGATACGTCGTGACAATCGCGCGCACTCGCTGCTCCATTTCCGTGGTTTCTGGCCTGCGGCGGGCGATTATGCGCCATGAACAAGGCCCTCATGAGGCCTTCCGATGCGGTATAAATTGGAAGTGCAGAGAAGCGTGTGACCGCCTCACGGCGGTTCGGGGAACCGTAGTTTCGGAGTGTGGCCAGCCCGATGTCCGGGGGCCTGTGAGAGGTCGATGATCGACACAAGCACTCTCACCCCCCGACCATGGAATCTCCGATGCCCCGACTCGTTCTCCCCTTGGTTGTCGCTGCTGCCGCCGCAGCAGGATCGACCGCGCCGGCGCAAGCTGCTGATGCGTACCGGACCACCCACCTGAGCTTCGACGCGATCGTGCTCCGCGCCGCCAACGCGACGGCTCACGGTGACGCGACGATCCGCACCCCGGCCGGCTGGCCGCGCAAGACCCCCGATCGCCACCGAGGGGTGTTCGGACCGCTGCCGGTCGCCGCAGGCTGCACCGCGACCGCGAGCGTCGGTCCGAACGTCGCGGCGTCCAGCTTGACCCCCAAGGCGCTCGCCGCGCAGGCGGTGCCGCCGGGCGAGACGGTCCGCCAGGGCGCCAGCGCCACGAGCGCGTGGCGTGTCGGCGCGGCCGCCGCCGGGGTCGAGTCGCCGATGCGCGTCTACGCGTGGCGGTTCCGGCGCGTCGCTCCGCGGCGCTTCGCCGCCATCCGCGTCAACGTCCTGTTCGCGCAGGGCTGCCCGGCCGACGCGATCAAGAGCTCGGCGCTCCACGACGCGATCGCACGCGTCGCGCGCACCGCGGAGTTCCACGTCCGGTTCTCGCCGCGGCGCTAGCTGTAGCGGGCGCGATCGCAAGCCGGCGCGGTCACCGCGACGAGGCGACGCTCATCGCCGCGGCGGGCGGCGAGAGCTGCGCCGCCTCGGCCGCCGCCGGCCGCGCCGCGATGAGCTTCGCCACCCGGCGCGCGTCGTGATGCACGCCCCCGACGAGCATCGACGCGAAGCGCGTGAGAAACGGCGCGCCGACGAAGAACAGGCCGGGCGCGGGCTCCAGCGCGTACGGGAAGCCGCTGTCGTCGGTGACGTCGGCGTCGATCCACGAGACGTCCTTGCCGAAGCCCGTGCACCAGATGACGTTGGCGACGTCGAGGACGCGCCCGTCCTCGAGCACCGGCCTGCCGTCCTGCACGCCCGCGACCCGCGCGTCGGTGCGGTCGACGCCCGCGGCCGCGAGGTGCTTGCGCTTGACCCGCAGCAGCGGCCCGCCGCCGGCGCGGACCTCCGGCCGGACCTTGCGGCCGAGGGGCGTCCTGACCGTGAGCACGCGGTTGGCCAGGAACCACAGGACCGGCAGCACGAGCCGCGCGGCGCGACCCTCGATGGCGAACGGCACCTCGCCGTGCACGCGACCCGACAGGACGGTCGGGTGCGACGCGGCGACCTCGAGGGCGATGTCGGCGCCCGAGTGGCTGCAGCCAACGACGAGCACCGGGCCCGGCTGCAGCTGCGACGGGTTGCGGTACGCATTCGAGTGCAGCTGCACGATGGACGGGTCGAGCTCGCCCGCGAACGGCGGGACGACCGGCTCCTGGAAGGTGCCCGATGCCACGACGACGCTGTCGGCTTCGAAGCGCTGCGCGCCGGCGCGCACGATCCAGCGCTCGCCCTCGCGGCGCACGCGGTCGACGCCGACGCCCGTGACGATCGGCAGCGCGAAGCGCTCGGCGTAGGCCTCGAGGTAGTCGGCGAGCTGATCCTTCGACGGATACGTCCACCCCGGCAGCGGCATGCCCCAGCCGGGGAGCCCGTCGTAGCGCGCCGGGCTGTAGAGCTTGAGCGAGTCGAAGCGGTCGCGCCAGACGTCGCCGACGCGGTCATGCGCCTCGAGGATCACGAACCTCCGATCCTCACGCGCGAGGTGATGGCCCGTGGCAAGACCCGCCTGCCCGGCGCCGATGATGATGGTGTCGAAGCGTTCGGTCATGGCGGCGAGGCTAGATCCGCGCCGCGCGCGCATCATCGGCGGAAGTACCCAACCGGGCGAATGGGTACAGGCGGGTTCAGCGCAACCCGCGCTCGTACGCGTGCGCGGTTGCCGCCGCCCGCGACGAGACGCCGAGCTTGGCGAAGATGTTGGACACGTGGCGATCGACCGTCCGCTCGGAGAGGACCAGGCGCGCGGCGATCGCCCTGTTCGTCTCGCCCGTGGCGACGAGCCGCAGGACCTCGAGCTCGCGGTCGGTCAGCTCGCCGCGGCCGCGCCGCACCGCAGCGGGCGCGACGACGCCGAGCGCGGCGAAGGCGTCTCGAGCAGCCGCGGTCTCCAGCGCGGCGGCCTCGTCGTCTCCGGCGATCCGCAGCGCCTCCGCGAGCAGCGCCCGCACGCGCGCCGCCTCGTAGGGCGCCTCGAGCTCCTGCCAGGCGTGCATGGAGCGGCGCAGCAGGGGCAGCGCCGCGGCGCCATCGCCCTCCGCCAGCGCGATCGTGCCCCCGGCCTGCGCGACGACGGCGCCCAGCAGCCCGATGTCATGGGCGGCCGCGGCCCGCTCGCCGAGCTCACCGGCAGCCGCGCGCGCGGCGTCGAGGTCACCCGCCGCGACCATGACCTCGACCACCGCGGGCAGCAGCCGCGTGCGCCTGACGCGATCCGTGGTCTCGCCGAGCGCGCGCCGGATCGACGTCGCGGCCGCGGCGGTCCTGCCCTGTGCGAGGCGCATCAGCGCGAGTCCCGGCTGCGGCTCGCGCCCGAGACGGCCGGCCTCGCGGTAGGCCTCCTCGGCTGCGTCGAACGCCCCGCGCAGGCGGTGGACCTCGCCCTGCACGTAGCTCGCCTCCGCGATCGATGCTTCGTAGCCCCCGATCGCGGCGCGGCGCTGGGCGTCGCGGGCCTCGTCGAGCGCGGCGTCCCACTCGCCCTCGAGCAGCCTGATCTCTGCGCGGTGCACCCGGCAGCGACCCGAGAAGGCGACCATGTCCGGCTGCCCCTCGCACCAGCGCGACAGCGCGGCCGTCCACTGCTGGGCGCGGCGCGGCTCGAACGCCGCCTGGCAGCCGAGGATCACCCCGCAGTAGACGACCCCGCAGACGATCGGTGACGCCTCGCCGCTCGTGACGCCGATCATCGCCTCGTCGAGGAGCCGCAGGCCCTCGGCCGGCTCGCCCGCCGCGACGAGCATCTGGCCCTGCGCGTGCAGACCGAGGGCGAGCAGATCGCGGTCGTCGCAGCGCTGCGCGATCGCGACCACCTCGGCGGCGATCGCGGCGGCGCCGGCGTGGTCGCCGGCGGCCTCGCGCTGGAAGACGCCCGGCAGCATGAGGTAGCCGCGCTCGACGCATTCGCCGCCCACCTCCTCGACGAGGCGCCGGCCGCGTGCCAGCCAGCCCGCACCGCGGGCGACCTCGCCGCGGAACATGAGCGGCATCCCGGCCCAGAAGGCGCAGCGGGCGGCGCGGAGCCGGTCGCCGGTTGCGAGGCACGCCCGATGCGCCCGCTGCATCGCCGTGGTGTGCTCCTCGTCGCGGCCGAGCATGTAGCAGGCCGTGGCGAGCTGCTCCAGGGCGCCGACGTCCGGTTGCTCCTGCGCAGCGAGCTCGTCGTAGCGCGCCTGCCATGTCGCCATGGCCGGACGCTAGCGCCCGTCAGCGCCGCGTGCCGACCGAGAGCAGGTACTGCATCTGGAAGCGCGCCGGCGTGGACGTCCCGTTGCTCCACTCGTCGCAGAAGGCGTCCAGCGCCGCGTCGAACTCGTCTTCGACGCCGTTGCGCACGGCGTTGGCGCGCGCGGCGATCGTCGGCCCGTAGTAGCCCTTGAAGTGCTCGCCGTAATCGCGCGGGCGGTCGAAGGCGGTGACCTCCAGGACGTCGCGGCGCTCGTCGTGGAAGTCGACGCGGTCGCCGAGCAGCTCGTGTAGGTGGGTCTCGCTGCCCCACAGCACCGGAGACGACGCGCCCGCGGGCGGCGGGGGCGCGAACGGCTTCATCGTCGCGAACAGTGCGCCGACGAGGCCGTCCGGCGTCCAGCTCAGCAGCCCGATCGTGCCGCCCGGCCGGCAGACGCGCACGAGCTCGGCCGCGGCGGCCTCGTGATGCGGGGCGAACATCACGCCGATCGACGAGATCACGACGTCGAACGAGCCGTCGTCGAAGGGCAGGTTCTCGGCGTCGGCCGCGACCCAGTCGAGCGCGAGTCCGGCGTCCTGCGCCCGCGCGGCGCCGGCGTCCAGCAACGCGGGCGCCAGATCGCTGGCGGTGACGGTCGCACCGCGCTGCGCCGCCGGGATCGCGGCGTTGCCCGTGCCCGACGCGACGTCGAGCACGCGGGCGCCCGCCTGGATCGCGCAGGCGTCGACGAGCCGCGGGCCGAGCGGCAGGAGGAACGTCTCGACCATCAGGGGGTAGTTGCCCGACGACCACATCGCGCGGTGACGGGTCTTCAGGGTGCTATCGGCTGCCTGCACTGCCATGGCGCTCTCCTTCGGGTTGCCGGCGTGGGCGCAGCATCGGGGCGCGCGCCGCCGCGCGCATCGGGCGCGCTCCCTATCCGTTCCCTATTTCGCGGGCGCGGCGCGGGCGGCGTAGGCCGCGGCCTCGGTGCGGTTGCGCACCCCGAGCTTGGAGAGGATCGCGCTGACGTGATGCCCGGCGGTCTTCTCGGTGATGAACAGCGCCTGCGCGATCCGCGCGTTGGAGAGCCCCTCGGCGAGCAGCCCCAGCACCTCGCGCTCGCGGGCCGTGAGGGCGCCGTCCGCCGGCCGCGAGCGCGTGTTCGACGCGACCGCCCCGAGCCCGCGCAGCACGGCTGCGGCCATGTCCATCGAACGCGCGGCGCCGAGCTCGCGGAACGCGGCGAGCGCGGCGCGCGCCTCCTCGCGCGCCATCTCGGGGTGCGTCGCGGCGGTCGCGCGGGCGAGCTCGAGACGCGCCTCGCCGGCGTCGAGCGGCATGCCGAGCTCCCCGAATGCGGTCAGCGCGCGGCGAGCGGCCTCGGCAGCGCGGTCGGTCTCGCCGCGCGCCAGCGCGACGCGGGCGCCGGCGAGCTCGGCGCGCGCCTCCCCGAGCCGCACGCCCGTCTCGGCGGCGGCGGCGGCGAGGCGGCCGGCCGCCGCGCCGGCCTGCTCGACCTGCCCGCAGGCCAGGCGGGCGTCGACGAGCGGCGCGAGCAGCTGCATCGTGCGCACGACGTCGTCGTCGGCGCCGAGCAGCCCCCGCTCGAGCAGCGCGACGGCGATCTGCGGCTCGCCCTGGGCGACGCGCAGCCGCGCGAGCGCGCGCAGCGATCCGGGGTGCTCGGTGCGCCCCGCGAGCAGCTGTTCGGCCTCGGGCATCCGGCCCTGGAGCACGCGCAGTTCGGCGAGCGTCGCGAGCGTCGGCGCACCCATCGCCGGCAGGTAGCGGTCGTGGATCTCGAGGGCGTCCTGGAGCGCGCGCTCGGCCTCGGTCCAGCGGCCCGTCGCCACGAGCACATCGGCATGGACCGTGCGGCACGCGCCCAGCAGCGGCGCCACGCCGTGCTCGCGCGCGAAGTCGTCGACGACGCCGCACCACTCGGTTGCGCGCTCCCACTCGCCGGCGGTCGTCGTCGCCATGATGAGGTTGCAGTACGCCTCGCCGAGCG